>Ga0302254_10000212_pt1 | contig 12908 bp, 13 predicted proteins | sample I_Fen_E1_4_FD_194573 | JGI IMG/M metagenome (GOLD analysis project Ga0302254, IMG submission 194573) | Peat permafrost microbial communities from Stordalen Mire near Abisko, Sweden - I_Fen_E1_4 | ecosystem: Environmental > Terrestrial > Soil > Wetlands > Permafrost | place: Sweden: Abisko... | reverse complement strand
ACCAACTCGGCCAGATCCGCACCAGACTCATCGACAAGGGACTCCTCTACGCCCCCTCCTACGGACTCGCCGCCTTCACCGTCCCCCAGTTCGACCGGTACATGCGACGCACCCACCCACTCCCCCCGGTCGCCCGCCCTACATGACCGGCCGCGCGCGCCAGCGCCGGCATGAGGTCAGGATCAGGGGTTGCCTTTGCCTCACTTTGCTCCCCGTACAAGAGGCCTCGGCTTCGAGCGAGATCCACTGGCGAAGTGCACAGGCTCACGCGACACCAGCCCCGCCGACGGGCCTTCCCAGACTGGTCGAGCGACCCGCTCCGACTCAGCGGATGGTCGTGACCTCGACGCTGAACTCTTCCGCCCAGGTCTCCCAGAGGCGGTCGGTGGTGTAGGCCCGGCTCGACAGACTGCGGGCCAGAGCAAGGCACACTCTGTCGGCCAGGCTGAGACCCGAACGGTGACGGTAGAGCGAAGCGGCCAGTCGGGCGTCCAGGCGGCCGAAAGGGCTCACGGTGATGTCCAGGCCGTCCATCACGGAGTCCACGATCTCGGCGGCGACGCCGAGCCGAGCGGCCTTCTGGAGCACCTCGGCATAGTTGACCGAGCTGATGGTCGAGTCTTGGTTGGTGGCCGCCCGGGCTACCACCTCCCAACCAGGCTCCTTATTCATCAGGGCCAGCAACGCCGAGGCGTCGAGAACGATCACCCGGTCAGAGTGGGGCCGTCCTCGATGGCGGCCTCAGCCCGGCGCTCGGCGATCAGCTCATCGCTTAGGTGGACGCTCTGTCCGCCGGCGTTGGCGAAGGTCTCCCACGCCCGGGCGAGCGCGGCTCGCCGCCGGGGGTCCCAGGCGGCGAGAGGCTCATCGACGTGCCCGGCATCCGTCATGATCCCGAGCGTAGCGAACGTTGAGTATCGAACCAACGGGCGCTGTTGCGTTGGGCTGGGCGGGCCGGCCCTGGGCGGCATGGGACGGCCAGGTGAACCGGGTTGCCCTGGTCAGATCGCGGGATCAGTTCGGTGAAGGCCGCAGGGACGGCGTGTCATGTCGGCAACTCGACGCCGAGTTTCATAGTGGCCGCGGCTCGATGAAGGCGTGCCCGGCGGCGACGGTGCGCAGGGAGCGCTCGCGTTTCAGCCCGCGCATCGGCCGGAGTCGGGCCTTGAGCCGGCCGTGGTCGGCTTCCCCCCGGTTGCTGGGGTAGTGGTCGGTGCCGTGGCAGGCGGCGGGCAGCGGCTCGGCGAGCGGTAGACCGGGGCCCGGTCGGTGGTTCACCTCGACCGGCTGCGCCGCCACGGCCAGCGCACGCTGGAAGAACCGGCGGGCCGCCTCGCGGTTGCGTCGCATGCTCACGTAGACGTCAATGACCTGTCCGGACTTGGTCGAGACCCCGGTACAGACAGGTGGTAGCGCCACCGGCCGTCGACCTTCACGTAGGTCTCGTCGATACCAGCGGTCTCCGGGCCGATGCCGGCAGGGCCGGGCGGCCGCGATGAACAGCGGGGTGAACCGGCGCACCCACCGGTACCCGCTGGTGTGGTCGATCTCGACGCCGCGTTTCGGCGAGCAGCTCCTCGACGTCCCCGGTAGGAGAGGCTGTACCGCGGGTACCAGCGGCACCGCCACCGTGATGACCTCGGCGGGGAACCGGAACCCAGCGAACCCCGAACGCTGTGATCTCATAGTCTTCACGTGGCCACCCTGTTGCATCGATGAGACAAGCCGGCCCCACTCGCTGCGCTCCGGTTTGCCACGACGGCGGGGCGGGGCGGGCGCCGAGCACAAGATCATGCGCCAAGGCCGCTGGACAACCCCCTCGGCAAAGCGGCGACGGATGCCGGTGACGCGGGCGTGCCGGCCGGTTGCCGGTGTGCCGGTATTGTCGCCTTCACCGTGGAAGCGGATCGCGACCTTGCTGCCGTCGATCAGAACGTCATCATTGGTAATTCCCGGCTTCGGTGATCCCGCTGCCCCCGTCGACCGGGGTCTGCGTCGCGCTAGCGGGGTGTTCTCGCCTAAAGCTGCGTTGCCTCCGGCGCAGGCACTTGACGAGTGCGGCCCCGGTGTTGAGGCGATGAGGTCGGCGAGCGGGATGCCGCCGGAGCTGTCGGTGACGCTGATCCGGGACGAGCGGCCGTTGCGGGACCCGCTCACCGACACCCGTCCTTCGTCCGGCGTGGGTGCGCGCTTGGCGTAGTGACTCCACCGGCAACAGCGGAGAGATCGCGGCGAGCGCCTCGGGCCCGGTGAGGGAATGTAGCCTCCGTCGTCCGCCGACCTTGACGATCACTAGACCGGCGTCGATGAGATGCCGCGGGTGCGGATGGCCGTCGAGGGCGAGATGCTAGCGGCTTCGGCCAGGTCCCGGGCGCAATGGGCCTGGCCGTCCATCATGTGCAGCAGCATCGTCGCGCGGGCCGGTTCGGCGATCGCACGGCCCGTGGCGGCCAGGTCATAGTCGGCGGCGTACACCTCTCCGACAATGGCGCACAAACTGGTTCGGGCCGGGCAGAACCGTCCCGATGCGATCCTGGGTTCATGACCCAACTCGTCACGAACACGCGCACCCTGAGCCCCACCGACTTCGCCGTGCCCATCGACGACCGGTACTTCGAGGACTACGCGACTGGAGCGATCTACGAATACGGCTACCTCACCGTCGCCGAGCAGGACATCGTCGGCTTCGCCGAGCAGTTCGACCCGCAGCCGATCCACACCGACCGGGTCTTCGCCGAAGCCGGCCCGTTCGGTGGCCTCATCGCAAGCGGCTGGCATTCAGCGGGGCTGTTGATCCGACTGTTCGCAGATCACTACCTGTCTCGGGTGGCCAGCCTCGCCTCGCCAGGCGTTGACGAGCTGCGCTGGTCGGTGCCGCTTCGCCCCGGGGATTCGCTTCGCCTTCGGGCCACAATCGTTGGCACTCGGCCGTCGCGATCCAAGTCCGATCGAGGCATGGTGCACACGAAGGCAGAACTACTTAACCAGAACGACCAATGCCCCATCAGCTTCCTGGCGATGAATATCCTGCGCCGCCGCAACATCGACGCTTGACTCACGACCGCGGTGCGCATAACAGCACCAGGCGCGTGTTCCTATTCGACCGTCAATAGCGCGAACATCCCCGCCGCGTAGTGTCCGGTCAGGTTGCACACCAGCTCGTAGCGGCCGGCTGTCAACTGGAGGGACGTCCAGCCGGCCGAGCCCGATGCCAGCCCGTCACCCGAACCGGCACCGCAGGTGCGCGATACCTCCCCCAGGCTGCCCGTTTCGTCGACGCGTCCGTCGGTTCCCACCGCGCGGTCCCCGACCGCCTGCCCATCCGGCAGCGGCAGCACCACCAGCTCATGGGTCATCACACCCGTGTTGGTGACGCGAAGCGACACGGTGCCGGCTGGAGCCGTGCTCGGCGTGACCAGGACCTGCATCATCGTGGTCCGCGCCGCACCGCCCATCATCGGCCCGCCCATCATCGGGCCGCCCATGCCGGCGCCGCTGGACGGTGCTCGCTGCCTGCGTGCACCCATGTCCGAAAGCGTCACGTCGACGACCGCGCCGGGCAGCGACGGCGGCGTGCACGACGCGGCCGGCGTCGCCGCGCCCAGTGTCGGGGACCCAGCCGCCATCGCCAACGTGGATCCGGCTGCGAGCACGACCGCGGCGACCGCGGCGCCCACGATCAGGCGCCGGTCAAAGGCACGCATCGCGATCACCGCGGCGCCAACAGGTCGCGGCGACGCGTGTACTCGTCGGCGTCGATCTCACCGCGGGCGAACCGTTCGTCCAGGACGTCGCGGGCATGGGCGTTAGGCGCGCTCACCCGCATCGGCTCAGCCGACCGGGGCTGGTCGTCTCGGCGCACCCTGCGCACCAGCGCGACCACGCCGACGGCCAACAGTCCCCAGAACGCGAGCAGCAGCAGGCTCATCCCCAGCCAGCCGCCCCATCCCCAGCCGCTGTACCAGCCCATCATCGTCATCGACCTCCGGTAACCGTCATCACGACGTCGGGTGGCGGCGGCAGGGGCCTCAGGCCTGAGGCGCCGGCAATCGGGCGCCGGCCGCGGCCGCCGAGTCCAGGATCGGCCCAGCGTGTGAAGGCGCTACCGGCGTAGCCGTGAAGCGTTCATGAAGATCGAGTTCCACTCCACCCGTCGGATGCCGTAGAGCGGGTCGCCGCGTCGGCCGCGATTGTGCGGGCCCGGTCCATGAGATGACCTTCGGGTGGTCTTGGCAGCGCGCGGCGCGCGGCCGGGCTGCAGCCTGCCCGGGCCTGCGCCGATTGCGACCCTGGCCCCAGACACCTTCCGCCGAGCTCACCTGACCTCGTGGACGATCGCGTGGCGGCGCTTCGCCTGGTACATGGCCTGGTCACAAGGCCGCGAAGAGGTCCCGGACCGAGGGTGGCGGCGTCACGTACGTGACCGCGCCCATGCTCACCGTCACGGGAACCTCCGGCCGCGACGGCATCGCTGATCTGGCTATACGGCCGCCGGACCGCACCTTCGGCCGCTGCCGGCCGCCGATGAGTCGCAGCACGTGGTCGCCGGCGGCGCGGCCGTGGTTGTCGTTGACGCGCTTGACGTCGTCGACGTCGAGGAAGGCGGAGTGGACGCCAGGACGTCTAGCTGGATCCGCTGGATCCGTTTGATGGGATGCCGCCCTCGGTTCGGACGGCGCTTGGCCAGGCCCAGGCCGCGTCGGCGCCGTTCGTCCGCGCCGCCGACCGGTTCGCGGTCCTCTTCGTCCCGCTCACGCTCGTCCTCGCGGCCGCGGCCTGGGCGTTCAGCGCGGACCCGGTCCGCGCCGTCGCCGTGCTCGTCGTCGCGACGCCGTGCCCGCTGCTGCTCGCGGCCCCGATCGCGATCATGTCCGGCCTGTCCCGGGCTGCGCGCATCGGCGTCGTCATCAAAGGCGGCGGCGCCCTCGAACGCCTGGCCGCTGGGCAGGTGATGCTCTTCGACAAGACCGGCACGTTGACCCAGGGGCGACCGGGGCTGACCGACGTCGTCACGGCCGGCGGTCGGATCGACGCGGACGAGCTACTACGGCTCGCCGCCTCGCTCGACCAGGTCTCGGCGCACGTCCTCGCCAGCGCCATCGTCACCGCCGGCACCCGTCGCGGGCTTGCCCTGCAGATGCCCGACGACGTTCGGGAGGTGCACGGCTACGGCCTGGAGGGGACCGTCGGCATGCACCGAGTGCGGCTTGGTAAGGCCTCGTGGGTCGTCGGCGGCGAGCCGCCGCCGTGGGTGCGCCAGGTGCGCCGACGCGCCGACCTGGACGGCTCGCTGACGGTCTTCGCCGCCGTTGACGACGAGCCAGCGGGCGCCTGTCTGCTCGTGCCAACGTGGAAGCCCCTGCTCAGCAGGGGCTTCCACGTCCAATCACACGTAACTTCGGCTTAGGGTGTGGGTTGGTGCACCCTTATGCACGCCAAGGGTGGCTCACGCTCGTCGAGGGTCGTCATGATGGTCATATCCCCTTGCCCCCGCCCCGGAGTGGGTCGGCGCGCCCGGGCAGCCGTCCCGCTCCTCGCGGTCGTACTGGCCGCCTGCTCCGCCGGCGGGTCGGGGGCGACCCCGGCCGGAGCGACCGGCCCGGGCGCGACCTCGACGCTGCGACCGTCGCCCAGCCCGAACGTGACCGACACCCGTTCGGGGCCGGGGTACCTCGTCCCAGGTTCGGACCCGTCGGTGCTGCCAGGCCCGATCCTCATCGCTGACGAGGGCAACAACCGGGCGGTGGTGATCGACCCGACCGGGCACGTGATCTGGCAGTTCCCGCGGCCGGGCGACCTCCCGGCGGGCGAGACGTTCCAGGTGCCCGACGACACGTTCTACTCAGCCGACCACAAGACGATCATCGCGACCGAGGAGGAGAACGCGGTCGTCAGCCTCATCGACGTCGCGAGCAGGACCATCACCTACCGCTACGGCCAGCCGGGCGTGCCCGGCTCGGGTCCGAACAGGCTGTCCAACCCCGACGATGCGCTGATGCTGCCCGACGGCAGCATCCTCACCGCCGATATCAAAAACTGCCGCATCCTGCGCATCGCGCCGGGAACCCACGTTCCGGCTCACATCTACGGCACGACAGGGGTTTGTCGGCACCACCCGCCAACGACGTTCGGCTCGCCGAATGGCGTCTTCCCGCTCCGCGACGGCAACCTGCTCGTCACCGAGATCAACGGCGACTGGGTCGACGAGATGACCCTCGGTGGGTCCGTCCTGTGGTCGGGCCACCCGCCCCAGGTCGCCTACCCCTCCGACACCAACGAGGTGGCGCCCGGCAAGTACCTCACCGTCGACTACTCGACCCCAGGGCAGATCCTCATCTTCGACCGGAACGGACGCACCCTGTGGCGCTACCGCCCAACCGGTACCGCCGCACTCGACCACCCCTCGCTGGCGCTTCCGCTGCCCAACGGCGATGTCCTGGCGACCGACGACCGCAACGACCGCGTCATCGTCGTCGACCCACGGACCAATCAAGTCGTCTGGCAGTACGGCCACAAGGGCGTGCCCGGATCAAACCCCGGCTACCTCAACGGCCCCGATGGCGCCGACCTCAGCGACTCCGCGTCCCTGCTCGCCCGGTTCGCCACCGCCCTGGCCACTGCGGTGGCGACGGCACCCCTGAAGACGACACCCTGAAGGGCTTCCGACGGCGGGCGGCGGGGTCGGTGCGGGTTGCGCAGCCGACTACGGGCGGCTGGCGGGGCTTTGCGCGACCAGCCGCAGCGTGACCGCGGTGGCGACCGGCTTGGGGTTTTCGCCGCCGATCAGGTAGCCCACACCAGCCACGGTCACCGACGCCGCGTCCGCGACCGGGCTCGGTAGGGTGCCTGCCGCGGCGGTCTGGCCGCCGCCCGGGTCGAACCGCCAAATGGCGTCGTCGATCGCCGTCCCGGTGCGCCCGCCCGCGAGGTAGATCGATCCACCGAGCACGAAGGCGGCCGCGTGGGCGAGCGGGGTCGGGAGATGCCCGGTCACGCGGGCGATGCCGGTGCCCGGATCGATGCGTTGGATGGCCGGGGTCGGCACCCCGTCGTGTTCGCCGCCGAACAGGTAGATGATCCCGCCGACGGTGGCGACCGCGGGGTAGCGCACGCTCACGGGCAGCCGCGCGACCGTGGTGAAGGCCCGCCCATCGCGGGTGGCCAGCACGGTGGAGACGGCATCGGCGCCGGTGTAGCCGCCGAGCACGTAGGTCGTGCCGCCGATCGTCGCGGTGACCAGGTCCGAGCGGGGCTGCGGCAAAGTCCCGATCAACGTCGCAACGGCCGCCGGGACGAGTTGCTGCACCGCGGCCACCGAGTGTGCGGCGCCGCCGCCGAAAACGAGCAGCCGCCCGTCGAGTACCGCCCCGGCGGCGTCGTGGACGGGCTCGACCAGGCTGCCGTCGGAGGTGAGCCGCCCGGTCGCCGGGTCGAGGGTGAACACCCCGGTCGCTGTGGTCTGCGCGGCCGTCAGCCCACCCGCCAATACGATCTGCCGACCGTCCGCGAGTGCCACGGCACGCGAGAGCGGGGCGGCCAGTTGCCAGTCGGTTGCCCCTACCTGCAGCACCTGCACGGGTGCAGCGACCACCGGGCTGCTGCGGCTCGGCGCCGCGTTCGGGGCATGTGCGGAGCTTGCGCAGGCAGTGGCCAGCAACGCCGCCGCGCACCCGACCGCACCGATTCGCCGCCGAGCACGCCGAACAGTCGCAGTCAAAATGCAGTCCTTCGGTCGATGTGCGCCGGCCGTCCAGCTCCGCACCGCGGCAGTTACGAAGTCGGCAAGGTGGCAAGGCTTAGCCTCAGTGTCACTCAACGATTGGCACAGCGCTGCACGCCCAGTTGCCGCTGCCCGCAGTCCGGGCATTCGTAGACGGTGTGCTCGCGACGCCGCGCCCCGGTCCGGCGGTGATGATGCTGAGCCGGGCGAGTGCACGACAAAGCTCACGAGGGCGCGGCTGATCTGCGGGAATGCGTCGCCCGCTGCCATCACCACCGGACGTGATGGTGCGCCGGTCACCCCGGTCCTCGCCGACCCCACCGCATCAGACGCGCTGCACTTCAGGTTGGCCGACCCACCTCATGTGAGGGTGAGCCCGAGCACCAAAAGGACGAGGAGGCACAGCGCGAGGAACGTAAAGCCGGCCATTGGTCGGAGGCTGCGACCCGAGCGGTGCGGGACCAGTGGCGTCGGCGGCTCCTCGCTGACAAGCGCCTCGATCAGTGGTTGGGGATCGATCTGAAGGATGGCGGCGATGGCCCGCAGATGCCCGCGGGCGTAGACCGCAGCACCGCAGCTACTGACCTGACCCTGCTCGATCTCGGCGAGTCGCTGCGTCTTGATGCATGTGCGGTTCGACAGCTCCTCCAGCGACCAGCCGCGCTCCCGCCGCGCGGTACGAAGCGGCGCCACTGCGTCCTGGCGAGGATCGCGGCCAGCGGCCAGGTCAATCGACCGGCCGTTCTCCGGGTCACCGCCGACGTCGGGCCCGGCGACCGCGGGCAGCACGTCGAGCCGTGGGCCGTCGCCGTTGATGTCGGTCGTCATGTGCGCACTCCAAGCGGGTTCAACGCACCGAAAGGCCCGGTGCCGCGCACCACGTGCTCGGCGATTTCGGCTGGAAGGTCCCAGAGCCCGTCTTGCGCGTTCGTGCCCGCCCGAGCCGCCACCACAGTTCCTCCTCGTGCGACTGCTGGCCGCCGTTCCCTCCCCACCCGTGCCGGAATGCGGACCGTATCCGGCCAGCTACCCAGTGCGCTGTGTGACGTGCCGGGTCATTACCGGGATTTGCCCCATTCCGTCTATCGACGGTCATACCGGCTGCCGGGCTGGCCGCCAAGTCCCGCGACACGCCCGTGGGACGCAACTCGGACGGGCTTCGTCGTCGAAGGCCCAGTGCGGGCCGGGCACAACGCCCCGCCGCGTCGCGGCGACGCGCCTTCAGGCAACCTTCGCCCTCTTGATCGTGGCAGCTTAAGTCCACGCCGACGTCGTCGCTGGCCTGCAGGCCGCGGTCGGGGTGGGTGCGACCAGCGCCGACGTCGTCGCGGTCGAGGCCCGCCGCGCCGCCGAATGCCGGCAAGCGACGTCGGGGCCCGAGGAGCCGACCGCCACGGCGGCACCGCGGCCGGCGGTGGTGAGCCTGACCGAACGGCGGCTGCGGGCCCTGCCCGAGGACGGCCCGCCCGTTGCCCGACGTTAGTTAGCGTCTACGACAGCCTGCTCGGCGGCGCCGCCGGGCGGCGGGGCGGGGCGTCGTGAGCCGGGCCGGGCGGGCGATGACCGACCAGGCCGCCGAGGCCGCGATCGACTCGGCGTGCCGGCTGCTGCGGCTGCCGACGGTGCGGGCCCGGTTCACCGACCTCGTCGAGGCCGCCACTGCCCATTCCTCTCGTCAGGGGTTGTCAAGCAGTCCAGCCTGGTCGGGAAAGACCTGGATACGCAGGCCTTTTCGTTGTCCACGGTTGACGTGGACGGCGGCGAGCTCGCCGCGTTGGACCTTGTGCAACACGGTCTGCCGGGCGACGCCGAGCGCTCGTGCGGCCCCCTCCAGGTCGAGCCAGCCGGCTGGGGCTTGGGGGACGATCCGGTCCCGGAGTGCTTGGTCGATCCGGATCCGCCAGGGCGCGGACGGGTCAGCTGCTCACCGGTGATGAACCCGTCGCGCAGCCAGCGGTAGAGGGTGAACTTGCTGACCCCGAGCTGCCGCTCCGCTTCACTGATCGTGACCACGACGGCATCGTCGTCGTCGGGTACGACGGTTTCGGCGGGCCGCCGGTAGGCGGCGATGCCTCGGGACGCCCGCAGCGACTGGACCCGGGCCTGGGTCCAGGGCAGCCCCGTGCCGGTGCGCCGACGTTGTTTGGCCAGGATCTGGGCGGATCGTGCGGTCGTCGTAGCTGGCGGCGAGCCGGCCAACGAGCGCGACGGTGTCTTCATCGGTGGTGCGGGTGTGCTGTCCGGCCCTGGTCAGCGGCATGGTCAGGTCGGTGTGGTCGCCGCCCTGCCAGATGATCCGAAGTGTGGCGACATCGGCCGCCCGGTCAAGGGTGACGACGACTTCGGCGATGACCGCGCGCAAGAGCTGCTTGCGGTCGCGGTACGTCGTGCTCGGCGCATCGAAGACCTTGCGCACGCCGGCACCGGCGCGCGACACCCACGCCAGTTCCTGTTCGGTCAGCGCCGCCGGGCCGGCGGGCCTGCTGCGTGCGCAGGTCGGTCTCGGCGCAGCGCACCGCACCGAGCTTGTCCTCCCAGGCACGTTCCATGTGTGCGGGCGACCAACCGGTTCTCCGGCTCGACCGCGTCGTACTGGCGGCGGGGCGCGGTCGGCCTCGTAGCGGGCACGCTCGACGGCCAGCTCGAAGGCGACCAGCCGGGTCCGGTGCTGGGCCTCGGCGTCGGCGAGCGCCCGCGCGGTCGCGGTCAACGCGGCCGGTGCGAGCACGGTGGACAGCTCCCGCAGCACGGTCTGCTCGACCAACTCGCGATCCCCACCCCCACCCAACGACGCGCCTTCCAACTACTCGATCAAGCCGTCCCGCTCACCCTCGCGTAGGCACGGCGTCCCCCGCTCCGCGCAGCCCAACCCCCACGTCAACGACCACCCATCACACCAAGATCACGGAACTTGGGTTAAGTGGATAGGTCGATCTGTCGCCGGAATGCTGGAACTACCGGCGCTTTCGCCCGGGGCCATCGGTCGTCGGCGTCGCGGCGAGCCGGTCAACCACCTGGGCTGGCGTCATCTGCCCGGCCAGGACCCGGAAGGCGAGACGCACCACTGCGCTGGAGCTGACGTCCAGCTTGCGGTCGTTGCGCTCAAAGACCTCCCCTTCGACGTCCCGAAGATAGTCGTTGACGTAGGCATCGACGTGGAACGACCGCTTCTCCAAGGCGCCGGAACTTGGTGGTGGCGCCGCGGCCGATACGTTGTTTGTGTTGGCATGCGTGGGTGCCGCAGGTGGCGGCAGCTGGGGCGCTTGGGGGGCCTCAGTCCTACCGATGTCGACCACCTCCGGCGCTAGCAGAGCAGGCGTCTCTGCCTCGGTCTCCTCCGTTCCGGCGCTTCGCTCCGGTACCGGTGCCTTCGGGTGCTTGGGTGGCGGCACGACGCGAGGCCGGCGCACGGTCTTTTCCTGCCGGGTCTGTCGAAGGAGATCGAGTCCGTCAGCGGCCATACGACTTCACCGCCTGGGCAACTGCACGGAGCTGATCAGCGACGCGCTGGACCCGACTCGGCTCAGGGTCATACGACGTGAGCGCAACACGGAGCTTGCGTCGTCCCAGCCATTCGTAACGACTGATTGGCGGGGCGACGTGCACCTTGGCTCGTTCCACCATTTGGGTCAGGCGCTTGAGCTCTGGGCCCGGTGGGATCGGCGGCACCATGTTCGGCACCAGCAGCAAGGGATAGTCCGGCATGTCGGCCAACATGCCGTCGAGGGCTTCGAGCTCCTTGGTCTTGAACACCGCGGGCGTGACGACCACCGACGCCGCGTTCATGGCTCCCAATGAGGAGCCTGTGAACCCGGGGTGAGTGTCAACGACGACGTAGGGCCGGCCCCACTCCCCCGCCCACTTGCCGAGCGCGGCAGCCATGTCCTCGACGTCGGGCTGGTTCGTACCGAACTCCGGGTGACATGGCACGAGGTCGGGCTTGCGGGCACCCTTCATTGGCACCGGCGGTCGCCCGAGGTCGAGAGCGTCGAGCAACGGTGCACGTTGCCGATCCTCGTGGCGGTACCCCCACTGTCGCGTCGAGTTGCCTTGGTCCCAATCAAGGTCGACGAGTGGAGCGCCAAGCAGGTACGCAAGCTCGTAGGCGATCGTCGTCTTGCCGACTCCCCCCTTCGGACTTGCCACTGTGATGATCTTTGGCACGTTCCCATTGTGTCGCCTGATCGCCCAGTTACCGTGCACATCCGTCGCGGCATCGTCGTGTCGTTACATCACCGGATCGATCTGACGTTCCAATGATGGGGGGCTACATCGTCCGGTCGCCCGGTCGGCGCGCCGCCTGATCGCCCGGTGGCTACGTCGTTACGTCGCCTCGTCGCTGGGTTGTTTGGTGGTTAGACCATTCAGGCGACCTATCGCCCGTACTGCGGGGAACGCCGTTGCGATTCAAGAACCCTGCCGGGACGCGCACAACGTACGTGCTCGACCCCCGCGGCGCAAAGCCGAGTCTGGCGAGTCCCCCCCGCATCGTCGTGTCATTACATCACCGGATCGATCTGGCGTTCCAGTGATGGGGGACTGCATCGTCCGGTCGCCCGGTCGGCGCGCCGCCTGATCGCCCGGTGGCTACGTCGTTACGTCGCCTCGTCGCTGGGTTGTTTGGTGGTTAGGCCATTCGGGCGACCTATCGCCCGTCTGCGTCACGGTTGTGATGGAGACCTGCTGGTCGCAGACAACGTGCTCAACTCGCGCCGAGGCAAAGCTCAATACGCGCGGCGGCGCATTGTGTGGGTGGAGCAAGGCGGCCGGCCTGGCGCCTGGCGTCCGCCGGCCGCCCGCCACGCCCGCCGTTCCCGCATGTAGCGGCGCAGCTGGGGGGGTTCCCCATCTTGTTTGTCAAGCGAGTCGCGTCTTCGGAGGCGGACGTACGTGGCCCCCCCCCACTCCAATGTGCCGCCACCAAAGACGCGGTCGGGGGTGGGGGGATTGCCGGGGCTTCGGATCGGCCTCGCAGGCAGCGATCTTTGCTCGTACGTTAGGTGCGTGCGTTCGTCTGTCCGTTCGTCTGTGAGTTCGCGCGAAAGCTAGGTACGCTTGACGGGAAGGGGTGGGGCGATGGCTCAGACGACGACGCGGACGTGTTCGTGGCCGGACGGATGTGACCGGCCGACCGCCTCGCCACGGGGGTCCAAGCCTCGGGATTACTGCGAGCAGCCGGATCCGGGGG
>Ga0302254_10000210_pt1 | contig 12961 bp, 15 predicted proteins | sample I_Fen_E1_4_FD_194573 | JGI IMG/M metagenome (GOLD analysis project Ga0302254, IMG submission 194573) | Peat permafrost microbial communities from Stordalen Mire near Abisko, Sweden - I_Fen_E1_4 | ecosystem: Environmental > Terrestrial > Soil > Wetlands > Permafrost | place: Sweden: Abisko... | reverse complement strand
GAGTGCATGGTCGCAGTGTGACGGTTGCCGTGCTCGGCGATGACGGCGTAGTCCATGCCCTGCTCGACGTCCTTCACCCGGACGATCGGCAGCACCGGCATCATCAGCTCGACCCGCACGAAGGGGTGCTCGAAGGGCACCTCAGCGATGATCAGCCGGGTGCCGGCCGGCGCTGTGATACCGATGGCCTCAAGGATCGACGGCGCGGACTTGCCGATCCAGTCGGTGACGGCGTGACGGCCGTCGACGACGAGGGCGGTGAGCTTCTCGATCAGCGCAGGGTCGCGGAGCTCGTAGGCGCCGTGCTTGAGCATCTCGAACTTGAGCAGGTCGGTGATGGACGCAACGGCGATGACTTCCTTCTCCGCCGTGCAGGGCAGGTTGTTGTCGAAGCTCGCGCCGTCGACGATGTCCTTCGCCGCCTTCTCGATGTTCGCCGTAGCGTCGACGAGGGCCGGCGGGTTGCCCGCTCCTGCGCCGATCGCCTTCTTGCCGCTGGACAGCACGGCCTTGACGATGCCGGGACCGCCGGTCGCGACCAGGAGGCGCACCAGCTTGTGCTGCATCATCGCGTTGGTGTTCTCGATCGACGGTTCCATGACCGTGACGATCAGGTTCGGCGGCGCGCCCGCCGCCACCAGTGCGTGGTTGATCTTGCGGATCAGCCAGTGGCTGATCTTGGTTGCGCGCGGGTGCGGGCTGAACACGACGGCGTTGCCCGCTGCGAGCATGCCGATGCCGTTGTTGATGATGGTCTCTGTCGGGTTCGTCGTGGGGGTGATCGCGCCGATCACCCCGAACGGGGAGATCTCGACGGTGGTCAGGCCGGCGTCGCCCGACCAGGCTTCCGTGACCAGGTCCTCCGTGCCCGGCGTCAGCTCCGCGACGGCCCGGTTCTTGGCGATCTTGTCTGCAACGTTGCCCATGCCGGTCTCCTCGACCGTCGAACGGGCCATGAACTCGAGGTGCTCGGGAACGAGGGCGACGTCCCGGATCGCCTTCACGAAGCGCGCGCGGTCCTTCATCGAGCAGTTCATGTAGGCGCGCCACGCGGTGTCGGCAGCGACGATCGCACTGTCCATGTCACCGAAGATGCCGTCGGTGACGGGGGGCGGGGGGCAACTGCTCGCCCCGACGACCTGGCGGACGACTTCTGCTACGACCTGGCGAACGGTCTCGTCGCTGATGGTGCTCATGGCTATCTCGCTTCCTGAACTGCGGAAATTGCGTGCGTGACGATGCAGACGTCCTCATCGACCGTGCCACCGGAGACGCCGATGCCTCCGGCGATCCGGCCGTCGATGAAGACCGGCAACCCACCCCCGAAGACGACGACGCGGCCGCCGTTGGAGTTCTGGATGCCGTGGAGTTCCCCCGAGGGCGTGGACGCGTCCTTCAGCGCCGACGTCGGCAGCTTGAAGGCGGCGGACGTGAAGGCCTTGCCGATCGCGATGTCGATGCTGCCGAGCAGGGAGTCGGTCATGCGGTGCAGCAACATCAGGTTGCCGCCGGCATCGACGCCTGCGAACACGATCGGCACGCCGAGTTCTGCTGCCTTGGCCTCTGCTGCCGCCGCCATCAGTTTCAACGTCGCCAGGTCGTAGGCACACACGTCGGCTGAGCCTGACGAAGACGGTCCCCGCCCTTCGTCAGGCCCAGGGATCGTGCCCGGCGCCGCCAGCGCGCGAGCGACAGCCGTGCGGACGACGTGCTCGATCATGGTCATGTCGTGGTGGTGCTCGGTGAGGCGTGCCAGCGCGTAGAGCGTGTCCGAGAGCCGGTTGAGGTACTTGATCAGCTCGGGGCGCACCGGGATGGTCTCGCTCATGGTGAGCACGCGCCGCTCGGCGCGCCGAGTCACCGTCCGCGCGCGATGCAGGGCTGCGGAGGGGACGTCCCTGCCGGGGACGACGAACTCACGCTGCGGGCCCGTCACCACCTGGCACATGTCGATCAGGTCCTCAAGATCCTTCACATCGGCTGGACCCACCGTGTTGGCGAGGATCTCCCTGCCCCTGGCATCGCTGGCGAGTTCCGCCGCAACGACGAAGAGCCGTTGCTGGATGCCGTGCAGCGTCGCCCGGACGGAGTCGTCCATGGCGGCAGCCTTCGCCTCGCCGATCGCCGAGTTGGCCTCGTCGACGGTGCCGTAGGCCTCCACGCCGGGATCCTGCTTGGGCACGCGCGAGCCGCCGAACAGGCCGGTCAGTCCGGCGTCGCCGGTGCGCGTGTAGACGTTGGGCATCCGCTACTCCTGCTCGATCTCCACCGCGTCGACGATCCCGACAATGGTCGAGTCGATGGGCGAGTCAGGGCGGGAAGAGACTCGTGCGGAGCTACCGCCGGTGACGATCACCGTCTCGCCGACCCCGGCGCCGACCGTGTCGACAGCCACCTGCGGCAGGCCGATGTACTCGCCGTTGATGCCGAGCCGCATGACGACGAGCAGCTTGAACCCGACAAGGCGCTCGTCCTTGCTTGTCGAGACGACGGTTCCGCGAACCTTGGCCAAGAACATGTCACACCTCTCGTGAGATCCGGATGGAACGGGCCGCCGCCAGGTCCCGCGCCATGGCGGTCACCTTCGCGTTGGCGGGGATCCGCAGTTCGACGCCGTCGGGCAACGGCTGGATCACCTGGTTGCTGATCAGGCTGCGGGTGCAGGGCACCACGCCCGGGGTGGGGGCCGGCGTCGCATCGACGGTGGCGTCGCCGTCGGCGTCCGACGACGCGGCTGAGGCTGCGGCCCACGCCGCGACGTTCGTTGCGAATCCGGCGACGGACGTGCCCATCGCTGCAACGACCGGCGCGCGGCGGGCCTCGTCGCGGCGCTCGTAGGCCGCGATCACGGTGCGGTAGAGGAAGCGGGCGTCGGACAGCCGCACCCCGAAGGATGCGAGGGTTGCGAGGTTCGAGCGCAGCAGGTCGGCGTAGGCCGGCGGCATGTTCGGGAACCAGCCACGCTTGGGTGCACCGTCGGGGCAGATCGCGCTCCGCGAGACCACGACAAGGCGGTTGCTCATGATGAACTCGCTGAACAGGTTGCTGGCGAGGCAGTCGGCGACGCCGTGGGCCACCTTCGCCGCGATGTTGCTGGTGAGCGTCGGGGCGAGGAGCAGGTCGTGCTCCTCCACCATCTTCTTCGACACTTCCCGCATGCCGATGGAGGCGATCTTGGCCTGGTCGAGCACGCGGAGGGCGCTCGGGGTCTGCAGGTAGTCCAGCTGGATGCCGGCAGCAGCCAGCAGCTTCAGTTCCTCGACAGCGTCGTCGAAGCCCAGCAGCCCGCCGGTGAACAGCACGAGGGCGCGGCGCGGCGCGGGCGTCATCAGCTCGAGGATCGCTTCGAGGATGATGGCGCGCAGTTCAGCCTCTGTCATCGTCGAGCTCCTTCATGGGAATGCCGAGAGGCGTCACGAACAGCGGCTCGATCGGCCGGACGACCGGCCTTCCGAGTCGCGAGGCGAACACGTCGGGAGCGTTGGGAAAGGAACTGGAGCCGCCGACGAGGTAGACCATCGGCACGTCGTAGCCCACCAGCGCAGCGTGTGCGATCGAGGCCATCTTCTCCAGGGTGGGGCGGATCACGCCGACGACATCGTCGCGCCGGGCCGGGTCCTTCTTCATGACTTCTGCAGCCTCGTAGTCGATCTTGTAGGCGCCGGCGAGGACGAGGTTCATGTGGTGGCCGCCGGTGGCCTCGTCGATGCTCTTCAGCACGCGGCCGTCGGCGAGGATCGACACCCCTGTTGTGCCGTGGCCGACGTCGATCACGCAGCCGTCGGTGATGCCGAGTGCGCGGGCGGCAGCAACCGGCTCGTCGACCACTTCGTCCGTCTCGAGGCCCGCGGCCGTTGCCACGTTCCGGAAGACCTTGATGTCGCCTTCGCTGATGCCCGGCGGGATCGAGACCGATGCCCTGGTGAAGCGGTGGCCGAGCCGACGCTCGACGTCCTCCTTGAGACGGCGGACGGCAGTGGTCGCGCCCGCCCAGTCGACGACGACGCCGTCCCGCACGACCGTTGAGTGCAACCACGCGCCGGCAACCGGACGGTTGCCGCCGTCCACGACGGAGACGACGATGTTCGCCGTGCCGAGGTCGATGCCGAGTCGCAGCTCGCCCCGCGGCTCCTCGACCTCTCCGGTGCGCACCAGTTCCGCGAAGCGGCGGATCGCCGCTTCGGGTGCCATCAGGGCGGGTGCCATCGTCGTCGTCACTCCTTGATCAGCTTCCCGACATCACCGTCGTGCAGGCCGAGGGCGTTGGCCTCGTCGGTGTCGAGGTGGATCTCCGGGACCCAGTCGTCCTTGATCCGGACAATGAAGTTGTCCATCACACCGCCCCGCTCGCCACCGAAAGCCACCTTGACCCGGTCCTGGTCAGCAACGCCCCAGGCCCTGGCGTGACTCGGGCCCATGTGGATGTGCCGGGCCGCGACCATGACGCCGTGCTCGACGTGGATCTTGCCCGCCGGGCCCTCGATGTCGATCGGACCGGCGTCGTCCAGGTAGCCGGACTGGGTGATCGGGGCGCTGATGCCGAGCGTGACGCAGTCGGTGAGACTGAGTTCCACCTGGGTCTTCGCGCGGCAGGGCCCCATCAGCCGCAGCTTCGGGAACGTCGCCCGTGGCCCCGAGATGGAGACCGTCTGCTCCGCCGCGAAGTCGCTCGGCTGGCGGACCTTCCGGTACACGGTCATGGCGTCGAGCCCGAACAGCGTGGCCAGGTCGGCCTTGCTGAGGTGGGCGTGACGGTTCGACACACCCACGACGATCTGCAGTTCCAGATCCTGCAGTCGAGTGAGCACCATACGGGTCACCTCCTCGACGACGTGACGGGTGTCCGGAGCTGGCACGTCAGGCCTTCTTGGGCAGCAGCATCTCGACGTCGGCGTGCGGACGCGGGATCACGTGCTTGCTGATGACTTCCTCGCCCACCTGCGCGGCAGCTGCGGCACCGGCGTCGACGGCGGCCTTGACCGCACCGACGTCGCCGCGCACCATCACGGTCACGAGGCCGGCGCCGACCTTGACGTGGCCGATCAGGATGACGTTGGCGGACTTGACCATCGCATCGGCGGCCTCGACGGCCCCGACGTAACCCTTGGTCTCGACGAGACCGAGTGCTTCATTCATGGCATTCCTCTCTTACTTCTTGGTGGGACGCGTCTTCGGGGCTGGCGCCCGTCGGGTGGTTGGGGGCTTCGGGGGCGCGGGCAGCTCGACGACCGGCTTGGTCTCCGCGACGGGCTCCGGCTCGATGACGGGCTCAGGCTCGATCACGGTCTCTGCGACGGGCTCAGGCTCGACGACGGCCGCAGCGACGGGCTCGGGCTCTGCCACGGGTGCTGCTACGGGTGCTGCCACCGGCTCCGGCTTGGGCGCTGCTGCAGGCTTGGGCGCTGCTGCGGGCTTGGGCTTTGCGTACCCGACGGTCTCTGCGGTGTACACCACCGATTCCACCTGGTCGCTGGGGCGGGCGATGATCGAGGTGGCGAACACCTTGGAGACCCGGGCGGCTGCTGCGCTGGCCGCAGCGACGGCTGCCTGGACGGCGGACACCTGGCCTTCGATCTTCACAGCCACCATGCCCATCCCGTCGGTGGTCTCGTAGCCGATCAGCTTGACGTCAGCTGTCTTGAGTGCGACGTCCGCGGCCTCGACCGCGGCGGGCAGGCCGAGCACCTCGATGGTGCCGAGGCTCAGTTGTGGCATGGCTGCTCCTTCATTCTTCATTCAGGTCGGACAGTGGCATTCGCTTGACGAGACGTGCGGCGTTGGCACCGGCCTTGCGGTCGATGGTGGGCGACTGGTTGAGCACGGCAACGAGGTAGGGATGGTCGGCGGGCAACTTCTCTGTGGTGATGACGAGGTGGTCGAGGCTGATCCCGATGCCGATCCCCAGCCGGGATTCAAGACTTGCCTCGTGGGCGAGCAGCAGCGGGTTCAGCTGTTCGTGGCGTGTGACCTCGACCGGCACGCCCTCCTCCTCGATGCCGTGCAGGACCTCCGCGATGCGGGACTCCTCGACCCGGTCGTTCAGCCGCAGGCGGATGGTGGGGCGATCGGCGTTCATCGCTGCTCCTCCCATGCAAGGACGAGTCCGGTCGCGACGGCGTTCCGCGGGCCTTCCGTGCCCCGGATGTTGGCGCGGCCGGCCACAACGCGGTACTCACCGAGCGCCCTGGTGACCAGTTGCGGGATCTCGAAGTCGAGGGCTGAGCCGCCGACGAGGACGACATGGGCGATGTCACGCACATGGTTGGTCGGGCTGACGGCGCAGAGTGCCCGCAGGGCATTGGTGACGAACACCCGCTGCTTGGCCTTGATCCGCACCTGGCGGATGACCTCCAGCGGCTGGCGCAGCGGCAGCGGGATCATCCCGTCCGGGTGCAGGACGACGGTGCGGGCGAACACGTGGGGCGGGAGCGGGGCGTCGAAGAACTCGACGGTCCCGTCCTCGTGCCGGATGTTGAAGAGGGTCTCCACCCGCGCGAGCGGATAGCGCTTGATGTTCTCCGCGTCCTCGGCGCTCTCCAGGCCGAGCTCCGACTGGATCAGCAGGGTGACCATGTTGCCGGCACCGGCGAGGTGGATCGAGCGGGCCGGCGCGTCCGCACGCAGGACGCAGGCGTCGGTGGAGCCGGCGCCCATGTCGAGGATCGCGATCGGGATCGACGACCCCGGGGTGGTGAGCGCGCCGCGGACGGCCATGTCGGCCTCGACGCCGCCGACCTCGACGGGGATGCCGAACTGGGCCGTCATGTCGTGGGCGATGCGCTGCATCTGCAGGCGGTCGGCCTTCACCATTGCTGCGATACCGACGGCAGCCTCGAGGGAGAACTCGCCGGCGAGCCCGCCGGTGACCTTCTGCGGCACCTCGGTGTCGACGGCGAGCAGGTCGGTGACCTCGATACCTGCGGGGTCGCGGTCGGTGAGCCGGCCCATCACGACGCGGACCTTCTCCATCATGCCGCCGACATTGGTGCCGGGTTCGCCACGGACGTTGCGGATCTGGCCGACGGTGCCGGCCACGCGCATGATCTCCTCCGCGCCGCGATCGACGTCGACCTCTGAGGTGCGGTCGCCGATGAACTGCAGCCAGCCGGCGGGGATGCGGCGCTCCGTGACGTCGCCCTTCGGGGTCTTGATGACGACCGCCGAACGGTTGCCGACGAGCGAGCGGGCCATCGGCACGACGGAGGCTGTCTCGTCGGAGGTGAGGCTGAAGAGGGTTGCGATGCCGTACGGGTTGGCGAGGGTCTCGATGATGCGGCCGACCTCTGCCACCTCGACGGCCGCCAGCATGCCGATCGGTACCTTCTCGACGAGGCTGACCTCGTCGACGATGGGGATCTTGCGGACCAGCCGGTTGTGCACCAGCACACCGTCGTCGCGCTGCAGGATGGCGCCGGTGATTTCCACCAGGCCCTGGACGGCATTGATGCGGTTGGCCACATCGTCGAAGGTGTGGCTGCGGTCGGCGACAACGATGTAGGGAGTGCCGCCGGCCGCACGATCCAGGTTGTCGATCCCGATGGTGACGCCCACCCCGATGCCGAGGCCTCCAGGGGTGGTGGGGTTGTGCCCGATCATCGTCGACTCGGTGATGATCGTCTCTGAAATGGTCTCCATGGCGACGTCGCCGATGACCGGCGCCGCCTCGTTGATCCGGATCAGGTCAAGTTCGGAGAGGGACCTGCCGGCAGCGTCCAGGGCGATCGTCAGGGCCTGGAACACCCCCTGGGTGTTCTGGGCCGTGCCCTTGATGCCGGTCGTGGGGACGATCGAGGACGCGACGAACACCGGGGCTGCATCCGCGGTCAGTTCCGCGAGTGCCACCTCGGTCGTGGCGTTACCGATGTCGATGCCGGCGATCAAAGCCATTGTCGTTGAGGTCCTCAAGGTTGGGGCCTCGTCAGGCTCAGCCACCGTGGCTGAGCCTGACGAGATGCTCACTGAGCTTGTTGCTCAGCTCGGTCGAAGTGACGCAGCGTCACTCAGCCTTGAGCCGGCCGCGCTTCTCGTACACGTCTGCTGCCTCACGGATGAAGGCGGCGTTGACCTTGCACTTGTACTTCGTCTCCAGCTCGTCCGCGATTCCGTAGAGCTCGGCCTTGGTCGAGCGGTACGGGCGCAGCGAGTTGTAGATGCTGAGCAGCTGGTCGTCCGGGACGGCGATGAGTTCCGCCGCCCGGCGCATGTTGCGCGCCAGGCTGTCGCGGTCGACCGACTCGGCCACCTGGGCCTGCATCTCGAGGGTCTCCGGAGCAATCCGGAAGTCCTCTGCCGTCAGCTCGCCGCTCTTCAGCTTGTCGAGGCTGAAGTCGGAGAGCTTCTTGCCGGTTGCGGAGAAGACCTTCTCGGGCATCTTCTCGCCGAGCGGGTACTGCTCCTTGCCGATGGCGCCGCCGGCAGCCGGCGACTTCTTCTGGAAGGCCACGCTGTCCTTGCCAAGATTGGCCATGACCTCGGCCATGATCTGCCGAATGAGTTGTTCCTGATCCATATTGGTCACCTCCTACCGGTACTCGACCCGAAGTTCTTGGGTCTTTTTGTTGGGATCGAGCAGCTGCGTTTCCTTGATGTGCAGCAGCGCGGCGATGGCCTGGTACTTGGGCCGGGCCATCTGGTCGTTGCGGACAGGCACGGGGCTGGGCGATTCGCCCTTGGCGTACTTGGCCGCGTTCTTGCCGATGGCCCGGAAGGTCTCCAGGTCGATCAGCGGGGACTGGCTGAACAGCTCCAGGTTCGACAGCGGCGGCAGGTCCTTCTGGTGGATCACCGTCGTGCCGCGGGACTGGATGCCGATGCCGATGCCGGAACCGGACAGCTTTGCAGCCTCGTGTGCGATGAAGCCGACGTCGGCGGTGCGGAAGAGGCGGATGAAGCGGTAGCTCAATCCTTCTTCCTCGATGCCGGCGCAGATCTCCTTGATGACCTGGTCGTGAGGCAGGCCGATGATGGTCTGCGTCTGACGGCCGCCGAAGGCAGCCGCGAGGCCGATGACGATCTCGCGCGGGTTGGTGCCCCGCGCGGCCGGTCCGGTCTCGGTGATGACCAGCGAGGTGCTGGGGGATTCAGCCGAACGTCCGGCAGGCTTTCCCGCAGGCGCGGTTGCCCCGACGACGGCCATTTCCTTCATGACCTCTTCGATGATGTTCTTGAGCGTCTTCTCGTCCATGGTGATGACCTCAGATGCTCTCTGGGCTGATGGCCTGGCGGATGTCTTGCAGGATCGCCCACTTCTCGTCGGAGATCTGGTAGCCGGTCATGGGCCCGCGGTAGTCGTTGGGCTGGTTGACGGCCGAGATCACCTCGAAGTTGCGGGTGAGGATGGCGGACGTGTGCAGGTAGTCACCTGCGACGCGCTGCTTGAGCATGCCGAACACCGCATCTGCGACGTCGTCGAAGCCACCCTTGATGAGTGCCTTCGCGATGTCCACGCCGGTGGTGCCACGCTTCATCATGTCTTCGGCCGACTTCAGGTCCTCCACCACGTTGCGGGCAGGCATGTCCTGCGATCCGCGTGCGTAGGTGGCTGCTTCGACCTCGGCGTCCGTGATCTCGGTCAGACCGAGGTTCTTGAACACCGCCTGGATCGCCCGGGCTGCCTTGTTGCGGGTAGCAACGACATCGACTTCCAGAACCGGAACCAGGCCACCGTCGATCTTGAGGTCGCGCTGGATGATCAGCCAGTCGTCGTAGTCGTCGGCGTCCCAGTTGGAGCCGGCGAACATGTTGTCGTAGTTCGGGGTTGCCGAGTAGCCGGAGCAGATGAAGTCCGTGCCGGGCACGAACTGCATCAGGGACCGGGCGACGCGGCGGAGGTCGGAGTGGGTGAACGTCTGGTCGTTCGACGACGCGCACTCCAGGTCGAGGGCCATGGCGATCAGGTTCTCGGCGAGGATGGCGCGAATGCCACCCGGGACGGCGGCGGGAACGCCGACGCAGGAGACCGAACCGTTCTGGATGCCCTGGGAGCCGGCGCCCTTGGTGATGTAGATGCAGCGGGCTTCCAGGTACAGCATGGACTTGCCTTCGGCGTAGCCCATCTGGACCTCGGAGCCGGTACCGGAGGTGAACCGCATCTTGAGCCCGCGGGACGCGTAGCAGGAGGCAAGGAATGCCTTCGACCACGGCGTGTCGTCGCCGTCCATGAACACGGCTTCTGTGCCGTAGACGGAGACGGTTTCGGCGTACGCGGTGAAGCCGCGCATGCCCAGGTTCAGTTCGGTGGCCTCTTCGACCGCGCACTGGGTGAGGATGCCGGGACGTCCGACCTGCGCGCCGACCATGATGGCCATTGCGTTGAACGGGGCGTACCGACCGATGCCGACCGTGGTCTCTTCTTCCGCGAAGCCACGCAGGGAGGCTTCGGCGGCGTCAGCGGCGATCTGTACCGGGTTGTCCTTCAGGTTGGTGACGTGGCACTGGTTGGCCGGCGTGAGCCGGGCCCGCATCTTGGCCACTGCCATCATCATTTCGAGCACCGTCATCTTGCCGACGACCTCGGTGATCTTCGCCGGCGTCATCGACGTGGTCAGCTTGACCACTTCGGAACGCGGGACGTTGATGTCAACGAGCTTGCGGGCCAGTTCGAGGGAGTCCATCTTGCAGACGGCCTCGGCGTTGTCCAGCCGGATCGCATAGTCGGCGATGAAGGAGTCGATCATGTCGAAGTCGGCGCGCTGCTTGCCGTCGAGCTCGACAACCTTGCCACCCTCGACGCGAATCGACGGCTTGGGGTCGTTCGGCCCGTTCATGGCGATCAGGCCGACCTCTGACCATTCGGTCACATACCCGTCCTGGTTGACGGGCCTGGCGTCAAGCGCCTCAAAACGCTTTGATCTCACGCTGATTCCCGTCTCAGATGTAGGGCGTGGTGACGGACTCCGGGTACGCACCCATGGCGCCCAGCAAGCCGCGGCCGACCTCGCGTGCAGCGATGATCGCCTGGCGCACTGCGCCGGAATCGCCACTGAAGAACGAAATGACCTCGTTGGAGTAGCTGGTGCCGGCAGCGGGGCTGGCGTATCCGACGACATCGATCGTCGAGGCCTTGACCGCGGTGTCGGCGAGAACGACGCCGATCGCTGCCGGGGCGCCGACGGTGATGCCGAAGGCCTTGCCGATCGGTGCGCCGAACGCCTTGTTCAGGGCGAAGGAGGCACGAGCGGTGTACTGGAACTCGAGGTGGCCGGCATCGTTGGCGTAGACGTCACCGAAGGTCCGTTCGAGCTCGCTGATGGTGACCTCGACGGCGCGGCGGGCGTCGGAGACGTCCTCTGCACCGAAGATGATCAAGGAACCGTGTCCGGCGCCACCCTTGGTGTCGCGGGGCAGTTCGATCGTCACGATCTCGCAGTTGGTCGCCTTGACTGCCTCGTCAGCGGCGAAGATGTGCGGGCCTGCACCGGTGCGGGCACCGACGATGCCGATCGACTTGTACTTGGGATCGATCTTCATCAGGGCGTGGACCTGGGGGTCCACGTTGGCGATGACGAGGCCGATCGTGTCGCCGAGCGCGGTGGCGCAGACGAACTCCGTTGATGCCGGACGGGCGCCGGCCTGTTTCGGGGCCGCTGCGGGCCCGTCCATCTTCTTCATGACGGCTGCCATGATCTGGTTGACCAGTTCTTCAGTTGCCATAGCGGGTCAGAACCTCACTTCTCAAGCTGCGGGAGAATCTTCTCCACGTCGGTGTGCGGGCGCGGGATGACATGGACGGAGACGAGCTCCCCCACGTTTTGAGCGGCTACGGCGCCGGCATCGGTTGCGGCCTTGACCGCGCCGACATCACCGCGCACAAGCACGGTGACCAGACCGGAGCCAACACGCTGGCTTCCGATCAGGACGACGTTGGCCGACTTGACCATCGCGTCCGCGGCTTCAACAGCGGCGACGAAACCCTTCGTCTCCACCATTCCCAGGGCTTCTTGCATTCCAGACTCCTCCGTTGGGTCGGTGGGCCGCGCAGAGCCGGATTCGGGCATGGCGGCCGTTCGTCCTGAGGGTAAGACGGAACCACCGGCACTAAACGGCCACGCAACGACCACTTTCAATCCGCTTGTCAGGAGCGGGTAGGACAAGAAAATGCTGCTTGCGCGACCAAAAAGTGCACCTGAGCACAGGACGGGCGTCCTGATTGACACCGGGTGCGCAAGTGCCGAGCATGGGGCTGACCGGGCGGAGTATTGCGCGCCGTGCCGGGGCCACGAAAGGTGGAAATGTCGGAGAAGCAGCGCATCATCCAGGAGTTCGTTCCCGGCAAGCAGGTAACCCTTGCGCACGTCGTGGCCAACCCTGACGCGCGGCTGTACCCGAAGATCGGCCTGCCACCGGGTGGCGGTGCCATCGGCGTGATGACGATCACTCCCAGCGAGGGCACGGTCATCGCAGCCGACGTTGCGACGAAGGCCGCGGCCGTCGAACTCGGCTTCGTCGACCGGTTCTCCGGGTCGCTGGTCGTGACCGGCAGCCTCACCGACGTCCAGACAGCCGTCGAGGCCGTCGTTGCGGTGCTCTGCGGTGAGCTGGGCTTCGCCCGGCCGCCCCTGACGCGCACGTGAAGAAGCTCCTCCTGGTCGGCGGCGTCGGTTGTGGCAAGACCACCCTGCTGCAGCGGCTCGAGGGCCGGGACATCGCCTACGCCAAGACCGGCGAGATGTACACCTCCGGTGCAGTGATCGACACCCCGGGCGAATACCTCGAGCTCCCGTGGTTCAAGCACGCGTTGCGGCTGGCCTCCTTCGAGGTCGAACTGGTGGTGCTGCTCGCGTCCGCCACCGTCCCGGAGGGCCGCTTCCAGCCCGGATTCACCACGTTCTTCATGCCGCCGTCCATCGGGGTGGTGACCAAGGTCGACATCGCAACACCCGAGCAGGTGCACCTGGCCGGCAACCACCTGCGGCTCGCCGGCGCCACCGAGATCCTCGAGGTCTCAGCGCTCACCGGCGAG
>Ga0302254_10000208_pt1 | contig 12997 bp, 11 predicted proteins | sample I_Fen_E1_4_FD_194573 | JGI IMG/M metagenome (GOLD analysis project Ga0302254, IMG submission 194573) | Peat permafrost microbial communities from Stordalen Mire near Abisko, Sweden - I_Fen_E1_4 | ecosystem: Environmental > Terrestrial > Soil > Wetlands > Permafrost | place: Sweden: Abisko... | reverse complement strand
GCGGACGTGACGGCCGCCAACCGAGAGGACTCCCACCGCAAAGGCTCTGAATCAGCCCCCGCCGGCGGGTGATCACCAATGAGGGTCCGAAAAGGGTCGTCAGGGCCTCTGACGGTCCCGAGACGGTGATGTCCCGGAACGGTGATCACCTGCAACGGTGCAGGCGGGGTGCGCGAGAATGACTCAGGCCGGCCGCGGCCAGCGCGCCGGCCGGGTTGGCGTCGCAGACATCCGCGCTGCGGCCTACCGCGCGGAAGGATGCGATGAAGTTCCGATATCCCGTCGCCGAGCATCCGTTGCTGGACGCGCACTGCCACGGGGTGGCGACCGACGACCTCACCGACGCCGAGTTCGAGGCGCGCTCCTCGGAGAGTCGGCTTCCCGCCCCTCCGGCGTGGTCACCATTGGATTCGCCGGTCGGCCTTGCGATCAGGCGTTGGTGCGCTCCCATCCTGGACCTGCCGGAGCACGCGCCGATCGCCACGTACCTGAGCCGACGGCGCGACCTGGGGTCGGCAGAGGCCAACCGCAGGCTGATCCGCGCCGCCGGTGTGCGGGCCATGCTCGTGGACACCGGATTCGGGGCCGACCTGGCGACTCGGCACGAACTCGGGACCCTGGCCGCGGCGCCGGCGTACGAGGTGCTGCGGCTGGAGACCCTCGCCGAGTCAGTTTTCGCCGACGCGCTTCGCGACAATGCCGCCGCCGAGTTTCCCGGGCGATTCGAGGCGGCGCTGGATGAGGTTGGGCCGGACGTCGTCGCGTTCAAGTCCATCCTGGCGTACCGGTTCGGTTTCGACATCGCGGCGCAGCCGCCGTCGAGCGACGACGTGGTGACCGCGGTGGGGCGGTGGCAGCAAACCGGCAGGGCGCGATTGACCGACCCGGTGCTGCTGCGCTTCCTGATCTGGACGGCGCTGAGCCGAAAGCCGTTGCGCGGCAACCGTCGACCTCTGCAACTGCACACCGGGTTCGGCGACACGGACCTGGATCTGCATCGGGCGAACCCCATTTTGCTGACCGGATTGATCCGGAAGGCACAGCGTCGGGACCTTGCGCCGATCGTGCTGCTGCACTGCAATCCCTATCACCGGGAGGCCGCCTACCTCTCCGCATTCTATCCGAACGTCCACCTCGACATCGGTCTGAGCGTTGGTCATCTCGGCCCTTCGGCCGGCACGTTGGTGCGAGAAGCCTTGGAGCTGGCGCCGTTCAGCAAGCTGCACTACTCCTCGGACGCGTACGGCCTCGCGGAGTTCTTCCTGATCGGGGCGATGGGGTTCCGGGTAGGAATGGATGCCGTGTTGGGGGACTGGGTGAGAAGCGGTGCTGTTGCGGAGGCGGACGCTCGTACCATCGCGGCGCAGGTGCTGGGCGGCAACAGTCGGAGCCTGTACCCGATCCCAGCGAGCTGATCGTGTTTGCAACACAGCCCCGGCCCGGAGGGCCGCGTCGCAACACTCAGCGTTCCATGCCCCGCGGTGGCGACCACGGAGCGGCCTGAGTCCGCCGCGCCTGGGTCTACGGCTGCTGGGGCGGCAACGAATCCAGTTCCGCGCGAACGGCTTCCAGCTGAGCCACCAACGCGTCGGCACGCTCCTGGGTGCTCCGGCGGTGCTCCTCGAGGATGGCGCCAACCGTGGCCGTCAGCAGTTCGTTGTCCAACTGTTTGACCAGTTCCCACACCCTGGCCGCCCGGACCGGAGTCGATTTCACCGCCACCCTCGCACCGACCCGCGCCTCGATCCGCCACTGCAGCGGCTCGTTCTCGGATGTGCTGATCGAGATGGACACCGGCGGTTGCCCTCGCCGGGGTCGCTTGCCCCGCGCATCCGTCGCCGCGACTCCGGACGTCCCCGACTCGTCGGAGGGACGTGGCGGTGACGTGGCGGTGCCGTTCAGCGCGGGCCTGTCGACGTCCGGTGGTTCGGCCGATGGTCGCGGGTCCTGACCCTGAACGGGAAAAGGGAGGGCCGGTGAACCGATCTGTCCGAGCTGCTGCGGCGCCCGAGGGGACCTTCGCTGCGGGGCTCGTGGTGGGTGAAGCGCCGGGGGAGGACCAGCGGGGTCGCCGTTGGCCGATGCGTCGCCCGGGACGCGTCGGGATCGGGTCGCCGGCGTCAGGTCCATCGGAGTGAACGGCAGCACGTCCTTGGTGCCGTTGAGATTGACCTCGACCTTGATGAACTCTTCTCCGTCGATCGCCGGATAGCCGATTCCCCGCACGCGCCCGATCGCGCCCTCCGGGAACTGTGCGGACGGCGAAATCCGCACCCTGACGATCTTCCCGGCGTTCATCGCCGACCTCACGGTGTCGACGTCGATGGGGATCGGGCCTGCGGCGGCGCGTCGGCGAGGAGGCATGTCCTGATCCTGCCACCGACCAACGACAGCGGTCGGCGAACGGATGGCGCGCCGCGTCGGCGGTTCGGCCGCTCCGCTCTACCCGGCTCCGCCACCACCGAACTGCGCGGGCCTTCCGGACGGTTCACCGCGAACGACGACCTACTTCGCGTGCACCCGCGCGTCCTCGGCGGCGTACTCCGCGAGCAACTCCTGCTCCCGATCCTTCCTCGGGAAAAGGAACCACACAATCGCGGCGCCACCCAGCACCACCAGCAGACCCACCATGTAGGCCAATTTGTCGCCGTGAAGGAAGGACGTCTTGGCCGCCGAAATGATGGCATTCGAGTATTCCGGGTACCGCTGCGCGATGTCCGCGGCGCTACCGAACGACTTCAGCAGTTGGCCGCGGGCGGCCGCACTGACCTGTTCCGACCCTGGTGTTGACGCAATGATGGACGCGAAGGCGGAGGCGTATCCGGCGGTCAGTAGTGCACCCAGCATCGACTGCATGACGGCCCCGCCGAGATCCCTTTGCAGGTCGGCGGTTCCGGAAGCCATGCCGGCCCGGGACACCGGCACCGAACCGGTCAGGGAATGTGACGCCGGAGTGCCGGCCAGACCGACCCCGATGCCGACGCAGACAAACGTCGACAGCACTGGCCAGTAACCGATGCCCTCCTGCCAGAACACCAGCGCCACCACCAGCCCCAGAACACAGAACGCATAGCCCAACAGCAGAGTGAACCGGGAACCCCTTGATCCGATGAACCTGGCGGAAAAGGGCGCGGCGACGACCATCGCCAGGGCGGCCGGCACCATGGCCGACCCTGCCTCCAACGGGGAATAGCCCAGCACGTTCTGTAGGAATTGCTGCCCGATGAAGATTCCGGCCATCAACGAGCCGAAGACGATGATGCCGGCGCACGCGGCGACCCAGAAGATCCGGCGGGCGGCCACGTGCAGGTCGAACAGCGGCGACGGCGCACGACGTTGGCGCCACACGAACAACACGCCGGCCACCAGCGCGACCGCCCCGAGGACCACCGAGAAGGTGCCCGAACCGGGGACCGGCGCGAAATTGATGGCCAGCACGAAGGAGGCGATCAGCACGATCGACATGATCCCGCCGAGGTTGTCCACCGGGTCGGTGGTCTCGTTGACGTGGGCGGGCACCAGCAGGATGGCCATGATCAGTGCGACCACCGCCAGCGGGGCGGTGACCAGGAACACCGAGCCCCAGGCGAAGTGATCGAGCAACCACCCGGAGAGCAGCGATCCGAGCGCCGCGATGGCACCGCCCGTGGCGGACCACAGTGCGATGGCCTTGGTGCGGGCGGGTCCCTTCCATAGAGCGGTGATCAGCGCCAGCGTGGTCGGGTAGGCCATCCCGGCCGCGAGCCCGCCGAGCAGCCGGGCCAGGAAGAGCACCTCGATAGACGGCGCGTAGGCGGCCAGCAGGCAGGCCGGAATGGTCAGGCTCATGCCGAGGATCAGCATCAGCTTCCGGCCGTACCGGTCACCGACCGCGCCGAAATAGAGCACGGACGCGGCCAGGCCGAGGGAGTACCCGACGGACACCAGGTTCAAGGCGGTCTGGCTCGCGTCGAACGCCTTGCCGATGTCCGGCAGTGCGACGTTGGCCACCGCCAGGTTCAGGTTCGCCACCGTGGCGACCAGGATCAACGCGACCAGCACCCACACCGACACAGGCGCCGGTCGGCCCGGGGTTGGCGTTGGTGCCCCTGAGGGCGGATTGCCGGCCGGCGCGGGCTCCGGCCCCGCCGGACGAACAACAGGCACCGGATCGCGGTGGGGTGCCGGGGTGTTGTCCGCGACTACTCCACCCTCGGTCGCCGCGCGTGGTCCGTCAGACATCGGATCGCCCCCCTTTGGTACTGCGCCGGCCGCTCAGCGTGGTGGCGGCCCGTGCCGCGGTTGCGCTGAGAAACCTCCCCGTGACCTACGGTGACATCATCCTCCCGAATCCACCGTCGGGCCGGGAAAGCCGAATGTGATCTGGGTTGACGCGGCCATCCAGCACCGGACGGCGGAACATCCAGCCGAATAGTCCGGCTGGATGTTCCGTGGTGACCCTGGTCCTCGGCGGCCGCGACAGACCGGACCCGACGGGTTCAGGTCAGGAGGCCTTCTCCTTGACGTACGCCCCCGGCGCGTCCTCGATAGGGGTGAACTCCGCGTTGCCGAGCTTCTTGCGGGCGTTGAGCCGGGTCCCGCCGAACTGGGCGAGCCACTCGTTCCACCGCGGCCACCAGCTGCCCGGGACGGACTCCGCTGTGTCGAACCAGCGGTCGGCGTCGCCGTCCAGCGGCGCCTGCTCGGTGTGCACCCAGTAGTTGCGCTTCTTCTTCGCCGGCGGGTTGATGACCCCGGCGATGTGGCCGCTGGCACCCAGCACGAAGGTGCTGTCGCCCCCCAGGATCTGAGTGCTCTCATACGCCGTTTTCCACGGCACGATGTGGTCTTCCTTGGACGCGTAGACGAACGTCGGCAGCTCGATGCGGCCCAGATCGACCTGCTGACCCAGCTGGACGGTGCCGCCGGGTTCGCGGAGCTTATTCTCCAGATAGGTGTTCCGGACGTACCAGCAGAACATCGGCCCCGGCAGGTTGGTGTCGTCGCTGTTCCAGTACAGCAGGTCGAACGCGGGCGGCGCCTGCCCCTTCAGGTAGCCCTTCACCACGTACGGCCAGATCAGGTCGTTGGCCCGAAGCGAGGCGAACACCTGGGCCAGTTCGCTGCCCTTGAGCAGCCCCCCCTGGCCGATCGCCTTCTCCCGCGCAGCCACCCCTTCGGGGGTGATCAGCAGACCGATCTCGCCGGTGTCGGAGAAGTCGAGCATCGAGGTCAGCAGCGTCATGCTCGCCGCGGGGTGCTCGTCACGCGCTGCCAGCACGGCGAGGGCGCTGGCCAGCAATGTGCCGCCGACGCAGAAGCCAAGGGTGTTCACCTTGTCGGCCTTGGTGATCGTCCGTGCCACCTGGAGCGCGCGGATCACGCCCTGCTCCAGGTAATCGTCCCAGGTGAGCTTGCCCTGGTCGGCGCTCGCGTTGCGCCAGGACACCAGGAAGACGGTGTGGCCCTCGGCCACCGCGTGCGCCACGAAGGAGTTCGCCGGCTGCAGGTCGAGGATGTAGTACTTGTTGATGCACGGCGGCACGATCACCAGCGGTCGCTTGTATACCTTGGTGGTGGTCGGGGTGTATTGAATCAGCTGGATCAGCTCGTTCTGGTAGATCACGCTGCCTGGCGTGGTACAGACGTTGACGCCGACCTCGAAGGCCTTGTCGTCCGTCATCGAGATCCGGCCCTTGGCCAGATCCTCGGTGAACAGTTGCAGACCCTGGACCAGGCTCGCGCCGCCGGTCTCCATCGCCAGCTGCAGGGCCTCCGGGTTGGTGGCCAGGGTGTTCGCCGGGCTCAGCGCGTCAGCCACCTGCCGCAACGCAAAACCCCACTGTGCCTTGCTCCGCTCGTCCAGCGGAGATGCGTCGAGTGCCTTGCGCAGCAGATCCGTCTGTGCCAGGTAGGCCTTGGCCAGCGCCTCGTACCGCGGGTCCTTGGTCCACGCCTCGTCGGCGAAGCGCCGGTCGCCGAGAGTCTTTGCCGGCCCGGCTCCTGACGGCGTTCCCGCCGAGCCGGTCGGTGCCGTCGGCAGGCCGAACGCGGACCAGGCAGCGGTCCACGGCGCCGTCACCTGCTTGAGGCTGTCGATCTGCCATTCGGTGAACGCGGTGACCGCCTGGGTCCACGGCGCGGCGGCCGCGGCCACCGCAGCCTGGGTGTCGGCGATCGCCTTGGTGTCGGTCATATCAACGCCCGGCCACAGCACCATCTTCTGGGCCTTCATCAGGTCGGTGAGCCAACGGGTCGGGTCCGTCACTGGCTGGGACATGGCAACTCCTCCACGGTCGAAATGGAGCCCGGGCCTGATCGGATCGCCGCCACGCCCACACTCGTTGCCGGCACAGCGCACGGTCGGTCCGCCGCAGCCAATTGGATGCTAGCGACCGTGGTGTCGCCGCCGCCAAAGATGTCGGACCGCGGTCGGTATTTCTACTGGATGAACAGCGGCGCCGGGTTCCCGCTCGTCGCAAGCGGTGCAGCCCTCGGTCAGCCCAGGACGGACGCCGCCGCTCGCGCGGCGGCCGGCAGCGCCGAGGCAATCCGCTCGACGGCCGTGTCGTCGTGCGCCGCGGACACGAACCAGGCCTCGAATGCCGACGGCGGCAGGTACACCCCGGCGTCGAGCATTCCGTGGAAGAACGCCGCGTAGGCCGGGCTCGACTGCCTCTTCGCCTGGTCGTAGTTGGTCACCTCACCCTCGGCGAAGAACACTGAGAACAGGTTCCCGGCCCGCTGCAACCGGTGCGGCACTCCCTCGCCGGCCAGCGCTCCGGAGACGAGATTCCCTACTGTGTAGGCGGTCTCGTCCAGATGGCGGTAGACAGCATCGCCGCAGCCGCGCAGGGTGGCCAGTCCGGCGGCGGTGGCGATCGGGTTGCCGGACAGCGTTCCGGCCTGGTACACGGGACCGACCGGCGCCAGGTAGCTCATGACGTCGGCCCGCCCGCCGAAGGCGCCGACCGGCAGTCCGCCGCCGATCACCTTGCCGAAGGTCATCAGGTCCGGCGTCCATCCCTCGTGCGCACCGTCCAGTCCGTACATGCCGGACCGGCTCACCCGGAATCCGGTCATCACCTCGTCGGTGATCAGCAGCGCACCGTCCGCGTGCGCGGCCTGGGCCAATCCGGCGTTGAAGCCGTCGACCGGCGGTACCACCCCCATGTTCGCGGCCGCGGCCTCGGTGATGACGGCGGCGATCTCGCCGGGGTGCCGGGCGAAGGCGTCGCGGACGGCGGCGAGATCGTTGTACGGCAGCACGATCACCTCGGCGGTGGTCGCCTTGGTGACGCCCGCGGAATCGGGGAGCGCGAAGGTTGCCACGCCCGAACCGGCCGAGGCCAGCAACGCGTCCACGTGCCCGTGGTAACAGCCGGCGAACTTGATGATCTTCGACCGGCCGGTGTAGCCGCGGGCCAGCCGGATCGCCGACATGGTTGCCTCGGTGCCGGAGGAGACCAGCCGAACCTGCTGCACCGGAGCGACTCTGGCGACGATCTCCTCCGCCAGGGCGACCTCGCCCTCGCCAGGAGTGCCGAACGACAGCCCCCTGGACGCCGCCGTTGACACCGCCTCCAGCACCGCCGGATGCGCGTGGCCCAGGATCATCGGACCCCACGACCCGACCAGGTCGACGTAGTTGTTGCCGTCGGCGTCGGTGATCATCGGTCCGGAACCCGATCTCATGAACCGCGGTGTGCCGCCGACGGATCGGAAGGCGCGAACGGGGGAGTTCACCCCGCCGGGGGTGACCTCCAGTGCCCGGGCGAACAGCGCCGCGCTGGCCGGCACGTGCTCGATGCCCACTTCGGCAACCGCGGGGCCGGTCAGTCCGGTCGACTCGCCGGGTGCGCTGCTGCGCTGTGCCATTTCCCTGGGTCTCCTCGTTCGGTGGTCGATATGCACTGCTGCCACTGCGGTGCAAGTGCTATCCCGCGAGTGTGGCAGCCACTTCGGCGGCCCAGTAGGTCAGCACGATCTGCGCACCAGCCCGCCGGATCGAGGTCAGGGTCTCGAGGATCGCGCGGTCCCGGTCGATCCAGCCGTTGGCCGCGGCGGCCTCGATCATCGCGTATTCGCCCGAGACCTGATACGCGGCAACGGGAACCGTCACTTCCGGCATCGCCGCGACGTCGGCCAATATGTCCAGGTAGCTCATCGCCGGCTTCACCATTACCAGGTCGGCGCCCTCGGCGACGTCCAAGGCGACCTCGCGGGCGGCCTCCCGCCGGTTCGCCGGGTCCTGCTGGTAGCCGCGCCGGTCGCCAATGAGCGCCGAGTCGACCGCCTCCCGGAACGGGCCATAGAAGGCAGAGGCGTACTTGGCCGCGTAAGCGAACACGCCGGTGTCGGTGAGACCCGCCGCGTCCAGGGCCGTCCGCACCGCACCCACCTGGCCGTCCATCATCCCGGAGGTGCCGACCAGATCCGCACCGGAGGTGGCCTGCGCGACGGCCATTTCCCGGTACCTCTCCAGCGTCGCGTCGTTGTCGACCTCACCCGACGCGGTCAGCACGCCGCAGTGCCCGTGGTCGGTGAACTCGTCCAAGCATAGGTCGGCCATCAGTACGGTGGAGGCACCGACCTCGGCGCGCAGGTCCGCCAGCGCGACATTGAGGATCCCGCCGGGATCGGTGGCCCGGGAGCCGATCCCGTCCCGGACCTCGGGGATGCCGAAGATCATCAGGCCGCCGACCCCTGCCGATACCGCTTGGGTGGCAGCGGCTTTGAGGGACTCCCTGGTGTGTTGCAGGACGCCGGGCATGGACGTCAGCGGCGCCGGTTCGGTGAGCGACTCCTTGACGAACATCGGCAGCACGAGGTCGGCGGGGTGCAGGCGGGTCTGCGCGACCAGCCGGCGCAACGCGGGTGTGCGGCGCAGCCGGCGAGGCCGGACGGCCGGGAACGATCCAGCAAGGGACATCGGACTGACTCACTTCTCCTGGGGGTGGTGGTGCTCGTGCCAGGCCTGGATCAGGCCCTCGGCGAGGGCTGCGGCGGTCGGGCCAGCCGCGGTGAAAGAGACGCTGAGACCCGCGGTCCGGGCGGCCGACGTGGTGGGTGTGCCGATGGCGCCGATGATCGTTCCCGTCGCCGGGCGCGTGCGCTCCATGGCCGCGACGATGCTCGGCGAGGTGAGCAACACCGCGTCGAAACCTCCCGAGGCCAGTCGGTCCGCCAATTCGGCGGGGACGGGTTCGACGACGGTGCGGTAGGCCGTGACGGCGTCCACCAGGTAGCCGGCGGACGCAAGCGCGTTCGGCAGGGTCTCGACGGCCAGGTCGGAACGGGGCAGCAGCACGGATTCCCCCGGGTGCGGCCGGGGCCAGACGGCGGCCAGGGCCGCGGACGAACCGCTACCGGTTGGCACCAGGTCGACCGGAATCCCGTTGTCCCGCAATGCCTGTGCGGTGGAAGGCCCGACGGCGGCGACCCGGGTGTCGGCGGTCACCACCGGATCGAGGGCCAGTGCGCCGGCCCGCCCTACGACGGACCTGACCGCGTTGACCGAGGTGAACGCCACCCAGGAGAAGTCGCCGGCGGCGAGCGCCAGAACGGCCAGGTCGAGGGCACCGGTGTCCTGCGGCGGCGCGAAGGAGATCAGCGGCACCACTGTCACGTCGGCCCCCGCGCGCTGCAGAGCGTCGACCAGGTCGGAGGCGCGACCGGCCGGGCGCGGCACCAGCACCCGCGCGCCGGACAGACCCCCGACTCGGCCGGTGGGGTTCGTCATCGTGCCGCTCCCAGCAGGTCGGCGGCGCCGCCGGACAGCATCTGCTCCGCGAGCGCACGCCCCAGCTCGCCGGCTCGGGCAACGGAACCGGTGGTGCGGGCGCGAATCTCGTCGCTGCCGTCGACGGCCAGCACCACGCCGTCCAGGGTCAGTGCGGCGTCGCGCACCACCGCCTGGGCGCCGACCGGCGCGATACAGCCCGCCTCCAAGGTCGCCAGCAGGCTTCGTTCGGCCGTCACCGCCGCGCGGGTCGGGCTGGAGTCGAATGCCCGGAGGGCACCGGCGAACCAGGCGGTCTCGACGTCCGCCGACCGGCATTCCACGGCCAGCGCGCCCTGCGCGGGGGCCGGCACCATCACGTCAGGACCGAACCGTTGGGTGATGGCCGCGGTGCGGCCGAGCCGGGCCAGGCCGGAGACCGCGAGCACCACGGCGTCCAGGCCGCCGTCGCTGACCAGCCGCAGCCGGGTGTCGACGTTGCCGCGGATCGGTTCCACCGTCAGATCAGGGCGCCGCCGAAGCAGGTGGGCGGTGCGCCTCGGCGAGCCGGTCCCGACCCTGGCGCCTGCCGGGAGCTGATCGAGGGTCAGCCCGTCGCGGGCGCAGAGCGCGTCGGCCGGGTCTTCCCGGGCGGGCACCGCGCCGACGGTCAGGCCGTCCGCCGGCGCGGTCGGTAGGTCCTTGTAGGAATGCACGACGACGTCGACGCGGCCATCCAGCAGAGCGGAACGCAGTGCGGTGACAAAGATCCCGGTGCCACCGATCGACGCCAGCGGCCCGGTGTTGACGTCACCCTCGGTCTTGATGCGAACGAGATCGCTGACTGCACCGGCACTCTCGGCCAGCACGGCGGCCACCGCTGCGGACTGGGCGAGCGCCAGCGCACTGCCTCGGGTACCGACCGTCAGGACCCGCCGGGTCACCGGTTCATCCCCGGACGGCCCCGCGGATCCCGGAGGCGGCCAGCTTTGCGGGATCAACCGGTACGCCGCTCCAGTCGGCGGCGGAATCGACCGCAGCCGTGGTCGGCCGGGTGACCCGCGAGTTCGCACAGCAACCAGCGGCGCAGAAATCCGGGCGGCGCCGGATCCCCGTCACGGGATCAGTGCTGTTGGGATCGGCGCTCGATCGGTCGTCCAGCCGCTCCTCGACAAGGTCGGCGAGCGCCGAGACGAACCGCGGATCAGTGCCCGGGGTGCCGACCCTGGCGAAGAACAGGTGGTGTGAGGCGGCGGTCTCGGCCGCCTCGTTGTCCAGGTCCCAGACCACCTCGACGTGATCGGAAACGAAGCCGATGGGCACCACGATGACCCCGGCGCGGCCCGCGGCGGCGAGATCGGTGATCACCTCGTTGATGTCGGGTTCGAGCCAGGGCACCGACGGCGGCCCGGACCGGGATTGGTAGGCGAGCTGCCAGCCCGGCGCGGCGCCGCTTCGTGCCGTGACGCCGTCGATCACCGCCCGTGCGACCGAAAGATGCTGCGCGACATAGGCTCCGCCCTGTCCATGATCTCCGAGGTCGGCGGATCCGGAGGCGTCGGCCATCACCAGCGGGATCGAGTGGGTGGTGAAAACGATCTCCAGGTCGGCGATCTGGATGCCCGACTGGCTCGCGCTGCGCAGTGCGGCGGCCGTGCCGTCGACGAACGGCGCGATGAACCCGGGACGATGATGATAGGGCGCGACCTTGTCGATCCGCACCTCGCCGACGAGATCGCTGGACGCCAGCGCCATCCCGAAATCCTCCCGGTACTGCCGGCAGGAGGAGTAGGACGAGTAGGCCGATGTGGCCAGGCCGAGCAACCGGATCAGGCCGTCGCGGTGGGCGTCGCGGATGACGTCGGCCAGGTACGGATCCCAGTTGCGGTTGCCCCACAGGACGGGGACGGCCCGACCGCGGTTGACCAGTTCGACGGACAGCGCGTCCCGCAGGTCGCGGTTCTGCGCGTTGATGGGGGAGGCGCCGCCGAGCGCCGAGTAGTGGTGGGAAACCTCGACCAGCCGTTCCTCCGGGATGCCCCGGCCGCGAGTGACGTTGCGCAGGAACGGCATCACGTCGTCGGGACCCTCGGGGCCGCCGAAACCGGCCAGCAGCACCGCGTCGTATCCCGCCCGCAGTGCCACCGGGACGTCGGAGGCGTCGTCAGCGACGGAGTCGTGCGGCGGAGCCGGATCGGACAGCAGCGGCCCGGTCGTCACAACACCACCTCGACGGCGCCGGCCTCATCCACCCGACGGCCGGAGAAGAACGGGATCTCTTCCCGCACATGGCGTCTCGCGCGGGACGCGCGGAGGTGCCGCATCAGGTCGACGGTGTCGTGCAACTCGTCCGCCTCCAGGGCCAGCAGCCACTCGTAGTCGCCGAGCGCGAAGGCGGCCACTGTGTTGGACAGCACCTGGTCGTACTCGCGGCCCATCATCCCGTGCTCGACGAGCATGCCGCGGCGTTCCTCGTCGGGCAGCAGGTACCACTCGTACGAGCGCACGAACGGGTAGACCGTCGCCCAGTTCTTGGCCGGTGCACCGGCCAGGAACGCCGGGATGTGGCCCTTGTTGAACTCCGCGGGACGGTGCAGTCCCATCGCCGACCATGACGGTGCCAGGCTGCGGCCCACCGACGTCCGGCGCAGTGCCCGGGTGGCGGATTGCAGCGCCTCGGCGGTCGACGAGTGCCACCAGACCATCAGGTCCGCGTCCGCGCGCATGGCGGAGACGTCGTAGAAACCGCGGAGGGTGACGTCCTGCTCCTCGAGGGCGGCGAGAAGGTCCACCAACTCCGCGGTCGCCTTGTCCTGCGGGGCATCCAGATCGCTGGCCCGGGAGTAGACGGCGAAGGCCGTGTAACGGATCTGGGCATTGATCTCGCGGGCGGTGGGCCGGGTGCGTGTTGGCCCGTTCTCGGGGCCTGAAGCGTCGGCGGAGTGCACGGTCATCGCTCCATCCTCCCTCAGCCGACCGCCGGCTCGATGCCGGGCGATGCCGCACCGACCGCGGGCGTGCCCGTTCCGCTTGTTCCTCGACTCGCAGCCAGGGATCCGCCCAGCCGCTCGGCCGCATTCCTGGCGTCCGCGACGACCGCTGCCAACCCGGTGCCGGCGACCGCGCTCCCCACGACCTCGATGCCCAGCGGGCCGAGCGCTGCCCGCAGCGCCGACACCCTCGCGGCGTGACCGGGCGCCGGTACGGGCAGCGCGGACGACCACCGCACCACCCCGGCGTCCAGCACCGCCGATGCGGCCAGGTGGACGCCGACCAGCGTGGAAGCGTCCGTCAGCG
>Ga0302254_10000205_pt1 | contig 13060 bp, 8 predicted proteins | sample I_Fen_E1_4_FD_194573 | JGI IMG/M metagenome (GOLD analysis project Ga0302254, IMG submission 194573) | Peat permafrost microbial communities from Stordalen Mire near Abisko, Sweden - I_Fen_E1_4 | ecosystem: Environmental > Terrestrial > Soil > Wetlands > Permafrost | place: Sweden: Abisko... | reverse complement strand
GTTGCGGTTGTGGGACTGGTGGTACGCGAGTCAGCCAGTTGAGCCGCGCCAGGGAAGATGATCCGCGCCGTCAAGTGGGTCCGCGCCGTCAGCGACGCGAGCGGGAACGGGCCGATATTCACCGGCGCTGCACAGTGCGCGGCAACTCACGAGAAACAACCACATTCCGGCCGGCCCACAAGGTCGGCCGGGATGCTCGACTCAGTACTCGGCTCGCGACGAACCGGACAGGGTGGCCTGTTCGCCGGTGAGGGCCGCGGCGAATTCGGTGCTGGTGACCGGACGGGAGAACATCGGGTAGTCGTTGGCGATCGCGTTCTCGTGCTCGGCCTCGGACGTGGCGGCCAGGCAGTCGGTGAGCGTGTAGACCTGGTAGCCCTTCTCGTACCCGGTGCGCATCGTCGACTCGACACAGAAGTTGGTCAGAAACCCGCCGAGCGCCATGGTCGTGATGCCCTTGGAGCGGAGGATGAAATCCAGGTTGGTCGACGCGAAGGCGTCGAACCCGCGCTTGCCCTCGATGAGGATGTCACCGTCCTGCGGTTCCAGGTCCTTGATGATCTCGGCGCCCCAGGTGCCCTTGACGAACGAGTTCGAATCGACGACACCGGCCAGGATGCCGTAGGGGCGGTCGGAGATCTCGCCGTAGCCGGGGGCGAAGGAGATCGGGGTGTGCACGATGGTGGCGCCCGCGGCACGGGCCTTCTCCACCAGTTCCACGGTGTTCTCGAGCATGCCGGTCGACTCCATCACTGGCGCGACAGCGGCGTGCAGGGTGCCGCCATCCGAGGTGAAGTCGTTCTGGTACTCGATGAGCACGACGGCGGTGTGTGACGGATCGATAGCGGGTGATGCGGCGGTCATGGAGCTCTCCTCGGGCCGGTGTGGGGGACCCCCGACGGTAACCCGAGCCGAGCGCCCTGACCACACCGTCGGGGTCCACCAGCAGGTCAGAGGAGTCAGGCCGCCGCCAGGGTTCGGCCCGCCTTCCGGACGAAGAAGCTGGCGATGGCGAGCACCAGACCGGCGATGATCGCCCAGATCGCGATCAGCCAGATCACCGTGAGGCCAACGGTCGGGTCGAACAGCATCGCGATCCCGAAGATCAGGGCCAGCACGCCCCAGGCCAGGAACCAGACCCAGCCCGAATCGGGCTGCTTGCGCAGGCCAAGGCCGCCGGCGATCCCGGCGATCCCGGCGAGGATCGCCCAGAACGCGATCACCCAGACGACCACGGTGGCGGTCGCGCTGGGCCAGACCAGCACCACGACGCCGAAGACGATGGCCAGCACGCCGTGAACGAAGAACCAGCCGGAGGGCTGCCCGGCGCGCCGTTCGCCGAAGCCCTCCGCGAGGGCCATCACGCCGTCGACGATGAGGTAGGCGGCGAACAGCCAGAGGATCACCAGGACGGTGGCCTTGGGCCAGGCGAACATCATGATGCCCAGGGCGATCAGCAACAGCCCGCGTACCAGCAGCACCCACCAGTAACGGGCGGCCACCGCGCCCAGATCCCGAACGTCTGTCATGGAAGTCGTCCCCTCGACCGGCCGCTGCGAGTGGTCTCCCCGTCGGGGATCTTGGCGGCGCGATCCGAAGGTATCAGTGTGATGGCGCGCGCTCTCTGCATACCTAGCGTGTCAGTTGGGGAAAAGGGTGGCCCGCGAATGGCCCAGCCGGTACGGACTCCCGAAGACACAGCACCGCAGGGAAGCCGGATCATGCCGATCCGGACCCGGCCATCCGTGGTCGACAGCGTGATCGTCGGCCGGATGGTGTGGTGACTGCACGGGCGCCGGCCGAGCACGACGGGACACCGCGCACCAACCCTCTCAGTACCAGATTTCTCAGCGCACACCGCCACTGCCACCATCGGTGGCGACAGCGGGCACGCCGCCCGCCGTCAGGTCGCTCGACAGGGCGGCCGGCACGCCTCCGAATCCGGGCCCGGGTTCGGCGTCGTTGCCGATCCGATGGCGCGGTGGCAGCGGGCTGGGTCCAAGCCGGGCTCGGTCTGGGACGGGGCGTGCGGCTGCACACGAGGCTGACGAACCGGTGGCAATCGGCCGGCTCAGTCGTCGGCGGCGTAGGCCGGATCGATACTGTTCTCCAGCGCGGCATCCTCGATGTCGTCGGCGTCCAGGGCGCCGATCCCCATCAGACTGGAATCCAGGAAGGCCTTCTCGTCCGGCCGGTGGCGCAGCACCGTCTCCAGGTAGGACCGCGTGGCCTTCTGGATCGACACCTCGCGGCCCGCGGCCTGGGACAGGAACCACCGGTGCTCGAGCACCTCGTGGAACACCTCGGCGGGTTCCAGTTTCTCCGCCATGTCCGAGGGGATGGCCTCGATGACGGGGTCGTAGACGTCGGTGACGTAGTGGTGCGCGACGGTGTCCTCGTCGACCTCGGTCTGCGGCATCACCGCCTGTGATCGATAGGTGTCCAGGTCGTTGAGGATCCGGCGGGCCTGGTTCTCCTGGACGTCGATCCCGGTGAGGGAGAACAGCCGGCGCCGGTGATGGCCCGCGTCGACCACCTGGGTCTGCACCATCACCCGCGGGTCGCCGTCCTTCTCGTTGATCTGGATCTGCGCGACGTCAAAGCCCAGTTCGTTGAGCTTGCGCAACCGCTGTTCGATGCGCCACCACTCGTCCTCGCCCATGGTCTGCGGCGAGGTGAGCAGGTCCCACAGCCGCTCGTACCGCTCGATCACCGAGATCGCGGTCTCCAACGGGTCGATCGACTCGGGCAGCAGGCCGGACATCTGCAGGTCGAGCAGTTCGCCGGCGACGTTGGTCTCGACGATCTCGAGGTCCTGCGCACGTTGTCCGTTGGACAGGCTCTCGCGCAGTTCGCCGGTCTCGGCGTCCACCAGGTACGCGGCCAGTGCGCCGGCGTCGCGGCGGAACAGCGTGTTGGACAGCGAACAGTCCTTCCAGGCGAACCCGATCAGGTGCAGCCGGACCAGCAACTCGGCCAGCGCATCGAGCAGCTTGACCTCCAGATCCGGGTCCATCCGCCGGGAGAACAGCGCCCGGTACGGCAGCGAGAAGCGCAGGTGCTTGGTCACCAGCGCGGCGTCCAGCGGCTCGCCCGCCGGGGTTACCCGGTTGGCGACGACGCCGATCGCCTGGACCACCGGGATGCCGTGCTTCGCGAGCTCGCGAAGCAGTTCGTACTCATGGTCGGCGAGGCCCTGGCTGATCTCCTTGATCGCATACACGATGCCGCCGATGCGCACGAAGCGGACCACGTGCCGGGAGATGCCGCGCGGCAGCGAGACCAACCTCTCCTTCGGCCACTGGGCCAGCGGAGTGGACCAGGGCAGCGTCAACAGATCGGTGGGGTCCGGTCCGGTGGCGAATTGCATGCGCACGCCGCCAGCCTGACACAGGGTGACGGTGCCGGACACCCGAACCCGCGGGGCTGAGCCGACGCTGAGCTGACCCTGAGCTGACCCTGAGCTGACCCTGAGCTGACCTCCGCCGACGCCGGCCCGACTCGGGCATACGCGCCGTGCCGATTCCGGGGCGGCCGGCGCTGGGCCACTGGGTCAACGGCGGGCGCTCCGATGTGCGGCCGCCCGCGCCAACGCCTCGAACAGCCGAATGTCGGTCTGTGTCTCCGGATGCCACTGGACGGCGAGCCGAAACTGCTCGCCCGGTGTTTCGATGGCCTCGAGCAATCCGTCCGCGGCATATCCGGCCGGAACGAAACCGGGGTGCGCGGCGACCGCCTGATGGTGGTGACAGGCCACCGCGACTCTCTCCCCGAGAAGGCCGGCCAGCCGGCTGCCCGCGACGGTCCGGACCACGACCGCTCCGTAGCTGTCGGGGCCGGGCGAATGACCGTCGTGCCCGGTCACGTCCGGGACGTGCTGGATCAGCCGCCCGCCGGCCGCGACCGCCATGATCTGCATGCCGCGGCAGACACCGAGCAGCGGCGTGCCCAGGTCATCGGCCGCGTGGATCAGCGCCATCTCGGACACGTCCCGGTCGTCGCGCCAGCCGACCGTCGCGGCATGCGGATGTTCTCCGTATCGGGACGGGTTGACGTCCGAACCGCCGGAGATCAGCAATCCGTCGAGCCGGGACAACACGCTCGCAGCACTGTCCGCCGGCCCCAGGGGCGGGATCAGGATCGGGGTAGCGCCGCCGGCTCGGACGGCGTTGCCGTACGCGGCCGGCAGCAGGGTCGCGTCCACGTCACGCCAGCGACCCCAGGTCGCCGGCTCCCGGTAGGTGCTGACGCCGATCAGCGGTCGGTCCATGCGTGCATCCTGCCCGCGCCGCACTCGCTGCGCCCCCTACCGGGTCGCAGAGCGGACCAACCCATTCGGCCGCCGGCGTTCGCCGGCGGTCTATGGTCGGTGCATCACAGGCCCGTCCACGACGGGCCGACACGCTCCCACTCCGCCGCCCAGGCCTTCTGCCGGTCGCGGTCCAGCCGCCAGCGCACGGTCCAGAACACCGACATCAGTGCGACGCCGCACGCCAGCCAGCCGCCGACGGCCAGCACGACGACGCGACCGGCCGCGCCCGTCGCGTTCACTGGCGGATCGGTGACGGCACCGGACCTGTCGAGCCAGATGGATACAGCGTCTCCGGCCTGGAGCCCGGGACTCGCCGAGATCTCGCCGGTCCGGTGCGACCCGTCGGGGGCGGTCCACCGGGCCTCGACGGGTGACGGCGTGGTCATCGGCGTCCCGCGAGCGCTGTACGGGATCGGCGGTGCGTCCAGAAGTAATGCGGCGGTGCCCTCGGTCCTGTCCTTGGCCTGCTGGGCGGCCGCGCTCGAGCTGGCTGCCCAGGCGAGTGACCCGACGATGGCCGCCACCGGGAAGGCGAGCAGCCAGATCCCGATCAGGACGACCGCCAGCGCGGCCTCGGTCCGGTCGGATTCCCGGGCCAGCGGGTTCCGCGACAGCGAGGAAACCGACCGCCGAGGGGTAACGCCGGCCGTTCGGAGGCGCCGGCAGCGCTGCTGACATCAGTTTCCTCCGTCCGGGCGCGGCTGACGGCAGCTGGGTGAGTCGGCGGTTCAGGCCGATGCGGGGGACCCGACGACGACGACCGGACAGGCCCCGTGGGCGATCAGGGCGTGGCTGGTGGACCCGAGCAGCAGCCCGGTGAATCCACCACGGCCGCGGCAGCCGACAACGACGAGCTGGGCCGTGTGGGCGGCGTCCAGCAGCGTGGGTGTCGGCCGGCCCCGGACCACCAGGTGGTGCACGGACACATCGGGGTACTTCGCCGGCCAGCCGGCCAACTGTTCGGAGAGCAGTGCGTGTTCCTCCTGCTCGATCGCGACGGGGTCGACCAGCAGCGGGAACGCGGGGAAGTCCCCGGCGATGACGCTGTCGTTCCAGGAATGCACCGCGATCAGATCGGTGTGCCGCAACGCGGCCTCGTCGAAGGCGAACGCCACCGCCGCCTCGCTGGTCGGTGCACCGTCCACGCCGACGACAACCGGACCCTGCCCGTCGGCCGGGTCGTCGGGGTGGATGACGGCGACCGGGGCGGGGTTGCCCGACGCGACGGACAGGGCCACCGACCCGAGGATCACACCGGTGAGACGTCCGCCCCCGCGGGACCCGACCACGGTCAGTCCCGCGTGCTCGGATTCGCGCCTGAGCGCGGACGCCGCGTCGTCGTGGGCCAGCCGCGTTGTCACCTCCAGCGTCGGGTGTGCCCGGCGCACGGTGGCGGCGACCGCGTCGAGAAGCGCCTCTCCGTGCACGTTCAACGCCGCGTTGAACTCGTCGAGATCCCTCGGGGGCAGCGTCGGATAGCCAAGGCCAGGCACGACCCCAGCCAGCGTGCCGGTGGCGATCTCCATGCGGGCGTGCACGAGGCGCAGGGCCCCGTGCCGGCGGGCCGCCTCGGCGGCCGCCCACTGAACGGCGGCGCCGGATCCCACGGATGCGTCGACCCCGGCCACGACGAGGTCGGTTCGGACACCGGTCAGCTCATCGGCGGCCGGGTGTTCAGGGCCGGGCGTCGGGGGACTCTGGACGGCCGTTGTGGTGCTGCCCGCGGCCGATCCGGTGGCGACCCCGGACCCAGCCGGGAGCGGCTCCCGCTCGCCGGACCGGTTCGCGGATCTCGACCGTTCGACCTGCTCGTGATGCGCCACGGCGGCCAGATAGCGCTGTAGCGCCGCTTCGTGGACGGACACCGGCCTCGTCGACCCGGCGACTGCCTTGCGGGCCTCTCCGACGGCTCGAAAACTCTCGTTGGTGGACAACGTCGTGTCCTCTCACCGCTGGCTGCGGACGTCTGTGGCCTGGTCCCAGCGTCCCGCGCGGTGACGGCCCCAACAAGGGCCCAAAGGCCCGTCACGCCCCGGAGCTCGGGCGATGCTGCGTCCTGGAGTGCGTGGGTGACCGCGACCGCGGGCCGACCGCCCCCGCGGGAGGGGTCGGATGGCCCTGTGAGCGGGCCGCGGGAACGTCCACCCTGACGGTGTGTCCCTGTCCCGAACATCCGATTCGGCCGCGTCACAGTCCGCCACCGTCGAGCCGGTGCTCGACCCCCGCGAGCCGGTCCCGTTGCGGCCGGGCGACCCGCGTACCGGTCCCGGTACACCGTCCGGTAGGAGAACGGCGGAGCCTTCGATGGATCGCGGGGTGGCGGCCGGCGGGCGGTCGCCGACCACGCGGAGGCGGGATCATGGGTCCGGCGACGTCCTGGGGGAGCGGCTGATGTCGTCGTTCTTCCCGTACACGGCGGTGCGTGAAACCCATTCCGGGGTGGTCGTTCTCATCGGAGACCGCGCTTTGAAGGTGAAGAAGCCGGTCGACCTGGGCTTCCTGGACTTCCGGAGCAGAGCAAGTCGGGAGACGGCCTGCCGGCGGGAGGTCGAACTCAACCGTCGGCTGGCCCCCGATGTGTACCGGGGTGTGGCCACGTTTCCCGACGTCGACGGCGGGGCGGGGGAGCCTGTCGTGGTCATGCGCAGGATGCCCGACGAGCGACGGTTGACCACGCTCGTCCAAGCCGGGCAGCCGCTCGGCGACGTCATGGTGCGTCTGGCGCGGATGGTGGCGGCGCTGCACGCGGCGGCTCGGCGAGCGCCGGAAATCGCCGCCGAGGGCCGACGAGATTCAGTGCGGGATCGGTGGCTGGCCAGCTTCCGCCAGGTCACGCCCTTTCACGGCACCGTGCTGGATCCGGCGGTTGCGATCGAGATCGAGCGCCTGGCCTGCGAGTTCCTCGCCGGCCGCGGAGCTCTGTTCGAGCGCCGCGTCGCGGAGGGCCGCATCGTCGACGGGCACGGCGACCTGATCTGCGATGACATCTTCTGCCTGCCCGATGGCCCGCGGGTGTTGGACTGCCTCGAATTCGACGACCGCCTCCGCTACCTCGACGGCCTGGATGACATCGCTTTCCTGGCGATGGATCTGGAACATCTGGGGGCCGGCGAGCTGGCCGGCATGTTGCTCGATCGATATGCCGGGTTTGCCGGCGACCCTGCCCCGCCGTCGCTGCGCCACCACTACATTGCGTACCGCTCCTTCGTCCGAGCGAAGATCAACTGCATTGGCCATGCCCAGGGCGACAGCGCCGCAGCCGAAACCGCGCGCGCCTACGCGGCACTGACCCTGCGGCACCTGCGGGCGGGCGCGGTGCGGTTGATCCTGGTCGGTGGGCTTCCGGCGGCCGGCAAGTCGACCGTGGCCGGGCTGGTGGCTGACCAGCTGGGTGCGGTACTGCTGTCCACCGACCACCTCCGCAAGGAGATGGCCGGCATCTCGGCGCTGAGCACCGCGGCCGACGGCTACCGCCACGGCATTTACGACAGGGACCACACCGAACGCACCTACGTCGAATTGCTGCACCGGGCCGGCAAGTTGCTCGGCGTCGGTGAGTCGGTCGTCCTGGATGCCTCGTGGACGCACGCTCGGTTCCGTGCGCTGGCCTCGGGCGCCGCGACGCGAACCCAGGCCCAGCTGTGCTGCGCCGAATGTTGGGTTCCGTCGGCGGTTCGCCGGTCACGATTGACCGCCCGTCGCGACGGCGCCTCCGATGCCGACCAACAGGTCGCCGCCCGGATGGCCGCAGACGCCGATCCGTGGCCCCACGCCGTCAGATTGTGTACAACGGGATCTCCGGCGACGGCGCTGCAGCAGCTCTGGCCGCGGGTCGGGGTGACCGACGGCGCCGTGCCTGACTAGCCGGGCGCCGTCTCACCGAGCCTGCCTGGTCGACGGCATGACCTCCGCTCGTCCACGCCGCGGGGTGACCTCGCCCCCGGTCCCGCGCGGCGATCGTGGCCGGCGCGATCGTCCAGCTGGGCTTGCTGGGCGCGGCCCTCGCTGACCTGCGGCGCCGGGGCGTGCCCTCACCGTCGAACTGACATCCACGGCCGTCCTGATTGTCCGCCCGGGTGACATCAGGGCAATCGGGAGCCAGGCCGATGGTCCTGCCCGGCGGGTCGGATGCCCCGCTGTCGCCGCTCGATGCGGCGTGAATGATGGAAGCAGGGCAGGGACGTCGATGGGACCTGCGTCAACGCGATGTCGCCCGACCGGGCGTCTGATCGGAGACATGTCATGGACCAGTCGGGGGTTGACGCGTCGTCGCATGCCCAATCGGGCGTTCGCGACCCACTCGGCGGCGTTGACGCGGTACGCGCCGACGGGGGACTGGTGCACATCCGACCGGTGGTCGCCGGTGACGCGGATGCGTTGCGCGCGCTGCACACCGAGGTGTCCGACCGGTCGATCTACCTGCGCTTCTTCGGCTTCAGCCGCTCCGCGGTCGAGCGGTACGTCGCCCTGCTGGTGCAGCCGGCAAGTCGGACGCACCAGGCGCTGACGGCCTGGGTCGGCAGCGAGCTCGTCGGCGTCGCCGCGTTCGAGCGGTTGCCCGGCGACAGCTCGGAGGTCGCGCTGCTGGTGGCCGACGACCGTCACGAAGAGGGGATCGGCACCCTGCTGCTGGAGCACCTGGCCGACGCGGCGCGGCGCAACGGTGTCCACCGCTTCGAGGCCGACGTCCTCGGCGAGAACACGCTGGCGTTGCGCACCCTGCGCGATCTGGGTTGGGTGGAGCGGGTCCGGTTCGAGGCCGGCACCGCGCGGGTCGTCATCGACCTGGCGCCCGACGAGGTATCGACCAGGGCGATCGACGTCCGGGAACGGTCGGCCGACGCGGAGAGTCTGCGGCACATCCTGTCTCCGGCGTCGGTGGCCGTGATCGGCGCGAGCGACCGTCCGGAGTCGGTCGGCCATCAGGTGCTGCGCAACATCCTGGCCGGGGGTTTCACCGGCACGGTGTACGCAGTGAACCCGCACCACGATTCGGTGCTGGGGGTGCCGTGCCTGCCGTCAGCGGACGAGCTGCCGGTGGGGACAGATCTCGCGGTTGTCGCGGTCCCCGCGGATCAGGTCCCGGCCGTGCTGCGCGCCTGCGGCGGACGGGGAACTCATGGACTGCTGTTGCTGACGGCCGGATTCGGTGAGACCGGGGACGCCGGGATGGCGCGGCAGCGGGAAGCGGTCGCGATCGCCCGCAACTTCGGCATGCGGGTCGTCGGCCCGAACTGCCTGGGAGTGCTGAACACCGACCCCCGGGTGCGGCTCAACGCCACGTTCGGGGCGATGCCGATGCGGCCGGGATCGCTCGGCCTGGTATCCCAGTCCGGCGCGTTGGGCATCGCGGTCGTGGCCGCTGCGGCCAGATGGGGACTCGGTGTGTCGCAGTTCGTCTCCGTCGGCAACAAGGCCGATGTGAGCAGCAACGATGTGCTGCTCGCCTGGGAAGGCGACGAACGCACCCAGGTGATCGCTCTCTATCTGGAGTCCTTCGGTAACCCGCGGAAATTCGCGCGAATCGCCCGGCGGGTGGCGCTGCACAAGCCGATCATCGTCATCAAGGCCGGTCGATCCGCGGCGGGTCAGCAGGCCGGGCGATCGCACACCGCGGCCGCGGCCGCCTCGGATGTCGTGGTGGACGCGCTGTTCACCCAGGCCGGCGTGCTGCGGGTCGGCACGATGGAGCAGATGCTCGACGCAGCAAGGGTTCTCTGCGAGCAGCCGTTGCCCCGGGGCGGCCGGGTCGTGGTGGTCGGCAACTCCGGTGGCCCGGGAATTCTGGCCGCGGACGCCGCCGAAGCTGCCGGTCTGACCGTTGTTTCGCTCTCCGCGGAGACGGAAGCACAACTGCGGCAGGCAGTGCCGTCGGCCGCATCCTGCCGGAACCCGGTCGATCTCGGCGCGGCGGTGCCGCCCGAAGAGACCGCAGCCGCACTCCGCCTGCTGCTCGCCGCCCCTGAGGTCGACGCCGTGCTGACCGTCCTCACCGACACCGCGCTGGTTGATCCCGACGACGTGATGACCCGCATCGCCGCGGCGGCAGCCGAGACGGACAAGCCGGTGGTGGCGACCCGGGTCGGCGGCGAGCCGACCTCGATCCCCATCACCGGGTCCACGCGGGCCTTGCCGGTCTTCACCTTTCCAGAGCCGGCGGCCGCCGCGCTGGCGATCGCCGTGCGGTATTCGGGCCTCCGATCCGCCGCGGCCGCGCCGATCACCCGCCCGGCAGGAATCGACGAAGATCGAGCCCGGGCCCTTGTCACCCGCGCGCTCGGGGAGCACGTCGAGTGGCTGACGGCGCAAGACGTCGCCGCACTGCTGAGCTGTTACGGACTGCCCGTCTGCCCGCAACGCGTCGTCGCCGACGCCGACGCCGCGGTTGCTGCGGTCGCTGATCTGGGCTACCCGCTCGCGGTCAAGCTCGCCTCCGGCGGGCTGCACAAGACCGACGTCGGCGGGGTCCGCCTGGGTGTGTCGAACGAGGAAGCGCTGCGCCGCGCCTTCGCCGACGTTGCCGCGCTGTGTCCAGGTCCGCCGGCGGTGTTGCTGCAACCGATGACGCCGCCCGGCACGGAGATGATCGTCGGGGCCGTGCAGCACGCGCAGTTCGGGCCGGCGGTGATGATCGGTGCGGGCGGCATCCTGGCCAACCTCATAGCCGACCGGGCGTTCCGGCTCGCTCCGCTCACCATGCGGGATGCTCAGGACATGCTCGCCGAGCTGCGTACGAGCCCGCTGCTGGACGGATACCGGGGCGCGCCGGTCGTGTCCCGCGCCGCGCTGGCCGATCTGGCCGTCCGGGTCGGTGCGCTCGCCGATGACCTGCCGGAGGTGGCCGAGCTGGATCTGAACCCGGTGATCTGCCGCGGGGAGGCCCTGACGGTCGTCGATGCCCGGATCCGGGTGGCCGTCGCGCCCGCCCGACCGGACCCGCTGCTCCGGCAGCTGTCCTGAACGGTGGTGCGCTTTCCGCGGCGTGGCGTGACGGTGACGACCAGAGGACACCCAGGGAGGACTCGGCCGAGCGGCAGGTCACCCGGCCCGCACCCGGCCCGCACCCGGGGCGGCTCGTCGGGGTCGGCTGCGGCCGGCGATGGTCCGCGCCCGGTCGGGTGGCCTGCGGTCCGGCTTGACACAGCCCCCCGCCCGCCACGAACGTGTGAGCCGATTACCGCCAGTCCGGCGGTGCCCAAGGAATGCGAGGACGCACTTGTGACGGACCTGGATCCAGCGCTGCGCCAATTGGCTGAGGCCTACGGCATCGCCATCGAGTTCTGGGACTGGCAGGGCCGGCACGTCGCCGTCGCCACCGAGACGATCGTCCGGGTGCTGGCCGCGCTCGATGTCGATGCATCGACTCCGGAGGCCGCCGAGCGGGCGCTGGCCGATCAGCGCGACGCGCCCTGGCGGCGGATGCTGCCGAGCACGCTGGTGATCAGGCAGGGCTGGGCGCCGACGATCGACGTCCACCTCCGGCACGGCGAGGGTGTTTCGGTGTGGATCGATCTCGAGAGCGGGAGCGTCCGTTCGGACCTACATCAATGGGAGAACTGGTCGCCGCCCCGACGCTTGAATGACCGGCTGGTCGGCCAGGCCACCTTTGCGATCCCGGGCGACCTGCCGCTGGGCTACCACACACTGCGGGCGATTTCGGCCGGTGACGAGGCGTCGACGGCGCTGATCGTGACCCCGGCGGTGGTCGGGTTCCCCGACCGGATGGGCGACCGGCGGGCGTGGGGGGTCGCGACCCAGCTGTACAGCGTCCGCTCGGCGCAGTCCTGGGGGGTCGGCGATATCGTCGATCTGGCCGATCTGGCGGTGTGGGCCGGGGCCGAACACGGCGCGGGTTTCGTGCTGGTCAACCCGCTGCACGCCGCCGAGCCGGTCGCTCCGATGGAGCCGTCGCCGTACCTGCCGACCACCCGGCGGTTCCAGAATCCGCTCTACCTGCGGGTGGAAAGGATCCCGGAGTACGCCGACCTGGACGCCACCGCCCGCCGGACCGTGAAGACCCTGCGCACGAAGGTGCACCGTGATCTGGACGCCATCGACCGGATCGACCGCAATATCGCGTGGACGGCCAAGCGGGCGGCGTTGCGACTGGTGCACTCGGTGCCGCGCAGCGCCGGACGCGAGATCGCCTACCGGGCCTACCGGCAGCGGGAGGGCGTGGGCCTGGACGACTACGCGACCTGGTGCGCGCTGTCCGAGGTGCACGGCCAGGACTGGCATGTCTGGCCCGACGAGCTGCGCCACCCCGCTTCGGCCGGCGTCGCGGAGTTCCGCGCGGAGAACGCCGACGCCGTCGACTTTCACCGGTGGCTGCAGTGGGCGCTGGACGAGCAGCTGGCCGCCACCCAGGCCGCCGCGCTGCGGTCCGGCATGGCGCTGGGGGTGCTGCACGACCTCGCCGTCGGGGTGCACCCCAACGGGTCCGACTCCTGGGGCTTGCAGGACGTTTTCGCCGCCGGCATCGCCGTCGGCGCGCCGCCGGACGCGTTCAACCAGAACGGTCAGGGCTGGGCGCAGCCGCCCTGGCGACCGGACAAGTTGGCCGACCTCGGGTATGCGCCGTTCCGGGACATGGTCTCGACCGTGCTCCGCTCGGCCGGCGGGGTTCGCGTCGATCACGTCATCGGGCTCTTCCGCTTGTGGTGGATCCCTGAGGGGCACGGGCCCAAGGACGGCACCTACGTCCGGTACGACCACGAGGCGCTCGTCGGCATCCTGGCGCTGGAGGCC
>Ga0302254_10000200_pt1 | contig 13157 bp, 14 predicted proteins | sample I_Fen_E1_4_FD_194573 | JGI IMG/M metagenome (GOLD analysis project Ga0302254, IMG submission 194573) | Peat permafrost microbial communities from Stordalen Mire near Abisko, Sweden - I_Fen_E1_4 | ecosystem: Environmental > Terrestrial > Soil > Wetlands > Permafrost | place: Sweden: Abisko... | reverse complement strand
GCGCGTCCAGGCCGTCTTCGACGCCGCCAGTGCGGAGATCACCCGTCGTTACCGGGACGGCGAAGCCAGCGTCAGTGACCTGCTTGCCCGGGAGGGGCAGGGCCCAGCGAACTGACCGGACGGCGGGCTTTCCGCCGCATCGCGGCGAGGCCCTGCCGGGCGGGCGTCCACGGGCTGCCGGCCAGATGTGCTTGCCGTAGCTAGCACCGGAGGCATATTGTCTGTCCGCCGACGGTGCCACCTGTCGTTATTGTTCGGCTGCGACGACGGAATCTCGGAACTTGGGCGAGGGGGTGCTTGCCGACGTGGCCACGCTTCGGGTCCGTGAGCTCGGCGACTACATCCGCGAGCAACGCAGAGGCGCGCAGATTTCGCTGCGGCAGCTCGCCCGGCAGGCGGGTGTGTCCAACCCCTACCTCAGCCAGATCGAGCGCGGCCTTCGCAAGCCGTCGGCCGAGATCCTGCAACAGATCGCCCGGGCGTTGCGTATCTCCGCCGAGGCGCTGTACGTGCAGGCGGGGATCCTCGAGGAGCGCCCCGGCGACACCAGCGCCCAAGACGCGATCACGCGAGATGGGGCGATCAGCGAGCGGCAGAAGCAGGTGCTCCTGGAGATCTACGATTCCTTCCGCCGGGAGAACGAGATGCGAGCGCCGGCTTCGGGGCTACCGGCCGACGCCGACTTGGGTGTCACCGAAGCGGGCACCGTGGAATGGGCCGTCGAGGCCGTCGAAGCCGGCGTGATCGATGCCGTCGAGGCAGAGCGTGTCCTGAACGAAGCCGACATGGCAGCGGCGGAGCTGGCTGATCAAGCCTTGATCGCATCCCCCGCTGGGGCAGCGGCGGCGAAGCGCCCGTCCGGCGGCACGAAACGCCGCACCGACGGGGCGAAGTCCACTCAGGCCGGCCGGCGCACCGTCGGGCAGGCGCGAAAGGCCAAGTCCGTCGCAGCAGCCGCCGCCGACTCCGACCGGAGCGCAGCCGAGGCCGGGTAGACAACGGGGTGCCGGCGCGGCACAAGGCTGACGCGACGCGTCCCGAAAAGCGGAGGGCCCCGGGCCGGTTGGCCCGGGGCCCTCATCCATGTCGGCGGCCATCCGTAGCGCGGGGCAGGATGGCCATATGCGGCACCGTCCTCTCGGCGCATCGGGGCTCGTCGTTTCCGTTGTCGGCCTGGGGTGTAACAACTTCGGCAAAGGATTGGATCTCGACGGGACCCGCGAGGTGGTCTCCGCGGCCCTCGATGTTGGGATCACCTTCTTCGACACCGCCGATTCGTATGGCAACAAGGGGGGGTCGGAGCGGCTGCTCGGCGAGACGCTGGGCCGGCGGCGTCACGAGGTCGTGCTCGCCACCAAGTTCGGCAGCGACATGGCGGGTGCCTACGGGCCCGACTTCGATGCACGGGCGTCGCGCCGCTACATCCGCACCGCAGTCGAAGGATCGTTGCGCAGATTGCGGACCGACCACATCGACCTCTATCAGCTCCACAAGCCGGACTTCGGCACTCCTCTCGAGGAGACCCTCGCCGCCCTCACCGATCTCGTTCGGGACGGGAAGGTGCGTTACGTCGGCAGCGCCAACCTGGCCGCCTGGCAGGTTGCCGACGCGGCATGGATAGCGGCCGGCGCACGGCTCGTCCCGTTCATCGGCGCCCAGAACGAGTACTCCCTGCTCGAGCGCCAGGCTGAGCGCGAGCTCGTCCCGGCCTGCCTCCGGCACGGGGTGGGGCTCATCCCGTTCTACCCATTGGCCGGGGGGCTGTTGACCGGCAAGTACTCTGGGCAGGCCTCAGGCACCGCGCCAGGCCGCCTTTCCGACCGGCTGGGGGGATACGACCGGAGCGTTCTCGACCGAGTGGAGGCCCTGGGCAGACTCGCGGCTGAGCGCGGCCGTTCACCGCTCGACCTCGCGATCGGCGGACTGGCCGCGCAGCCGGCGGTCGCGTCGGTCATCGCCGGTGCGATGTCTGCGGGGCAGGTGCGGGCGAACGCAGCGGCGGGGGACTGGCAGCCTGATGCCGACGACCTCGCGGCGGTGGATGCCGTCGCACCGCCGGGCGTGTCGAGCGCGACCCCGGCCGGTCCGCCGTGAGCACTCAGGAGCTTCCCGGCACGGGATTGTGACCTGGGGAGTGCTGCAGCTCTGGGGGGATCTCGTCCCCGGTCGGCTCCTGGCCTACGAGGGCGAAGACGCCCACCTCCCCGCCCGTCTCGGTATGTACCGCCGTGGAGTCGGACAGTTCGTAGACGTCGAGCAGGCCCGGGGCGTCCGACATCGCCAATAACCGGGTCACGCCATGCGCCACCGATGTGAACTGCCCGTCGCGGACGCCGCCGCGGAGCAGGTAGACGGCTTCCTCGTGAGCGGCCATGCTTCCAGCCTGCCAGACGTTGCGAATGTCGCCGTACCGGGTACGCCGCGATCACAGTGCCAGGCTCGGTGAGGGCCGGCTCGGCGGCAGGCAGGCTCGGCAGGCAGGGAGGAGCCGGCGGATGGATGTCAGGCTGGTCTTGGGTGACATCACCGAGCAGGACGTGGACGCGGTCGTCAACGCGGCCAACTCTGGCCTGATGGGCGGCGGCGGGGTCGACGGCGCCATCCACCGCCGCGGGGGACCGGAGATCCTCACCGAGTGCCGACGCATCCGGCAGGCGACGCTGCCGCGGGGGTTGCCGACGGGCCGGGCGGTCGCCACCACCGCCGGGAAGTTGCCGGCTCGTCACGTCATCCATGTCGTCGGTCCGGTCTACGGCAGCGGCGGACCCGAGCTGCTCGCTTCGTGCTACCGCGAGGCCCTGCGCGTCGCCGACGAGTTGGGGGCTCGCACGGTCGCCTTCCCGGCAGTGAGCACGGGCGTGTACGGATGGCCGCTGGACGATGCGGCCAGGATCGCCGTCGGCACCGTCCTCGACACCCCTTGCGAGGTAACGCAGGTGAGGTTTGTGCTGTTCTCGGCCGGCGCTTTTGAGGTGTTCGAGCAGGCGCTGGCCGCGGCCAGGAACAGCTGAAGGGCCGGGGGCGCACGAGGCGGGCGGGGGGGTGCGCGGTCAGTGGCGCAGGTCGGCCCCCACGACCACGTCGAGGTTCAGGAGGTCGTCGGCAGGCATAGATCCCAAAGGGGCGGCTGGTGCGTCATACGGGGGCGGGATCGGGGGCGCCATCCACCGATGCGACGGGCTCGGTCAACCCCATGATCACCGTATAGGTGGTCGCGGCAAACAGGCTCCACCGCGTGTCTGGCGTTTCGTTCGCGGTCACTGCGTCGAGGTCGCCGGGCACGCTGTCGGGATCCAGACTGCGCCGCAGCGTGAGCCCGTCCGCCAACGCGGTGATGATCGTCGCGATGTTCGCGGCGGTCAGCGGCCGTCGCACGCGCCTGCCCGCCGCGGCCAGCACCTGCTCGTAGAGCGGCACCAGCCGCTCCTCGACGGGCCCGTAGAGCTGTTCGACCTGCAACGTCTTGGCGAGGGGGTCGGACTGGTGCTTCGACCAGATTGCGACCTGCAAGACAACGAAGGGGTTGTCCTGCAGGTCGGCGAAGATCGCGTTGGCGCCCGCCCGGATGACGTCGGGGAGCTCGGGCGCTCGCTTGAGGCGTTCGGCTTCGGCAGCGGCTGCCTGTTCCGGCACGCCGAGGTCGCGTATCCCGGGGATGCGCTCGGAACGGCAGATGTAGGCGAGCAGGTCCTGGCGGTAGGCCTCCTGGTCCCGCCAGTGGTGGTAGATCGCACCGATGCTGCGGCCGCCGGCGCGACGCGCCACGTCGGCCGCTTTGACCTGGCTGAAGATGTCGCCGACCGGCTGCTCACGGAGCAGCTCGGCCCCTGCTTCCAGCAGCTCGAGGCGTGTCTGTTCCGCCGACTCGCGTCGGGGCTGTCGATCTCGGTGCGCCATCGTTTCCCCCCCCGGTAGCTGACGAGGTTACCCTAAGTTACCCCGGCATGCTGGTGGCTATGGTGTTCACCCGATTTCGCTGTTGGCGAGGAGCATGCCCAGCAGGGCCCGGATTACAAACCTGGCTGGCAGGATGAGATTGCGGGCCACACGTGGGGACGCTCGTGTCCCCGTGGCGTGGCGTCACGTGGCTCCGGCGGTGCCGGCGAAACAGGCGGAGGTCCGGCGAGTGGGCATTGTCGTGCGGGCCCGAGTCGGCCGTCCGCGCCGGGTAGCGATGATCTCGATGCACACGAGTCCCCTCGACCAACCTGGCAGCGGCGACGCGGGTGGGATGAACGTCTACGTCGTGGAAGCCGCCCGCCAGCTCGCGGCGAACGGTACCGAGGTGGATATCTTCACTCGGGCCACCCACCGGGACCTTCCGGGGGTCGTCCCGCTCTCGCCGGGCGTGCTCGTCCACAATCTGTCGGCGGGTCCGCTGCAGGGCCTGGGCAAGGAGGATCTGCCCTCCCAACTGTGCGCCTTCAGCGCGGGGGTGCTGCGTACGGAAGCCTCCCGCGAACCCGGCTTCTACGATCTGGTCCACTCGCACTACTGGCTGTCGGGCCAGGTCGGGTGGCTGGCGGCCGAACGGTGGGGTGTGCCGCACGTCCACACGGCGCACACCTGGGCGAAGGTCAAGAATGCGGCGCTGGCGGAGGGGGACGCCGGCGAGCCGCGGTACCGGGTCATCGGCGAAGAGCAGGTTGTCGCCGCCGCTGACCGCCTCCTCGTGAGCACCCACGCGGAGCGGCGCCAGCTCGTCGGGCTCTACGGAGCTGATCCGGGGCGCATCGACGTGGTGGCACCCGGGGTCGACCTCGACGTGTTCCGACCGGCCCGCCACGGTGCGGCGCGAGCGCGCCTCGGCCTGCCCCGCGACGCTCTCGTTGTGCTGTTCGCCGGTCGCATCCAGCCGCTGAAAGCGCCAGACATCCTGATTCGGGCCGCCGCTGAGCTGGTCGGTCGTGACCCGGCCCTGCGCGACCGGCTTGTCGTGGCGATCGTGGGCGGGCACAGCGGGCGGGGGTCCGCCTACTTCCCTGCCCTGCTGTCCCTCGCCGACTCGTGTGGGGTGGCTGAGCTCGTCCGGTTCATTCCGCCGGTCACCCGTGCCACCCTCGTCGACTGGTACCGGGCTGCGACGGCGGTCGTCGTGCCCAGCCATAACGAGAGTTTCGGGCTGGTGGCGCTCGAGGCGCAGGCCTGCGGTACGCCGGTGGTCGCGGCCGGGGTCGGCGGTCTGACCACGGCCGTGCGAGACGGGGTGTCGGGCGTGCTGGTCGCCGGGCACGACCCCGACGACTACGCCGACGCACTGCAGCCCCTGCTGTCCTCGGCCGCGGCGCGCCGGCGCTTGTCGGCTGGGGCGCGCCGGCACGCGGCGGGCTTCAGCTGGGCCGCCACCGCGGCCGGCACCCTCAGCGTGTATCGGGCCGCCATGGACGACCGGGCGGCGCTGCCCCTGGTGGTCGGTCGATGACCGACGCCGAAGCGACGTCCTCGCCCCTTCCCCTGCGCCTGGATCCCGCCCGCCGGCGGGATCTGGACGAGCTCATCCGGCATGGCCTTGAGGAGCTCGAAGTTCCCTACGAGCGCATCGACGAAGGGGTGTTCCTGGTCACGCTCGCCGGCGAGCACAAGCTCGCCACGGCGACGTGGCTCGTCCTCCAGGACTACAGCCTGCTCGTAGAGGCGTTCTTCATGCGCAAGCCGGCGGAGAACGAAGGGGGTACCTACGGCTTCCTGCTCGCGCGAAACGCACGCAGCTACGGCGTGCACTTCGCGATCGACCGCCTCGGGGATGTCTTTCTGACGGGACGCCTGCCGCTGGCCGCCGTCACCGCGGACGAGCTGGACCGCGTCTTGGGCTGCGTGCGCACCTACGCCGATGAGAACTTCGACCCCGCACTGAAGCTCGGGTTCGGCGAAGCGATTCGGCGGGAGCAAGCCTGGCGCGCCAAGCTTGCCGCGCAGACGGCGCCCGAGGGGGCCGGCCCTGTCAGCCCCCAGCCCGGCGGCCTGCGGCCAGACAGCCCACCTGGGGGCTGACAGGGCGGCCGGTCGGTACTCTTCGGCCATGTCGACGCTTGTGCTGCTCCGCCACGGCCAGAGTGAATGGAACCTCGCCAACCTTTTCACCGGCTGGGTGGACGTCAATCTGTCCGAAACCGGGGTGCAGGAGGCATGGCGCGGTGGGGAACTCCTGCTGGAGAAGGGAGTGCTCCCCGACGTCTGCCACACGTCCCTGCTGACCCGTGCGATCCGCACGGCGACGCTGGCGCTGGAGGCGTGCGGCCGGACCTGGCTGCCGGTGAAGCGGTCCTGGCGGCTCAACGAGCGGCACTACGGCGGGCTGCAGGGGATGGACAAGAAGGAGACGCAGCGCAAGTACGGCGAAGAGCTGTTCATGAAGTGGCGCCGGTCCTACTCCGACCCGCCGCCGCCTCTCGATCCCGGTCAGCAGAGCGGCTTCGACGAGCGTTACCGCCACCTCGCGCCCGACATCCTGCCGCAGACCGAATGCCTGAAGGATGTCGTGGTCAGGATGTTGCCGTACTGGGACGACGGCATCGTGCCGGATCTGCTGAAGGGCCGGGTGACCCTGGTCGCGGCGCACGGAAACTCCCTGCGTGCCCTCGTCAAGCACTTGGACGGCATGACCGACGAGGCGGTCGTCGCGCTCAACATCCCGACGGGCATCCCACTCGTCTACCACCTCGACGATCAGCTGCGCGTCATCGACAAGGCCTATCTCGACCCGACGGCGGCGGAAGTCGCGTCCAAGAAGGTGGCCGACCAAGGCAAATGACGGCCGGGGCGCCCTCAGCGGGTGCGCCCTCAGCGGGTGCGCATGGCCTCGATACCGCCGGAAACCATGCCCCCGCCCGTGGTGCGGACGTAGATCGGCACCCCGGTGACCAGGTAGACGACACGGTGGGCAACCGAGACGGCATGATCGGCGTAGCGCTCGTAGTAGCGCCCGCAGAGGGTGATGTCGATGGCCGCCTCCATGCCGTGCGACCAGTGCTCGTCCAGGAGCACCGTGAAGAGCTGGCGGTGCAGGCTGTCCATGACGTCGTCGTCGCGCTCGAGTTCGCGGGCCATCGCCACATCCCGACTGGCGATCACCGACCCGGCTTTGGCGACGATGCGTTGCGCGACTTGGCCCATCTCCAGGATCGTCCCGCGCAGCTCCGGCGGGACGGCGCTGGCCGGGTAGCGCCGGCGGGCCACCTGTGCCACGTGGAGCGCGAGGTCGCCCATCCGCTCCAGGTCCGAGACGATGCGCAGCGAGGTGACGATCACGCGCAGGTCGCCCGCAACGGGCGCTTGTCGCGCCATCACGTCGAACGCCCGCTCTTCGACCTCGTGCCGCAGCAGGTCGACGGTCTCGTCGCCACTGATGACACTCTCGGCGAGCCGGAGATCGGCGTCGAGAAGCGCGGTGGTGGCACGCGACATCGCGGACGCCACCAGGTTGGTCATTTCGACGAGGCTGTCCGTAAGCGCCGACAACTCCTCGTGGAACGCCTGGCGCACTGGCCTCCTCCTCGTCTCACGTCGCATTGGAGGCTGCCTGTCCCGGATGAACGCCATGTAACGCACCGGCGAACAACCCTTTATAACCGCTCTCCAACCAGGATCGCACCGCCTGCCAGATCTAGCATGAGCCCGTGGGCGATCTCTTGCTCCCGCAAGCCGGGCCAGCTCGGGGTGCCACGATGGAGCTGATCGGGGCTGGTCGCGTGCCCGAAGTGGGGCTGTCAGGCCTCGAGCACGAGCTGCTGCACCGTCTACCGTCCGGCGTGATCCTCGTGGGGCCGGACGGCGAGGTGCTGTTCGCCAATCAGGCAGCCGCGAAGCTCGGCGCTCTCAGCCGCGGAGAACTGGCCGTCGACCGGCTGCGCCTGCTCGCCCGCCGCGCCGCCCGGGGCAGCGGCGCCCTCGACGAGCACCTCGTGCTGCCCCTTCCCCCGGAACCGCCGTTGCGCCGGCCGCGGACCGACCGGCAGCCGCCGGCGGTTCGGGTGCGCGCAGTGCCCGTGGGGCCCGCCGGCCAGGTGGCGTTGTTGATCGACGATGTCAGTGAGGCCCGTCGCGTCGACGAGGTGCGCCGCGACTTCGTCGCCAACATCAGCCACGAGCTCAAGACTCCGGTCGGTGCCCTCCACCTGCTGGCCGAGGCGATTCTGGAAGCCAGCGACGACCCGGAGGCGGTGCGCCGCTTCGCCGGCCGGATGAGTCACGAGTCGAGCCGGCTTGCCCGAATCGTGCAGGAGCTCATCGATCTGTCGCGCCTGCAGGGCGCCGATCCGCTTCCGGCGGCCCAGCCGGTCGAGGTGTCCGCGGTCGTGACCGAGGCCCTGGACCGCACCCGCCTTGCCGCCCAGATGAAGGAGATCACCGTGGTGGTCACCGGGCGCCAGGACGAGGTGGCGCTGGGCGACGAGGCGCAGCTTGTCACCGCGGTGGCCAATCTCGTCGACAACGCGGTCGCCTACTCCCCGGAGCGCACCAGGGTCGTGGTCGGTATCCGGCACCGCGAGCCGGGCTGGCTGGAGATATCTGTCGCCGACGAGGGCATCGGCATCTCCGAACGCGACGTGGAACGCATCTTCGAGCGCTTCTACCGGGTCGACCCCGCCCGCTCCCGAGCCACCGGTGGAACCGGGCTCGGCCTTTCGATCGTCAAGCACATCGCGTCCAACCACGGCGGGGCCGTGTCGGTCTGGAGCGCCGAGGAGATCGGCTCCACGTTCACGCTGCGGCTGCCCGCGATGGATCCCCGCGTGCCCACGGCGCCCGCACCGCAGCCTGACTGGAGGAAGACGCCGTGACCCGCTTGTTGGTGGTCGAGGACGAGGAATCGTTTTCGGACGCCCTGTCGTTCATGCTGCAGCGAGAGGGCTTCGAGGTGACCGTCGCCGCCACCGGCCCCGAGGCCCTCGACATGTTCGAGCGCAAGGGCGCCGACCTGGTGCTGCTCGACCTGATGCTGCCCGGGATCTCCGGTACGGAGGTGTGCCGGTCGCTGCGGCAGCGGTCCAACGTCCCGGTCATCATGCTGACCGCCCGCGACAGCGAGGTCGACAAGGTGGTGGGCCTGGAAATCGGCGCCGACGACTACGTGACCAAGCCGTTTTCCAGCCGCGAGCTCGTCGCCCGGATCCGGGCGGTGCTACGCCGGCGCACCGAGGCGGAGGAGCCGGACGCGTCGGCGATCGAGGCAGGGCCGGTGCGCATGGACATCGAGCGGCACACCGTGACCGTCAACGGCGCCCACGTCGGCCTGCCGCTGAAGGAGTTCGAGCTGCTGGAGCTGTTGTTGCGCAATGCGGGCCGGGTGCTCACCCGGGGGCAGCTCATCGACCGCGTCTGGGGCTCTGACTACGTGGGCGACACCAAGACCCTCGACGTGCACGTCAAGCGCCTGCGGAGCAAGATCGAGCCGGAGCCCGGCAGCCCCCGTTATCTGGTGACCGTGCGCGGTCTCGGCTACAAGTTCGAGCCGTGAGCGGGGAGGGTACGGCGGAATCGCGCGAGACGGGAATCGTCGTAGGGGCGCAGGCCCGCCATGTCGTTATGGAGCAACCGGTCGCGATCAGGCCAGCAAGATCATGGATACGGTCGCGCGGCGGCTCGGCGGCCTTGTCGCCGGTGCGGACGGGTCACGCAACTAGCCTGGGGCCCATGCGGCTCGGCGTGCTGGACGTGGGTTCCAACACGGTCCGGTTGCTGGTTGTCGACGCCCACCCGGGCGCGAACCCGCAGCCGGCCGCGAGCGAGGGCACGCCGCTGCGACTGGCCTCACTGCTCGACGGCAACGGCGCCCTCACCGCCTCCGGTGCCGACCAGCTTGTCGAGGTCGTCGCGGACGCCCGCAGGACTGCGGAGCGTCTCGAGGTCGAGGAAATGATGTCGTTCGCCACTTCGGCGCTGCGTGATGCGATCAACGGCGACGAGGTCATCCGCCGGGTGCGGGAACAGACCGGGGTGCAGCTTCAGGTTCTGCCCGGTGAGGAGGAAGCCCGGCTGACGTTTCTCGCGGTGCGGCGGTGGTTCGGGTGGAGCGCCGGGCGGCTGCTCGCCCTCGACGTCGGCGGCGGGTCCCTGGAGATCGCCTGCGGGGAGGACGAAGACCCGGAGGTCGCCGAGTCCCTCCCGCTGGGTGCGAGCCGTCTTACCTTCGACTGGTTGCCCAACGACCCGCCCAAGCGAAACCAGCTCGCCGCGCTGCGCAAGTACGTGCGGGCGCAGCTTGCGGGTGTCGTCCCGCACATCTACCGGATGGGGGAACCGCACAGGGTGGTCGCGACCTCCAAGACGTTCCGGTCCCTGGCGCGCATCGCCGGCGTCGCCCCGTATAACAGGGGCCCCTATGTCCGCCGAGTGGTGTCCCGCGCGCAACTCGACGGGGTCGCTTCGACCGTGGCGCGGCTCAGCGTCGCCGAGCGCGCCACCTTGCCGGGCGTGTCCCAGGGGCGGGCGCAGCAGCTCGCAGCAGGAGCGGTCGTAGCCGCGGCCGCGCTCGACCTCTTCGAGATCGAGGAAGTCGAGATCTGCCCGTGGGCGCTGCGGGAGGGGGTCATCCTTCGCCACCTCGACCACCTCAGGTCCGAGTCATGAGTCGCCACCGCGAGGCTGTGGTCGTGCGGAGGGAGTCATAACGGGGACGTCACCCGCTAAACCTTCCCTGCATTTCGGCTCCCCTGCGCAGGCTTCGCCCCTCGACGTAGCGCCGCCAACTAGCCTCGAGCCGTGACCGTCGCTCGCGTACCCGAAGCGAAGGTCGTGCTGTCGACCGCCTCGGTGTATCCCGAGTCGACGGCAAGCGCCTTCGAGATTGCCGCGCGACTTGGTTACGACGGCGTCGAGGTCATGGTCTGGACGGATCCGGTCAGTCAAGATCTCGAGGCTTTGCGCCAGCTGTCCGACTACCACGGCGTCCCGACCCTGGCCATTCACGCCCCTTGCCTGCTCATCACCCAGCGCGTCTGGGGGACTGACCCCTGGGCCAAGCTGGTACGCAGCCAGCACGTCGCCGAGGAGCTGGGTGCCTCGACCGTGGTCGTGCATCCGCCGTTTCGCTGGCAGCGCGATTACGCCCGCGAGTTCGTGGCCGGTGTCGAGCGGATGGCCGAGGAAACCGACGTGCGGTTCGCCGTCGAGAACATGTTCCCGCTGCGGTTCCGGGAGCAACGGGTCGGCGTGTACATCCCGGACTGGTCGCCGGTGGACCAGGACTACCGGCACGTCACGCTCGACCTGTCGCACACGTCGGTCTCCCAGTCCGACGCAATGGACATGGCCCGGGCGCTGGGTGACCGACTGACCCATGTCCACCTGGCCGACGGCCTGGGATCGTCCCGTGACGAGCATCTCGTGCCGGGCCGGGGAAACCAGCCCTGCGCCGAGTTGCTGGAAAGCCTCGCCGAGCGCGCCTACAAACGCCTCATCGTGATCGAGGTAAACACCCGCCGGGCCCAGTCGCGGGCCGAACGCGAGGCCGACCTGGCGGAGGCGCTCGCCTTCACCCGGCTCAATCTCGCCGCACCCGCCGGCGCCGGCGAGGCGGGCTCGTTGGGCTCCCCCGCCACCTCGGCAGAACGACGATCACCGTAGCCTCACCCCATGCCGCGCACCGTGATCCTCGCAGCGTCCCGCAGCCCGTGCGCTGTACGGAATCCGGCCGGGGCGAACAGCGGCGGCTGGCGAAGCTCGGCCACCGCATGCGGGTCCATGTCCCGTACGGTGACCAGTGCTACGAGTACCTGATGCGCCGGCTCGCGGAACGGCCCGCCAACCTGATGTTTGCGGCCCGGGCCGTTGCCGGCCGGTCGTGCGGGGCAGACGTGACGGCCGGGTGTGGAGGGCGGGCATGACAATCGCGCTGCTGGGGGCGGGCAAGTTGGCCGAGGCGTTGCTGTCGGGCATGTTGCGCGCCGGGCATGCCCCGGCGGATCTGCTCGTGACCGTGCGCCGCGCGCAGCGTGGGGAAGAGCTGGCCACCCGCTACGGGGTCGGGGTCGCGTCGAACGCGGACGCCGCGGCCAAGGCCGACGTGCTGCTGCTGACAGTGAAGCCGCAGGATATGTCGGTCCTACTGGAGGAGATCGCCGACGTCGTGACCCGGGACCGGCTCGTCGTGAGCATGGCCGCCGGAACGCCGACGGCGGTCATCGAGCGCCGGCTCGCCCCGGGCACGCCCGTCGTGCGGGTGATGACCAACACCCCCGTCCTCGTGGACGAGGCCATGTCGGTGCTCAGCGGTGGCTCCCACGCCCGCGAGGAGCACCTGGCGCGCGCCGAGGCCCTGCTCGCCCCGGTCGGCAAGGTGGTGCGGGTTCCCGAAAAGCAGCAGGATGCCGTCACGGCCCTGTCCGGCAGCGGGCCCGCGTACTTCTACTTCATGGTCGAGGCCATGATCGACGCTGGCATCCTGCTCGGGATCCCGCGCTCGGTCGCGGCCGACCTGCTGGTGCAGACGGCCCTGGGGTCGGCGGTGATGCTGCGCGACACCGGGGAACATCCGGTCCGGCTTCGAGAAGACGTCACCTCCCCCGGCGGGACGACGATCAACGCAATTCGCGAGCTGGAACGACACGGGGTTCGGGCGGCCATGCTGGCTGCGATCGAGGCGGCCCGCGACAGGGCCCGCGAGCTGGGTGCAGAGCAGCAGTAGGCAGTCGGGGGCCCGGGGCGACCCAGGCGACCCCCGACCCGGCCTCCGGAGCGAGGAAGGGGGATGGTCGTGAGCGATTCGACGCTGATTATCTGGGACGACGAGCTGACGTCCTACGACCCTGGTCCCGGCCATCCGCTCCGCCCGCTGCGCCTGGACCTGACGGTGGCCCTCGCGCGGGAGGTGGGCATATTCACCCGCCCGTCGGTGACGGTTGCGGCGCCTCGCCGCGCCGACGACGACCTGCTGGCTCTCATCCACGACCCGGCCTACATCGCGTTCGTGAAGAGCACCCAGGACCCGGCCCGGAGCTCCGCCTTGTGGAGCCAGGCGCTGCGCCACGGGCTGGGCACCGGCGACAACCCCATCTTCGACCGGATGCACGAGTCGGCGGCGCTGGTGACCGGGGGCAGCGTCGATGCCGCGGGGGCCGTTTGGGAGGGCCGAGCCCAGCACGCGGTCAACATCGCCGGCGGGCTGCACCACGCGAAGCGGGACCATGCCAGCGGCTTCTGCGTGTACGACGACCCCG
>Ga0302254_10000199_pt1 | contig 13184 bp, 10 predicted proteins | sample I_Fen_E1_4_FD_194573 | JGI IMG/M metagenome (GOLD analysis project Ga0302254, IMG submission 194573) | Peat permafrost microbial communities from Stordalen Mire near Abisko, Sweden - I_Fen_E1_4 | ecosystem: Environmental > Terrestrial > Soil > Wetlands > Permafrost | place: Sweden: Abisko... | reverse complement strand
TGGCCCCCGGGCCGTCCGTGACGTCGTCTTCGTGGACGGCGCCCGCACGCCATTCGGAAAGGCGAAGGGCGTCTACGCCGAAACGCGCGCCGACGACCTCGTCGTCAAAGTCATCCGCGAACTGCTTCGCCGCAACCCCTCGCTTCCCCCCCAGCGGATCGACGAGGTGGCGATCGCAGCGACAACCCAGATCGGCGACCAGGGCCTGACGATCGGCCGGTCGGCCGCGCTCCTGGCCGGTCTGCCCAAGAGCGTGCCGGGCTTCGCAGTCGACCGCATGTGCGCGGGGGCGATGACCGCTGTCACCTCGGTCGCTTCGGCCATCGGCATCGGGATGTACGACGTCGCCATCGCCGGCGGTGTCGAGCACATGGGCCGCCACCCCATGGGCGAGGGCGTCGACCCCAACCCGCGCTTCGTCGCCGACAAGGTCGTCGATCCCGCGGCTCTCATCATGGGCTCGACGGCCGAGAACCTGCACGACCGCTACCCCTCCATCACGAAGGAGCGCTGCGACGCCTTCGCCGCAGCGAGCCAGGCGAAGGTGGCGAAGGCCTACGCGGTCAACGCCATCCAGCCCGACCTCGTCCCGGTCGCGAACCGTAGCGCCGAGGCCGGCTGGGGCCTGGTCACCACCGACGAGCCGCCCCGCCCGGGCACCACGATCGAGGGCCTGGCGACGCTGAAGACCCCGTTCCGCCCGCACGGCCGGGTCACGCCGGGCAACGCCGCCGGGATCAACGACGGCGCCACCGGCTGCATCCTCGCCGCCGCCGACGTAGCGGACGAGCTTGGCCTGCCGGCCAAGATGCGCCTGGTGAGCTACGCCTTCGCCGGTGTCGAGCCCGAGTTCATGGGCGCCGGCCCCATCCCGAGCACCGAGAAGGCTCTGGTCCGCGGCGGGCTGACGATCGACGACATCGGCCTCTTCGAGATCAACGAGGCCTTCGCCGTCCAGGTGCTGGCCTTGCTCGAGCACTACGGCATCGCCGACGACGACCCGCGCGTGAACCCCTACGGCGGCGCGATCGCGCTCGGCCACCCGCTGGCCTCCAGCGGCGTCCGGCTCATGACCCAGCTCGCCCACGAATTCGCCGAGCACCCCGAGGTCCGCTACGGCCTGACCACGATGTGCGTCGGGTTCGGCATGGGCGGGTCGGTCATCTGGGAGAACCCCGCGTACGCGGCCAACGGCAAGGAGACAGCGTGACCAGCGGCACTGCGCAGGCAGCTCCCGACTTCCCGGACGAGATCGTCACCTCCGCGCGGGTTCGCTACATCCAACTGCCAGGTGTCGAGCGCGACGTCGCCCTCATCACGCTGGACAACGGCTTTGACCACACCAAGCCGTCGAGCTTCGGGCCTGGCGGGCTGGCCAGCCTCGACCGTGCCCTCGACGAGGTGGAGGCCCACGGTGTGGCGGCCATCGCCATCACCGGCAAGCCGTTCATCTTCGTGGTCGGGGCCGACCTCACCGGGATGCCCCGCATCACCGCCCGCGAGCAGGCCTTGGAGCTCGGCAGGCTCGGGCACCGCGTCTTCCGGCGCCTGAACGACAGCGCGGTCCCGACCTTCGCGCTGGTCAACGGCGCTGCCATGGGCGGCGGTCTCGAGATCGCGCTGCAGTGTCACTACCGGACGCTGGCAAGCAACGCGGCGGCCATCGCGCTGCCCGAGTGCTTCTTGGGGCTGGTACCCGGTTGGGGCGGCACGCAACTGCTGCCCAACCTCATCGGCGCGGACAACGCGGTGACGGTCATCGTGGAGAACCCGGTGAACCAGAACAAGATGCTCAAGCCGGCCCAGGCCGCCGAGTTGGGGATCTTCGACGTCACTTTCGAATCCGCTGACTTCATCGAGCAGTCGCTGCGGTGGGCTGCCGGCGTCATCAACGGCGATATCCAGGTCACCCGGCCCGCGGTCGAGCGGGGCGAGGCGTGGGCTGCCGCGGTCGCCCGGGGGCGAGCCCTGGTCGATGCCAAGCTGCACGGGGCCGCTCCTGCCCCGAGCCGCGCGCTCGACCTGATCGAGCTGGCGGAGCGGGCGACTCTTGAGGAGGGCTTCGCCGCCGAGGACGACGCGCTGGCCGACCTCGTGATGAGCGAGCAGTTGCGGGCCGGCCTGTACTCGTTCGACCTGGTCCAGAGGCGGGCCAAGCGTCCGGTGGGCGTCCCCGACAAGTCCCTGGCCCGGCCGGTCAACAAGATCGGCGTGGTCGGCGCCGGCCTGATGGCCAGCCAGCTCGCGCTCCTGTTCGCCCGCAGGCTCGAGGTACCGGTGGTGTTGACCGACCTCGACCAGGAGCGGCTGAACAAGGGCGTGGGCTACGTACACGACGAGATCGACAAGCTCCTGACGAAGAAGCGGGTCTCGCCGGAGGCAGCCAACCGCCTCAAGGCGCTGGTCACGGGGTCCCTGTCGAAGGACGCGTTCGCCGACGCCGACGCCGTCATCGAAGCCGTGTTCGAGGACCTGACGATCAAGCAGAAGGTCTTCGCCGAGGTCGAAGCCGTCGTCAGCGACACCTGCCTGCTGCTGACGAACACCTCGTCCCTGTCGGTTACCGACATGGCGAGCCAACTCGCCCACCCCGAGCGGGTCGTCGGCTTCCACTTCTTCAATCCGGTGGCGGTGCTGCCGCTGCTTGAGGTCGTGCGGGCGCAGGCTACTGACGACCCGTCGCTGGCCACGGCCTTCGTGGTGGCCAAGAAACTCGGGAAGAAGGCTGTGCTGGTCAGCGACCGGCCGGCGTTCGTGGTCAACCGCATCCTCATCCGGTTCCTGGGCGAGGTGACCCGCGCGGTGGATGAGGGCGCGCCGTTCGAGGTCGCGGACAAGGCTCTGGAACCGCTCGGCCTGCCGATGTCGCCCTTCATCTTGCTCGCGCTCGTCGGCCCCGCTGTGGCCCTGCACGTCGGCGAGACGATGCACGAGGCGTTCCCGGACCGGTTCCCCGTCTCCGAGGGCCTGCGCAAGCTGGTGGCCGCCGGCAAGACCAGCGTCTACACGTGGGACAACGGCGTGCCGGAGGTCGACCCGGAGATCCGCGCGCTATTCGGTTCCCGGGAGGGCGGCCCGACCGAGGAGCAGGTGCGGCAGCGCGCGCTGGAGGGCCTCGCCCAAGAGATTCGGATCATGTTGGACGAGGGGGTCGTCGCGGAGCCGCAGGACATCGACCTCTGCATGCTGCTCGGCGCGGGATGGCCGTTCCATCTCGGCGGGATCACCCCGTACCTGGACCGGACGGGCGTCAGCGAGCGCGCCGGTGGTGGTCGCTTCCTGCGCAAGGGGGTCGCGAGCCTGCCCTGACGCTTCCCAGCTCCGGGGCCCCCGGCTGCACACCGCCCGGGGGCCCCGGGCTGCGATCGCCCCGCCGCCCCCTCCTTACGCACCCCGCCCGGGGGCCCCAGGCCGCGACCGCCCCGCCGCCCCCCCCTTACGCACCGTCCCCGACACACATGCGCACCACGAAGGCGAAATGTCCTAGTTTTCGAGTCGGGCATTCATCGCGAATGAGACCGAGCGTGTGTCGGTGTGTGCCGGGAACCCGACAAACCGGACCGAGCGTGTGTCGGTGTGTGCGGCAGGGCTCGTTCGATCGGCAGCGGGGCGGGCGGCCCGGGTGGCCGCGGAGTGGGGCGGAGGCGGCGCCCGTCAGCTCAGTCGGCAGACTGGGACGAGCCATCAGGACGAGCGTCATGTCGCAGGTACGCCAGCAGCTCGTGATAACCGCGCTCGAACTCCGCGGCGACTGCGTCCTCCTGGACGTACGGCACGGCCTGCGCAGGCGCCCCGGTCAAACCCGTCGGCAAACTCGCGTCGTGCTCGGCGGCCCGGTCGGCGCGACGCCGCCTGACGTCCAGCGCCAGCAGCCTCGAGATCCCGACCCCGAGGGCTACCCCGAGCACCACCGCCGCCACCGCGCCGCCGCTCATGCCGATCCCTCCCTAGAGCAGAGCTGTTAAGCACTGTCTCGGCACATTCGTGCCCGGACGTGAGCGGGATGAGTGACCCGCTTCACAGCCGCGCGACAACCCGACTCACCGCCACAGTGGAGTAGCAGGGCCCGCGCCGCGGTGCGCCCGCGCGCGCTCACCCAGTGACCGACAGCGTAAGTACTCCATTCGGCGGATGCGAGAGGCCTAGCGGACTAATGTCATTTTGTGGAGTATCCGGCCGACTCGGCGGCGACCCCCACGAGTGGTCGCGTCGGGTCTGGGACGCCCGCGGGGTTCGTGCCCGGCGTCCGGGGCGGGGCGCAGCCCGCTCCTTCATCGTCTTGCCTTGCGGCGCTGCGTGCTCTCCGCGGCAGTGCTCGACGATGTCGACATCTTCCCCCAGCGGGCTCACGCTGAGGGCCTCGTGCTTCGCGGCGTGCCGGCGGCACACAGCCGGCGCCACCCGCCCGTGCAGCTGACCTGGGCGCATATCGACGAGGCAACACACGGGCATGATCCTGACTCCCCCGGGGCGCGGCAGCGGCTGACCCGGTGGCTGCACCTGGTGTGGTGGCTGGCCGAGCTTCCCCAACAGATGCTGCGGGATGCCGCCCGACTTGTCGGCCTTCCCCAAGGGCACGTCCTGCATCCGGGCCGGGGCTGGGCCCTGGGGCGCGTGCTCGGCGGGACGATCGAACTCGGTTTCGGGGTAACCGGGCTCGACCCGGCACGGGCCGGCGACGTCGTCATCGTCGCACCGTCGGCCGTCCGGGCAGCAGGCCTCGACACCCAAGGGTGGCTCCCGCCGGCTGCCGAGCGGCTGAGCCGGCTCAGCGACCTGGCAGCGCAGCGACGCCGGCGTGACCCCCGCTCACCCCTGACGCCCTACGGCGAAGCCGACGTGCTGACCCTGCTCGCCGGGCGGGCGCTCCGCGCGCAACTCGCCGGATGCGAGGGCGACGGGCTGGCCCTGGTAGCGGTGCCGATGCGTACTCGCGCGTGGACCCGGCTGTCCTTGATCGACCCGGCGTATATCCCCCTGGCCTACGCCGCTACCGAGCCCGAAATGCGGGGTCTGCCCGCCGCCCTGCTGGTTACCGAAGACGAGGTTGTCCTGGCACGCGCCGGTCAGCCAGCCGAGATAGCTCTGCGGGCCGTTGGCCCGCCGGAACCGCTCCAGATCGTCCTGCGCGTCTGACCTGTCCGAAAAGGCGCCCGGCACGGCCACGAGAAGGCGTGGTTCAGCCGGGATGTCAGGCGGCTGGATCGTCCGGGGCTGCCTCGTCCAGCTCGGACCGTCCCGGAGGCACCGGGACGATGGGTGCCTGCGTCACCCCGCTCGCGGCCAAGCCACGGCCGGTCTGCCACGCTGCGGCCTCGACGATGCGCCGCGCCAGGTCCTGAGAAGTCAGGCCGGCCGCGGCCAGGATCTCGTCGCGCTTGCCGTGCCCGAGGAACTCCTGCGGGAGCCCGAAGTTCCGCAGAGGGACGTCGACGCCGGCATCCCGGAGGGCCTGCGCGACGGCCGCGCCGACGCCGCCGGCCCGACCGCCGTCCTCGACAGTGATGACCAGCCGGCTCAGGCGGGCCAGGCCCACCAGGACGGGATTGACCGGCTTGACCCAGCGGGGATCGACGACGCGCACCGAGATGCCCTGGTGGGCGACCCTGCCCGCCACGTCAAGGCAGATCCCCGCCATGCTGCCCACCGAGATGAGCAACACGTCGACACGACCCGGTTGCCCCTCCCACAACACATCGACCCCGGCCACACGCCGCAGGGCCGGCAGATCGGGCCCGACAGCACCCTTCGGGAACCGGAGCACGGACGGTCCGTCGTTGCGATCGAGCGACTCGGCGAACTCTGCCCGCAGCGTCGGCTCGTCCCGAGGGGCGGCGACGGCAAGCCCTGGCACGAGCTGCATCCAGCTCAGATCCCACATCCCGTGGTGGGACGGGCCGTCCTCACCGGTCACGCCCGCCCGGTCGAGCACGAACGTCACGGGCAACCGGTGCATGGCGACGTCGAAGAGCACCTGGTCGAACGCACGGTTCAGGAACGTGGCGTAGACGCAGACCACCGGCCGCAGGCCGCCCATCGCGAGGCCAGCCGCCGACGTCACCGCATGCTGTTCCGCGATGCCGACGTCGAAGACGCGATCCGGCCACCGCGCTGCGAACGACTGCAGGCCGACCGGCTGGAGCATCGCCGCAGTGATCGCCACCACGTCCGGATGCTCGGCACCGGCCCGGACCATCTCCTCGGAGAACACGGTCGTCCAGGACCGCGGTCCCCCCGAAGCGAGGGGTCTGCCCGAAGCGGGATCGATGACGCCCACGCCGTGCAGGCGGTCAGCCTCGTCGTCCTCCGCCGGCCGGTATCCGTTGCCCTTGCGGGTCACGCAGTGCACCAGCACGGGGCCGCCATAGTCGCGCGCGCGCCGAAGCGCGAACTCGACAGCCTCGACATCGTGGCCGTCGACCGGGCCGACGTATTTCAGGCCCAGGTCTTCGAAGAGCACCTGTGGCTGAACCACGTCCTTGAGCCCACGCTTGATCGCGTGCAGGGTCTCGTACAGCGCGGGCCCGACCAGTGGTGTCCGGCCAAGCACTGAGCGGACCAGATCCAGCGCCTGCTCGTACTCGGGACGCAGCCGCAGGGCGGCGAGGTGGTCGGCGAGGCCGCCTGTCGTCAACGCGTAAGAACGCCCGTTGTCGTTCACGACGATGACAACCGGCCGCTTGCTCGCCGCGATGTTGTTGAGCGCTTCCCAGCACATCCCGCCCGTCAGGGCACCGTCGCCGACGACGGCCACGACGCTGCGATGGCCCTCCCCGCTCAGGGCCCGCGCCTTCGCCAGCCCGTCGGCGTAGGACAGGGCGGTCGAGGCGTGACTGTTCTCGACCAGGTCGTGCTCGGACTCGGCCCTGCTCGGGTACCCGGACAGGCCCCCGCGCTGGCGCAGCGTGGCGAAATCTCGCTTCCTGCCGGTCAGCATCTTGTGCACGTACGCCTGGTGACCCGTGTCCCAGATCAACGCATCCTGCGGGCTCTCGAACACCCGGTGCAGAGCGATGGTCAGCTCTACTGCGCCGAGGTTGGGACCCAGGTGCCCCCCGGTGCGGGCGACGGCATGCACGAGAAGACTTCGGATCTCGTCAGCCAGCGCCGGCAGCTGTGTGGGGTCCAGACGACGGACGTCCTCAGGGCTGTGAACGCCCTCAAGCAGACCCACCCGCGGCCCTCCTCCCGCTCCTGACCGAGTGTAGGTCCCCCCCGGTCGACGACCCCCTGTTACGCGCGACACGTGCCGACCGCGTCGGGGACGTCCGGCCCTTGCCCGCGCCACCTTCGGTACGGGACTCTGGGTGGTCCGGCAGCGCTGTGCTGTCCGGACGCGCGCCCCAAGCGAGGAGGTAGCCCCGTGTCGGCGCAGATGGCGCACCACGACCCGTCCCACCCGCTGATCGTCGAGGTCCATGCCCAGCGCACCGGCCTGCGCCGGGCGATGGTCGCCCTCGAGATCGCGGCCGCAGCGCCCCTGACCGGACGGCCGGAGGAATGGGGCGCGGCGCTGGCGCCACACATGCAGGCCCTGCTGGCCGCGTGGTCGCGGCACATCGAGGTGACCGAGGGCCCCGACGGACTGTTCGAGCAGATCCGTACCGACGCTCCCGGGCTGGATTTCCTGCTCCTGCGCCTGCATCGGGATCATGCCCGGATGCTCGAGGACATGGGGGCCCTGGCCCGCGACGCGGCGGCATCCACCGGAGAGGGGGCGCTGCAGGAGGTGCGTGACCGCATCACCGACCTGCAGAGCAGGGTGACCCGGCACCGTCAACTCGGCGCCGATGTGCTCTACAAGGCCTATGCCGTCGACATCGGGGCCGGGGACTGACCCGGCACAGCAGGGGGCTGACCCGGCGCAGCCAGCGGGTGAGTGATCACAGCCTCGGAACGAACCGATGGCCGCGCAACGCCTGACCCACCAGCTCGATCTCACGAGCAAGCCTGGTCAGGCGCGCCCCCTCCCGCTCGTACATGCCGACAGCCGTCTCCACAACCTCGGCAGCCACAACGTCGCGCAGGTCGGCCCGCACCGACGACAGGCCGGCTCGACAGGCGTCGATGCCCGCGGCCACGTGCTCGCGCGCGACCCGGGCGAGCACGAGCGGATGCGCCCGCAGCACCTGGTAGACCCGGAAGTCGGGCGGGCACAGGTCGAACAGCCACGCGACCGCGGGCCGCTCCCAACCCGGGACGCCGGGCGGCGGCACGGCAGCGGGCCAGCCGGCCGGGGCGACCCCGTCCCGCCCGCGCGGAGCGTTCGCAGACCCGGATCGTCGCGCATCACCAGGCATATCCGTACCAGTGTGGCGCAAAGCGGGCGGCATCGGCCGGATCGCAGTAGACACCGGGGCCGTCGATCTCCACGGCCTGCAGGAAGTCCCAGCTCTTCCGGTACGCGTCGATGATCAGGTTGGGGCGTCCCTCTCGAAGACCGGCGGCGACGAGGTCAAGGGGGTCGGGCCCGGCAGGTAGAGCACGGGGATGTCGCGGCCCACGAGCGGCACGTCCATTGAGCGCCCAGTTGGCGGGACGTGCCGACGGATCACTCAGGTCCCGGCTCACCACCCCGCTCCCTGGGCCGCTCACCGCCCGGCTCGCTGCTCCGCTCACCGCGCCGCTCGCCCATCCGAGGCGGCCTTGACTTCGGGCGCTCCCGAGGTTGTGAGCCGGGCCCGCCCGGCCCGTGCCCCGACCCGGACACCGACCTCTCCCCCGGCCCGGACACCGACCTCTGCCCCGACCCCCGTACCGGTCGCCACGACGCCGCCCGGCCGTCCTGGCTGACCGCCGCGATCCGCTCCTGGGCGGCGGAGCGGCCGTCGGGCCCGACCACGACGAGCAGGCGGTCCCCCTCACGAAGCCGGGACGACACGTCCGGCACGAAGGTGCGGCCCTCCCGCACTATGAGCGACACCATCGCCCCGAGCTCGGGCAGCCGCAGCTCGCCCACCTCCACGAAGATCAGGCGAGACCCGTGCGGAACCGTCAGTTCCAGCAGCTCGGCATGCACGGACTCCAGGGGCGCCGACTCCACCGAGATCTCGACCAGTTGCTCGGTGTGGACCAGACCCAGCCGTCGGGCCAGCGGCGCCATCAGCGGCGACTGGATCAGGGTGAAGACGACGACCAGGACGAACACCACGTCGAAGAGCTGGAGAGCACCGGCGAGGTTCGCCGACAGCGGCACCGTGGCGAGAATGACCGGCACCGCGCCGCGCAGCCCGGCCCAGGACAGGAAGACCTGCTCGCGCCAGGGACGGCGGAACGGCGTGGCGCAGGTCAGGACAGCAAGTGGCCGCGCCAGCAGCAGCAGCGCGGCGCCCACCGCAAGTGCGGGCAGCACTGCCGAAGGCAGCCGGTCGGGCTCGGCAAGCACGCCGAGCATCACGAAGACCCCGATCTGGGCGAGCCAGGCCAATCCCTCGGCAAACCCCCGTACCGCCGGCCGGTGCGGCAGGTCGGCGTTGCCGAGCCACAGCGCGGACACGTAGACGGCGATGAACCCGGATGCGTCGACGAGCGCGCAGGTCGCGTAGGCGCCGACGATGAACGCGAACGTGGCCAGCGGGTACAGGCCGCTCGCCGGCAGCGCGGCACGCCGCAGGAAAGCCGTGCCTGCCAGCCCCACCACGAGCCCGACGGAGGTGCCCACGGCTATCTGGTACGCAACGTCGCCGATCACCGACCACACCGACTCGTGCCCCCACGAAGTGCTGCACAGCAGCACGACCGCGATGACGGCGATGGGGTCGTTGGCGATGGACTCGGCCTCCAGCGTGGCTGACAGGCGGCGCGGAAGGGCGATCGAGCGCAGGGTCGAGAAGACCGCCGCGGCGTCCGTCGAAGCGACGACCGCGCCATACAGCAAGGAGGTGCGGACGTCGAGGTTCAACACCACCGAGGCCGCCACCGCCACCACGGCGATGGTCACCACGACGCCGATCGTGGCCAGGACGGCAGCCAACCCGACGATGGGCCGGACGTCGCGCCAGCGGGCGGTCAGACCGCCCTCGGCAAGGATGAAGATCAACGCGGTCAGGCCGAGGGAGCGGGCGAGCTCGACGTCGGTGAAACCCTGACCGGGGCCGGTTTCGCCGACAGCCAGCCCGATCCCCAAGTACACGAGCAGGCTCGGCAGCCCGAGCCGAACCGACAAGCGGACCGCGGTTACGGCCACGAGCACGACAAGGGCGCCCGCCAGGAGCGCGGTGTCGAGATGGGCTGTCACGACCGGCCCGCCGACAGCAGGGCCACGCACTCCGTGTGGGCCGTCATCGGGAACAGGTCGAAGGCACGCAAGGCCTCGACCCGATACCCGCAACCCAACGCCGCCTTGAGGTCGCGAGCCAGCGCGGCACCGTCGCAGGAAACGTAGACGAGGGCCCGAGGATGCCGCGACAGGAGGGCCTGCGTCGCGGACGTCCCCAGCCCGGCCCGTGGCGGGTCCGCGACGATGAGGTCGGGCGGGCCCCCGAGCGCCCGCGCGATCACCGGCCCGGCCACGGTCCCGGGCGTCAGCCGCCCCCGGACCACCCGCACCTGGGGAAGGTCCGCGAGATTGGCCCTGGCGTCGGAAGCGGCCACCGCGTCCGACTCGACGGCGACGACACGGCCGGTGGCGCCGACGGGCGCTGCCAGCGTTGCGGCGAACAGGCCCGCCCCTGCGTACAGGTCGAGCACGCGGTCCCCGACCCGTGGCGCCGCAAGCTCGAGCACCGTGGCGGCCAGCACCTCGGCGGCCGCGGGATGGACCTGCCAGAACCCGCCGGCAGTTACCCGGTATCGCCGCTCCGCGACGTCGTGATGCACGGCCGGCGCGCTTCCGGCCGCACTGCCGGCCACGGCGACGGGGGCGTCCAAACCCGTCGGGGCTCGAAACCGGCGCCCCTTCGCGGGGGTGACGACGACCAGCTTCTCGCCCGTGGACGGTGCTGCGACCGCCTCGACGACCGCGGCGCCCCGCCAGCGCGCCGACTCCACCCCCGCCCGCTCGACGTCGGGATGCGCGATCAGGCACCGATCGAGGGGCTCGATCTCGCTGCTGCGGTGCCGGTGCAGCCCGGGAACACCGTCGCCCGCCACAGCGAACTGGACGCGGGTGCGCCAACCCAGCCCGTCCGGCATGCCGGGGAGGGGCGCGACCGCGACGTCCAGACCCGCAGCGGCGAGATCGAACCCGCCGATCCGGCGCAGCTGCTCGCTGAGGACCTCCGCCTTCATCCGCCGTTGCCGGGACAGCGTGACGTGCTGCCAGTCGCAGCCACCGCACCGGCCGGGACCCGCATACGGGCATGGCGACGCAACGCGGTCGGGCGATGCCACCAGCACCTCGGCCGCGTCGCCACGCCGGAACCGGGCGCCCCGGGCGCTCACTCTCGCCCGGACACGCTCGCCGGGCAAGGCGTGCCGGACGAAGATGACGCGCCCGTCATGGCGCGCGACGCAGCTGCCCCCGGGCGCGACCCGGCCGACCTCGAGCTCGATCAGATCGCCCGGAAATGGGTGTGTCACCGCGCGGCGCTACAGCGGCTGGGGTCGGGATGTGCCGGCGCGAACAGCCGCTTGAGCTGCGAGGCGATCCCCACGAACGGAGGGTACCGAGCACCTGCGACAACGGCCCGCCCGGACCAGGCCGGCCGGCAGGCCGGGACACCTCGTCCAGCGCCGGGCACCGGGGGCGCGTACCCTCCGCCTAGTGCACGTCGTCATCCTCGGATGCGGGCGCGTGGGCAGCGCCCTCGCCCGCGGCCTTGTTTCGCGGGGCCACAGCGTGGCTGTCATCGACCAGGACGCGGCGGCGTTCCACCGCCTCGGCGACAGGTTCACCGGCCGGACGGTGACCGGGGTCGGCTTCGACCGCGACACGCTCGTCGAAGCCGGCGTGGAGGATGCCCAGGCCTTCGCCGCGGTGTCCAGCGGGGACAACTCCAACATCATCTCGGCCCGGCTGGCCCGGGAGACCTTCGGTGTGCCGCATGTCGTCGCCCGTATCTACGACCCCAAGCGCGCGGAGGTGTACGAGCGGCTCGGCATCCCGACAGTGGCGACGGTGCGCTGGGCGGCCGATCAAATCCTGCGCCGCCTCTTACCCGAACACGTGACCCCGGAGTGGACCGATGCCAGCGGGCACGTCTCCCTGTTCCAACTGACAGTCAGCTCGGGCTGGGTGGGGCACCGGCTGTCGGCCCTGGAGCAGGAGGCGGGCATCAGGGCAGGCTGCATCAGCCGGTTCGGCGAAGGATTCGTCCCTGAGTCGCGCACGGTCTTGCAAGAGGGCGACCTGGTGCACGCGATTGTGATGACGGGCCGCCTGGACGAGGTCGAGTCCGTCGTGGCGCACGGACCGTCCGACAGGAAACGATCATGACGGCGAGACTGCGGGTTGCGATCGCCGGGGCCGGCAACGTCGGCCGCTCGATCGCCAATGAACTGCTCGACCGCGGGCACGAGGTGCTGCTCATCGAGCGTGACCCCCGGGCGATGAAGGTGCACAGCGTCCCCCGCGCGACCTGGCTGCATGCGGACGCGTGCGAGCTGTCGAGCCTGGAAGAAGCCGGGCTCGACGGCTACTCGGTTGTCGTCGCCGCCACCGGTGACGACAAGGTGAACCTGGTCGCGTCGCTGCTGGCCAAGACCGAGTTCGGGGTCCCGCGCACGGTTGCGCGGATCAATCACCCCAAGAACGAATGGCTGTTCAACGAGGCGTGGGGCGTGGACGTGTCAGTGTCCACGCCGCGCATGATGACCGCCCTCGTCGAGGAGGCAGTCAGCGTGGGCGACCTGGTCCGGCTGATGCGGTTCATGCAGGGGCAGGCGTCGCTCGTGGAGTTCACCCTGAGCTCGGACGCGCCCCTGCTCGGCGCCCGGATCGGCGACGTGCGGCTGCCCGAGGACAGCGCCCTGGTCGCGATCCTGCGCGGCGGGCGAGTCGTCCTGCCCACGTCGGACAGCACGCTCGAGGCCGGGGACGAGGTGCTGGCGGTGACCACAACCTCGAAGGCGGAAAGCGAGTTGGACATCTTGCTCGGCGGGTCGGGCCAGATGAACTGAGGGCGGCGAGACCCGCGTCACACGTCAGGACCGTGCCCAAGCAGCTGCTGGGAGGAGCCCCACGCCCAGATACCTGTTCATGGCGACCTACACGTCCGACGGCATGGCGGCCGTCCTCGAATACG
>Ga0302254_10000194_pt1 | contig 13281 bp, 13 predicted proteins | sample I_Fen_E1_4_FD_194573 | JGI IMG/M metagenome (GOLD analysis project Ga0302254, IMG submission 194573) | Peat permafrost microbial communities from Stordalen Mire near Abisko, Sweden - I_Fen_E1_4 | ecosystem: Environmental > Terrestrial > Soil > Wetlands > Permafrost | place: Sweden: Abisko... | reverse complement strand
GCCGGCACCTGCGTCATCGCCGCCGACCAGGCCGGCAACGACGACTACACCGCGGCCCCGACCCGCACCCAGTCCGTCACGGTCTCGCCGGTCAAGCAGTCGATCACCTTCACCTCCAAGCCGCCCGCCTCGCCCGCCTTCGGCGACACCTACACCGTGACGGCGACGAGCAGCTCGGGACTCCCGGTCACGTTCTCGGTCGCTCCCGCGACGACCAACAGCGCGTGCTCCGTCGCCGGGTCCACGGTGACGTTCCTGCACGCCGGCACCTGTGTGATCGCGGCCGACCAGGCCGGCAGCGGCGACTACCTCGCCGCGCCGCGGGTCACCCAGACCGTGACGGTCCACAAGGCCACGCAGTCGATCACCTTCACGTCGGACCCGCCGTCGCCCGGCTACGTCGGCACGACGTACGACGTGGCGGCCGTGGGCGGCGGCTCCGGGAGCGACGTGGTGTTCAGCTCCGCCACCACGACCGTGTGCACCGTCTCGGGCTCGACGGTCTCGTTCCGTGCGGCCGGCACCTGCCGGATCGCGGCGAACCAGGCCGGTGACGCGGACTACGAGCCGGCTCTGACCGTGACCCAGTCCATGGACGTCAAGGCTCCCGCCGGCGACCTGTTCGTCACGGCCACGGTGTCGCCACGGCCGCCCACCAACAGCCCCAACTGGCACCAGGTGGACGTCACGGTCCACAACCTGGTGGCGGGTGCCACTGCCACCGTGACCGGGGACAGCACGAACAACAACGTGCTCGTGGTCCCCGAGTTCAACTGCTGGTTCCAGAAGGACGGGGTGTGCCACGTCACGTCGCCCCCGGTCGACCCGACCGTGACCTTCTTCGTCCTGCTCCCGGCGAACGCGTCTTCCGCTCAGGTCACGTTCACGGTCGCCTCGGACACCAGCCCCGATCCGGACCCGACCAACGACAGCGTGACGGTCGAGGTCCACCGCTGGGACGGCCACGGGTCATGACCTGGGCGGTATCGGGTAAGAAGTACCCATGACCGCCATCAGACTCATCGCCCGGCCGATGCTCGCGTCGGTGTTCTTCGTCGGCGCCGTCAGCGCCCTGAAGAACGCACCGAAGCTGGCGACGAAGGCATCGCGGGTGACCGAGAAGGTCGTCCCCCTCGCGCAGCGCGCTGCGCCCAAGGCGCCGATCCCGACCGACCCCGTGACCATCGTGCGTGCGAACGCCGTCATCCAGATCGGGGCGGCCGCCGCGCTCGCCACCGGTCGGATGCCGCGCGTGTCGTCCACGGTGCTCGCAGTCTCCCTGCTGCCGACGACAGTGGCGGGCCACGCCTTCTGGCGTGAGGAGGATCCCGCCGTCAGGAACACCCAGCGCCTCAACTTCTTCAAGGGCGTCTCGATCGTCGGTGGGCTCCTGATCGCCGGCGTCGACACCGAGGGCAAGCCGGGGGTGGCGTGGCGCGCACGCCGGGCCGGCCGCGATGTGCGCCGGGAGGCGAAGTCGCTGGCCCGCCAGGCGCGCAGCGAGGCCCGGGTCGCCAAGGCACACCTGACCTGAGCCGTCGGCCGCTCGCTACGCTGCGCCGGTGACCAGCGGACCGTGGCGTGCCCCCTTCGCACGCGGACCCGTGCACGCCGAGCTGTCGTTGCCCGGTAGCAAGTCGCTGACCAACCGGGCCCTGGTGCTCGCCGCCCTCGCCGACGGCCCCAGCGTCGTGCGCCGCGCCCTGCGCTCGCGTGACACCGAGCTGATGGCCGGCGCACTGGCCGCGCTCGGGACCAGGGTCGACACCTCCGGCGGCGACTGGCGGGTCGAGCCGGCCCGGCTGGCCGGCGGTGTCGCCGTCGACTGCGGGCTGGCCGGAACGGTCACCCGGTTCGTGCCTCCGGTGGCCGCGCTGGCCGACGGCGACGTCACCTTCGACGGCGACCCCCCTATGCGCAACCGGCCGGTCGGCGAGGTCCTGACCGCCCTCCGCGCGCTCGGCGTGCGCGTCGACGGCGAGGGCCTCCCGTTCACCGTCGCCGGCGCCGGCCACGTGCCGGGCGGGAAGGTCGTGCTCGACGCGTCCGGCTCCAGCCAGTTCGTCTCCGCCCTGCTCCTCGCCGGGGCGCGCTTCGATCGGGGCGTGGACGTCGTCCACGACGGCAAGCCCATCCCCTCCCAGCCCCACCTCGACATGACCGTCGCCATGCTGCGCGAGCACGGCGTCGAGGTCGACGACGCCGAGCCCAGCCGCTGGCGGGTCGCTCCCGGACCGGTCAAGCCCGTCGACCACCTGATCGAGCCGGACCTGTCCAACGCCGCGCCGTTCCTGGCCCTGGCCGCGACCACCGGCGGGAGCGTCACCGTGCGCGACTGGCCGCGCGCGACGACGCAGGCCGGCGACGTGCTGCGCGACCTCCTGGCGCGGATGGGGTGCACGGTCGACCTCACGGACGCCGGGCTCACGGTCACCGGCCACGGGCGGCTCGCGGGGCTGGACGCCGACCTGCACGACGTCGGTGAGCTCACCCCGGTGCTGGCCGCGCTGTGCGCCCTCGCCGACGGTCCGTCCTACCTCCGCGGCATCGCGCACATCCGCGGCCACGAGACCGACCGGCTGGCCGCCTTGGCGACCGAGCTACGCGGCCTCGGCTCCGATGTCACCGAGCACGCCGACGGGCTGGAGCTGCGGCCTGCCACGCTGCACGGCGGACCGTTCCGGACCTATGCCGACCATCGGATGGCCCACGCCGCAGCAGTGCTCGGCTCGGCGGTCGAGGGCGTCGAGGTCGACGACGTCGGCGCCACCAGCAAGACGTTCCCGGACTTCCCGGGTGTCTGGACCGCACTGCTGGACGCGCGATGACGGGCAGGTACGACGAGCACGACCACGAGCACTACGAACGCCCGCGTCGCCGTACCCGCCCCCGGACCAAGGAGCGACCGACCTACGTGGACGCGGTCGAGGCCGTCGTCACCACGGTGGACCGGGGCCGGTTCACGATGTTGGTGGACGGCGTCTCCGTGTGGGCGGTCAAGGCGCGACCCCTGGGCCGCAAGGGAGTGGTCGTCGGCGACCGCGTCCGGGTCGTCGGCGACGTCTCGGGCGAGGACGGCGCGCTGGCGCGGATCGTCGAGGTGCTGCCGCGGACCACCGTGCTCCGACGCACCGCCGACGACGACGACCCGGTCGAGCGCGTGCTCGTCGCCAACGCCGACCAGCTCGTCGTGGTCACCGCGCTGGCCGACCCCGAGCCGCGACCGCGCCTGATCGACCGGGCCCTGGTGGCGGCGTTCGTGTCGGGGATGAAGCCCCTCCTGTGCCTCACCAAGCCCGACCTCGCCGACCCCGAGACCCTGCTCGTGACCTACCGGCCCCTAGGCGTCCCCTGGGTCGTGACGCAGCGTGGCGGCGACCTCACGGAGCTGCGCGAGCGGCTGCGCGGGCGTACCAGCGTCCTGATCGGCCACAGCGGCGTGGGCAAGTCCACCCTGGTCAACGCCCTGATCCCGACCGCCCACCGCGACGTCGGAGTCGTCAACGCCGTGACGGGTCGCGGGCGCCATACGTCGACGTCGGCGCTGATGCTGGCCCTGCCGGACGGATCCGGCGGCATCGACGGCTGGATCATCGACACGCCGGGGATCCGGTCGTTCGGGCTCGCGCACGTGCGCCCCGAGGACCTGATCGAGGCGTTCCCCGACCTCGACGAGATGACGGAGGACTGTCCGCGCGGCTGCACCCACGGGGCCGACGAGCCGGAGTGCGGCCTCGACGAGGCCGTTGCCCGCGGGGACGCCGACCCGGAGCGGGTTGAGTCCTTCCGGCGGCTGCTCGAGGCGCGGTCGGGGCCGGAGTACTAGCCCGGCGCGGCTACGGGTTCCAGACCGCGCGAGCGCCCGCGTCACCGGTGAGGATGACGAGGACCAGCACCACGACGGCACCCACCACGAGCAGCGCGACAGCCGGGATCCGCCACGAGGCCACCGTCTCCCGGGCACCCCACCCCGAGGCCAGCGCGCTGGGGCCCCCGAGCACCCACGCACCCAGCACCGCGATCACGAGGTACGCCCCGGAGGCGACGACCAGCAGGTGAGCCCAGTGCCGGTGCGCGTTGATCGCGTCGAGGACCGGTCCCTGCGCGCCGACGAACCGCTGGTTGAGGAGCTGGTGACCGGAGAGGTAGGACAGCCCGACCGCACCGGTGGCGAGGAGTGCCGAGACCACCATCGGCCAGCGGAGCCACCAGCGCCAAGGCCCGCGGAGCGCGAAGACGAGGCCGCACAGGGCGGCCAACGGCGTCAGCACCACTGCGGCATGCACCACGAGCGGGTGCAGCGGCGTGCCGTTGATGTTCACGGCTGCACGGTACCGGCGTTGCCTGGGAATAGCCTGTGCCCATGCCGCCCGCCGCGACCGACTTCACCGACGATCTCCGCCTCGCTCATGTGCTGGCCGACGACGCGGACTCCATCACCACCACGCGCTTCAAAGCGCTCGACCTCCACGTCATGAGCAAGCCCGACCTCACGCCGGTGACCGACGCCGACCACGGCGTCGAGGAGTCCATCCGCCGTACGCTGTCGCGGGTGCGCTCGCGAGACGCGGTGCTCGGCGAGGAGCAGGGCAGCACCGGGCACAGCCAGCGGCGCTGGGTGATCGACCCGATCGACGGCACCAAGAACTTCGTCCGCGGTGTCCCGGTCTGGGCCACGCTGATCGCCCTCGTGATCGACGAGGAGGTCGTCCTGTCGGTGGTGTCGGCGCCGCAGCTGCAGAAGCGTTGGTGGGCCTCCAACGGGAACGGCGCCTGGACCGGCCGCTCGCTGCTCAAGGCGACCAGGTGCCAGGTCTCCGACATCCGCCGGCTCGAGGACGCCTCGCTGGCCTACTCCTCGCTCCACGGGTGGGAGGAGCGCGACCGTCTCGACGACTTCCTCTCGTTGATGCGCCGCTGCTGGCGCACCCGGGCGTACGGCGACTTCTGGTCCTACATGCTCCTGGCCGAAGGGGCCGTCGACCTGGCCGCGGAGCCGGAGCTCCAGCTCTACGACATGGCGGCCCTCGACGTGATCGTCCGCGAGGCCGGGGGCCGCTTCACCGCCCTCGACGGCACCGACGGCCCCTTCGGCGGGAACGCCCTCGCCTCCAACGGCCACCTGCACGATGCGGCGCTGTCGTTCCTCGGCGCCCTTCCCGACGGCGACGGTGACGACGACCCCGACTCCCCGCGGCGGCTCACCGGTTCGGTCCATGATCTGCTCTCGCGGCGGAGCCGCGAAGAGGACTAGCCTGCGACTGAAGCGTTCCCCGACGCGTGAGGAGATCCATGCGTATCAGCGACGTACTCACGAGCAAGCCGAGTCAGCAGGTCGTCACGATCAGTCCCTACTCCACCGTCCGCGAACTGCTCGGCCTCCTCGCCGAGCACAACGTCGGAGCGGTCGTCGTCAGTGCTGACGGCGACGCCGTCGACGGCATCGTCAGCGAGCGCGACATCGTCCGCCGTCTCCACGAGGACGAGGCGGTCCTCGACGGCGCCGTCAGTGCCATCATGACCAGCGACGTCGAGACGTGCGCTCCGAGCACCACCGTCGACGACCTGCGCGTCGTGATGACCGAGCGCCGCATCCGGCACGTGCCCGTCGTCACCGACGGACGCCTGACCGGCATCATCAGCATCGGCGACGTGGTGAAGTCGTCCCTCGACCAGCTGCAGTTCGAACGCGACCAGCTCGACAGCTACGTCCACCAGACCTGACAGACTGGTCGGCATGAGCCTCGAGAAGCCCGAGATCGACTTCCCCGACTTCGCCCCGCCCGACGACCTGCAGATCACCGACCTGGTCGAGGGCGACGGCGAGGAGGCCACCGAGGGCTCCACCGTCAAGGTGCACTACGTCGGCGTGGCGCACTCGACCGGCGAGGAGTTCGACGCGTCCTACAACCGGGGCGAGCCGCTCCAGTTCCGCCTGGGTGTGGGTCAGGTCATCTCCGGGTGGGACACCGGGGTGCAGGGCATGCGCGTCGGCGGCCGGCGGCAGCTGGTCATCCCGCCCCACCTGGGGTACGGCGACCGCGGTGCCGGCGGCGTCATCAAGCCGGGCGAGACCCTGATCTTCGTCTGCGACCTGGTCGAGGTCCGCTGACCGACGGGCGGCGTCAGCCGCCCACCAGCACCCGCCGTCCGGCGCACTCCACGACGTCCCCGGTCACGAGCTGACGACCGCGCCGCGACTCCACCTCGCCGTTCACCCGAACCAGCCCCGAGGCGAGCAGGCCCTTGGCGTCCGCGCCGGTGTCGACGAGGTCGGCGAGCTTGAGGAACTGGCCCAGCCGGATCGACTCGTCCCGCAGGGGTACGACGGACTCACTCATGGCAGGACCTCCTCAGTGACCGGTCTCAGCCGGCCAGTACGGCGACGGTGTGGATCAGGACGCCGACGAGACCGCCGACGATGGTGCCGTTGATCCGGATGAACTGCAGGTCCCGGCCCACGTGGAGCTCGATCCGGCGGGCGGCCTCCTTGCCGTCCCAGCGCTGGATCGTGTGCGTGATCACCGCCGTCACCTCGGCGCCGTAGCGCGACACGGCGAAGACGGCGACGTCCGCGGCGGTGCCGTCGAGACGCCGGCGCAGCTCCTGGTCCTCGCGCAGCTGGGCACCGAACCCGGCGAGCTCGGTACAGAGCCGCTCGCGGACCGCGCCGTCGGGGTCGACCAACGACGACTGCAGGGCGCGACGCAGGGCGTTCCACAGCGCGACGCTCGACTCGACGACCTGCGGGTGCTCGAGGAGCCGGACCTTGAGCCGCTCGGTGCGCTCCTGGGTCTCGGGATCGTGCTGCAGGTCGTGCGCCAGCTGCGTCAGCAGGGAGTCGAAGGCCTGTCTGGCCTGGTGGCGCGGGTCGTGACGGATCTCCTCGAGCCACGCGAGCGCCTCGGTGTGGAGACGGCGCGTCACCGCGTCGTTGAGGCGGGACGGCGCCCACCAGGGAGCGCGCTGCTCGAGCACCTCGGCGAACGTGTCGGGGTGCTCCACCAGCCAGCGGCGCAGCTCGTCGACGGTGAGGTCGACGAGGCTGCGGTGGACGCCGTCCTGGACGACCTCCGCGAGCAGGCTGCCGGCAAGCGGGGCGAGGGGCTCCTCACGGAAGCGCGGGATCAGGGCGTCGGTGACGAAGTCGGCGATGTGGTCGTCGCGGACCTTGCCGAGCCCGATCGAGGCGACCTCCGCGACCTCGTCGACCACGCGACGTACGTGGGCCGGCTCGGCGAGCCACTGGCCCACGCGCAGCGAGATGCTCGCCGACGCGATCCGCTCGCGGATCACCGACTCCTGCAGGAAGTTCTCGCCGACGAACTCCTCGAGGCTGCGGCCCAGCTCGTCCTTGCGCCGCGGGATCAACGCGGTGTGTGGCACGGGCAGGCCGAGCGGGTGCTTGAAGAGCGCGGTCACCGCGAACCAGTCGGCGATCGCGCCGACCATCGACGCCTCGGCGCCGGCGTTGACGAAGCCCCAGAAACCGTCCTGGCCGAGCGTGACGAGATAGACCACTGCCGCGAACGCCAGGAGCGAGACCGCGAGGGTACGCATCCGGCGCAGCCCGCGCCGCCGCTGTGCGTCGGCCCCGGGGTCGGGCGTGATCATCGCGATCGTCCCGACGGAGGTGGTGGTCATCGCCCGATTCTCGCCCATGCCGGTGCGGTGGGACGTATCGGCCGGGTGCCACAATGCCGCTCATGCGTACGGTGATCACCTTCGGCACGTTTGACGTCTTCCACGTCGGCCACCTCCGGGTGATCGAGCGCGCCGCCGCCCTGGGCGACCGGCTCGTGGTCGGGGTGTCGGCCGACGCGCTGAACCTGCGCAAGAAGGGCCGCGAGCCGGTCTTCAGCCAGGGCGAGCGGATGGCGATCGTCGGGGCGCTCAAGATGGTCGACGAGGTCTTCGTCGAGGAGAGCCTCGAGCTCAAGCGGCACTACATCGAGCAGTTCCACGCGGACGTCCTGGTGATGGGCGATGACTGGGCAGGTCGCTTCGACGAGTTCGGCGACATCTGCGAGGTCGTGTACCTTCCCCGTACGCCGGCCATCTCGACCACCGCTCTCATCGAGAAGATCTCGTCCGCGACCTGACCCGCCCGGCCAGGGCGGAGGCGGGCCGGCGTACGACGTCGGCGCGGGCCCGGGCGAGCGCCGCCCGTGCGGCGTTCATGCCGGCAGCGCCGTGGACCCCGCCACCGGGGTGGGCCGACGAGGAGGCGAGGTAGAGGCCGCCGATCCCGGTCTCGGCGCGGCCCGAGCCCGGCACCGGCCGGAAGACCAGCTGCTGCTGGAGCTGGGAGGTCCCGCCGCCGATGGAGCCGCCGACCAGGCTGGCGTTGCGTGCCTCCAGCTCGCGCGGGCCGAGGACCCGCCGGGCCAGGACCCGGGAGGCGAAGCCCGGCGCCACCCGCTCCAGCTGCGCCTGGATGCGGTCGGCGAACCGCTCGCATTCGTCGTGGTCCCAGACGCCACGGATGCCGCCGCCCCGGTCACTTCCCGCGTCGGCGAGCACGCGTTGCGGCACGTGGGTGTAGGCCCACAGCGACTCGGTGCCGACCGGTGAGCGGCTGGCGTCGGTGGTCGTCATCTGTCCGGCCAGCAGGAACGGGTCGCGGGGCACGATCCCCGTGGCGACCTGGCCGAGGGCCTCACCGATCGCCTCGAACGACGTCGCCACGTGCACCGTCCCGGGGGCGTATGCCGGGGGGACCGCCCACGGCACCGGGCCGTCGAGAGCCCAGTCCACCTTCACCGTGCCGGGGTCCAGCTGGAAGTCGCGCATCCCGCGGGCGACCCGCCGCGGCAGGTCGCCGGCCGCCACCAGCCGGCCGTACAGCAGCGGAGCTGCGACGTCGGCCAGGACCGCTCGGCCGGCTCGGATCTCCTGGTCGCCGACGCGGACGCCGACGGCGCGGCCACCCTCGACCACCACCCGGGTCACCTCGCTGTCACAGCGCACCTCGCCACCCCGGCTCCGCAGGCGGCGGACCAGGGCCTCGCTCAGGGTCCCCGCTCCCCCGCGCGGCGCCGGAAAGCCGACAGACTGCGCGAGCATGCTCATCAGGACGGCCAGGGCCCCCGAGCCCGGCGCCTGCAGCGGGATGTCGGAGTGTCCGGCGTTCCCGGCGAGCAGGGCGCGGGCCGAGCGGCCCGCGAAGCGTGACTGTGCCAGGTCGTACGCCGGGGTGAGCAGGTCGCGCACGGCGCCGAGCCGGCCGGCCCGGGCCAGGCGCGCACCCAGCCGCACCCCGTGACGCAGCGGCGGGAAGGGGGTGAGCAGCGACCCCGTCAGGTCGTCACCGATCCGGTCCCACAGGTCGCACAGCGCCAGCCAGGCCTCCCCGTCCACCGCGTCGCCGAGGAGCGAGGCGGTCACGGAGCGGTCGCGGTGGATCAGGGCCCACTCGCCGTCTCCGAAGACATGGCCGAGCACCGCCGGGGCGTGCTCCCAGGCCAGGCCGTGCTGCTCGAGGTCGAGGGACGCCAGGGCGGGTGACGCGACCGCCAGCGGGTAGAAGGCGCTGAACGTGTCGTGCACGAAACCGTCGTGCACCTCCGAGTCACTGCGGACCGCGCCTCCGTAGGTCGGTTGCGCCTCGAGGACGGCGACCGACCATCCCGCGTCGGCGAGCCGGTTGGCGGCCACCAGGCCGTTGGGCCCGGAGCCGACGACGACGGCGTCCCAGGTCTGGCTCACGCGTGATCTCGGGCCTGTGCGGACGACGCTCGCCGCTCCGCGAGGTAGGCGAGGCGTCGCAACGTCTCGCTGTTGCGCCAGTCGAGCGCGGGACGGCGTACGACGCCCGGCACCCAGGAGCCCGGCCCGGAGCTCACGTCCTCCTCGATGCTGACCCGCGACCCGGCGCCGACGGGGTCCACCGAGATCCGCACGGTCGCCTCACCCCACGGACGGACCCTGGCATCGGGCTCGGCCTGCAGCTGGCGGTCTCGGCGTGACGTCATGGCCGCACCGTACCCGCCCACGCGGCGGGCTATCGGTGCCCGCCGAGCTGCCGTCGAGCCGAGCGGAGACTATTCCGAGACAATTCCGTGACCTGACCGTTATCCGTGACCTTTCCGTGACAAATCTCTGAGAATTTCCAGCCCGATATCAATTCGTTATCGGGTCGATATCGATCGGCGATTGTGGGCCCGTGGTCCGACTGGTTGTGTGGACGGCAGGGTCGTGGCCGCGCCGACCGCGTGGCTGGTCCCCGGTGCACCTCGGCGAGCGCTCGTCGAGACGTTCTGCTCATCGAAAGGCGCGTACATGAGACTCAAGACTCCGCTGGTCGCCCTGTCCTCGGCCGGCCTGCTGGCCCTGGCTGCGTGCGGCGGCTCGGGCGGTGGATCCGGAAACGCCGGAGACACTCCTTCCGGCTTCAACCCCGGCGCGACGGGCAACAACCAGGACCCGAACGCCAAGGGTCCGGTCACCATCGCCGGCGCCCAGAAGGGCGGCACCGTCACGGTGATGACCCTGACCGGTCTCACCACCACTCTCGACCCCAGCGAGATCTACTACACCGACACCTCGTCGATCATGAGTGGGCTGGTGACGCGGTCGCTCACCCAGTACCGGTACGACCCGAAGTCGAAGAACATGGTGCTGGTCCCCGACCTGGCCACCAACCTCGGTAAGCACAACGACGCCTACACCCAGTGGAAGTTCACGATCCGGAACGGCGTGAAGTGGGAGACCGGCCAGCCCGTGACCGCCCAGGAGGTCGCGTGGGGGATGACCCGCTGCATGGACGCCGCCACCTTCCCGACCGGCGCCTGCCAGTACTACGCCAACGCCTACTACCAGGGCGGCGCGACCTACCAAGGGCCCTACACCGCGCCGAACCAGAAGTTCAAGGGCATCAAGGTGAACGGCAACACGATCACCATCAACATGGCCAAGCCCTTCCCGGACATGCCCTACTGGGGCAGCTTCCCGGCGAACGGCCCGATCCCGCTCGGCAAGGCCTCCGACCCGACCTCGTACAAGAAGCACCCCCTGTCGACCGGCCCCTACAAGATCAAGTCCTGGGCACCCTCGAAGGAGCTCGTGCTCGTCAGGAACCCGAACTGGGACCCGGCGACCGACCCGGCCCGGACGCAGTACCCCGACGGGTACGACTTCAGGGCCCAGCAGCCGTCGGAGAAGATCGACCAGATCCTCCTCGCCGACTCCGGTGACGGTCAGACGACGTTGACCTACGACGACCTGCTGGCCCCCGACTTCGCGCAGATGCGGTCGCAGTCGCCCGAACGTCTCGTGCTCGGCGGCCAGCCCTGCACCTACTACTGGGCCCCCGACAACCGGAAGATCACGTCCAAGAAGTTGCGTCAGGCGCTGCAGTTCGCCTACCCCTACAAGAACGCGATCCTCGCGGCGGGCCTGATCCCCGGCGTGAACGCCATCCCGTCCAGCAACCTGATGCCTCCGGGTGTCCCGGGTCGTACGCCGTACAACACGACCAACCACAAGGCGTTCCAGACCGACCCGGCCAAGGCCAAGGAGCTGCTGAAGTCGGCCAACGCCATGGGGTACGAGATCAAGTTCCTGTTCCGGACCGACGACGCGCTGAACATCAAGGTCAAGGACGCGGTGGTCAAGGCGCTGACCGAGGCCGGCTTCAAGGCCACCCCGGTGCCGACCACGACCGCGAACTACGTGGCCGCGCGCGACAACACCAAGGAAGACATCAACGTCCGCGCTGCCGGCTGGTGCTCCGACTGGCCGTCGGGCTCGACCTGGCTGCCGCCGGTGCTCGGTTCGACCCACCCGGACCAGACCCACTCGTTCGGCTCGAACTACTCGGCGTTCAGCAACAAGGGGGTCGACTCGCAGATGGACGCCATCCAGCGGATGCCGATGGGGCAGCAGGCAGCGGCGTGGAACAACCTGGACAAGGAGGTCTCCCAGAAGTACTTCCCGCTGTTCACGACCTACTACGGCGGCATCGCCCAGGCCCACGGGTCGAGGATCCAGGGCGACTTCGACGACAACACGCTGGGCATGCCGACCTGGAAGGACATGTGGGTCTCGCAGTAGCCGGATCGGGCCGCCGACCCGGTCCCTGATAAACCCACCCTGGGTGGTGGGGCGCGGAATTCCCTTGCGCCTCACCACCCGTTTCCCCTGCCTGGACCGGGATTATCCCGGCGACTTCTCGACAGCGTTCGCCAGGTCTTTCTCGGGCCTATTTCGTGACCCGATCGTGACGCCTGTCGGCCTCGTCCGCGGCGCGGTCTCGGAGGGCTCCGCTTGGGTGGCGAGCGAACGTGGGAGATGCTGTTCCCCGCACCGCGCGCGGGCCCGGTGCGCTCGACCGTGGAAGGGGGGCCGGTGACCGGCTTCGTCATCCGACGACTGGTGAGCGCGGCGCTGGTCGTCGTCCTGACCTCGATGTTCGTCTTCGTCCTGTTCTTCAAGGGCATGGGCGACAGCTCCGCACGCAACTACTGCGAGAAGCTCGGCCCGGGCAAGTGCAGCACCGAGAAGCTCGACTCCATCAGGCACCAGATGGGGTTCGACCGGTCCGTGGTCTACAACTACGGCCAGTGGGCCAAGGGGATCTTCGTCGGCCGCCAGAGCGTCTACAGCGACGGCAAGCTCTACAACTGCCCCGCGCCGTGCCTCGGCATCTCGATCACCACCAGCCAGCCGGTGTGGACGGACCTGAAGCAGAAGTATCCGGCGACCCTGACGCTCGCCATCGGCGGGGCCACCATCTACCTCACGCTGGGGGTCTTCCTCGGTGCCTTGGCGGCCCGATGGCGGGGAACCTCGGCCGACCGACTACTGGTGGGCGGGACGCTGGTGATCTCGTCGATCCCGTTCTACGTCGTCGCGCTGCTGGCCTGGATCTACCTGTCCCTGCAGCTGCAGATCTTCCCGAACACCGGGTACTACCCGATCACCGAGAACCCAGCCAAGACCGTGAGCTACATGATGCTGCCGTGGCTGGTGATCGGGCTGACCAGCTGTACGGACTATGCCCGGTTCACGCGTGGCCAGATGGTGGAGACCCTCAGCGAGGAGTACATGCGCACGGCGCAGGCCAAGGGCCTGCCGATGCGCCACCGGCTGTTCAAGCACGCGCTGCGAGCGGCCATCGTCCCCGTGATCACGATCTTCGGCCTCGACTTCGCCACCCTCCTGGGAGGCACGATCTTCACCGAGCAGATCTTCAACATCGACGGTATCGGGCACTGGGGCCTGCAGGCCCTGCACGACCCGATCGACATCAACGTCATCAGCGCCACGGTGCTGGTGGCG
>Ga0302254_10000192_pt1 | contig 13333 bp, 9 predicted proteins | sample I_Fen_E1_4_FD_194573 | JGI IMG/M metagenome (GOLD analysis project Ga0302254, IMG submission 194573) | Peat permafrost microbial communities from Stordalen Mire near Abisko, Sweden - I_Fen_E1_4 | ecosystem: Environmental > Terrestrial > Soil > Wetlands > Permafrost | place: Sweden: Abisko... | reverse complement strand
CCGGCTCCTCCGCTGAGATCTGAAGCCGGTCAATCACCAGTGTGAAAGCGGCCACCGGGAGGAGCGCCTTCCAGCACCCGAGTCGCAATGCGTGAGCGACCGGCAGCCCCGCCAGGCCGACGTACATGGGATTCCGGCTCACAGAGTTAGCGCCGGTGGTCACCAAGACAGAGGCCAGCGCCGGATTGAACGGCTCGAGTGTTGTTCCCTGACGACGGAACTGGCCTGCAGCGGCGGCCGCAAGCGTTCCCGACGCGGTCGCGACTGCAATTGCCGCCGCGGCCCCTGAGGCACGCGGCGGGCGCGCACCCTTCGTCAGCGCTGACTGGGTCAGGCCTGCGGCGATCGCCAGAAGGGGAGGGGGTGGACGCATCACCCTCCCAAGGTGCCACCGCGTCGGCAGGCCGTCGAGCATAAGGAGTACGCCCTGCCGCTCGTCCGTTCTGGAATGTGTACGGACGACCCTGGTTGATGTCCCGTCACGTGGCCGTATGCCCTGGCCGCAGTCGCGGCGGAATGACTGATCCGGACCCATCGCCGGCCAGCCCGCCCGGCGTGCCAGGGAGCCGAGAGGCGGAGCCGTCGCCGACCCGGAGAACAGCTCCGCGCGGTCAGGGCGAGGGCTGACAAGTCCTTCAGCTGCTGAACGAGCCGCCTGACCCAGCAGTCCGATCCGCCTCCGGCACGCCTCGGCGTACGACGTACTCGCCCGCCCGCGTGAAGCCGACCACGTGCCCCCCGGCCATTTCCGCGGCCAGGGCTGTGCGGAGCGCCACCCGCCAGGTGCGCGCGAGGTCAGGGCGGCGACGCCGTAGGCCCTCGATGTCGGGAGGCGTCGCCACCAGCACCTGGTCGGCCCTCGAGGTCCGGGCCACGGGTGCCCCGTCCTGGCAGGCCAGGATCGAGGCGGAGGAGGCAGTCTTTGGCTCTGGTCGTGTCTGGCGCAACCCGAGATCCCACGCCATGTACAGCCGGTCCGACTCGTCGGTTCCATTGATGGCGTCCCCCATGGGGCCGTAGAAGTCGACGAGGTACTCGTGGGGCCGCGCCCCGAGCTTGACGATGTTGAACCACGCGTTGCGACGCACGAGCGGGTCGTAGGTCCAGGTGATGGTGCTGAGGCGTCGGTCCAGGGCCCACTGCCGTTGGTGGGCCTTGAGCGCAGCGCCGACGCCACGCCCTCGTGCAGTGGCGGAGACTCCCGTCACGTGACTGTGCAGCGAGACTTCGCCACGGTGAGCGAGGAAACCGACGGACACACCGACGAGGTCGTTCGCGGCGAAGGCCCCCGCGACGTACCCGCCTATGTGGGCGAGGGCTCGCAGCACCTCCACGCCCAGGGGGGGTGTCCCCGGTCCCCACACACTCTCGAAGAACGGGTCGACGCTCCGGCACTCGTCGAGGGTGCTCAGCTCCCGGACCTCGACCGCTGGGAAGTCACCGGTCATCCGCCGAGCCGTTCCGGGAGGGGGCCACGAAAGCGGCTTGCTCACGCTCGGGGTGCAGACTCGTGTGTGGTCTCACGGCTACCCCGCGAGGACGTCGCGTGCGACGCACAGGTGGGCGAGCACCTCGGGGATCGGCGTGACGCCGAGTCCGGGGTCTGTCGGGACCGCCATCATCCCGTCGGCGTCCATCACGAAGGGCTCGGTGACGTCGAGGCTGAAGAATCGGGACGACGCGCTGGTGTCGCCCGGCAGGGTGAAACCGGGGAGTGCAGCGAGTGCGACGTTCGCCGCACGGCCGATCCCGGTCTCGACCATGCCGCCGCACCAGACCGGCACCCCTCGGGCCCGGGCCATGTCGTGGATGGCCTTCGCACTCAGGTACCCCCCGACCCGTCCGGCCTTGATGTTGATGATCTCGCAGGCGCCGTAGTCGATGAGGCTCTCGGCGTTGTCCGCGGAGAGCACCGACTCGTCGAGACACACGGGCGTGCGCATACGCTCGGCGAGGAGCTTGTGCCCGAGGTAGTCCTCCTCGTGAATCGGCTGTTCGACGAGGATGAGGTCGAACTCGTCGAGACCGCAGAGGTGGTCGATGTCGCGGCGCGAGTAGGCCTGGTTGGCGTCGACCTGCAGGGGGACGTCCGGGTGCCGCTCGCGGATCACCCGCACGGGTTCGACGTCCCAGCCGGGCTGGATCTTGAGCTTCACCCGGCGGTAGCCCTCGGCGACGTAACCGTCGACCTCCTCCACGAGGGTGTCGATCGAGTCGTCGGCGGGGATCCCGGTCGAGACCCCGCACGGGATGTGGCTGTGCGCCGCGCCGAGGAAGGACGCGAACGACTCCCCGGCGGCGCGCAGCTGAGCGTCGAGGAGCGCGAGCTCCAGGGCACCGCGGGCCATAGGGTGCCCGCGCACCGGCCCTAGCAGGTCCGGGACGTCTTCGGCTTCGAGATCGCGACCCATGAGACGAGGGATGAGGTGGTCGCGCCACACCAGCAGAACGGCCTGGTTGAACTCGTGGCTGTAGAGAGGATCTGGCGCGGCGACACATTCACCCCAACCGACGCCGACATCCGTGGTCGCCTCGAGGAGGAGGACCTCCTTGGTGTACTCGGTGGAGAACGACGTCCGAAACGGTCGCACCAGCGGCAGGGCGCATCGGTGGACCACGATCCGTTCGATCCTCACCGAGTCCTCCTGGTGGGTGAGTCAGGGCCAGGGAGACGCACCTGGATGCTGCCTGCCTCGGGTCTACGGCGGGAGCCTAACGCTCTGACTTCTGAGACAGGCAGCCGTGGCCAGCGACCGGAGCAGGCACACGACCGGGAGTCACGACCCGCGTCAGTACCGGCTGCCCCAAGAACTCCGACGACATCAGCCACTCCCCGCGCCACCGTGGGAGCAGGCGTGGGGGGCTAGCGCTCCATGACGTCACCATAGGAAGCGGATGTGCCGAACATCCTGATCGGCATCACTGGGATGGCCGATCGCTATCCAATCGCGGAGTGACTCATCGCACATGAGCGGTCGCTAGTACGGCCCGGGTCGGACGTGGCGCGATCAGGAACGACTGACCGCGACTGCGTCGATGTCGACCGGCCGATGCGACGTGGTGACCAGGCGCACCCGACCGGTCAGTGCGCGACTGAGTGCGGGGAGACGCAGCAGGACATGTCGATGGGTGGCCGAGGCCAGGTGAAGGGTGCCGAGGTAGTGCCGGCCGAGGTAGGCGCGGACCGAGCCGAAGCCTCGGCCGGTGGTGACAAGCACGCCGACCCGGGTCGCGATCACGGACCGCGTCGTCAGCTCAGCGCCCTCGGAACGCGCCACGGAGGAAGAACCGCCGTACGCACCAGTGCGTTGACGTGTCGACCACCGACCGGACTGCCGCAGCGCGGCGTCGTCATACGGACGAGTGATGCAGCGCGTCTTGGTGAAGGGTGACGACAGGCCTTGGCTGACTGCTCGGACGCTCAGGCAGATCTCGTGACCGGGCCGGAGCGTTCGTGACCAGGTCTGGGCGGTAGTGGAGCCCTGGTGGCGCGTCTGGCCGCGCGGGCTGCTGCGCTGCCAGCGGAGATCGAAGTGCGGACGGATCCCGTGGTCGGGGGCGGAGGTCCAGGCGAAGGTCGCCTCCCCGCTCGGCGTCAGGTCGACAGCGGATGTGCTGTCAGGCAGGTCCATGGAGATCGAGGGCGTGGTGGTCACGACGGTGAAGCTACGCTCGGCCGTCCCCACGTTGCCGGCCTCGTCCGTGACGCGCACACGGACGTCGTGGTCGCCCTCGGCGAGCCCGGTCACGACCAGCGGAGAGGTGCAGGGTGCCCAGGTGCCGGCGTCGACCGAGCACGTCGCTGGCTGCAGAGCGGCGCCCGGGGTGGAGGCACCCTCGCCGGCGTAGCCGGGACCGTAGGAGTCGGTGTGCGAGAAGCTGATCGATCGAGTGCCTGGTCCGGTGCCCCGGCCGACATGTTCGATCTGCACGTGGGGAGCCACGGTGTCCCGGATCACCGGGGCGACCGGTCCGGACGCGGTGGTCGGGTCGGTCGGGATATCAGTCGTGCCGACGACCTCGACCGCGTCGAGGGCGGCGGGATAGCGGCTGACGGTGGCGTAGAGCCGCCCGTCCGGGCCGTAGGCCAGCCCCGAGATGTGGGCGCCGTTGAAGGAGTACGTGTGCGAGGTGGTCCACCCCGGGGCGAGGACCACGACACCACCTGCGCTGACGTAGGCCAGGCTGCCGTCCGGTCCGATGGCCGGGTGGCTGGCTCCGGCTGTGTTCGCAAGGTCGATCGGCGGGTCGCCGTCCACCGGGACCTCCGCCAGTCCTCCGGACCCACTCGTTCGGACGACGACCAGGTTCTTGCCGTCCGGGGACCAGACCGGCTGGCCGGCATCCGCCAGCAGCTCGACTGGTGTTCCGCCGGTCGCGGGCACGGTCCAGACCGACACGTCCACGCCCACCAACGGCCCGTAGAAGTCGTTGCTGGTCGAATGGGTGAACGCGACCGTGGTGCCGTCAGGGGAGTAGGCGGGATCGCGCTCGGTTCCGGGCAGCGACGTCAGCTGGGTCGGCGTCGGCGTGGTGTCTCCGAAGAGGTTGAGTACCGGGCTGGTGTAGAGGTCGTACTCGTTGTCGGTGCCACCGCCGGAAGCCGTGCTCCGTGCGTAGACGAGGCTGGTCGCGCCCGGAGATGCCGCGGGCGTGCGGTAGTCGTAGCCCGTGGGCAGCGAGGAGGGGATGTTCGGGGCATCGGCCTCGTCGGAGCCCGACAACAGCACCAGCCGCTGTGGGGCTCCGTTGTAGGCGGGATCGATGCGATCGCTGACGACCAGGTTGTCGACGCCCAAGGGGAGGGCGGGCTGGGCCATCGGCACCCACGGCCCCGCGCCCAACGCGTTCACCGCCCGCACGGCGTACGCGGTGTCGGTGTCAGTGGGGTGCACGAGGAAGGTCTGGCTCGTGGTGTTCCCGATGACGGTCCAGTCCTCGCTGGATCCGGCGGTACGCCGCCCCACGTCGTACCCGGTGATCGGGAGGCCGCCGTCATCGCCCTGCTGCCACACCAACGCGTCCCCGACCAGGAAGCGGTAGCCCTCGGGCGGAGCGAACGCCGCCGGCACCGTGGAGTCACGCCCCGGGAGGTCCGGCACCTGGGGTGCCAGCGCCCCGGTGCCGTCGGTGGAGGTGGTGAGGGTCGGGGCGGCAGACGCGGCAGAGGTCGCGCCCGGCGTGGCCCCGACGCCCAGGGTGATGACCAGCCCGAGCACGACCATCAGGGGTGTGCGCGGTGCGGGGCGGTGAAACACGAAGGGTCCTCTCACGCATACGTAGGCCCGAGCATCGATTGTCTCGGGCCTCGACGTACTCCGGCGTCAGGATAGGGTCCACATGGCCATTCGGGACGGCGTTCGAGGTGAGTTCTACATCGCGCGGGTCGAGGCTCAGAATTGGCGTCGCCGACGATACTCAGCGCCGGCGGTAGCGGTGACGCGAATGTGAAGCCACAGGCGGCCGGTACGCAATCGGCGCCTTGGTCTATCGAGCGGGCCGGTCGTCACTCCTCGGCGATGATCAAGCAGGGCAACAAAGACCTCAACGCGGTTATGACGCACGTACTTGCGCGGTCCCCACCAACGGATCGTCGGCTCCGCGGCCATGGACTGTGGGCTCGTCGGGCAGGGTGCGGTTGGCATGAGTCCGCGCCCGGCTGACTCCCACCCGAGGTCAGCGAATCCCCGTGTCGCAGGGAATGTCGATCTTCGAGTAGGCGCTGGTGGTGACTCGGATGTTGATCAGTTCGCACGACATCCCGGCCTGGGCTGTGACGACGTACATTCCCGGTGCCACGGCAACCCGGTAGTCGCCGTCCGCATCGGTCGTGGTGCGCGCAACCACCTCCCCGCCGGCATCCGAGTTCCCGGGGAGCTGCTTGGCAACGGTGACCTTCGAGCCCGCCGCCGGCTTGTCCTCGCATGGGTCACCCTCGGTCTCGACGGGGCACTGGGGCCCCAGGTGGACTCGGCCGGCGACTCCCGACTGGTCCTGGGTCGTCCCAGGGTCCTGGGTGCCACAGCCGGCGAGAAGCGACACGACCAGGGCGATGATGAGGACTCCACCCACGCGCATGTGGCTGAGACGGCCACGCACGCATCGGGGTTCGGCGAACCAGGTCCGTGACGGCGACAACCCGCGACCGCGGTCAAGAGAGCCATGTGAGCAGAGGCGGCAGTGAGACGCACCTTTGGGCGTCGCCCGCTTTGGTGCGCGTGTGCGAATCAGCATCGCGGTTCAGATGCATCAGTCGGCTCTTGGGTCAGACCGTGTGTCCGAGCCAAGCCCGGGCTGCGGCGACCAGGCTGGAGACGCCGATGTGAATGGTCGGGTGGATGACCGGGGCGTAGGCCGGCGAGTGGTTGGAGGGTAGTGCTGCCATCGCCGCGCGGATGCCCTCGAGGTCGTGCGCACCTGCGAAGGCAAGGGGGTCGGCGCCGCCCAGCAACCAGAACACGCAGGGTGCTTGGCCGGCAGTGGCGAGGACTCCAACGTCTTCGCTTCCGGTCACTGGCCCGGGGTCGACGACGTGTCCCTCGCCGACGACGGTCTCCAGCGCCGGCCAGGTCCGTGCGACCGCCTGCGGGTCGTTCACGACGGCCGGTGCGCTCTCGATCGTCTCGATCCGGGGGGCCACCAGCGTCCCTGAAGCCGCGGCCTCCGCCTCCACGATCCGCGTGATCGCAGCCAGGACCGTGGCGCGCACCCGAGGCTCGTAGGAGCGCACGTTGAGCAACAGCTCGGCGTGGTCAGGGATGATGTTGGACTTCGACCCGGCCCGCAGCGCCCCCACGGTGACCACGGCGGTGTCGGTGCCAGCCACCTCGCGTGAGACCACACCCTGGAGGCGCATCACTGTTGCGGCGGCCATCACCACAGGGTCAACAGTCGCCTCGGGTCGTGAGCCGTGCCCACCGGCACCGGTCATGGTCACCCGCAGGCTGTCGGTTGCCGCGAAAGCAGGCCCGGTTCGCAGGCCCAGCGTGCCTGCGGGAAGCGGTGCGACGTGCTGGCCCAGCACGACATCTGGGCGCGGGACCGTGTCGAACAGCCCGTCGGCGACCATGGCCTCGGCGCCCTGGACAAGCTCCTCGGCAGGCTGGAAGAGGACTACCAGCGTTCCCGACCAGTCCGGGTCTGCGGACAGCTCGGCCGCTGCGCCCAGCAGGCACGTGACGTGCATGTCGTGCCCGCACGCATGCATCACCGGTACGTCGTGGCCGTCGGGATCGACACCTCGCGCGGAGCTCGCGTAGGCCAACCCCGTGGCCTCCTGAACAGGAAGCGCGTCCATGTCGGCCCGCAGCAGCACCACGGGCCCGTGGGAGCGCGCGAGGATGCCGACGACTCCGGTCCCCCCGACGCCCCCGATGACGTCGTACCCGTGCTCGCGCAACCACCGTGCCGCGATCCCGGCGGTGCGGACCTCGGCAAAGGACAGTTCCGGGTGCGCGTGGAGGTCGAGGTAGACCTCCTCGAGGCTCATGCTCAGGTCGCTGGGACTGTCCTCTGTTGAAGTCACGTGTGCACGCTAGCGCTGCCCGGACCTGACCCGAACCAGTGAGACCCTCAGCTGGGAGCAACCACACTCTCTGGGCGGGACGGGCTTGCGCGGTGGAAAGCAGCAGGTGTACTGGACGGAGCGGCGCCGCAGAGCCAGGACCAACTCGATGGCGGGTGCGAAACGTCGGTCTCAGGACTACAACGGATCTACGACGTACAAGCTCCGGAGATCACGCGGAGCAAACTCCTCAGAACAAGCGCAGATCATGCCGGTGCCAGCGCGAGTTGGTGGATGGCTTCACGGACCTGGCCAATCCGGCAGGAGGGCCGCGTCTCGGTAGGTTCTGAGTATGCTCCCCGGAAGCGACGCTCCTGTGGCCGTGCTCCTCGACGCCGGCGGTGTGTTCGTCCTCCCCGACCCTGATCGGATCCTGGGGGCCTTCACCCGAGCCGAGTGTTCCGTTCCTCGAGAGGTGCTGGCCGACGCGCACTACCGGGCCGCGGCAAGGTTCGGCACCCACCTCGACGTCGAGGCGTGCTGGGCCGAGACGTGGCGCGAGTACCTCCAGACCTATGCCGAGGAGTGCGGCGTACCGCAAGACCGGCGTGACGAGGCCCATCTCCACCTCGACAGTGAGTTCGCCGACGCGGCGCTGTGGGTCGATCCGGTTCCCGGTAGCCGCGAAGGCCTGCGGGCCCTCGCCGACGTCGGGGTGCGTCTCGGCATCATCTCGAACGCCGACGGCATGATGGGTTCTCGGCTCGCGCAAATCGAATTGTGTCAGGTGGGTCCCGGCATCGGCGTGAACATCGAGTGCGTCGTCGACTCCGGCAACGTCGGCGTCATGAAGCCTGATCCTCGGATCTTCCAAGCGGCCATCGACCTCATGGGACTCGACCCGGACCAGGTCTGGTACGTCGGTGATATGCCTGCCTTCGACGTCGTCGGCGCCCGCCGGGCCGGCATCCGCCCGTTTCTCATGGATCCACTCGGTCTTCACCTCGACGCCGGTTATGAACGGATCTCATCGTTGTCGGCGCTGGCTGAGCTGATCGCGACGGCGCCTGAGTGACCGACGACGAGAAGGTCTCACTCACTTCGGCCCAGCGCGCCGCAGACGAGGGCCGGCTGGCAGAGTGGGTGGTCGACTTTCTCTCCAGCCCAGGCAGCAGCAACCCCGAGTTGGCCGCCGCCTTGGCGATGAAGGGCACGATCTACCTGGGCCCGATCCGAATTGCGCTCGATCGACTCACGCCGATGGCCGGTCCCGACGGGGACGAGGTGGTCGTCCCCGTCGCCAAGGAGGATTGGGAGTCCGACGTCGAGGGCATGGAGCACAGCATCGAGGAGGGGTGGCACCCCCCGCCTCTGCTCGTGTCACATCACGACGGCGAGTACTTCCTTGAGGACGGGAACCACCGTTGCGAGACGCTGCGCCGAACGGGCGCCCGCTCCGCCTGGACGATCCTCCTCTTCCCAGACGAGGTGGAGCGAGATCGGTTCCTGAAGGAGCACGTTGACATGGTGACCCGGAGCCAGTCAGGGGGCGCGCTGGGAACCCAAATACCCATGATCTGACAGGACGATCGGACTCTCCGCGCGCACGCTACGCGGGGCATGTCCGGACGGATCGTGTGCTTGGCAACCGCGTCTATCTGGGCTACTAGACACTTCTCGCAGGATCGGTGTCTGGCCAGACTCGGTCTAGGTGTTCGGGCGTCGAGCATCACCAGCCGCGCCGCGGGCTCAGCCGCCCGGCACCCCTCCGCGCTGGGGACGAGGAAGATCGGCCCGCCTCGGTGGCCCGCTCACGGGCAATGCCTGGGCCGTCTACTGGTGGCCAAACCTTCTCCCTATCGGCTGTTGTCTGACACGAATGTCGGTGCCGGGGCTCGTCGGACCAACCAGAACCTGGTGTTGGCCATAGGGCTGTCAGGCTCGGCTATTTGATACATCGCATTTGGCGCGGCCAGCTGTCCGAACGCGGACGTGTTGTGGGGGATGCGGCTCGCTACTCCGCCGGTTGGCCGCGGAATGTGTAGGCCAGGCTGGAGGCGATCGCCTCAACGCGGGCAGCTCTGCTGTCGCCTGAGGTTTCGTCGCAGGCGATGTCGTACACGCGGGCCGCGATTGGGTACAGCGCTGGTCCGAACGGGATGTGCGGGTCGTCGGTGAGCTGCTCGAAGTCCTTGGACACGTCGTACTTCTCGCGGGCGGGATGATGTGTCCGTCATCGCCTGGGTCGTAGAGGGTCACGACGTACGCGCGACCGTTGACGACGCCGCGGACTTCCATCGAGGGCGGAGGGTCCCGGCCACGACCGGCGACCTGCCCGGACCGCAACCACCTGGCCTGCGGCGGCCGCTGCGGCCGGTCGCCGAAGTCCTCGTGCGGCATCAGGTCCGGGTGCCGCGGTGGGGATCATCAGGGCTATCTCGGCTGGGTGAGTGACTGCGTAGTTCGGCCGATGCTCCACCATTGACCGCCATTCACGATCGCGCAAGAGTGGGGAGACTCGGTGATCACATCGCGTCCTCGGAGGTGTCGCCATGGCAGGGATCGGACGACGGACGGGCGCGGTCGGCACCGTGCTAGCGCTCTGCTTCGCGATTGGGGGAACGGCCCTCGCGGTCGGCATGTCCGACGACGAACAGGCGTTGGCACCCACCCGGCCCCCCGCCAGCAAGACGATCGAGCAGAAGGTCGACGGACTGCTCTCCCAGATGACGACGCAGGAGAAGCTTCAGCAGGTGCAGCTTCTCTCCGACGGCCAGATCACCGACGCCGACGCCAAGGCGGGCGTGGGCTCGGTCTTCAGCCTCGTCGACCCCGCGAAGATCAACCACTTCCAGCACGTCGCGGTCGAGCAGTCGCGACTGCACATCCCGATCCTCTTCGCCTACGACACCATCCACGGCTATCGCACGATCTTCCCCGTGCCGCTCGGTGCCGCCAGTTCCTTCGACCCGAACGTCGCGCAGGTCGACGCCGTGGTCGGCGCAAAGGAGTCCGCCATCGAGGGCCTCAAGCAGATCTACAGCCCCATGGTGGACGTCTCCCACGATCCCCGGTGGGGCCGCATCGTCGAGGGTGCGGGCGAGGACCCGTACCTCGGCTCGGTGATGGCGGCCGCCCGCGTCAAGGGTGACCAGGGCACGGACTACAGCGCTCGGGACAAGGTCGTGGCGAGCGTGAAGCACTATGTCGCCTACGGCCAGCCCGAGGGCGGCCGTGACTACAACACCACCGACATGTCCGAGTCCCGACTGCGCAACTTCTACTTGCCGCCGTTCAAGGCCGCCATCGACGCGGGAGCCGACACGGTCATGTGCTCGTTCAACGCGATCAACGGGGTTCCCGGATGTGCCAACAAGTACACCGAGACCGACATCTTGAAGAAGGAATGGGGTTTCGACGGTTTCGTCGAGAGCGACTACACCGCCGTCGCCGAGCTGCGCGCCTGCCCACCCGTGAAGCCCGACAGCGGCCCGTGCGGCCACGGCATCGCCGCTGACGGTCCCGGCGCCGGCGCCGCGGCCCTGATGGCCGGCACCGACTCGGAGATGGTCAGCACCAACCTCCGCGACTACGGTCAGGAGCTTCTCAACGAGCGTCGAATCACGATGTCGCGCCTCGACGACGCGGTGCGGAGGATCCTGCGCGTGAAGTATCGCGCGGGGCTGTTCGACCACCCGTACGTCGACGTCAGCACGGCCAACGACCCCGCGAGCTACGGCAAGCCGGCCGACCTGGCGAAGAGTCGATGGGCCGCGGGTCGATCAATGGTGCTGCTCAAGAACGCCGGCCAGGCGCTGCCGCTCGACCCCAGCAAGTCGACGGCGCTGATCGGTCCGTTCGCCGAGACGGTCGACGAGGTGCTCGGTCCGTGGTCGGGACGCGGCTGGGACGACCTGGCTCCGAAGTTCGTCAGCCTCTTCGACGGGCTCAAGGCGGCAAGCTCGGCCCCGGTCACCTACACCGCGGCCTGCAATCTGGCGCACAACTTCGACCCGCCGAACAACGCCAACCCGCCGATCACCCCAGACGACGAGGTGTGCGCCGGTCCGGGTACCGACGGAACCACGATCCAGGACGCCGTCAAGGCGGCCAACAACGCCCAGCAGGTCGTGCTCGCCCTCGGCGAGAACGGCTTCATGAGCGGTGAGGCCAACAGCCGCAGCCAGCTCGACCTCCCGGGCCACCAGGAGGACCTGCTCAACGCGGTCGCGGCCACCGGCAAGCCCGTGGTCGTGGTGCTGTTCAACGGCCACCCGCTCGACCTGACCGCCGTCCAGGACAAGGCGGCGGCGATCCTCGAGGCCTGGTTCCCGGGCACCGAGGGCGGCAACGCGGTCGCCGACGTGCTCTATGGCAAGGTCAACCCGGGCGGCAAGCTCCCGGTCTCGTTCCCGCGCGGCGTCGGCACGGTGCCGTACTACTACAACCACGAGCCGACCGGGCGTCCGTGCGACGCGACCTTCAAGTGGAACTCGCGCTACCGCGATCTGCCGACCTGCCAGCCGCTGTACCCGTTCGGCTACGGGCTCAGCTACACGTCGTTCGCTGTCTCCAACCTGAGTCTGAGCCGCTCGAGCGTCGGCCGCAACGGCAACCTGACGGTCTCGATGGACGTGAAGAACACCGGCGACCGCGCCGGGGACGACGTGGTGCAGACGTACATCCACGACCCCGTCGCGAGCATCTCCCAGCCGGTCCGCCGGCTGCGCGGCTTCCAGCGCGTCACGCTCGCGGCCGGGGCGTCGACGACGGTCACATTCACCCTCGACAAGAGCGACTTCGGCTTCTACGACAACCGCGGCAAGTACGTCGTGGAGCCGGGGACGATCGAGGTGTACGGCGGTGACTCGTCCGCCGCCACGATGGAGACGTCGTTCACCATCAACCAGTGACGAAGACGCAGTCGCTACTGCACCAGGAAAGGCAGCAGCCCGCGTTTCGGCGGGTGCTGCCGTGGTGCGACACGCGCTACGTCGTCGTCGTACCTGTGGTCACGATGTCTCCGTAGTAGGGAACCCCACGTGCGGGTGCCGACCGAGGCGAGCCTTCGAGATCACCGGTCCAGCTGCGGAACGATGGGCTCAGCCCTTGGCTGAGTGTCACGGGTACGCCGACATCAGCCACACCTGGAAGTGTTCGGCCTCTCTCTGGACTGCTCGCCAGGCGTTTCCCGCTACGCACTGACGCCCGTCGTGGCGCCCGTATGACCTGGAATGGGAGGCGACGATCTCGATGGAGATCAGGTGGTGGATGCCTGGAAGATGCTGCCGATCGATGCATCCAGGGCGGCGTTGAACTCTTCGTCGCTCTGCTGGACGGTGAGCCCTTCGGTGAGCGCCCGGGAGAAGCTCGCGACAACATGATGCTGCCGGGCCAGGCGGGCGTTTGCCTCCTCGCGGCTGTACCCGCCCGAGAGGGCGACGACGCGCAGGACGTTCGGGTGGGCTACCAGGTCGGCATAGAAGTCGTCGACCTCGGGAAGGGTCAGCTTCAGCATGACGTACTGGTCTGCACCCAGGGCCCCGAGTCTCTCGAGGATGGCCGGCTTGAGCAGCTGCTCGGCTTCGGCCTTGCTAGGGGAATGGATGTCGATCTCGGGCTCGAGGATCGGCACCAGGCCGCTGGCCAGGATCTGAAGACCGACCTCGAACTGCTGGTCGATCACTGCCTGCACTCCCGCGCCGTTACCCAGCTTGATCACCGAGCGCATTTTGGTCCCGAACACGCCTTTCTCAACAGCTCGGGCCAGCAGTGCGTCGAGTCCGGGCATCGGCTTCATCACCTGGGCACCGTCGACCTGGTCCGCCA
>Ga0302254_10000188_pt1 | contig 13453 bp, 13 predicted proteins | sample I_Fen_E1_4_FD_194573 | JGI IMG/M metagenome (GOLD analysis project Ga0302254, IMG submission 194573) | Peat permafrost microbial communities from Stordalen Mire near Abisko, Sweden - I_Fen_E1_4 | ecosystem: Environmental > Terrestrial > Soil > Wetlands > Permafrost | place: Sweden: Abisko... | reverse complement strand
CCCGACGACGAACAGCACGGGCTGCTTGCCGTCGGTCTGCAGCTGGTCGAGCTGGCGGTCGGCCTCCCGGAGTGCGTTGGCGTTGTACGCGCCTGCCAGCCCGCGGTCACTGGTGATGACGAGCAGGCCGGAGCGGGTGATCTCCGGCCGCTCCGAGGTGAGCGGATGGCGAATCGACGATTGGGACGTCACGGCCCTGATGACACGAGTGATCTCTTCGGCGTACGGCCGGGACGAGCGCACCCGCTGCTGGGCGCGGGCGATCCGGGACGCGGCGATCAGCTCCATCGCCTTCGTGATCTTCTTGGTCGACTGGACCGACCGGATGCGGCGACGGTAGACCCGCAGTTGCGCACCCACTAGGCGACACCTCCGAGGGTGCCGGCATGCCCCGGCTCGAACTGCTCTTTGAACTCGCTGATCGCGGCTTGGAGTGCCTCGACCGTGTCGTCGTCGAGCTTGCCCGTCTGCAGGATCGCGTCATAGATGCCGTGGTGGACGCGGCCCACGAACTCCAGCCACTCGCGCTCGAACCGGTTGACGTCGGCGACGTCGACATCGTCGACGTAGCCGTTCGTCCCGGCCCAGATCGACACGACCTGCTGCTCCACCGGGTACGGCGAATACTGACCCTGCTTGAGCAGCTCGACGAGGCGGGCTCCCCGCTCGAGCTGTGCCTTGCTGGCCTTGTCGAGATCGGAGCCGAACGCCGCGAAGGCCTCCAGCTCGCGGAACTGCGCGAGGTCGAGCCGCAGCCGACCGGCCACCGACTTCATGGCCTTGATCTGGGCGTTGCCGCCCACCCGGGACACAGAGATGCCAACGTTGATCGCTGGGCGGACACCCGAGTTGAACAGATCCGTCTCCAGGAAGATCTGGCCGTCGGTGATCGAGATGACGTTCGTCGGGATGTAGGCCGAAACGTCGTTGCCTTTGGTCTCCACGATCGGCAGGCCCGTCAGCGAGCCGCCACCCAGCCCGTCGGAGAGCTTCGCGCAGCGCTCCAGCAGCCGGGAGTGCAGGTAGAACACGTCGCCCGGGTAGGCCTCGCGGCCGGGCGGTCGACGCAAAAGCAGCGACACAGCGCGGTAGGCCTCCGCCTGCTTCGACAGGTCGTCAAAGATGATCAAGACATGCTGGCCCCGGTACATCCAGTACTGGCCGAGGGCAGACCCCGTGTAGGGGGCCAGGTATTTGAATCCGGCCGGCTCCGAGGCCGGGGCGGCGACGATCGTCGTGTACTCCATGGCCCCCGCCTCTTCGAGCGCGAGCCGTGCCGAGGCGATTGTCGAGCCCTTCTGGCCGATGGCCACGTAGATGCACTTGACCTGGCGCTTCACATCACCCGAGAGCCAGTTGTCCCGCTGGTTGATGACCGTGTCGAGGGCGATGGCACTCTTGCCGGTCTGCCGGTCTCCGATGATCAACTGTCGCTGGCCGCGGCCGATGGGGGTCATCGCGTCGATGGCCTTGATGCCGGTCTGCAGCGGCTCTTTCACGGGCTGGCGCTGGACGACCGTGGGCGCCTGCAGCTCCAGGGGCCGCCGCTCGAAAGTCTCGATCTCGCCCAGGCCGTCGATCGGGTGGCCCAACGGGTCCACGACCCGGCCCAGGTAGGCGTCCCCCACCGGCACCGACAACACCGCGCCGGTACGGCGGACCTCCTGCCCCTCCTCCACCGCGTGAGACTCGCCGAGCAGGACACAACCGATCTCGTTGACGTCGAGGTTGAGCGCGATACCGAGCAGGCCGCCGTGGAACTCCAGCAGCTCGTTGGTCATCGCGGAGTGCAGGCCCTCGACCCGGGCGATCCCGTCGCCGGTCTCGACGACCCGCCCCACCTCTTCCCGCTCGGTCTCGGCCGCATACGACTCGACGAACTGCTGCAGCGCGGAACGAATCTCGTCGGGGCGGATCGACAACTCAGTCATGCGTTTTGGCTCCTCCGGGCAGCCGGCGGGCCCTCGACGACGATCGCGCAGCCGCCGTTCATCGGGACATCCGCTGGCGGATCTCATTCAACCTGGTGGCGATGCTTCCGTCGATGATCTCATCCTGCACGCGCACGACGACGCCGCCGAGCATGGCCGGGTCGATCGACACCTCGATACCGACCTCCCGGCCGAACGCGTGCCCCACGGCCGAGCGCAACCGCGCGACCTGGTCGTCATCGAGCGGCCGGGCCACGGTGACGACGGCCACGAGCCGGTTGCGGCGCTGGGCCGCGAGCTCGGCCAACTCGGCGAGGGTGCGATCAAGAGGCTGGCGGAAGGGCCCGGTCGCGGCCCGGTCGATCAGCCGGACCGTCGTTGGCTGGGCCCTGCCGGCCAGCAGGGCTTCGAGCAGCGCCGACTTCCGTTGCGCGGGCAGAGCCGGGTTCGACAGAGCCAGTGACAGCTCGGGCTGGCCATCCACGATGCGGCCGAACCGGAAGAGCTGGTCTTCGACATCGTCGAGAGTGCCCCGCGCCTGCGCACTCGCCAGCAGGCTTTCCGCACCCAGCGTCTCCACCGCTCGCCCGAAGTCAGCCGGTCGCGACCAGCGCGAGCCGACGACGGCGTGCAGCACCCGCAAGGTGTCGCGGCCGACCTGGCCGCGAAGCACCTGGTCGAGCAGACTGGTTCGGGCCAGAGCTGGCACGCCCGGGTCCGCGAGCGTGCGGCGCAGCACGATCTGCTCGTCGAGCAGGTCAGAGACCGAGAAGAGTTGCTCGGCGAGCGCTTCGAACCGGGCGGCCTCAGGCCGCTGACCGGGCCCGGGTCGGACGATGTCATCGAGCTGCGACCGCAGGGCAGCCAGGGAATGGCGGCTAGACCCTTCCACCGTCGCCCCCTATCCCTGCCCCTGATGCGGACCCTGTCACCGTGACGGCCCGGCTGCCGAGTCTTGTGACTCCAGCGCGTTGATGAAGTCGTCCACGAGCTGGCGCTGCCGTACGTCACTGGCTAGCTCGTGGCCCACGATTCGCGCAGCGAGATCGACGGCGAGCGAACCCACTTCCCGGCGCAGCGACGCCACGACCTGGACACGCTCGGCGGCGAGCTGCTCCTCGGCCCGTTGCCGCAGCTGCGCCGCCTCCGCCTGGGCTTCGGTGCGGAGATCGTCGATGATCTCGCGACCTTGTTGCCGGGCGTCCTCGCGGATGCGGTTCGCCTCCGAGCGGGCGTCGGCGAGCTGGGCAAGGTACTGCTCCAGTGCCGCCTGGGCCTCCCGCTGGGCCTGCTCGGCACGTTCGAGCCCGCCCTCGATCCGCTCGGTGCGGTCTGCGTAGACCCGCTTGACGTTGGGCCAGGCCAGCCAGAAGAACCCTATGACCAGGACGCCGAAAGCGATGATCCCAATGATCAGTTCGCTCAGCTTGGGGACCAGGACGTTTTCTTCCGCCTGGGGAAGCGTCGCCAGGACAGCTGTCACGCCGGTGATCACGACGGGATCCCTCGGCCTACTTGAAGATGAACGGCGCGACGAAGCCGATGAGCGCAAGCGCTTCGGCGAGCGCGAAGCCGATGAGCATGTACCGGAATGCCACCCGCTCCATCTCCGGCTGCCGGGCAATCGCCTGCACGCCCATCCCGAAGATGAGACCGATGCCAATGCCAGGGCCGATAGCGGCAAGGCCATAGCCGACGGCTCCGAGGCTGCCGCTTATCGTATCCTTGGCCGCAAGAACCTCACTGGCTAAACCCGCATCCACCATTGATCCTCTGTCCTTCGTTCCGGGCCCCGGCTCCGCCGGTGCGCACTGTGCTATCCAACGCTGGCTTCCACTGCGCTACGCCGCTTGTGGTTGTGGCACTGCCGCCGGAGCGGGGGCCGTGTCCTCTACGATCTCTGCCTCCTCCCCCTCGGCGCCGTGACCCTCGATGGCCCCACCGATGTAAGCGGCAGTGAGAATCGTGATGATGTAGGCCTGCAGAACGTCGATGACCAGTTCGAAGGCCGTCAGCACGATCGACAGCGCCAGCGAGGCCACGCCCCAGATGTAGGGCGGACGAGGGAGCAGGTACGCGGCGCCCGCCGCGAAGATCAGCAGCAGCATGTGGCCCGCGAACATGTTCGCGAACAGCCGGACCGCCAGGGTGAAGGGCCGAACGAGAAGCGTTGAGAACAGCTCGATGGGGGTCAGCAGCGGCAACAGCCACACGGGAACGCCGGGCGGCTTGGCCATCTCGCCGAAGTACGTGCCGAAGCCGTGTCTCTTGACCCCCACATAGTTGAACATCACCCACGTGATCACCGACAGCATCAGGGGTACCGCGATGCGCGCTGTCGCGGGGAACTGCGCGAAGGGGAGGATGGCCAGAACGTTGCAGACAAGAACAAAGGTGAACAGCACGCACAGGTAAGGCGTGTACCGCGGGCCCTCTTTGTAGCCGATGACGTCACGGGCTATCTGGCTGTCAACGAAGTCATAGATCGACTCCATCAGATTCTGCACGCCTCGAGGGACCAGCCGTGGCCGACGAAACGCCCATAGCCACATGAAAAGGACGAACAAGCCGGCGAGCAGCGTCAGGAACCCGGCTTTGTTCAGGTAGAGCGTGACACCGCCGACCTTGATGTCGAACCAGTGCGGCGGGCTGAATACCTCGATGCCGGGCGCCTGGAAGCCCTCGTCGGAGGTGAGCAGGCCGGCAAGCACCAATTCACACCTCCAGACCACGACCGGCAACGGACAGACAGGGCATTCGCTGCATATCGCCTACAAGCAGATAGTGAAGCGATGCCTCTGAGCTGCTGGTGAGCACCACCCTATCCATTTGACGACGCTTCCGGATCCACACTCCGACCGCAAAGGCCACACAGGACGGTCCGGTGGCAAGCGCGGCCGGCTGCGCCCCGCGCGCCCGCCCCGGGACGGAGGCTTCCAGCCGACCGGCCGCGGCAGCCGATTGTCACTGCCTCAGCCGGACAATCGTCAGATACACGGCCCCCCCGAGGCCCAGGACGACCCCGATCGGCAGGAACAGCCCGGAGAACCCGAACACGTGGTCAAGCAACAGGCCCACCCCGCCCCACACGACAATGCCGGCGAACAGCCGACCGACGATCGTCCAGGCCTCGCCGACCGGGTCCACGCCCCCGCGAGGGGGCAGGGGCCTCCTCACGGGGATCCCGCTGCCCGCGTCGGTTGCATCACCGTGGCCCATCCACATGGGTGCGGCGAAATTCCTCGGGATCAAAGATCGGCTCGCGCGTCCGCAGCGCCACGATGATTTCTGCCGCGACCCAGGCCACCACGGCAGCGAGTATCGACCAGGCGAAGGCCGTCTGGTTGAAGGTGTCTTGGCGTTGCGCCGCCAGCAGGACGCCGCCCAGCACGACGATCTCGAAGACGTAAACGCCGAAGGCCACGGGCAACAGGAGTGAGCGGTGCCGGCGTCCGCCGTAGGCCACCGCGGCCCGACCGAAACCGAAGAACGCAGTTGCCAGCGCGACGCCGAGCAGCGCGCCGAGGGCCCCGCGACCGCCGGACGCGGCACCGGCCACGCCGACCGCGATGACGGCGACCCCGGCGCAGGCCATGCTCCCGGCGCGGATGGCCGTCATAGCCCCCCCGACCCTCCGGCGGTCGGTGGCGGCGCCTCTCCGCCGGCCGGAGCGCCCCCGTAGCCATCATGCGGCGCCAGCGGCGCCACGGTCATGACGTCCGGCCGCCTGTCCGGGGCAGTGCCCCCGCGCCCGCCGTTCGAGGCTGCGCCTCCGAACCCAACCAGTGCCGGTTGGCGGATCAGCAGCAGTGCCGAGCAGACGACAACCGCCGCCACGACGCACAGCACGGCCCCCGGTCCGGTGGACAGCGACGCGACAACCCCACCGAACCCGAACAGCGCTGCCCAGAACCACATGAAGAGGACGGCTTTCCGATGAGAATTGCCGATCTCCAGAAGGCGGTGGTGCAGGTGCTGCTTGTCGGGCGAGAACGGGGAGCTGCCACGCCTGGTCCGGCGGAGGACGGCAAGAAGCAGGTCAAGGAACGGCACAGCGAGCACAGCCAGAGGCACGGCCAGCGGGATCAGAGAGGGCAACGCCGACGTGCCGGCCACGCCGCCGTAGCTGACCTCACCCGTCACAGAGGTCATGGAGGCGGCAAGCAACAAGCCGATCATCATCGAGCCCGAGTCGCCCATGAACACGCGTGCCGGATAGAAGTTGTGCGGCAGGAAGCCGACGCAGGCACCCGCCGTGACCACCGCGATCAGCGCCGCCGGCGTCGCCCGGTAAATCTGGTTGGACACCGCGAGATGGTAGGCGTACGCGAAACCCGCCAGCGCGGCCACGGCACACACGCCTGCCGCCAGCCCGTCCAGCCCGTCGACCATGTTCACCGCGTTGACCAGGACGACGGCGACAAAGATCGTGAGCGGGATGGCCGTCTCGGCGGTCAGCGAGAGCGTGTTCCCGCTGGGCAACAGCGCGAAGGACAGTTGCACGCCGAGCAGCACCATCACTCCGGCGCAGGCGACCTGGCCGGCCAGCTTCGTCAGCGCGTCCAGCGGCCATCGGTCGTCGATCGCGCCGAGCATGCAGATCAGGCCACCGGCCACCAGCACGGCACGCGGCTCGCCGTAGTCACGCGCGACCGCGGACAGAAACGGCAGCTGCGAGGCGACCAGCATCCCGGCGACGACCCCGGCGTACATCGCGATCCCGCCGAGCCGGGGCGTCGGAATGCTGTGGACGTCGCGGTCGCGCACCTCCGACATCGCCCGCACCCGCACCGCAAACCGCCTCGCCAGCGGCGTGACCAGGAACGTCACCGCTGCCGAGATGACGAACACGAGGGCGTATTCACGCACTGTGATCGATCCTCAGTCGCCGGCCACCGGCATCCCCCCGCCCCGAGCTCAGGGCCGGGGATAGGCCGGGTGCCGGCCGACGAGAGCCGCCACAGCCCGGGCGCAATCCGGGGCGGCGCTGCCGTCCTCGTCCCGCACGAGGCGGCCGATCAGCCCCGCGACCTCCTTCATGTCGCCCTCGGTGAGGCCCTGGGTGGTGACAGCCGGAGTGCCCACCCGGACACCGCTGGCCACCATCGGCGGTTCCGGGTCATAGGGGATGGCGTTCTTGTTGAACACGATCCGTCCGGCGCCGCAGCGGGCTTCAGCGTCGCGCCCGGTGACGCCAACCTCGCGGAGGTCGAGCAGCGCCAGGTGGGTGTCGGTGCCCCCGCTCACGGGACGCAGCCCCTCCCCCGCGAGGCCTTCGGCCAGCGCCTGCGCGTTCGCGATGACCTGCCGGGCGTAGCCGGCGTAGGCGGGGGCGGCCGCCTCCTGCAGTGCGACCGCCTTCGCGGCCACCACGTGCATGAGCGGACCGCCCTGAGTGAATGGGAAGACGGCCTTGTCGATGCGCTGGGCGAGGTCGGCTTTGCACAAGATCATGCCACCGCGCGGCCCGCGCAGGACCTTGTGCGTCGTGAAGGTGACCACATCGGCGTAGGGCACCGGCGACGGGATGGCCTGGCCGGCCACGAGTCCGATGAAATGGGCCGCATCGACGAGCAGGGCGGCCCCTACCTCGTCCGCTATGCCACGGAAAGCCGCGAAGTCGATCAGTCGTGGATAGGCCGTCGCGCCACAGATAATCATCTTGGGACGGTGCTCGAGCGCGAGCGAGCGCACCTCGTCGTAGTCGATGAGCTCGGTGTCCGCACGCACCCCATAGGCCACGGTGTTGAACCACTTGCCACTGAAGTTGACCTTGCTGCCGTGGGTGAGGTGGCCCCCGTGCGGCAGCGACATGGCAAGAACGGTGTCACCGGGCGCGAGCAGTGCGGCGTAGGCGGCCAGGTTCGCGCTGGCGCCGCTGTGCGGCTGCACGTTGGCATGCTCGGCCCCGAACAGTTGCTTCGCCCTGGCGATACCGATCTCCTCGGCGCGGTCTACCACCTCGCAGCCGCCGTAGTACCGGCGGCCCGGATACCCCTCCGCGTACTTGTTGGTCAGCGTGCTGCCCAGCGCCGCGATCACGGCCGGCGACGTGAAGTTCTCACTCGCGATGAGCTGCAGGCCGCCGCGCAGCCGGGCCAGCTCGTCGAGGAGCACCTCGGCGATTTCCGGGTCGGTCTGGGTCAGCTCGTCGAAGTCGGGGCCCCAGAAGGGTGCGCTCACGATCGGTCCTCCTTGGGCTCCGGCTGGCGCGCCCCGGTCGCGGGGCCCGCGGCATGTTCCGAGCTGTTGGATGGTGTTTCAGGCGTCTCGGTGTTCAGGGAACGTCTCGGTGTTCACGGGACAAGGTTCCGGGCGCGCAGCTCCGGTGGCCCCACCCACTGTAGTGCGGGTCAGTCGGTGAGATCCGGCACAACATCGCGTATCTCGTCGGCGGTCAACGCCCCTGCCCGCAGCAACCTCGGACGCGTCCCCGTGCAGTCGACGATGGTGGACGGGACCGCCTGGGCGGACTGGCCGCCGTCGAGGTACACCGCGACGTCGCCTCCCAGCTGCATCTGGGCGTTGTCGCAGGTGGTCGCCGGAGCCTGGCCGCTGATGTTCGCGCTCGACACCGCCATCGGCCCAGTGAGCTGCAGCAGCTCAACGGCCACCGCGTGCAGCGGCATCCGCACGGCCACCGTGCCGAAGGCGTCGCCCAGATCCCATGCCAGCGAGGGCGCGTGCCGGACGACCAGGGTCACCCCACCCGGCCAGAAGGCACGCACCAGGTCATGGACGTACGCCGGGACATGGTCGACCAACCCGTCCAGCGTGTGCCACGAGCCGATCAACACTGGGACGGGCATGTCGCGCTCGCGCCGCTTGGCTGCGAGCAGCGCCTCGACCGCCGGCGGATTGAAAGCATCACAGCCCAGGCCGTAGACCGTGTCGGTCGGCAGTACGACGAGGGCGCCACGTTTGACGGCCGACGCGGCTTCGCTGATGCCGGCGCTGCGCTCGTAGGCAACCGCGCAGTTGTACCTGAGCACGCGACCTCCTCGGCTGTCACCGTACTCCGCTCAGGTCCCGGTCGCGGGCTCCCGCACCCAGCAAGATCGTCCGCGCGGGCTGCGTCCGCCCGGCAGGTTTGCCCCGCCAGCACAAGTCAGCGGCGGGCCGTGACATACCGGTCGCGACCAGCGAGATCCTGGTGAGTGACGACGTCCTCCCACCCGGCGAACAGATCGGCGGCAGCCGGTCCCTGCCTGTCCCCGTGCTCGACCACGGCTGACCCACCCGGGCGCAGCAGCCGCCGGGCGACGCGTTGGACGACACGCAGGGCGTCCAGCCCGTCGACACCGGCGTAGAGAGCCGAGACCGGCTCGTACCGCGCCACCTCCGGTGGTAGGGCCTCCCCGTCGGCGACATACGGCGGATTGCTGACCACTAGGTCAACAAAGCCGTCCATGTCGGCCGGGATGTCCTCGATGCGCCCGACCAGCAGCCGGACGGGCAGACCCGTGGCCCCGATGTTGCGCCGGGCCCAGCCGGCAGCCCGCGGGTCGGCCTCCACTGCCAGCACCTCGGCGCCCGGGTGCTCCTGCGCCACGGCCAGCGCGATCGCGCCTGACCCGGTGCACAGGTCAACGACGCGAGGATGTGACACCGCAGCAATGAGACCCAGCGCAGCCTCAGCGACGGACTCCGTTTCCGGGCGGGGGACGAACACGCCCGGCCCGACGGCGAGCCCCAGGTGGCGGAAACCCACCGTGCCCACGAGGTACTGCAGGGGAACACGCGCCGCTCGCCGCGCGACCAACTCACCGAACCGCTCCACGTCGGCCGGTGACCAGGCAGCCAGCACGAGCCGGCCACGCGGCACGCCCAGCACATACGCGGCCAGCTGCTCGGCGTCCGCCCGGGGCGAGTCGACCCCCGCCTCGATGAGGCGGCGCACCGCTGCTGCGAGAACGGCGGCGGCGTCCCGGCAGCCGGTCATCCCTTGACCCGTGACGCTCACTGCCCCTCGGCCGACCGCCCCGCGGCCTCCGCGCTCGACAGTGCCTCGATCACCGCATCGAGGGCGCCGTCCAGCACCTGGTCGAGGTTGTAGGCCTTGAACCCCACCCGGTGGTCTGAGATGCGGTTCTCCGGGAAGTTGTAGGTGCGGACGCGCTCGCTGCGGTCAACTGTGCGCACCTGGGAGGCGCGGGCTGCGCTGGCGTCGGCCGCGGCCACCTCCTGCGCCGCCACAAGCAGCCGGGCCCGCAGGATGCGCAGGGCGGCGTCCTTGTTCTGCAGCTGGCTCTTCTCGTTCTGGCAGCTCACGACCGTGCCACTGGGAACGTGGGTGATGCGAACGGCGGAGTCGGTCGTGTTGACGCTCTGCCCGCCCGGGCCCGACGACCGGTAGACGTCAATCCGCAGGTCCGCGGGGTCGATGGAGACCTCGACGTCCTCGGCCTCCGGCAGCACCAGGACGCCCGCCGCACTCGTGTGGATTCGTCCCTGCGACTCGGTGACAGGCACCCGCTGCACCCGGTGGACGCCGCCCTCGAACTTCAGCCTGGCCCACACCCCGCCGGTGCGCGACTTCACCGCGACGCTGACGCCCTTGTAACCGCCCAGGTCACTGGGGGTCGCATCGAGGATCTCGGTGCTCCAGCCCTGCCGCTCGGCGTAGCGCAAGTACATGCGCAGCAGATCGCCGGCGAACAGCGCCGACTCCTCCCCGCCCTCCCCCGCCTTGACCTCCAGGATCACGTCCTTGTCGTCGTTGGGGTCCCGGGGGGCCAACAACTCCCGAAGGCGCGCCGACAGCTGCTCGATCTCCGCTGCGAGGTCAGCGGCCTCCGCGCGGAACGAGGCATCCTCGCCGGCGAGCTCACGGGCCGTGCGCAGGTCGTCCCCGGCGCGCCCGAGAGCGCGCACGGTCTCCACGATCGGTGCCAGCTGCGCGTACCGCCGCCCGAGCGTGCGGGCCCGGCCGAGCTCGGCGTGGACGGCCGGGTCGGCCAGCTCACGCTCCAGCCGGGTGTGCTCGGCGAGCATCTCGTCGAGCATCTCGTCGAGGGGAGCAGATTCCGCCCACGCTGACATGGCCTACGTCCTCCTCTGCGCCCTATCCGCTGACAGCACCCGCCCACATGCCTCGGCGCCCCGCCTGGGTCACGAGGACCAGGGGAGGCGCCGGATGCAGGTGCTAGCCCTTGCCGACCGACCCGCCGGCCTGCCGCTTGCCGTAGCGCTTCTCGAACCGCTCGACGCGGCCACCGACATCGAGGATCTTCTGCTTGCCGGTGTAGAAGGGGTGGCACTGCGAGCAAACCTCAGCGTGGATCTGGCCGTCGGCCTTGGTGCTGCGGGTTGTGAACTTGTTCCCGCACGTACAGGTCACCGTTGTTTCCACGTACTTGGGGTGGATGTCAGCTTTCATTAGAGCCCTCTCGCCGCATGGGCCGCCGGGTCGCCCGAAGGCGTGAACCGGAACCCGCTCACGGATGCAATGTATCGGCGCCGGAGCAACGCGCAGCCGGCCGCGGGGATTCCCGCTAATCCCCCGGAGTGGTCTTCGCGATCTGCATCATGAACTCGTAGTTTGTCCTGGTCTGCTTTAGCTTGTCCAAGACCAGCTCGAGGGCCGGGGCCGGTTCGAGCGCATGCAGCACCCGCCGCAGCTTGTGGTTGATGGCCAGCTCCTCCGGCACGAGGATGAGCTCTTCCTTGCGCGTACCGGACGCGGGGATGTCCACCGCGGGGAAAATCCGCTTGTCGGCGATCTTGCGGTCGAGCTTGAGCTCGGCGTTGCCCGTGCCCTTGAATTCCTCGAAGATCACGGTATCCATCGCGGACCCTGTCTCGACCAGGGCGGTCGCGAGGATGGTCAGCGAACCCCCGTGCTCGATGTTGCGGGCCGCGCCGAGGAAACGCTTCGGCGGGTACAGGGCGGTGGAATCGACACCGCCGGAGAGGATCCGTCCGCTGGCCGGAGCCGCCAGGTTGTAGGCCCGGCCCAGGCGGGTGATCGAGTCGAGCAGGACAACCACGTCGTGCCCCAGCTCCACCAGGCGCTTGGCCCGCTCGATCGACAACTCGGCCACGTTGGTGTGGTCGGACGGGGGTCGGTCGAAAGTGCTGGCAATGACCTCGCCCTTCACCGACCGCTGCATGTCGGTGACCTCCTCGGGCCGCTCGTCCACGAGGACGACCATGAGGTGGCACTCCGGGTTGTTGGTGGTCACCGCATTGGCGATGGCCTGCAGCACCATCGTCTTGCCGGCCTTCGGCGGGCTCACAATCAGCGCCCGCTGCCCTTTGCCGATCGGCATCACGAGGTCGATGACCCTGGTGGTGAGCAACTGCGGCTCGGTCTCCAGGCGAAGACGCTCGTTCGGGTACAGCGGGGTGAGTTTGGTGAACTCGGGCCGCCGCTTCGACTCCTCCGGGTCCAGCCCGTTGATCGTGTCGAGCCGGACCAGTGGCTTGTGGGTCTCCCGGTCGCCCTCCCCGCCCGCCCGGACGGCGCCCGTGACCGCGTCGCCGCGGCGCAGCGCGTACCTGCGAACCAGCGCCTGGCTGACGTAAACGTCCGTGGGGCCGCTCAGGTAGCCGGACGTGCGGACGAAGGCGTAGGACTTGTCGTTCTTGTCGAAGATGTCAAGGATTCCGGCGATCGGCAGCAGGACGTCGTCCTCGCTGATCACGGGCTCGGCCTCGCCGCCGAACCGCTCCCTGCCGCGCCCGCGCTGCCGGTCGCGGTAGCGGTTCCGGCGGCGCCCGCCGGCGAAGTCGTCGTCGCGGTAGTTCTGCCGGTCACGCTGGTTATCCGGGCGGCCGTCGCGCTGCCCAGATTCGCGTTGAGTGCCCTCTCGCTGCGGAGCCTCGGTGCGGCCCTCGGTGCGGCCCTCGGTGCGGCCCTCGGTCCCCCGGCCCTCGCGCCTCGCGCGGCCGTCCCCGCCACCCTCGGATCCCCGCTGGGCCTCCTCGGTTCCGAAAGGCGCGTTCTCACCGGCGGAGGGCCCGCCGGCATCGCGGCTGGCACGCCGGGGACGTCGCTGGCGAGACGCGCCCGCGTCCACCTCGGCATCCGTGGCCCCGGCGTCGCCGGAGTCGCCTGTCGGCAGCGCTTCCTGCCAGGGCGTGTCCTCTGCCTGCGTCTCTTCGCGCCCGGCCGGCGCAACGCCCGTGCTCGCTGCCGCACCGTCGCTGGCGCCACCACCGTTGCCGGCTTGGGCCATCTGGATGGCGGCGATGAGCTGGCCCTTGCGCAGCCGTGCTGCGCCGGGAATGCCGAGGCTGGAGGCAAGAGCCTGCAGCTCGGGCAGAACCATCCCGGCCAGGCCGGTCGCCCGCCGACGGCGTTGCGGGGCCGCGCCACCAGGGCGGCCCTCGGCGACGCCGTCCGGGCGGTCGCCGTGGGTCGTGGCACCCGAGTCAGCTGCATGGTGGTCAGAAACCGCATCGCTGCTGTTCCCGGTGTCGATGCCCGTGTTGCCACCCAGGACGTCCGGCGCGCCAGTGGGTTCGAGCATCTCGGTTGTTTCGCTCAAAGACGTTCCTTCCCTCGCGGGGATGGGGAG
>Ga0302254_10000183_pt1 | contig 13496 bp, 15 predicted proteins | sample I_Fen_E1_4_FD_194573 | JGI IMG/M metagenome (GOLD analysis project Ga0302254, IMG submission 194573) | Peat permafrost microbial communities from Stordalen Mire near Abisko, Sweden - I_Fen_E1_4 | ecosystem: Environmental > Terrestrial > Soil > Wetlands > Permafrost | place: Sweden: Abisko... | reverse complement strand
GCCGGGAGCGCTTTCGCGGCGCATCCGATGCTGACTGAAGATCCGCAGACGCAGGGCACCGGAAAATTCGAATTGGAACTGGGGCAGGCGTTCGCGCGCGGCGATCCGCTGCAAGGTGGCAGCGGCACGGAATTCGCGCCGCAGCTCACCGGCGGCGCGGTGCCCGCGCTCGACATCATTCTGCGCACGACCTGGCTGACCCAGGCGCCAGCGGACGCGCCCGCCGCGCGCGGCTGGGGCGACTCGATGGTCGATTTCAAGTGGCGCTTCCACGAATCCGCGCCGGTCGCGTTCGCGGTGCGCGCCGGCATCGACATTCCGACCGGCGATGCCGCGCGCGGACTGGGCACCGGTGCCGCGGGCTACCACGTCATCGCGATCGCAGGCTGGCAGCTCGCGCGCGTCAACATCAACGCCAACGTGGCCTATGCGCGCGTACGGCAGGAGGGGGCCCGCAGCGACGTGGGCGGCGTGTCTGCCGCGATCGTCGGTCCCAACGCGTCGCCGTGGCGAACGTTCATCGAAGCCACGGCAGTGTCGAACCCCGATCCGCAAGTCGCGCAATGGCCGGCCGTCGCGCGCACCGGACTCATCTACTCGGCAACGCCCTGGCTCGACCTCGACGCCGGCTACCAGGCCCGCCTGAACCGCAGCGCAACGCGCGAAGTCTGGCTCATCGGCGCGACGCTGCGCTGGTGACCTTTCTGCCGCGGCGCGTCGCGGGCTGCGTCGCCGCAGGTGATGCCGGCGTCGGACCGAGCGCAAGGAAGCGCCAGTCCGTCTGCGTCACGGCGGCGATCCACCATGCGAGCGCGCGGCCCGGACGCGCTTCACGCCACGCGGCCTGCAGGCGCACCGGCGCGCGCGGCGGCTCGACGGCCTTGATCACGAGGCGGCCGGCGGCGACATCGGCCGCGGCGAGGAAGGCGGGCAGGAAGCCGCAGCCCAAACCGGCGACCTGCGCGGCGAGCTTGGTGCCGATGTCAGGGACGGTGAGCGTGTCCTGTCCCGCGAGCAGGCCCGCCGACCGCGGCGCCAGGCGGCGCGACGAATCGGCGGCGGCCACGGCGCGATACGCGGCGATCTGCGATTCCGACAGCGGCTCCGTTGCCGCGGCCAGCGGATGTGATGGCGCGACGGCGAAGATCATCGTCGCCTCGGCCATGAGCCGCAGCCGATAGCCGCCGCCGGGCGGCGGGTCGCCGGGCGCGCCCAGCACCAGGTCGGCGCGGCCTTCGGCCAGCGCGTCCCATGCGCCGCCAAGCACTTCGTGCGAAAACTTCAATCGCGTATGCGCGGCATCCCGCGCGCGGCACTCCGCGAAGAACGCGGCGGCCAGCGGCAACACGCGCGCGAACGGGATGAGCGTGTCCACCGCAATGCGCAGTTCCGTCTCCCAGCCCGATGCCACGCGCCGGACGCGGCGTTCGATGTCGTCGGCGGCCGTGAGCAGCCGGCGTCCGTCGTCGAGCAGCAGGCGCCCCGCGGGCGTGAGGCGCGCCCGGTGGCCGCGGCGATCGAAAAGCAGGACGTCCAGCTCGTCCTCGAGCCTGCGCACCGTGTAGGTGATTGCGGAGGGCACGCGGTCGAGTTCGACCGCGGCTGCGGCAAAGCTGCCGCGGCGGTCGATGGCGTCGAGAACGGCGAGGGCGTCGAGCGAGAGAGGCATGGCGAAAGTATATTCAAATATATTGAATGATTGCGTCAGTTTAGACCGCTTTTGCGCTGTCCACCAGACTCGTACCATTGCTCACATCAACTGAACCCGGCGCTGTCGGGCGTTCCACAGGAGAATCGAATGATCACAGTGCGCCCCTCCGCCGAGCGCGGCCACGCGAACCATGGCTGGCTCGACTCTTTCCACAGCTTTTCGTTTGCCGACTACTACGACGCCGACTTCATGGGCTACGGGCCGCTGCGCGTCATCAACGAGGACCGCGTGCAGCCCGGCATGGGCTTCGGCACGCACGGGCACCGCGACATGGAGATCGTTTCCTACGTGCTCGACGGCCAGCTGTCGCACCAGGACAACATGGGCAACGGATCGATCATCACGCCAGGCGACGTGCAGCGGATGAGCGCCGGCCGCGGTGTCATGCACAGTGAGTTCAACCCGTCGAAGTCGGAAGGCGTGCACTTCCTGCAGATCTGGATCGAGCCGTCGGAGCGCGGCATCCCGGCGTCCTACGAGCAGAACCGCGTGGATGCGGACGCCAAGCGCAGCAAGTTGGCGCTGATCGCCGGCCCGGCAGGTTCGGGCGCGGCAGTGACGATCCACCAGGACGCGCGGATCTACGCGACGCTTTTGGACGGCGCCGCAACGGTTGCGCAGCCGATCGGACCGGGCCGGCGCGCGTACGTGCATGTGGCGCGCGGCAGCGTGAAGGTCAATGGCGTGGCACTGGCCGCGGGTGACGCGGCACGAGTCGAAAACGAGGCGCAGGTGACGATGACCGACGGCATCGGCGCGGAAGTGCTGGTGTTCGATCTCGAATGAGCGATTTCAACTGAATTTCAACTGGAAAGGGGCAATTGCAATGGATACGAGAAAAGACGTGGCGGCGCTGGTGGGCCGTGTGCTGCTGGCGCTGATGTTCGTCTGGGCAGGCTACGGAAAGATCACAGGATACGCGGGCACGGCTGGCTGGATGGCGAGCGCCGGCATGCCGATGGTGGGTGTATTCCTGCCGCTGGCGATCCTGGTCGAGTTAGGCGGCGGCATTGCGCTGATCGTCGGCTGGAAGGCGCGCTGGGTTGCGCTGGCGCTGGCAGGATTCACGCTGGTCGCGTCATTGATCTTCCACAACTTCTGGGCGATGACGGGCGATGCCGTGATGACCAACATGCTGTTCTTCTACAAGAACGTCGCGGTGATCGGCGGCATGCTGATGGTGTTCGCGTTCGGACCGGGCCGTCTGAGCGTCGACCGCGAATAAAGCCGTGTCTGCGCGCGGGGGAGCTACTCGCGCGCGCGGGAATCGAGCCAGATCGTCACCGGGCCGTCGTTGACGAGCGCGACCTCCATGGTTGCGCCAAAGACGCCGGTGGCGACGTGGCTTCCCAGTTGCTGCGCGAGCGCGTGCACGAACGCATCGAACGCGGGCTGCGCGACCTCCGGCCGCGCGGCGTTCGACCAGGACGGCCGGTTGCCCTTGCGCGTCGATGCATAAAGCGTGAACTGGCTGACGGCGAGGATGCCGCCGCCGGCCTCGCCGACCGAGAGATTCATCACGCCGTCGGTGTCGTCGAAGATGCGCATCTGGACGATCTTGCGCGCGAGCCAGTCCCGGTCATCGGCGGTGTCCGTCTCCCCGACACCGGCCAGCACCAGCAGTCCCCGGCCGATCGCGCCGCTGACGTGTCCGCCGACGGTGACGCGCGCCTCGCGCACGCGCTGGACCAGCGCCCTCATCGCCCGACCCTCATTTCAATACCTTCCGCTCGACCTCGATCACAATCCCGTAGTCGAACACGACGTTGGTGATGGACTGCGGGTCTCCGGGCGCCGGCAGGTAGCTCCAGCGCGTCGTCTTGCGCCCCTTGCCGCCGCTGGTCATGTCCGGGCTGCCGATGCGCGCGACGACTTCGCCTTCGCTCATGCCGGGCATGATGAACTTGCGCTGCGCAATGTCGGCGACGACCGGAATTGCCTTCTTGCCGTTGGCCTTCGCCGCGGGCGGCGCCTTGGCAGCCTTGGGGGCGGTGGGCGTGGTCGTGATGCTCGGGACTTCGCGGAACGGGATGACCGAAACCTCCGCCGGATCGGTGTCGAAGTTGCGCAGCTCGCGCCCGGCGGGGCACGGGCTGTCCTGGTAGATGGGCTGCTTGCCGTCCGCGTCGACGCACTTGTAGACGCCGGCGGCTGCGCTGCCCGCGAGGACGACCAGTGCCGCGGCGGCGAGGGTGGCGATGATCGTATTGACGAGTGAAGCGCGCATGGGGCCGGGCGGGGCGAGGAGCCAAGCGTTACGATAGCGCTTTCCCGACCGCCACGGATTACGACTTTCGATGGATGCCCGCAGTGAGACGGCCGCCCGCGTGGCCGAAATCGACCCGTTTCACGTGATGGAGGTGCAGACGGCAGCGCGCGCGCTCGAGGCCGCCGGACGCACGGTCATCCACATGGAGATTGGCGAGCCGGACTTTCCCACGCCTGCGCCCGTCATCGCCGCAGCACAACGCGCCATCGCCGACGGCGGCATCTTCTACACGTCGGCGCTGGGCTTGCCGGCGCTGCGCGCGGCTATCGCACAGCATTACGCCGACCATTATGGCGTCGCGATCTCTGCGGAGCGCGTCATCGTCACCGCGGGCTCGTCGGCCGCGCTGCTGCTGGTGCTGGCGCTGATCGTCGACCGCGACGACCGCATCCTGCAATCCGACCCGGCGTACCCGTGCAACCGCCATTTCGTCCGTGTGCTCGAAGGCGCGCCCGTGGGCATTCCGGTCGGTCCGGAATCGAACTACCAGCTCACCGCGGAACTGATCGTGCGGAACTGGGATGCGTCGACTCGCGGCGTGATCATCGCCTCCCCGTCCAATCCCACCGGAACCGTCCTGTCGCGCGACGAAATGCAGCGCATCGTTGCGGCGGTCAAGGCGCGCGCGGGCCACCTGATCGTCGACGAGATCTACCTGGGACTCACCTATGGCCTCGGGTCGGATGAGCATCCACGCAGCGCGCTCGAACTGACCGACAATGCGTTCGTCATCTCCAGTTTCTCGAAGTACTTCAACATGACCGGCTGGCGCCTGGGGTGGGTGGTCGCGCCCGAGCGTCACGTGCGCGACCTGGAAAAACTCGCGCAGAACCTCTACATCTCGCCAGCTGCGCCTTCGCAGCACGCGGCGCTGGCGTGCTTCGAACCCGCGACACTTGCCATCCTCGAGTCCCGCCGGCGCGAGTTCGAGGCGCGGCGCGACTATCTCGTTCCCGCGCTGCGCAATCTCGGCTTCGGCATTCCGGTCATGCCGACGGGGGGCTTCTTCGTCTACGCGGACTGCTCGGCGTTCTCGCGCGACAGCCAGCAGTTCTGCCGCGACGTGCTGGAGCACGCGGGCGTCGCGATCACGCCGGGAGTGGACTTCGGCCACCATCGCGCGGCGGAACATGTGCGCTTCGCGTACACGATCGCGCAGGAAAAGCTGGAAGACGGCATCGCGCGCCTGGCGCGCTTCCTCGGCCGCTGACATGCGCAACGCGGCGCTTTCCGTCGTGGCGTGCCTGGTGCTCGCGGCCTGCGGTGCCATGGAAGCCACCGGCTATTACTGGCAGGGTGCGGCGGGCCAGCTCGACATCCTCGCGCGCGCCAAAGCCATCGACGACGTCATCACGCACGGCGACGACGCCGCGCTGGCCGCCCGGCTCGCCCGCGCGCAGGCCATTCGCGCCTATGCCAGCCACGAGCTCGGCCTCCCCGACAACAAGAGCTTCACGCGCTACAGCGACGTCGGCCGCGCCTATGTCGTCTGGAACGTGTTCGCGGCGCCGCCACTGTCGCTCACCGCGCGCCAATGGTGCTTCCCGGTGGCCGGGTGCGTCAGCTACCGCGGGTATTTCCATGAAGGCGAAGCACGCGAGGAAGCCGCGCGTCTCGCCGCCGGCGGCAGCGACGTCCATGTGAGCGGCGTGCCCGCGTATTCGACGCTCGGGTACTTCGACGACCCCATCCTTTCCACGTTCGTGCGCTGGCCCGAGACGGAACTTGCGCGTCTCATGTTCCACGAACTCGCGCACCAGATCGTCTACGTCAAGGACGACTCGGTGTTCAACGAATCGTTTGCGGTGGCGGTCGAGGAGGCGGGACTCAAGCGCTGGCTCGCAGCCGAAGGCAATCCGCAGCTCGACGCGCAATTCGCGCGCGCCGAGCGGCAGCGCGTGATATTCCGCGACCTGATCCGTGCGACGCGGGAGCATCTCGAAGCCGTCTACGCGGGCAGCGCGTCGGACGCCGAGAAGCTCGCGGAAAAGCAGGCGGCCTTCGCGGCGATGAAAAAGGCCTACGCGAGCGCCCGCGTCGGGGATACCGGCATGGCCGGCTACGACCGGTGGTTTGCCGGCCACGACGGGCAGGGTCCCAACAACGCCAGCCTGTCGTCGGTGGCGCTGTATACGGCCCAAGTGCCGGCTTTTCGCGCGCTGCTGGCGCAGGAAGGCGACAGCCTGCCGCGGTTCTATGCGCGGGTGAAGGAAATCGCCGTCCTTCCCAAGGTCGAGCGCAGTGAGGTCCTCGCCCGCGCCGCGGCGGGCGTCCCGGCCCCGGTGGTTTCGCTAGGTCATTGACCCATAACGCGAAATAGCCTATACTTTCGAGTTCCCTTGCCTCACCCGCCGCAGACGGGGAGGCCGCCGGTGGTCCGCATTAGCAGTTGATAACAGCGGGCCGCCACCTAACCGACCGAAAGGAGTGCTCTGCATATGCGTCATTATGAAATCGTATTCATCGTGCACCCGGATCAAAGCGAGCAGGTTCCCGCGATGATCGAGCGGTACCGCACGATGGTGACGGGCCACAAAGGCCTGATCCACCGTCTCGAGGACTGGGGCCGCCGCCAGCTGGCCTATCCGATCCAGAAGGTTCACAAGGCGCATTACGTCCTGATGAACATCGAGTGCGACCAGGAAACGCTGGGCGAGCTCGAGCATGCGTTCAAGTTCAACGACGCGGTGCTGCGCCACCTCATCGTCGCCACGACCGAAGCGAAAGTCGCGCCGTCGCCGATGATGAAGGAAGAAAAGTCGCGGTCGCTTTCGCGCGATGGTGAGGTGCGAACTGAGCCGAGGACCGAGGCCCGCGCCGAGCCCGTGGCGGAAGCCGCGCCGGTCGCCGACGCCGCTCCCACTGCCTGAACAAGCGAGCAGCCGACGTGCCGGCAAGTAACCGGCTGACGTTCGATGCGCTGCTGACAGAACGCGGTGACCTTCGCTACACGCCCGCCGGCCTCCCGGCGATCGACTGCAGCCTGCAACACCAGTCGGTGCAGGTCGAAGCCGGCGGCGAACGCAAGGTCGAGTGTGAACTGTTTGCAGTGGCTTTCGGAGACGTCGCCCGGGAACTGGCCGGCAGGCCCGTCGGAAGCGCGATGAAGTGCGAGGGATTCCTCGCCCGGCGCTACCGGACCGGCATTACCGTCGCGCTGCACATAACGCATCTGGATAGAACCGAATAAAGGAAACGACATGCCCCGTCCCATCGGAAGAGGTAAAGGCAAGAACAAGAAGGACCTGAAGAAGCGTGACCGCGGCAATGCGCTGTTCAAGCGCCGCAAGTTCTGCCGCTTCACGGCCGAGAAGGTCGTCGAGATCGACTACAAGGACATCGACGTCCTGAAGGACTTCGTGCAGGAAAACGGCAAGATCATGCCGGCGCGCGTCACGGGCACCAAGGCCCGCTACCAGCGCCAGCTCGGCACGGCGATCAAGCGCGCGCAGTTCCTGGCGCTGCTTCCGTTCACCGACCGCCACTGACAGGAGAACGGACATGCAGATCATTCTCCTGGAAAAGATCGCCAACGTCGGCAACCTGGGCGACATCGTCAAGGTCAAGGACGGCTATGCCCGCAACTTCCTGATCCCGGAAGGCAAGGCCAAGCGCGCTACCGAAGCGAACATCAAGATGCTCGAGGGCAAGCGCGCGGAGCTGGAAGCCGCCGCCAACGCCAAGCTGGAAGCGGCGCAGGCGCAGGCCGCCAAGCTGGAAGCATTGGTGGTGAAGATCACCCAGAAGGCCGGCGTGGATGGCCGCCTGTTCGGTTCCGTGACCAACGTCGACATCGTCGAGGCGCTGCAGAAGCAGGGCATCGCGGTGGAAAAGGCGATGATCCGGATGCCGGCGGGCCCGCTGAAGCTGGTCGGCGACTATCCGCTGGTGGTGGCACCTCACCACGACGTCGTGGCGAACATCACGGTCACTGTAGTGGGCGATACGGCCCAGGGCTGAACGCCGGCCTCGAAGCTGCACCCTTGAAGGGCCGCGCCGGAATCCGGTGCGGCCCTTCGCTTTTTCACGATTCCCTCAAACGGATTGCCGCGCAGTAAAATCGCTGCTCGCCCGCCTCATCCCATGCCCGACGATCCCCAACTCGAAGCACTGAAGCTGCCGCCGCATTCGCTGGAGGCGGAACAGTCCATTCTCGGGGGACTGCTGCTGGACAACGAGGCCGCCGACCGCGTGGGCGACGTCGTCGGCGAGGACGACTTCTACAGCGAAGCACACCGGCTGATCTTCCGTCACGTGAACCTTCTGGCCGGCGACGGCAAGCCGGTCGACGTGGTGACGCTGTCGGAGTCGCTGGCATCGGCGCAGAAACTCGACTATGTCGGCGGGCTCGCCTACCTGGGCGCGCTGGTCCAGAACGTGCCGACGGCCGCGAACATCCGGCACTACGCCAACATCGTCCGCGAGCGCTCGATCCTGCGCCAGCTGGCGGCCACTGCCGGCGAGATCGCCGACACCGCGTACAACCCACTGGGCCGCAGCGCCAAGGCCGTGCTGGACGAGGCCGAGGCCAAGGTGCTGCACATCGCGGAGCAGGGCGCGCGCGGCGCGCAGAACTTCCAGCGCCTGGGCGACCTGCTGACCAACGTTGTCGACCGCATTGAAACGCTCTACAACCGCGACGACCCGTCCGACGTCACCGGCGTGGCCACCGGCTACTCCGATCTCGACCGGATGACGTCCGGGCTGCAGGAGGGCGACCTCGTGGTCGTGGCGGGCCGGCCGTCGATGGGCAAGACCGCGCTCGCGCTCAACATCGGCGAGCACGTCGCGCTCAACCTTAAACTGCCGGTCGCCGTGTTCTCGATGGAAATGGGCGCGTCGCAGCTGGCATTGCGGATGATCGGATCGGTGGGCAAGCTCGACCAGCACAAGCTGCGCACGGGGCGATTAGGGCCGGACGACTGGGAAAAGCTGTCCGGCGCATTGGGTCGCCTCAACGAAGCGCCGATGCTGATCGACGAGACGCCGGCGCTCAACGCCATCGAGGTGCGCTCCCGCGCGCGGCGCCTGTCCAAGCAGTACGGCAAGCTCGGGCTCGTCATCGTCGACTACATCCAGCTGATGCAGGCGTCGTCGGCTGGAGAGAATCGCGCAACCGAAATTTCCGAGATCTCGCGTTCGCTCAAGTCGCTGGCCAAGGAGTTGAAGGTGCCGGTCATGGCGCTGTCGCAGCTGAACCGCTCGCTGGAACAGCGGCCGAACAAGCGTCCGGTGATGTCCGACCTGCGCGAATCCGGCGCCATCGAGCAGGATGCGGACGTCATCCTCTTCATCTACCGCGACGAGGTCTACAACCCCGAGACGCAGGAAAAGGGCGTGGCCGAGATCATCGTCGGCAAGCAGCGCAACGGGCCGATCGGCACCGTGCGCCTCACGTTCCTGGGCGAACACACGCGCTTCGAGAACTTTGCGCAGGCCGGCAGCTACTGATGGCCAGCCAGTCCACTTCCTCGCAACTCGCATGGTCGTCGTCATGATGTCCCGCGGAGTGCGATGACCAACGCGGTCGTCCCGCCGGCATCGCGCAACAGCGCCTGCCCTTGCGGAAGCGGACGCCGCTACAAGGAATGCCACGGCGCCCTTCACGCGCCGGCGCTTACGGCCGATCCCGTATCCGTTCGCCGCCAGGCCGCGCTCGCGGCGGCACTTGCCGCGCAGAAGGCGGGCCATAATGTCGCCGCCGAAGCCGGCTACCGGAAGGTGCTGGCAGAGGTGCCTGACCACTTCGATGCACTGCACATGCTGGGTGTCGTGATGCTTCAGGCGCACTCCATCGACGAAGCCGAGGCGCTGATTGCGCTCGCGATCTCGCTCCGGCCTGGCCCGGCTGCGGCGGCCGCGCAATCGAATCTCGCCATCGTTCACCAAGTGCGCGATGCGGTCGCCGCGGAAGTATCGCTCTGCCGAACCGTATTACCGCGTCTCGCTGCCTTATGCGTGGACCCCGCGCCGGAACTTCTGGCGGACCTTGGACCCGGCGACCGAGCGCATATTCTCTTTGGCGGAATGGACTCGGACGTTCCGCTCGCGCAACGGATCGCCGCCGTGGCGGCTACGCATGGCTCGGATGTGAGCTGCTGCAAAGCCGGTGAGTCCGGGCCGATCGGATGGCCGCTGATTGACGAGACGGGACTGGGCGTGCTCACCGACGCGACGGTCGTCGTCGTCGGACTCGAGGCACCATTGGGAGAATGGCCGCTGACTGCCTCGCTGCGGTCTATAACTCTCGTTGCAACCCACGACGCGCCGTGCCTACTTTTGGATCGCATCCGGGAGGCATCCGGCCAAGGTCGGCGGCGCGTGGCACTGGCGACATCCGACGCCGACGTGGCCGACGCGGCATCGCTGCCGATGCGGTACTTGGCGTTGGCGGGGGACGCATGACGTTGCGGCGGCGATGGTCCTGGGGGGTAGCTGGATGATGAACGATGTCCGCGCCATTGCTTTCTACTTGCCACAGTTTCACCGCATCCCGGAGAACGACGCCTGGTGGGGCGAGGGATTCACCGAGTGGACCAACGTGCGCCGAGCGCGTCCGAGTTTCCGCGGTCATGCGCAGCCGCGTGCCCCCGGCGAGCTGGGCTGGTATGACCTCCGCGATCCATCGGTCCGCGCGGCGCAGGCTGCGCTCGCTGGGGCCCATGGCGTGCATGGGTTCTGTTACTACCACTACTGGTTCAATGGACGCCGGCTGCTCGAGCAGCCGCTCGACGCCGTGCTGGCGACCGGGACGCCCGACTTTCCATTTTGCGTCTGCTGGGCCAACGAGAACTGGACGCGGCGCTGGGACGGGCTTGAACACGAGGTGCTTCTGGCGCAGCGCTACAGCGTCGACGACAGCGCAGCGTTGTTCCGCTCGCTGCTGCCTCTGTTCCGGGACCCTCGTTACATTCGAGTCAATGGCCGACCGCTGTTCCTCGTCTACAAGGCGCAGCTCGTCCCGGATATCGCCGCGACCGCAGCGCGCTGGAGGGAATTGGCGGCGCAGGCGGGCGTGGGCGACCCCTTTCTCGTCGCGTGCGAGACGACGGTCCTGCCGCCGCCCGCAACGTTCGGATTCGATGCGTTGGCCGAATTTCCTCCGCATGGACATCAGGCGATGTGGCTGAATGCGAAAGCGCCCGGACTGCGCCCGGACTTCACTGGAATCGTGACGAATTACCGCGCGCAGGTCAACCAGTCGCTGCAGCGGCAGACGGGCGGAGATCCGATTTACCGGTGCGTCATGCCGGCCTGGGACAACACGCCGCGTCGGCTCGAGCGCGCGACCATCTTCACGGGTAGCTCGCCGGAACTCTTTGGTTGGTGGGTTGAACAGACGGTGGCCGAAACGCGCGCGCGATTCACCGGTGATGAGCGAATATTCTTTATAAACGCGTGGAACGAATGGGGGGAGGGCTGCTTTCTCGAACCGGACACGCGGTTTGGCCGGCAATACCTCGAAGCTTTGCGCGATGCGCTGGCGGTGCCATCCACATTGGCAGAGTGAGCTGCCGTCAGGGCCGCTTCAGGACATAGGTCGAGCTCGTGAAGGCAAAGGGCGCCGCCGGGGCGCTCATCTTGGGGACCGGATCGCCCCGGTTGAAATAGTGCGCCGAGGGTTCGAATTCTGCGGCTATCGGGTCGGGACCCCGCTCCAGATAGATGACGACGTCGTTGAAGGAGACCTTGCGCACGAACCCGGGTGAACTCGCGCACAGCAGCATTATCTCAACTAGCAGGTTGGACAGCGGCGGCTTGTTGCGGAAGTAATCGCCGCCTTTTTCCTTTTGCCACAACTCGCCCGGCCAATGCGCCCAACCCCAGTCCTCGATGATGTAAATCCCGCCCGGGCGCAATCGCGGGAACAGTGCGCGAAAAGTCTCGCGTGTCTCGGCGTAGAAGTGGGACGCATCGTCAACGACGAGGTCTATCGGCTCATCCCCAAATGCGTCGTGGCAGATGTTCCCGAGCGCCCGCCGATCGGCCTGGTTCACGCCGAGGTACACGGCGACGTGTTCGGCGTGAGCCGGCGCGCTGCAGTATTCACGCAATGGCGGAATGTCCGCCGGATTGGCGTCGATGCCGACGAGGCGGTGTGGCCTGAACGCTTCATTGAGAAACACCAGGCTGCCGCCCTTGTACACGCCCACGTCCACGATATTGCGCAGTGAAATGGACGCAACGGCGTCCATCATCGCCTCGATCATCGCGCGCGACTTGCCCAGGATGAAATGTCCCACCGTCGAGTGGCGCTCGTAGAGTTCCGGCGGAATGCACAACTCGACCGCGACATGACCGAAGTCGAGCTCCTTTTTCCCCTTCCAGGGCAGGCGTCGAACGGCACCGCTCATTTCGGCCGCGTTCGACAAAGCTAGAGCACTTCCGCCGCGTGGTCGGCCAGCCGCGAGCGCTCGCCGCGCTGCAGTGTGACGTGCCCGGAGTGTCCCCAGCCCTTGAAGCGATCGACGACGTACGTGAGGCCCGAACTGCCTTCGGTCAGGTACGGCGTGTCGATCTGCGCGATGTTGCCCAGGCACACGACCTTGGTGCCGGGGCCGGCGCGCGTGATCAGCGTCTTCATCTGCTTGGGCGTCAGGTTCTGCGCCTCGTCGATGATCAGGAACTTGTTGATGAACGTGCGGCCGCGCATGAAGTTGAGACTCTTGACCTTGATGCGCGAACGGATCAGGTCGCGCGTGGCGGCGCGTCCCCACTCGCCGGCTTCGTCGTCGGTCTTGTTGAGCACGTCGAGGTTGTCCTCGAGCGCGCCCATCCACGGGTTCATCTTCTCCTCCTCCGTCCCGGGGAGAAAGCCGATGTCCTCGCCGACGGGCACGGTGACGCGCGTCATGATGATCTCGGTGTACACCTTGAATTCCAGCGTCAGCATCAGTCCCGCAGCCAGCGTCAGCAGCGTCTTGCCGGTGCCCGCCTGGCCCAGCAGCGTGACGAAGTCGATCTCCGGATTCATGAGCAGGTTCAGCGCGAAATTCTGCTCGCGGTTGCGCGCCGTGATGCCCCACACGTTGTTCTTCTGGTGCGTGTAGTCCTTGAGCGTGGACAGGAGCGCCGTCTTGCCGGTGATTTCCTTGACGATCGCGTAGAACGGCGCCTCGTCCTTCTTCTCCTGGTACAGAAACTCGTTCTGCAGCAGCGACGTGACGATCGGGCCGGTCACGCGGTAGTACGTGTGCCCGCCCTGCTGCCACGATTCCATGCCCTTGCCGTGCTTGTCCCAGAAGTCGGCGGGCAGCTCGGTGGTGCCGGCGTAGAGGAGCTCCGTGTCCTCCAGCACCTTGTCGTTGAAATAATCCTCGGCGGCGATGCCCAGCGCGCGCGCCTTGATCCGCATGTTGATGTCCTTCGACACCAGGATCACGTTGCGCTTCGGGTGCGTTTGCGACAGATGCATGACAACCGCGATGATCTGGTTGTCGGCCTTGCCGCCGGCGAGCGACGCAGGCAGCACCGTCGAGATGTTCTCCGTCTGCAGGAACAGCCGGCCGGTTGCGG
>Ga0302254_10000180_pt1 | contig 13547 bp, 22 predicted proteins | sample I_Fen_E1_4_FD_194573 | JGI IMG/M metagenome (GOLD analysis project Ga0302254, IMG submission 194573) | Peat permafrost microbial communities from Stordalen Mire near Abisko, Sweden - I_Fen_E1_4 | ecosystem: Environmental > Terrestrial > Soil > Wetlands > Permafrost | place: Sweden: Abisko... | reverse complement strand
GCGACACGCTGTGTGACCCGCACGCCCCGGTGATGCTGGAGTCGATGAGCTTCCCGGCGCCGGTCATCAGCGTCGCGATCGAGCCCAAGACGAAGGCCGACCAGCAGAAGCTGGGCGAGGCGATCCAGCGGCTGGCCGAGGAAGACCCCACCTTCCAGGTGCGCACCGACGAAGACACGGGACAGACGATCATTTCGGGGATGGGCGAGCTACACCTCGAGGTGCTCGTCGACCGGATGAAGCGGGAGTTCCGCGTCGAGGCCAACGTCGGCCGGCCGCAGGTCGCCTACCGCGAGACGCTGCGCCGGCGGGTCGAGAAGGTCGACTACACCCACAAGAAGCAGACCGGCGGGTCAGGCCAGTATGCGAAGGTGCTGATCGACGTAGAGCCGTCGGGTGGCGACGGCGGTGGGTACGAGTTCGTCAACAGCATCACCGGCGGGCGGATCCCGAGGGAGTACATCCCCGCGGTGGACGCCGGCTGCCAGGAGGCGATGGAGTTCGGCATCCTCGCCGGCTACCCCCTTGTGGACGTCAAGGTGACGCTCAGGGACGGCCAGTACCACGAGGTCGACTCGTCAGAACTCGCCTTCAAGATCGCCGGGGCTATGGCGTTCAAGGAAGCGGCCCGGCGGGCCGACCCCGCGCTGCTGGAGCCGATGATGGCGGTCGAGGTGACGACGCCGGACCAGTACATGGGCGACGTGATCGGTGATCTGAACTCGCGCCGTGGCCACATCCAGGCGATGGACGAGCGAGCGGGCGTCCGGGTCGTCAAGGCGATCGTGCCGTTGTCGGAGATGTTCGGTTACGTAGGCGATCTCCGGTCGAAGTCGTCCGGGCGGGCGAGCTACACGATGCAGTTCGACTCGTACCACGAAGTGCCCGCCAACGTTTCGAAGGACATCGTCGCGAAGGCGAGGGGAGAGTGAGCCGCGTGGCGAAGGCCCTCCCCGAGCTGAGCCGACGGCGCTGTCGCCACGGCGAGTGGGGAGTGATTGAGTGATCGACTCGGCGCCGCCCGGCACGGCGGCCCGCATCCCCACCCCAGGCAACTCCAACTCCGGCACCTCGAAATAGGGCGAGTACACCCACTAGGAGGGACACCCAAGTGGCGAAGGCGAAGTTCGAGCGGACGAAGCCGCACGTCAACATCGGCACCATCGGCCACATCGACCACGGCAAGACCACCTTGACCGCGGCGATCACCAAGGTGCTGCATGACAAGAACCCCGATCTGAACCCCTTCACGCCGTTCGACGCGATCGACAAGGCGCCGGAGGAGAAGCAGCGCGGCATCACGATCTCGATCGCGCACGTCGAGTACCAGACCGAGAAGCGCCACTACGCGCACGTCGACTGCCCCGGCCACGCGGACTACATCAAGAACATGATCACCGGTGCGGCGCAGATGGACGGCGCGATCCTCGTGGTCGCGGCCACTGACGGGCCGATGCCGCAGACGAAGGAGCACGTGCTGCTCGCCCGCCAGGTCGGCGTCCCTTACATCGTCGTGGCCCTGAACAAGGCCGACATGGTCGACGACGAGGAGATCCTCGAGCTGGTCGAGCTCGAGGTGCGCGAGCTGCTGACCTCCTACGAGTTCCCGGGCGACGACCTGCCGGTGATCCGGGTGTCGGCGCTGAAGGCGCTCGAGGGCGACCCGAAGTGGTCGGAGAGCATCGTCGAGCTGCTCGACGCGGTCGATGAGTCGATCCCCGAGCCGGTTCGCGAGATCGACAAGCCGTTCCTCATGCCCATCGAGGACGTCTTCACGATCACTGGCCGCGGCACTGTGGTCACGGGCCGGATCGAGCGCGGCGTCGTAAAGATCAACGAGCAGGTTGAGATCGTGGGCATCCGCCCGCAGGTGACGACCACCGTCGTCACCGGTGTCGAGATGTTCCGCAAGATCCTCGACGAGGGGCGGGCCGGCGAGAACGTGGGCCTGCTCATCCGCGGCATCAAGCGCGAGGAGGTCGAGCGCGGCCAGGTCGTCTGCAAGCCGAAGTCGATCACTCCGCACACGGACTTCGAGGCGCAGGTCTACATCCTGAGCAAGGATGAGGGTGGGCGGCACACGCCGTTCTTCAACAACTACCGTCCGCAGTTCTACTTCCGGACGACCGACGTGACCGGCGTCGTGACCCTCCCCGAGGGCACGGAGATGGTCATGCCTGGCGACAACACCGAGATGAACGTTCAGCTCATCCAGCCCATCGCCATGGAGGAAGGCCTCCGGTTCGCCATCCGCGAGGGTGGCCGCACCGTCGGTGCCGGTCGGGTAACCAAGATTCTCAAGTAGGGCCACGAGGCCCCCCGAGTGCATCAGACTGGGGAGCGGCCCGGTCGCCGCAGCGACCGTGACCGTCCCCGCCAACCGGCTTCGTGCCGGCAGTACAGACCTGGCGGTTGTGCGGGCGGGCCCGCGCGTGAGTGCGGCGGATGTCCGTGACAGGAGAAGGAAGCGATGGCGGCGCAAAAGATCCGCATCCGGCTGAAGGCCTACGACCATGAGGTCATCGACAGCTCGGCACGGAAGATCGTGGAGACGGTGACCCGGACGGGGGCCCAGGTGGCCGGTCCTGTTCCCCTGCCCACAGAGAAGAACGTCTACTGCGTCATCCGGTCCCCGCACAAGTACAAGGACAGCCGCGAGCACTTCGAGATGCGCACCCACAAGCGCCTGATCGACATCCTGGACCCGACGCCCAAGACCGTCGACTCGCTGATGCGCCTCGACCTGCCGGCCGGCGTCGACATCGAGATCAAGCTCTAGGGGCTGGTGGCGATGCGAGACCGAAGGGTGAAGGGCGTCCTGGGCACCAAGCTCGGGATGACCCAGATGTTCGACGAGCGACGACGCGTCGTCCCGGTCACCGTCATCAAGGCCGGGCCCTGCGTGGTGACCCAGGTTCGTACGCCCGACAACGACGGCTACTCGGCCGTCCAGCTGGCGTTCGGCGAGATTGACCCCCGGCGGGTGCCCAAGCCGCTTCGGGGTCACTACGAGCGGGCCGGGGTGCCGCCGCGGCGGCACATAGTCGAGCTGCGCACGGCCGACGCCTCCGAATACACGCTGGGCCAGGAGGTCACGGCCGACGTCTTCAGCGCCGGCACCGTCGTGGACGTCGTCGGCACCAGCAAGGGCAAGGGCTTCGCCGGCGTCATGAAGCGCCACGGCTTCCACGGCCTGGGTGCCGGCCACGGCGTCGAGCGCAAGCACCGTTCCCCCGGCTCGGTCGGCGGTTGCGCCACCCCAGGGCGGATCTTCAAGGGTGTGCGTATGGCAGGCCGGATGGGCGGTGAGCGCACGACCACGCTGAGTCTCACGGTGCACGCGGTGGATGCCGACAAGAACCTGCTGCTCATCAAGGGTGCGGTGCCGGGGCCGACCGGTGGGCTCGTGCTGGTTCGCAGCGCGGCGAAGCGTCCCGAGCCGGCCGGACAGGGCGGAGCGGCCGCATGATCAAGCATTACGCGTTGGAGTCCGCGCACGGCGGCGGTGCCGAGTCGCGAACCGTCGAAGTGGAGTCGCCGTCGGGCGAGTCCACCCGCACCGTGTCGCTGCCGGGCGAGACCTTCGACGTCCAGGTCAATGTCGCGCTGATCCACCAGGTGGTCGTGGCGCAGCTGGCGGCCGCGCGGCGGGGGACCCACGACACCAAGACCCGGGGCGAGGTGCGCGGCGGTGGGCGCAAGCCGTACCGGCAGAAGGGCACGGGCCGCGCGCGGCAGGGCTCGCTGCGCGCCCCGCAGTTCACCGGCGGCGGGGTCGTGCACGGCCCGACGCCCCGCTCCTACGAGCAGCGCACGCCGAAGAAGATGAAGGCGGCGGCGCTGCGTGGCGCGCTGTCCGACCGGGCCCGCCATGACCGCGTCCATGTCGTGAGCAGCCTCGTCGAAGGGGGCGAGCCGGCGACCAAGCCGGCCGTCGCCGCTTTACGCAAGATCGCGAACACCAGGCACGTCTTGGTCGTGGCGCTGCGCTCCGACGAAGTGACGTGGAAGAGCCTGCGCAACTGCCCGCAGGTGCACCTGCTCGACCCGGGCCAGCTCAACGCCTACGACGTGCTGGTCAGCGACGACGTGGTGTTCACCGAGGACGCGCTGGCCGCCTTCGTGGGCGCGGGCGCGACCAAGCCGGCGGGTGCGGACGTCCCCGATGAGGAGTTCGCTGTGGCGGCCGAGATTCAGCCGAGCAGTGATCTCAAGGCAGCGGAGAAGTTCGAGGCCGAAGCCGCTGGTGCGACGAGCGACACGGCTGCCAGCGATGAAGCGGCCGCGAAGGCACCTGACGAGGTGGACGAATGATCCCCGATCCGCGCGATGTCATCCTCGCCCCGGTCGTCTCCGAGAAGAGCTACGGCCTGCTCGACGAGAACGTCTACACGTTCAAGGTCCGTCCCGGGGCGAACAAGAGCGAGATCAAGATCGCGGTCGAGAAGATCTTCGGCGTAACGGTCGTTCGGGTCAACACCGTGAACAGGCAGGGCAAACGCAAGCGCACCCGCTTCGGCTTCGGCCGGCGGGTGGCCACCAAGCGCGCCTTCGTGACTGTCGCCGCGGGCGACCGCATCGACGTGTTCGGCCCGGGCTGAGGGAGGCAGGCATGGGAATCCGCAGATACAAGCCGACCACCCCCGGTCGTCGCGGCGCGTCCGTCTCGGACTTCGTCGAGATCACCCGGGACGAGCCGGAGAAGTCCCTCGTCCGCCCGCTGCACAGCAAGGGCGGGCGCAACGTCCACGGCCACATCACCACCCGGCACCAGGGCGGGGGGCACAAGCGGGCCTACCGGCTCGTCGACTTCCGTAGGGACAAAGACGGGGTGCCGGCCAAGGTTGCGCACATCGAATACGACCCGAACCGCACGGCCCGCATCGCGCTGCTGCACTACCGCGACGGCGAGAAGCGCTACATCCTCGCCCCGACCCGGCTGGGGCAGGGCGACACAGTCGTCTCGGGGCCGGCCAGCGACATCCGGCCGGGCAACGCGCTGCCACTGCGCAATATCCCGACGGGCACCGTCGTGCACGCCATCGAGTTGCGGCCCGGTGGCGGCGCGAAGATCGCCCGCAGCGCGGGCGCGAGCGTCCAGCTCGTCGCCAAGGAGGGGCCGTACGCGCTGTTGCGGATGCCCTCCGGAGAAATTCGCAACGTGGACGCACGGTGCCGGGCGACGGTCGGCGAGGTGGGCAACGCCGAGCAGTCCGGCATCAACTGGGGGAAGGCCGGCCGGATGCGCTGGAAGGGCAAGCGGCCCAGCGTGCGCGGCGTGGCCATGAACCCGGTCGACCACCCGATGGGCGGCGGCGAGGGCAAATCCTCGGGCGGCCGCCATCCCACCAATCCGAAGGGCCGGCCCGAGGGCCGCACCCGTCAGGCACACAAGCCGAGTGATCAGCTCATCGTCCGCCGCCGCCGGACCGGCAAGAAGCGCTAAGGGGTCCGTTCAGCATGCCACGAAGTCTGAAGAAGGGCCCTTTCGTCGACGACCACCTGCTCAAGAAGGTGGACGCGCAGAACGACAAGGGCACGAAGAACGTCATCAAGACCTGGTCCAGACGGTCCACGGTCATCCCGGACATGATCGGGCACACGATCGCCGTCCATGACGGGCGCAAGCACGTGCCCGTCTACGTCACCGAGGGCATGGTCGGGCACAAGCTCGGCGAGTTCGCGCTCACGCGCACCTTCCGCGGTCACGTGAAGGAAGATCGGAGGTCGCGCCGTGGCTGACGCTTCGGGTACCGCCGACCTGCTATCTGCCGGCGGCGCTGCTCGGCCCGCGCCGCGGGTGCAGGCCCGCGCGCGCTACCTGCACGTCGCGCCGCGCAAGGTGCGCCGCGTGGTCGACCTTGTCCGCGGGATGCGGGCCGAAGACGCCCTGGACGTGCTGCGCTTCGCCCCGCAGGCGGCGAGCGAGGACGTCTTCAAGGTTGTCTCCAGTGCGATGGCCAACGCCCACCACAACCAGAAGCTCGCCCTCGACACCCTGTGGATCTCCGAGATCTACGTGGATGAGGGCCCGACGCTCAAGCGCTTCCGGCCGCGGGCGCAGGGCCGCGCGTACCGCATCCGCAAGCGTACGAGCCACATCACGGTCACCGTAGAGAGCCGGTCGGAGGAGCGCGCAGCGGCGCCTACCCGCCGGCTGGGCCGCCGCCGGCGTACCGAGCAGCGGGCCAGAACAGACAGTGGTGCGAACCGAGGAGGAGCCCGCTAGTGGGACAGAAAGTCAACCCGCACGGGTTCAGGCTGGGCATCACGACGGACTGGACGTCGCGCTGGTACGCCAACGAAAAGATGTATCGCGGCTACATCGGCGAGGACGTCAAGATTCGCAAGCTGATGTCGCGCGGCATGGAGCGTGCCGGTATCAGCAAGGTGGACATCGAGCGCACCCGCGACCGCGTCCGGGTGGACATCCACACGGCCCGCCCCGGTATCGTCATCGGCCGTCGCGGCGCCGAGGCCGACCGGATCCGCGGCGACCTCGAACGGCTGACCGGCAAGCAGGTGCAGCTCAACATCCTCGAAGTGAAGAACCCCGAGGTGGACGCGCAGCTGGTGGCTCAGGGCGTGGCCGAGCAGCTGTCCTCGCGGGTGTCGTTCCGACGGGCGATGCGCAAGGCCATGCAGTCGGCCATGAAGGGCGGCGCCAAGGGCATCCGGGTGCAGTGCGCCGGCCGCCTCGGCGGCGCGGAGATGAGCCGCAAGGAGTTCTACCGCGAGGGCCGCGTCCCGCTGCACACGCTGCGCGCCGACATCGACTACGGCTTCTACGAGGCCAGGACGACATTCGGGCGCATCGGCGTCAAGGTCTGGATTTACAAGGGCGACGTCGTGCAGAGCCGGGTCGAGCGGGAAGCCGCCCAGGCGGCCCTGCGCGCACAGCGCCGCGACCGTCCGACGCGGCGCGAGCGGCCCGAGCGCGGAACTCGCCCGGAGGGCCGCGGGGCGCGCGATTCGCGCCGCACGACCGCCCCGGCATCAGCTGACGCGCGCGTACCGAGCCGCGCACCAGAGGTCGCCGCGCCCCAGCCGGATCTCGGCGCGACGCCTGCGGCGATGACCGCCGGCCCAGCCGAGCCCGTGGCTGTCCCCACGGAGCCGGAGGCCTCCGCCACGACCGCGGTCGAGGCTGCCCCCGCGCTCAGCGGCGACCCGGCCGCGCAGGTGAGCGCCCCCGAGACCCCGGCCGGTGCCGAGGCGGGCGCAGGCGAACCAGTAACGCAGGACCGGCCCGAGCCGGCCGGCGAGGAGGGCTGAGACATGCTCATGCCCCGCAGGGTCAGGCACCGCAAGCAGCACCATCCGCCGCGGCGGGGGGTGGCGAAGGGCGGGACGTCGGTCACCTTCGGTGAGTACGGCATCCAGGCGCTCGAGCACGCCTACGTGACCAACCGGCAGATCGAGTCGGCGCGTATCGCCATGACCCGCCACATCCGCCGAGGCGGGAAGGTGTGGATCAACATCTACCCGGACCGGCCCCTGACGAAGAAGCCGGCCGAGACGCGGATGGGGTCGGGAAAGGGCTCGCCCGAATGGTGGGTCGCCAACGTCAAGCCCGGCCGGGTGATGTTCGAGCTGTCCGGGGTGGCGGAGCCGGTCGCCGCCGAGGCACTGCGGCGGGCGATGCACAAGCTCCCGATGAAGTGCCGGTTCGTCAAGCGCGAGACGGGTGAGTGATGGCTCGCACCACAGCGGCAACAGAGTTGCGCGAGTTCAGCGACGGGGAGCTGAGCGCGCAAGTCCTCGAACTTAAGTCGGAGTTGTTCAATCTCCGCTTCCAGGTCGCGACCGGGCAGTTGGACAACAACCGGCGGCTCCAGCAGGTCCGCCGCGAGATCGCCCGTATCTACACGGTGATGCGCGAGCGCGAGCTGGGGATCTACGAGGCACCGGAGACAGGGGGTCGGCATGAGTGAGGCAGCCCAAGCAGGGTCAGCCCAGGCGGGGGCCGTGCAGCGCGGGGACCGGAAGGTCCGCGGAGGTCTCGTCGTCAGCGACAAGATGGACAAGACCGTCGTGGTCGCCGTCGAGGACCGGGTCCGGCACCCCCTCTATGGGAAGATCTTGCGCCGCACCAGCAAGCTCAAGGCGCACGACGAGGCAAACACGTGCGGGGTTGGTGACCGGGTGTTGCTGATGGAGACCCGGCCGCTGTCAGCGACGAAGCGCTGGCGGGTCGTGCAGGTCACGGAAAAGGCCAAGTAGTTACCTCGCCGACGGCAGGGGTCACCTCGACCACAGCCGTAGTTGAGGAAGCGCGAGCGGTAGGGCGTGGGAGTTCGCAGTGATTCAGCAGGAGTCGCGGCTACGGGTCGCCGACAACACCGGTGCCAAGGAGCTGCTGTGCATCCGGGTGCTGGGCGGCTCGGGGCGCCGCTACGCCGGCATCGGGGACATCATCATCGGAACGGTGAAGGACGCTCTTCCCGGGGCCGGGGTGAAGAAGGGCGATGTGGTGCGTGCGGTGGTGGTCCGGACGCGCAAGGAGCGACGCCGTCCCGACGGCTCCTACATCCGCTTCGACGAGAACGCGGCGGTGCTCATCCGTGAGGGCGGCGACCCGCGCGGCACGCGCATCTTCGGTCCGGTCGGCCGCGAGCTCCGCGACAAGAGGTTCATGAAGATCATCTCACTTGCGCCGGAGGTGCTGTAGCCATGGCCGGCCGTCTCAACGTCAAGAAGGGCGACACCGTCCTCGTCCGCAGCGGCAAGGACCGCGGGTTGCGTGGGAAAGTGATCCTGACCTACCCGGATGTGGCCAGGGTCCTCGTCGAAGGCGCGAACCGGGTGAAGAAGCACACGAAGGTGACGCGGACGGCCCGCGGCAGCCAGGCGGGCGGCATCGTCCACCAGGAGGCGCCCATCCACGTGAGCAACGTGATGGTGGTCTGCCCGAACTGCAAGAAGCCGTCCCGGCTGGGCCACCGCCGGGACGAGGACGGCCACGGCGTGCGGGTTTGCCGGCGCTGCAACGAGGACCTGTAGAGGGAGTGGGGAGATGACTGCGACCGCTCCGGAGACGGCACACCCCGTGCCGCGGCTCAAGCAACGCTATCGCACGGAGATCGTGCCGCGTCTGGTGGAGCAGTTCGGGTACGGCAACGTCATGCAGGTGCCGCGGGTCACGAAGGTGGTCGTGAACATGGGCGTCGGCGAGGCGGCCCGGGACGCGAAGCTGATCGACGGTGCCGTGCGTGACCTCACCCAGATCACCGGGCAGAAGCCCACCGTGCGCCGGGCGAAGAAGTCGATCGCGCAGTTCAAGCTGCGCACCGGAATGCCCATCGGGGCGAAGGTCACGCTGCGCGGCGACCGGATGTGGGAGTTCCTCGACCGCCTCGTGTCGATCGCGCTGCCACGTATCCGTGACTTCCGCGGGCTCTCGCCCAACCAGTTCGACGGCCTGGGCAACTACACGTTCGGCGTGAACGAGCAGTCGATCTTTCACGAGATCAACATCGACAGGATCGACCGACAGCGGGGCATGAACATCACGGTGGCGACAACCGCTGCCGACGACGACGAGGGACGGGCGCTGTTGCGGCTGCTCGGTTTCCCCTTCCGGGAGAATTAGGATCGGCTGAAGATTCATGGCAAAGACAGCATTGGTAAACAAGGCCGCGGCGAAGCCGAAGTTCAAAGTGCGCGGATATACGCGCTGCCAGCGGTGCGGCCGGCCACGCTCGGTGTATCGAATGTTCGGGCTGTGCCGCATCTGCCTCCGCGAGATGGCGCACCGCGGCGAGCTGCCCGGCATCACGAAATCGTCGTGGTGAGCCCCATCCCGGTGAGCAGCGTTCCCGTGAGCAGCATCGTGAAGTCAGTCGCTGCGCCGCAGGCCCCCGGCCGGGGGAACCGCGGCGAGAGAGGTGGGCCCGTGCCCGGAACGTCGTCATGACCATGACGGATCCCATTGCGGACATGCTGACGCGCATCCGCAACGCCAACTCGGCATACCACGACACTGTCGCGATCCCCTACAGCGGGATCAAGGCGCACATCGCCGCGATCCTCCAGCAGGAGGGCTACATCGCCGGGTGGCGCACCGAGGAGCCCCCCGAGGGCGTGGTGGGCAAGAAGCTCGTAGTCGACCTCAAGTACGGCCCCAACCGGGAGCGGGCGCTCGCCGGGATACGCCGGGTCAGCAAGCCTGGCTTGCGCGTGTACGCGAGGGCGAACGGGCTGCCGAAGGTCCTCGGCGGCCTCGGTATCGCGATCATCTCGACCTCGTCGGGTCTGTTGACGGACCGGCAGGCCGGCAAGCGGGGCGTGGGCGGGGAAGTCCTCGCCTACGTCTGGTAGGGGTCACGATGTCGCGTATCGGCAAGATGCCGATTCAGGTACCCGCCGGGGTCACCGTCGACATTGACGGCCGCGACGTGACCGTGACCGGCCCCAAGGGGGCGCTCAGCCACACGCTGGTCGAACCGATCACAGTCGAACGGGGTGAGGACGGCACGCTGTTCGTGCGCCGGCCCGACGACGCGCGGGAGAGCAAGTCCCGCCACGGCCTGACCCGCACACTGGTGGCGAACATGGTCACCGGGGTCACCGACGGCTTTGCCCGCACTCTCGAAATCGTCGGGGTGGGCTACCGGGTCCAGGCCCGCGGCTCTGACCTGGAGTTCTCGCTCGGGTACAGTCATCCGGTGCCGGTTCCCGCGCCGCCCGGCATCACGTTCGAGGTGCAGACCCCGACCCGGTTCGTGGTCCGGGGGATCAACAAGCAGCACGTCGGCGAGGTCGCCGCGAACATCCGCAAGCTCCGCAAGCCCGACCCCTACAAGGGCAAGGGCGTGCGGTACCAGGGTGAGGTCGTCCGGCGCAAGGTCGGGAAGAGCGGGAAGTAGCACATGCCTAGCAACGTTTCCTCACAGCGCAGAGTCGGGCTGGCGCGCCGGCACCGGCGCGTCCGCAATAAGGTCGCAGGCACGGCCGAGCGGCCCCGCCTTGTCGTGGTCCGGTCGGCGCGCCACATCTTCGCCCAGGTCGTCGACGACGACCGCGGGCACACCCTCACGTCGGCGTCGACGCTGGACGCTCCCCTGCGCGGGGACGCCGGCCCGGGCGTGGGCGACAAGACAGCCCGGGCCGCCGCGGTCGGCCGGCTCGTCGCTGAGCGCGCGCAGTCGCTGGGGGTGCAGTCCGTCGTGTTCGACCGCGGCGGCCGCCGCTACCACGGGCGGATCGCGGCGCTTGCCGATGCGGCCCGCGAGCAGGGTCTGCGGTTCTAGTAAGCCATTCGACAGGAAGGAAAGAGGATGCCTGGACCGCAGCGCCGCGGTGGCGGCACCGGCGGAGAGCGCCGGGAGCGTCGCGACCGCTCCGGCGGCGCGGCCCCGGAGAAGACCGCCTATCTCGAGCGGGTCGTCGCGATCAACCGCGTGGCGAAGGTCGTCAAGGGTGGCCGCCGCTTCAGCTTCACCGCCTTGGTCGTCGTCGGCGACGGGGACGGGACGGTCGGGGTGGGCTACGGCAAAGCGAAGGAAGTGCCGGCCGCGATCGCCAAGGGCGTGGAGGAGGCCAAGAAGCACTTCTTCAAGGTGCCGCGCATCGGCTCGACGATCCCGCACCCCGTGCAGGGTGAGGAGGCTGCCGGCGTCGTGCTGCTCAAGCCCGCCAGCCCCGGTACCGGCGTCATCGCCGGGGGCCCGGTCCGCGCGGTGCTGGAGTGTGCCGGTGTCGCCGACGTCTTGTCGAAGTCTCTCGGGTCGTCCAACCCCATCAACATCGTGCACGCCACGGTGGCCGCGTTGCGCGGCCTCATGCGGCCCGAGGAGATCGCCGCACGCCGTGGGCTGCCGATCGAGGACGTCGCCCCGCCGGCGATGCTCCGCGCGCGGGCGGCGGCCGGAGCGGGGAGCTGACAACGATGGCCAAGCTGCGCATCACGCAGGTCAGGTCGGGCATCGGCGGCACGGCAAATCAGCGGGCAACGTTGAAGACGCTCGGCCTGCGCCGGCTGCACGCCAGAGTCGAGCGGGAGGACCGACCGGAAGTAATCGGGATGATTCGCACGGTTGAGCATCTGGTAACCGTGGAGCGAGTCGAGGAGAGCGGGTCATGAGCAACGACGCCGACGACACCGCGGCGAGCGCCGAGACAGCGTCTGCCGGCACGGGCGGCACAGTCGCCCCGGGCCGCGGGTTCCCGGGCTTGAAGGTGCACCACCTGCGCCCGGCCCCCGGGGCGCACCGGGACAAGACCCGCGTGGGCCGCGGTCAGGGCTCGAAGGGCAAGACCGCGGGCCGCGGCACGAAGGGTTCGAAGGCGCGCAAGCAGATCCCCGCCCGGTTCGAGGGTGGGCAGATGCCGCTGCACATGCGGGTGCCCAAGCTCAAGGGCTTCACGAACCGCTTTCGGGTCGAGTACCAGGTCGTGAACCTGTCCCGCCTCGGGGAGCTGTTTCCCGACGGCGGCCGGGTGGGGCCCGACGAGCTGGCCGCCGCAGGTGCGGTGCGGGCAGGTCACCGGGTGAAGGTTCTTGGCGACGGTGAGATCGCGACCGCGGTCGAGGTGACCGCGCATGCGTTCAGCGCCAGCGCGCGTCAGAAGATCGTTGCTGCCGGGGGTTCGACGACCGTCCTCTAACCGGAGGGCGTCCAGCCGTCCTGTTAGAGTCTCGGACGGGTTCTTGACCAATCGCAGGAGGACACGTGCTCGGTGCCTTCGCCAGGGCATTTCGCACGCCTGACCTGCGAAAGAAGCTGCTCTTCACGCTGGGCATCATCATCTTGTTCCGGGCCGGCAGTTACCTGCCGGCTCCCGGGGTCTCGGTCGAGACCATTCACACCTGCCTGGCCACCACCAAGAACAACAACGCCTACTCGCTGATCAACCTTTTCAGCGGCGGCGCACTGCTCCAGTTGTCGATCTTCGCTCTGGGCATCATGCCGTACATCACGTCCAGCATCATCATCCAGTTGCTGGTCGTCGTGATCCCGCGCCTGGAGGAGCTGAAGAAAGAGGGCAGCGCCGGCGAGCAGCGGCTGACCCAGATCACCCGGTACCTCACCGTGGCGCTCGCCGTGCTCCAGTCCACGGCGATCATCGCGCTGGCCCGCAGCGGGAACCTGTTCCCCAGCTGTCCGCAGGGCAAGGAGATCATTCCGGACACCAGCCTGTTCCGGTTGGGGACGATGGTCATCGCCATGACGGCGGGAACCGCGGTCATCATGTGGCTGGCCGAGCTCATCACCGGGCGGGGTGTCGGCAACGGCATGTCCCTGCTGATCTTCACTTCGATCGCCGCCCAGCTGCCGTCCCAGGGCGGCTCGATCCTGGCGGTCGCCGGCGGTGTCATCTTCGCGCTGGTCTGTCTGCTCGGCCTGGCGATCGTGATCTTCGTGGTCTTCATCGAGCAGGCTCAGCGCCGCATCCCGGTGCAATATGCCAAACGCATGGTCGGCCGGCGGATGTACGGCGGGACGTCCACCTACATTCCCCTGAAGATCAACCAGGCCGGCGTCATCCCGGTCATCTTCGCTGCGTCGCTGCTGCAGATCCCGCAGCTGCTGTCGCAGGTCTGG
>Ga0302254_10000178_pt1 | contig 13598 bp, 11 predicted proteins | sample I_Fen_E1_4_FD_194573 | JGI IMG/M metagenome (GOLD analysis project Ga0302254, IMG submission 194573) | Peat permafrost microbial communities from Stordalen Mire near Abisko, Sweden - I_Fen_E1_4 | ecosystem: Environmental > Terrestrial > Soil > Wetlands > Permafrost | place: Sweden: Abisko... | reverse complement strand
CCACGTTACGGCGGCCATAGCGGCAGGGAAACACCCGGACCCATCCCGAACCCGGAAGTTAAGCCAGCCAGCGCCAATGGTACTGCACCCGACAGGATGTGGGAGAGTAGGACGCCGCCGAACATCTTCTTGCCGATGGGGGCCATCTCAACGATGGCCCCCATCGCTATTGTGGGCGCATTCTGCGTCCGCACCGAGCAGTTCCGAGGAGTGAGAGCACGTGGCAGACGGTCGTCAGTCGAACGAGGGAGCGTCGCATGGGCGTTCCCAGGGTGGGCGTTCCGGGACGAGCAAGCCCTCTGCCGGCCGCTCGGACAAGCCCCGCTCGGACAAGCCACGTTCCGGCAAGCCTCGCTCCGACGGTGGCCGTGGGCGGTCCGACTCTCGCGGTGGCCAGAGCCGTGGCTCCTCCGGTCGTCCGCCCCGCAAGGGCGACTGGTCCCGGCCGTCCGCGGAACAGGGCCCACGGACCGTCGACCAGGAGCGGTACGACGGCCCGCCGTTGCCCGAGGACATCACCGGCCGTGAGCTCGACCGGTCGGTCAGCGCGCAGCTGAAGGGGCTGCCCGACAAGCTCGCGCTCCGTGTGGCTCGCCACCTGGCGGCTGCCGGCGTCCTGATCGACAGTGACCCCGAGACGGCGTACCAGCACACGCTGGCCGCGCGCGCACGGGCGTCCCGGCTCGCCGTGGTGCGCGAGGCGACGGGTGAGGCGGCCTACGCGGCCGGTCACTACGCCGAGGCACTTGCCGAGCTGCGCGCCGCCAAGCGCATGAACGGTGCCACCGACTACCTCCCGATCATGGCCGACTGCCAGCGGGCTCTCGGTCATCCCGAGCAGGCCCTCAAGCTGGCCAAGAGCCCCGCCATCGCCAACTTCAGCTCGGCCGCCAAGGCGGAGATGACCCTGGTCGAGGCCGGTGCCCGTCGCGACATGGGCCAACTCGACGCAGCGCTACGGACCCTCGAGCTCGCGCCCCTGCAGTCGAAGAGCCGGGAGCCGTGGGTGGTGCGCCTGCGCTATGCCTACGCCGACACCCTCGAGTCCGCCGGCCGGGAGACCGAGGCCCTGGCCTGGTTCCACCGCACCCACGCCGTCGACTCCCAGGAGCTCACCGACGCGGCGGACCGCGCTGAGATCCTCGAGAAGCGCCTCGACTGACCGTCCGCTGCGCGGTCGGTGTCGCCGCTGGCGTTTCGCAGTCCCATCGGTCACAATGACTGCACAACTACACACGTGTCACATGCGTTCACTCATCCGCGCGTGAGCCCGCCGGGGAAGGCGTCGCTCCGACGCCGCGGATGAAGGAGAACCACGGTGACCGCACCTCTCAACAGCCGCCCCGTCCCGACGACGCGTGGCGTCCTGTTCGTGCACTCCGCGCCCTCGGCTCTGTGCCCCCACCTCGAGTGGGCGGTCGGGGGCGTGCTGGGTGCTGCCGTGAGCCTGGACTGGTCCCCGCAGCCCGCCCAGGCCGGCACCTACCGGGCCGAGCTGTCCTTCTCCGGTGAGCCCGGGACCGCCGCGGCGATCGCCTCGGCCCTGCGTGGCTGGAACCACCTGCGCTTCGAGGCGACCGAGGACCCCACGCCGCAGTCCGAGGGCGCCCGCTTCTCCTACACCCCCGACCTCGGCGTCTTCCACGCCGTCACCGGACTGCACGGCGACCTGATGATCCCCGAGGACCGGCTCAAGGCCGCGGTGGTCAAGGCCGCCCTGGGTGACACGACGCTGCTCAACGAGATCGACAAGCTGCTCGGCAAACCGTGGGACGACGAGCTCGAGACCTTCCGCCACGCCGGCGAGGGCGCTCCCGTGCGGTGGCTGCACCACGTCGTCTGACCGCGCACGAGACCCTGGGGCCCGCGCTGGGTTCGCCGGTTCCCGACCTCGCAGGCTCGATCGGGGCCGATCAGAGGGGGATATTCCCGTGCGCTCCCCGTCGTACGCCGTCGCGCTGGACCGCGTGGTCGATCGCGCGCGCGATGGCCGAGCGAGTGACGGCGGGCTCGACGACCTCGTCCACGACCCCGATCTCGACGGCCTTGTCCACGCCGCCGGCCAGGCGCTCGTGCTCGGCAGCGAGCTCGGCCTCGACCTGAGGGCGGATCTCCGGTGCCACGTCGGCCAGCTTGCGCCGGTGGAGGACCCGGATCGCCGCCACGGCACCCATCACCGCGACCTCCGCACCGGGCCAGGCGAAGACCCTGGTCGCGCCGAGAGCACGGGAGTTCATGGCGATGTAGGCGCCGCCGTACGTCTTGCGCGTCACCAGCGTCACCCGGGGCACGACGCACTCACCGAACGCGTGGAGGAGCTTCGCGCCGCGTCGGACGACGCCGTCCCACTCCTGGCCGACACCCGGCAGGTAGCCGGGCACGTCGACGAGCACCACCAGCGGCACGCCGAGGGCGTCGCACAGCCGGACGAAGCGTGAGGCCTTCTCGGCCGACAGCGAGTCGAGGCAGCCACCGAGCCGGAGCGGGTTGTTGGCGACGACGCCGACGGTCCGGCCGCCGAGGCGGCCGAGCGCGGTGACGATGTTGGGGGCCCACCGTTCGTGGAGCTCCTGCATCGTGCCGTCGTCGAGGACGGCGGCGACGAGAGGGTGCACGTCGTAGGCGCGTCTCTTGGACTCCGGCAGCATCTGCGACAGGTCGCGGTCCTCGACGGCCGCGACGTCCAGCTGACCCTGCGACCCGAGCAGCGAGGCCACCGTGCGCGCCCGCTCGAGGGCCTCCTGCTCACTCTCGGTGAGGATGTGGACGACGCCGGAGCGCCGTCCGTGCGGCTCGGGTCCGCCGAGCCGCAGCATGTCGACGTCCTCGCCGGTGACCGAGCGGACCACGTCGGGTCCGGTCACGAAGATCCGGCCCGCGGGGCCGAGGATGACCACGTCGGTCAGCGCCGGACCGTACGCCGCGCCGCCGGCTGCGGGGCCGAGCACGACCGAGATCTGCGGGATCTTGCCCGAGGCCTGGGTCATCACCTGGAAGATCCGGCCGACGGCGTGCAGGGACAGCACGCCCTCCGCCAACCGGGCGCCGCCGGAGTGCCAGAGGCCGATGATCGGCGTGCCCTCGGTCATCGCCCGGTGGTAGGCGTTGACGACGACCTTGCAGCCCTCGTCGCCCATCGCCCCGCCCATGACGGTCGCGTCGGAGCAGAAGACCACCACGCGCCGGCCGTGCACGCGCCCGACCGCGGCGAGCATGCCGCAGTCGTCCTCGGGACTGATCAACCGCAGCGTGCCCTCGTCGAGAAGCGCGGTGATCCGGTGGAGGGGGTGGCGGGGGTCCTCGGTGCGCGAGGGCTTGGTCGCGGTCGCCGTCATCACACAGATCCGAACGCGACAGCGACGTTGGCGCCACCGAAGCCGAAGGAGTTGTTGAGGGCGGCGATGTCGCCCGATGGCAGGTCGCGTGCCGAGGTGGGGATGTCGAGCTCGACCTGCGGATCCTTGTTGTCGAGGTTGATCGTGGGCGGGCTGACCCGGTAGTGGATCGCCAGGATGGTGGCGATCGCCTCCAGCGCTCCCGCGCCGCCGAGCAGGTGCCCGGTCATCGACTTGGTGCTGGTCACCACGACCTGGTCGGCGTGTGAGCCGAGCGTCGCGTGGATCATCAGGCCCTCGGCGATGTCGCCCTGCGGTGTGGACGTCGCGTGGGCGTTGATGTGGGCGATGTCGGAAGCGCTGATCTCGGCCTCCTGGAGCGCACGCACGATCGCCCGCGCGCCGCCCCGACCGGCAGGATCGGGCTGGGCGATGTCGTGGGCGTCGGCGGTGATGCCGGCGCCCAGCACCTCGGCGTAGATGGTCGCGCCGCGGGCCTTGGCGTGCTCCTCGGACTCGAGCACGAGCACCCCGGCCCCTTCGCCGAGCACGAAACCGTCACGCGCGATGTCCCACGGCCGCGAGACCGTGGTCGGGTCTCCGGTGTTCTTCGACAGCGCCATCATGTTCGCGAACGCCGCCATCGGCAGCGGGTGGATGGCGGCCTCGGTGCCACCGGCGAGGACGACGTCGGCCCGGCCGAGCCGGATCTGGTCGAGCGCGAGCGAGATGCCCTCGTTGCCGGACGCACACGCCGAGACGGGCGTGTTCACCGCGGCGCGGGCGCCGACGTAGAGGCTGATGTTGGCCGCCGGTGCGTTCGGCATCAGCATCGGTACGGCGAGTGGTGACACGCGGCGCGGACCCTTCTCCTTGAGCACGTCGTAGTTCTGCAGCAACGTGATCACCCCACCGATCCCCGACGCCATCGCGACGCCGACCCGGTCGTGGTCGATGTCGGCGCCCTCGAGCCCGGAGTCGGCCCAGGCCTCCATCGCCGCGACCATGGCGAACTGCGACGAGCGGTCCAGTCGGCGGGCCTTGACCCGCTCCAGCACCTCGGTCGGCTCGACGGCGATCCGGCCGGCGATCCTGACGGGCAGCTCCTCCGCCCAGGGGTCGTCGAGATGGCGGACGCCCGACTGGCCCTTGACCAGTGCGTCCCAGGTGGACGAGACATCGCCACCGACGGGGGAGGTCGTCCCCAGTCCGGTGACGACGACACGCTTCTTAGGCATTGGGTCCTCGCGAGTGTGCTCGGTGGATGGATGGGCTGCGGGCAGGAGCCCCGCGGTCAGCCCTGGGCGTTCTCGATGAACGAGACGGCGTCGCCGACCGTCTTGAGGTTCTTCACCTCGTCGTCGGGGATGGACACGCCGAACTTCTCCTCGGCGGCCACGACGACCTCGACCATGGACAGGGAGTCGACGTCCAGGTCGTCGACGAAGGACTTGTCGAGCTGGACGTCCTCGACGGGGATACCCGCTACCTCGTTGACGATCTCGGCGAGGTCGGCGCGGATCTCTTCGGTGGTGGCCATGCTGTGGTCCCTGCTCTCTGTTGTCACCAGTGGTGGTTGCGGTTGTCTACCCCGGCGTGCCGGGGTCGGGTTACGGAACGGTGATGACCTGGGCGGCATACGCCAGGCCGGCACCGAACGCGATCAGCAGCGCGGTGTCCCCGCTGCGTGCCTGTCCCTCCGCGATCATGCGGTCGAGGGCCAGGGGGATGGAGGCCGCCGAGGTGTTGCCCTGCTCGGCGATGTCGCGGGCGATCTTCACCCGGTCGGGAAGCTTCATGGCGCGGGCCATCGCGTCGATGATCCGCATGTTGGCCTGGTGGGGCACGAACACGTCGAGGTCGTCGGGCGTGATGCCCGCGCGGTCGAGTGCCTGGTGGGCCACCTTGGCCATCGTGAACGACGCCCAGCGGAAGACCGGGTTGCCCTGCATCGACAGGCTGGGCATGGCCGGCTCGTCCTTGGCCATCGCGTCGCGCCAGTCCTCGTCCTGACGGATCAGGTCGAACTGCTCACCATCGGAGCCCCACACCACCGGGCCGATCCCGGGGGTGTCACTCGGACCGACCACGGCTGCGCCGGCGCCGTCGGCGAAGATGAACGCCGTTCCGCGGTCGGTGGAGTCGGTGAGGTCCGAGAGTCGCTCGACGCCGATCACCAGGACGTGGCCCGCACCGCCGCCCCGCACCATCTGGTCGGCGAGCGCGAGCCCGTGGCAGAAGCCGGCGCAGGCCGCGGAGATGTCGAAGGCAGCCGCCTGGTTGGTGCCGAGCTCGTAGGCGATCGCCGTGGCGATGGCCGGGGTCTGCAGCAGGTGGGTGACGGTGGCGACGATCACGCAGTCGATCTGCTCGGCGTCCACCCCTGCGTGCTCGAGCGCGGCTCGGGAGGCCGCGACCGACATCACCTGCACCGTCTCCTCGGGCGTGGCGAAGCGGCGCTGCTTGATGCCCGAACGCTGCTGGATCCACTCGTCGCTGGAGTCGATCGCATCGACGATGTCGGCGTTGGGGACGATCAGTGACGGGCGATAGCTGCCGATGCCCAGCACGGCGGTGTGCGGTGCTCCGACGGCGCTCTCGAGCGCGGCCATCAGGCCGCCCCCTCCGGGTGGAGTCGCACCAGAGGCTGACCGGGTGAGACCAGGTCACCGTCCTCGACGAGCCACTCGACCACCTGACCGCCATGGGCGGCCCGGACCTCGGTGCGCTCACGCGAGCTCGCGACGTCGCCGACGGCGGCGCCGGGAGCCAGCATGTCGGCCGCCGCGGCCTCGGCCGAGCGGTGGAACGTGCCCTTCATCGGCGAGACCACCATCAGCCAGGTCGGGGTGGTGTCGATCATCGACGCCTCACCGTGCTTGGCGCAGAAGTCGCGGGCGTCGTCGAGCTGGTCAGGCGTCTTGAGCGCGAAGGTCTCGACCCCGGGCAGGGCGCGTTTGGCGATCCCGGCCAGGGTACCGGCCGGCGGCATCTCGAGCAGCCCGGTGACCCCGAGGTCCGACATGGTCTCCATGCACAGGTCCCATCGCACGGGGCGGGCGATCTGCCCGACGATCCGGGCCACGACCTCGCGGCCGTCGTGGACGATCTGGCCGTCCCGGTTGGAGATCAACGGTGTGCGCGGGTCGTGCGTCGACACGGAGCGGGCGAGCGTGGCCATCCGGCCGACGGCGGGGGCCATGTGCTCGGTGTGGAACGCGCCGGCGACGCTGAGCGGGATCAGCCGCGCCTTGGCCGGAGGGTTGTCGGCCAGCGCCTGGAGCTGCTCCATCGTGCCGGCGGCGACGATCTGGCCGGGGCCGTTGTCGTTGGCGGGTGTCAGACCCTGGGCCTTCAACGAGGCGAGCACCTCGTCGCGGTCGCCGCCGAGGACGGCGGTCATGCCGGTGGGGGTCGCGGCGGCAGCGGCGGCCATGGCGTTGCCGCGCTCCCGCACGAGCACCATCGCCTGCTCGGCCGTGATCGCCCGGGCACCGGCCGCCGCGGCGATCTCTCCGACGCTGTGGCCGGCGACCGCCCCGATCTGGCTGAAGGCGTCGGCCGGGTGGGGGAACAGCTCGAGCGCCGCGATCAGCCCGGTGGCCACCAGCAGCGGCTGGGCGATCTTCGTGTCGCGGATGGTCTCGGCGTCGGCCTCGGTGCCGTAGTGGGCCAGGTCGAGGTCCGCGACGGTCGAGAGCCACTCGAATCGGGAGGCGAAGGTGGCGTCCTCGAGCCAGGGGGTGAGGAAGCCGGGGGACTGAGCTCCCTGACCGGGAGCGACGATGACGAGCACAGCTCCAGCCTTGCGGGTCGCGACGTGCCGGTGCTCGTCGGGCGCGCACGAAACTTGCCCCTGGATCTTTGTAGGTTTCCTACAATCACGCCCCGCGAGCTGAGCCTGCGAAGACCGCGATCAGGGCGGGAGCTCGAGAAGGGCTCCCGGTGGCTCAGTCGTCCGCCGGCAGGCGGGCCTGTCGACCGAGCACGAGCGCGAGCTGGAGGGTGAGGGCCTCGCGGGCGTCGGTGGCCGACAGTCCGGTCACGTCGGCGGCCTGCCGCAGCCGGTAGCGCACCGTGTTGGGGTGAACGAACAGTGCGCGTGCCGTCGCCTCCAGGGACTGCCCGTGCTGGAAGTACGCCGTGAGCGTCTCGATCAGCGTGTTCCCGCGGGCCGCGCTGGCTCGGCGCAGGGGCACGAACACCTCCTCGACGAGATGGCGACGGGCATGGCCGTCACCGGCCAGTACCCGCTCGGGCAGCAGGTCGTCGGTGGCCACGGGGCGCGGAGCGTCGGGCCAGCCCACGGCCGCCCGCAGCCCGGAGAGCGCGGCCCGGGCGGAGACGTGGGCCGAGGCGAGGTCGTCGGCGCGCGGACCGACCACGACGGGTCCGTCGCCGAAGAAGCGCACCACCGCATGGGCAGCCTTGTCGGTGTCGACCGCCCCGCCGAGGATCACCACGAGGCGGTCGCCCTGGGTGGCGCACAGGGCGTCCATGCCCGCGGCCCGAGCGGCACGCCGTACCTGGTCGAAGAGGTCCTCGCTGCGCTGCGCCGGGGCGTTCCCGAGCACGACGCTCACCCCGCCGCGGTGCGCCCAGCCCAGCGCGCTGGCCCGGGAGGCCACCGCTTCGTCCGCCTCGGCGCGGAGCACGGAGTCGACCACCAGCGCCTCGAGCCGGGCGTCCCACGCCCCGCGGGCCTCGGCGGCCCGGGCGTACACCTCGGCGGTGGCGAAGGCGACCTCGCGGGCGTACCGCAGCACCGCGGCGTGCACTGCGGGCGCGTCGGCCGGGTCCACGACCTCGTCGACGTGCGACTCCACGACCTCGATCCCCAGGCGCACCAGGTCGACGGTCTGCCCGAGCGTGATCACGCCGGTCAGGGTCCGCGGTGCGGCGCCGAAGACGGCGGCGGCGGTGTCGCCGGGGGCTGCGGCGTCGTCGCCGAGCCGGAACCAGTCGACGAAGCCCTGGATGCCGGCCTGGAGGATCTGTCCGACCCACGAGCGGCTCTCGGCCGTGAGGTCGCCGAACCACGGCATGTCGGTGAGCATCCGCGACATGGCAGCGCTGCTCAGGGAGCCGGTCGCGCGGCGAAGCGCGTCGGCCGCACGCTCCCGGGACGCCTCGTGCGGGAGCGCGGCGCCGCTGTGGGCGGGCTCCGGCAGGGCGGCAGCGGTCACGTGTCGACCCTAGTGACGGGGCCTGATGGTGTCACCAGCGGCCGACTGCGGGACCAAGGTCCCGAGGAATCCCGCATGAACGCTGGACTTCCTCCTGACATACGACGGGTACGTCTGGTTGAATCCGGCACAACCGCGACAGGAGACCGACGTTGCCGATGCGCCAGCACCGCGTGCACTACGTGACCATCCACGGGCACCGCCGGGCCTTCGTGAAGGTCGGGTCCGGCCCGGCCGTGCTGCTCCTGCACGGCCTCGGCTGTGACCACCGGACCTGGCTGCCCGTGATCGACGCGCTCTCGCGTCACCACACGGTCATCGCACCCGACCTGCTCGGCCACGGGATGTCCGACAAGCCGCGCGCCGACTACAGCGTCGGAGGCTTCGCCAACGGCATGCGCGACCTGCTCACCGTCCTCGGGATCGACAAGGCCACGGTCGTCGGCCACAGCTTCGGGGGAGGGGTCGCGATGCAGTTCGCCTACCAGTTCCCCGAGCGCACCGAGCGTCTCGTGCTGGTCGGCTCGGGCGGGCTCGGCCCCGAGGTGTCCGCCGCCATCCGGGCGATCACCACCACCGGCTTCTACCAGGTGATGGGCCTGCTGACGCTGCCCGGCGTGCGCCACGTCGGGACGGCCGGGCTGCGCGCGCTGTCGCGGACGGGGCTCAAGGACTTCCGCGACTTCGACGAGGTGGCCGAGATCTACGAGTCGTTCCAGGACCCGGCGGCGCGGGCCGCGATCCGCCACGTCGTCCGCGCAGTCGTGGACTGGCAGGGCCAGATCGTGACCATGGCCGACCGGGCCTATCTCACCGAGGCCATGCCGATGCTGGTGATGTGGGGAGACGAGGACCGGGTGATCCCCACCAGCCATGCGGCGCGGGCAGCCGAGCTGGCGCCGAAGGCCCGGATCGAGATCCTCCCGAACTCCGGGCACTTCCCCCACAAGGACCATCCGGACCTGTTCGTGAAGGTGCTCCACGACTTCGTGAGGACGACGCGCCCGGCGGCGTACTCCCGGGCGCGGTGGCGCCGGCTGCTCGAGCGTGGTGCGGACGCACCGGCCCCGCTGGCCGCCGTCGAGGGCGCCTGACAGCGTCGCCGCTCAGGCGTCCCCGCCCTCCTGCTTGACGCCGGAGACGGCCGTCGCGTCGTCGATCCGGTAGTGGTCGAGCGCCTTCTGGACCGCGTCGCGGCCGATCCGGCCCTCCTCGGCCAGGGCGGAGAGCGCCTGGCAGACGACCGACTCGGCGTCGATCTTGAAGTAGCGACGCGCGGCCGGGCGGGTGTCGGCGAAGCCGAACCCGTCGGCGCCGAGTGCATGGAAGCGCTGCGGCACCCAGCGGGCGAGCTGCTGGGGAACGGCACGCATGTAGTCGCTGACCGCGACGACCGGTCCGGCCGCGTCCCTCAGCTTGCCGGTGAGGTAGGGCGTGCGCTGCTCCTCGAGCGGGTGCATGAGGTTCCACTCCTCGACGTCGAGGGCCTCGCGCGACAGCTCGTTCCACGACGTGACCGACCACAGGTCGGCCGCGACGCCCCAGTCGTCGGCCAGCAGCTGCTGGGCGCGCTGGATCCACGGCACCCCGACGCCACTGGCGAACAGCTGGACCCGGGGCGCGTCGTCCGCGAGGCCGTCCGGTGCCCAGGACAGCCGATAGATGCCACGCAGCAGCCCGTCGACATCGAGGTCGTCGGGTTGCACCGGCATGCTGATCGGCTCGTTGTAGACCGTCAGGTAGTAGATGACGTCCTCGCCGTTCGGGTGCTCGGCGCTGGAGCCGTACATCCGGTGCATGCCGTTCTGCACGATGTGCGCGATCTCGTAGGCGAACGCCGGGTCGTAGTGGACGACGGCCGGGTTGGTCAGCGCCAGCAGCGGGGAGTGCCCGTCGGCGTGCTGCAGCCCCTCGCCGGTGAGCGTCGTACGGCCGGCAGTGGCGCCGATCAGGAACCCGCGGGCGAGCTGGTCGGCCATCGCCCAGATGGAGTCGCCGGTGCGCTGGAAGCCGAACATCGAGTAGAAGATGTAGAAGGGGATCATCGGCTCGCCGTGCGTGGAGTACGACGACCCGGCGGCCGTGGCGGACGCGACGCAGCCGGCCTCGGAGATGCCCTCGTGGAGCATCTGGCCCTGCGGTGACTCCTTCCAGGCCAGCAGCAGCTTGCGGTCGACCGACTCGTAGAGCTGGCCCGCCGGGTTGTAGATCTTGGCGGAGCTGAACATCGAGTCCATGCCGAACGTGCGGTACTCGTCGGGGGCGATCGGCACGATCCGCTGCCCGATCTCCTTGTCCTTCATCAGGTCCTTGAGCAGCCGGACCAGGGCCATCGTGGTCGCGATCTTCTGCTTGCCCGAGCCCTGCTTCAGCTCGTCGTACATCCCGTCGCCGGGGAGCGTGATCGCGCGCGGGTTGACACGCCGCATCGGCACGCCGCCGCCGAGCTCGCGGCGCCGGTCGCGGAGGTACTCGAGCTCCGCCGAGCCCTCACCCGGGTGGTAGAACGGCGCCGAGCCGTCGAACTCGTAGTGCTCGTCGATGTCGTGGTCGGTGACGGGGAGCTCGAGCCGGTCGCGGAACGCCTTGAGGGTCGCGGTGTTCAGCTTCTTCATCTGGTGGGTGGCGTTCTTGCCCTCCAGGGCGTCGATGGTCCAGCCCTTGATGGTGTGGGCGAGGATCACCGTCGGCTGGCCCGCGTGCTTCGACGCCGCGTCGAAGGCGGCGTACACCTTGCGGTAGTCGTGGCCACCGCGCGGCAAGAGCTCGATGTCGCGGTCGGTGAGGCTCTCGACCATCTTGCGCAACCGCGCGTCGGCGCCGAAGAAGTGCTCGCGGATGTAGGCACCGGTCTCCACCGAGTAGGTCTGGAACTGGCCGTCCGGCGTCTTGTTCATCTGGTTGACCAGAGCGCCGTCGACGTCCTGGGCCAGCAGTGCGTCCCACTCGCGTCCCCAGACGACCTTGATCACGTTCCAGCCGGCGCCGCGGAAGAACGACTCCAGCTCCTGGATGATCTTGCCGTCGCCGCGGACCGGTCCGTCGAGCTGCTGCAGGTTGCAGTTGATGACGAACGTGAGGTTGTCGAGCTCCTCGCGTGCGGCGAGCCCGATCGCCCCGAGCGACTCCGGCTCACCCATCTCGCCGTCGCCCAGGAACGCCCAGACGTGCTGCCCGCTGGTGTCCTTGATGCCACGGTTCTGCAGATAGCGGTTGAAGCGCGCCTGGTAGATCGAGTTCAGCGCCGCCAGACCCATGGAGACCGTCGGGAACTCCCAGAACTCCGGCATCAGCCGAGGGTGGGGGTAGGACGACAGGCCCTTCCCGGGGCCGTGCTGGACCTCCTGGCGGAACCGGTGGAGCTGGTCGGAGCTGAGCCGCTTCATCAGGTAGGCGCGCGCATAGATGCCGGGGGAGGCGTGACCCTGGATGTAGAGCTGGTCGCCGCCGCCCGGGTGGTCCTTGCCGCGGAAGAAGTGGTTGTAGCCGACCTCGTAGAGGCTGGCGGCCGAGGCGTACGTCGCGATGTGGCCGCCGACCTCGAGCCCCTTGCGGTTGGCCGACGACACCATCACCGCGGCGTTCCAGCGGATCAGGCGCCGGATCCGGCGCTCCATCTCCTCGTCGCCCGGGAACCACGGCTCGCGCTCAGGGGGGATCGTGTTGATGAAGTCCGTGCTGCGCAGCGCTGGCACGCCGACCTGCTTCTCACGAGCACGCTCGAGGAGGCGCAGCATGATGTAGCGGGCGCGGTCACGACCATGGGCGGCGGTGAGGTCGTCGAAGGAGTCGAGCCACTCCTGGGTCTCCTCGGGGTCGATGTCCGGGAGCTGGGTCGGGAGGCCCTCGTGGATGACCGCACGGCTCTGCACAGGCTCGCTGGGCGACCCGGAGCTGACCGCGGGTGTGGCAGAAGAAGTCTCACTCACCCGTTCATCGTGTCACGCGCTGAAGCCGGGTGAAATCTACCCGTGAGTAGGCCCGCCCCTCGGGATGGGTTGCGCCGCGGGTCGGAGTCCGATGGACTACTCACCACTGAGCCGGTGGTGAACGTCCGTGCCGCCGGCGCCGACAGCTTGGAGGAGCCCGTTGAGCGCGACCGCTGGTGGCGGTTCCACCCATACCGACGCCCCCGCGGGTCCGGCCGCGCGACTCGGCCTTGTCAAGGGCATGGTCGTCCAGGAGCTCGGGTGGGACTCCGACACCGACGACGACCTGAGGGTCGCCATCGAGGACGCCCTCGACTCCGACATGGTCGACAGCGACTACGGCAACGTGGTGGACGCTGTCGTGCTGTGGTGGCGTGACGAGGACGGCGACCTGGTCGACGGACTCGTGGACTCCCTCACCGACCTCGTGGGCGGCGGTGTCATCTGGCTGCTCACCCCGAAGGTCGGTCGGCCCAACTCCGTCGACCCCGCCGACATCACCGAGGCCGCGCCGATCGCGGGTCTCGCCCTGACGACCACCGCTGCTGTCAGCAAGGACTGGACGGCCACGCGACTCGTCACGCCCAAGTCGCCCGCGTGATCGGACGGGCGTTGCCCCACGTCGTCGTCGGTCGGGCCGTCGGTCTGGCCGGCACGGTCGGCACGAGCGCCAAGGTGCTCGGAGCAGCCGGCATCCTGCGCCCCATCCCGCCGACGGCCCTGGCCAGGATGGGCAAGGCGCTCAAGGACTGGGGGACCGGCCCTGCGGGTGGTTTCACGGCGATGGCGATGCGAGACCCGCAGCGCGTCGGACTGATCGACGAGCAGGGCTCGCTGACCTGGGGCGACATGCACGGGCGGTCCAACGCCCTGGCCAGGGCCCTGGCCGCACGCGGCGTCGGCGAGGGCGACAGCGTCGCGGTGATGTGTCGCAACCACCGCGGCTTCGTCGACGCCTGCGTCGCGACCGCCAAGCTCGGAGCCGACATCCTGCTGCTGAACACGGCGTTCGCCGGGCCACAGCTGGTCGACGTGCTCGAGCGCGAGGGTCCGCAGGTCGTCATCCACGACCAGGAGTTCACCGGCCTGCTGGCCGGTGCCCGGATCGACGTGCGGGTCCTCGGCTGGGTCGACTCCGAGTCCGCCGA
>Ga0302254_10000175_pt1 | contig 13610 bp, 10 predicted proteins | sample I_Fen_E1_4_FD_194573 | JGI IMG/M metagenome (GOLD analysis project Ga0302254, IMG submission 194573) | Peat permafrost microbial communities from Stordalen Mire near Abisko, Sweden - I_Fen_E1_4 | ecosystem: Environmental > Terrestrial > Soil > Wetlands > Permafrost | place: Sweden: Abisko... | reverse complement strand
TCGCAACGTCGTCCTCGACAAGAAGTTCGGCGCGCCGACCATCACCAACGACGGCGTGACCATCGCTCGCGACATCGAGCTGGAAGACCCGTTCGAGAACATGGGCGCCCAGCTTCTCAAGGAAGTCGCGACCAAGACCGACGACGTCGCCGGCGACGGCACGACCACGGCCGTGGTCCTGGGCCAGGCGATGATCAACGAAGGCATCCGCAACGTCACCGCGGGCGCCAATCCGATGCTCATCCGCATCGGCATCGAGAAGGCCGTCGAGGCCGTCGTCGCCGAGATCAAGAAGCAGTCCCGCCCGATCGACTCGCGTGAGGAGATCGCGGCAATCGCCACCATCTCGGCCGCCGATCCGGAAGTCGGCGACATCATTGCCGAGGTCATGGACAAGGTCGGCAAGGACGGTGTCGTCACGGTCGAGGAAGGCCAGTCGCTCGGCCTCGAGAAGGAATACACCGAGGGCATGCAGTTCGACCGGGGTTACATCTCGGCCTACTTCGTGACCAATGCCGATCGCATGGAAGCGGTCCTCGAGAACCCGAAGATCCTCATCACCGACAAGAAGATCTCGGCCATCCCGGACATGCTGCCGGCGCTCGAGAAGGCCGTCCAGATCGGACGCCCGCTCCTGGTCATCGCCGAAGACGTCGACGGTGAGGCTCTCCCGACACTCGTCGTCAACAAGCTCCGCGGTACCGTCTCCGTTCTGGCCGTCAAGGCCCCGGGCTTTGGCGATCGGCGCAAGGAGATGCTTCGTGACATCGCCATCCTGACCGGTGGCACCGTCATCAGCGAAGAGCTCGGGCGCAAGCTCGAGTCCGTCACCGTCGAGGACCTCGGCGAGGCCCGACGTGTCGTCGCCACAAAGGACGACACCACGATCGTCGACGGCGCCGGTGCGCCCGAGGCGGTCAAGGCCCGTATCGCCCAGATCCGGACCCAGATCGAGGACACCACCTCGGACTACGACCGCGAGAAGCTCCAGGAGCGCCTCGCCAAGCTGGCCGGCGGCGTGGCCGTCATCAAGGTCGGTGCGGCCACCGAGGTCGAGCTCAAGGAGAAGAAGCACCGCATCGAGGACGCTCTGTCCACCGTGCGGGCCGGCATCGAAGAGGGCATGGTCGCCGGTGGCGGCGCAACCCTCCTGCACTGCCAGGTCGTTCTCGACAAGCTCAAGCTCAAGGACCCGGACTCCCAGGTCGGTGTCGACATCGTCCGCCGGGCTCTCGAGTATCCGATCCGCCAGATCGCGGATAACGCCGGTGCGCACGGCGAAGTCATCGTCGACCAGGTTCGCGGCATGAAGGTCGGCTTCGGCTACGACGCGCTCAAGGGCGAGTTCGGCGACATGTTCGAGAAGGGCATCGTGGACGCCGCAAAGGTGACGCGCTCTGCCCTCGAGAACGCGGCCTCGATCGCCAAGATGGTTCTCACGACCGAGACCCTCATCACCGACATTCCCGAGAAGAAGGACGCTGCTGCCGGCGGCCACGGCCACGGCGGCGGGGAGATGGACTTCTAACCCAATCGCGCACTGTATCGCCGGTCCGCGGCGAAGGAGCCCCGGGCGAACAGCCCGGGGCTCCTTGCTTATCGGGTGAGGTTCTCCCGAAGCTTATGGATGGCCGTCGCGCCGGCGTCGGTACAAGACCCCATTTGACACGGCTCCGTCGGGCCAGCACTCTTTCGCGAGGACAAGTAACAAACAGGGAGGTTCCCAGTGACCCGTCTTCCAAAGCCCGCTTTAGCACTCATGGCTGTCACAGCCATCGTCTTCGCAGGCGCGTGCGGCGGCAATTCCGGCACACCGACACCGCCGCCGATCACCGATCCGAGTGAGGTGATCACCAAGTCGGTAGCGGTCGTGCCGGCGGTCAAGTCGCTTCATCTCAAGTTGGAGGTGAGCGGCAAAGTCAACACCGGTGCGCTGACCGGCGGAAGCTCAGGCGGGCTCGGTCTGAGCGGAAACTTCGACCTCTCCGGGACGACGGTCGAGGGCGACGTCGATGTCACCAAGGTGGCTACGGACCTCAAGTTCGCGGTTCCGGGCGTCCTCGGCTTGACCGGTGAAGCTATCGTCGTCGACGGCAACTTGTACTACAAGACCAGCCTCACGGGCGACAAGTTCACGCAGTCCAAGCTCAGCGACACGGTGCCGGTTTCGATTCCGAGTCCGGGTGCCTTGGCCAGCGCGGACATCACGAGCGGCATCGCATCGCTCCGCAAGAGCCTTGACGACGCGGGCGCCAAAGCCACGCTCTTGGCCGACGACCAGGTCAACGGCAAGGACGCCTACCACGTTTCGATTTCGGTCCCGGTCGACAAGATCAATGCGATGCTCGCCCAGAGCGGTTCGGCCACGGCAGGCCTGACGCTCGACAGCGCCAGCGTCGACTACTGGGCCTACAAAGACAGCCTCCTGCCTGCCAAGATCAGCATCGTTGGCAGCGCGGGAACGCTCGGCAACCTGAGCCTTACTCTCACGCTTACCGATTACGGCAAGTCGGTGACGGTGACGGCCCCTGCCGCAAGCGACATCAAGAGTTAGTTCGCGACCCGGGTCCGCCCTAAATAGCGCGATCTCGAAGCCCCGGGCCGGATGGCCCGGGGCTTCACTATCCGGCGGTGATCGACTCGTCTGGAGCGGTTTCCGCAGGTCGCCGCGCGTCCGGCGTGCGCGACTGGCGGGGAGGCGATAGAGTCTTGCCTCGGCGTCCAATCAGGAGGAGTTACGTGTTTCTTCGCAGGTCCATCGCAGCCGCGGCCGGCTCCCTGGTCGTGATCGTTGCGCTCGTCGCCGGTTGCACGACTGCGGCGCCCCTGACCGATGCCCACCAGATCCTCGACAAGTCCGTAGCCGCGATGGCGAAAGTCCAGTCGGTTCACTTCGAGCTGACGGCGATCGGGCAGTTCGTCTTCGGCATCGACAATTCGACTCCTTCGCCCGGCCCGTCGGACACGGCATCGCCCGTGCCCTCCGCGTCTCCCACCGCGAGCCCGAGCGCGACCGCATCGCCGACGCCCACCGCGTCGCCCACGGCAAGCGGCTCTGCCGCCGCCAGCGGATCGCCCAAAGCCAGCGCATCGGCCAAGGCGAGCCCCTCGGTAGCTCCGACTCCGACCCCGACCGCGACGCCGACTCCCAGTCCCACGGCCGTCCCGACGCCTACCGCTTCGCCCACACCGACGACCGAGCCGGCCCCGATCCCGCTCGATGGCACTACCGCCAGCGGCGATCTCGACCTGGCCAACGCAACGGCTCACATAACGGGCACGTTGCCGGGCCTTCCGAACTTCGCCGGCGAGATGCTGGTCGTCGGGGCCAACTCTTACATGCGGGCTCCCGGCCAGACGAAGTACACGGCCGACGCCACCACGAACCTGCCATTGAATCCGGCGGATAAGTCGGCCGGCCCCGCAGCGTACGTTCTCACGATCCTCTCCGCCGCGGCCGACAAGAGCCTGAAGCCGCAGCTGCTGGGTACCGTCCAGGAGGCCGGTGGCATGGCCTATCACATCCGGGTCGTGGCAACGCCGGACGTGGTCAAGAAGGACACCGGGCTCGGCGGCGAGTCCGTGGGCAACTCGACGGTGGAACTGTGGATCCTGGAGGACAGCTTCTTCGTCGAACGGATGGAGTTGTACACGAGCGATCCGAAGGCCGGCTCCGCCGCGATCCGCCTGGTCCTGTCCGGGTTCAACGCCATCGGCGCGATCAAGGCCCCGCCGGCGGGCCAGGTCTCGAACCCCGGCCTGGAAGTGCCGGCGGCCACCTAGCACCTCGGCGCCGGTAACCCGGCGCCAACGGACCGCTTCTACAATCTCGGGGTGACTCCTCTGTCAGACGCCGGGTCGGAAGGCCGCAAGATCGAGACCGATCCGGACGGCTTCCCAACGCCTATCGAGGGGCCGTCTCCGGGCGCCCCCGACGAGATTCCTCCGCCACCCGATGAAGCTCCGCCGGAGGCATTCGATGGGGCCCGCCTGGAGGCCAGGGAGTCGTCCCCGTTTGAGCCGGAGCCGATCGCGCTTGCAGAGCGACAGGCCGCTACCGAAGCCCTGGCCCAGCGGATCCTGGCGCGCCTCAATCCGGAGCAGCAGCGGGCGGTTCGCACCACGGACGGCCCGGTCCTGATCCTTGCGGGCGCGGGCAGTGGGAAGACGCGCGTTCTCGCGCACCGGGTCGCCTATCTGATCGGCGTCAAAGGCGTCAGGCCGTGGCAGATCCTGGCGGTGACCTTCACCAACAAGGCCGCCGCGGAGCTTCGCGCTCGCATCACCGGGCTGGTTGGGGAAGAGGCCGGCCGAGAGGTCGCGATGGGCACGTTCCATGCCCTGTGCGCCCGAGTCCTGCGCCGCGACGGCGCCGCGATCGGCATCGACCCGCACTTCGTCGTCTACGACACGGACGACCAGCAGGCTCTTCTGAAGGTGATCCTGCGCGAAGACGACCTGCCGGTCACCGGCGAGTACAAGCCGAGCGCGATCCTGGGCGCAATCTCACGGGCGAAGAACGAGATGATCGACGCCGACTTCCTGGCCCAGAACGCTCACACGCATCGCGAACGTGAGATCGCCCGGCTCTACCGGCGCTACCAGACGAGGTTGCGCTCGGCGGCGGCGCTCGATTTCGACGACCTCCTACTCGAGGCCGTGCGGCTGTTCCACGAGGCGCCCGCCGTCCTGGAGCGATACCAGGGCCGGTGGCGCTATCTCCACGTCGACGAGTATCAGGACACGAACCGACCGCAATACCTGTGGGTCAAGGCTCTCGGGGCGGCGCACAAGAACGTGTGCGTGGTGGGTGACGACGACCAGTCGATCTACTCCTGGCGCGGCGCCGACATCCGCAACATCCTCGACTTCGAGGCCGACTACCCCAACGCCGCGGTCGTCAAGCTGGAGCAGAACTACCGCTCCACGCAGCTGATCCTCGATGCCGCGCACGCCGTCGTCACGAACAACTCCTCGCGCAAGGACAAGAAGCTGTGGACGGAGAACTCGGGCGGCCGGCCGATCTCCCGCTTCGAGGCCTACAACGAGGAGGAGGAGGCGGAGTGGATCGCCCGCCAGATAGAGGAGCTCACAGGTGGCCGGGGCACGATCCTCACCCGTCGGGCCGATCAGGAGGTCGAGCATTGGGAGAAGCGCGACCTCGCCGTGATGTACCGCACCAACGCCCAGAGCCGGGCGATCGAGGAAGCGTTCCTGCGCTACAACATCCGCTACCAGCTCGTGGGCGGGACGCGCTTCTACCAGCGCCGCGAGGTCAAGGATGCGCTGGCGTACCTGAGGATCCTGCGCAACGACACCGATCAAGTCAGCTACGAGCGCGTCCTCAACGTGCCTGCCCGGGGGATCGGGGAGAAGAGCCTCGAGGAGCTTCGCGCCGCCGCCGCGGCGAGCGTGGCCGAGGGTGAGGTCGCCGCCACTTACTGGGGAGCGATCAACGCCGCGGCCGAGGGGCGGATCGAGACGCTGGGGTCGCGCGCGCGCAGCGCTCTCGGCGGGTTCGCGGCGCTGGTTGCGCGGCTGCGGACCCGAATCGGGGTGCTGTCTCTTCCCGAGTTGCTTGACGCCGTTCTGGAGGAGTCGGGCTATCGAGCGATGCTCGCCGATGGCTCGGAGGAAGGCGAGGAGCGCTGGGCGAACCTGCTCGAGCTGCGCTCGGTCACCACTCGTTATGACGACCTGACACCCGACGACGCGCTGGACAGGTTCCTCGAGGAGACGGCCCTGGTCGCGGACCAGGATTCATACGAAGCGGGCGCCGACGCGGTCACGCTGATTACGCTCCACGCGGCCAAGGGGCTCGAGTTTCCGGTGGTCTTCATCGCCGGACTTGAGGAGGGCGTCTTTCCGCACAGCCGCTCGCTCGACGACGAGAAGCAGCTGGAGGAGGAGCGGCGCCTCGCCTACGTCGGCATCACGCGGGCCAAGCGGCGGCTGTTCCTGTCGCATGCGGCCCGTCGATCGACGTGGGGCCAGGGCGGTCTCTCCGTTCCGAGCCGCTTCCTGTTCGAGATTCCCGCCGCGCTGATGAGCGGTCCGCGCCTGGACCGCGGCGACGACTTCGACGACGGTGTGGGCGACGTCGATCCGGAGATGGTGTTCGGGCGGCGGCTGGGCAGCCGATTCGGCACGCCGATCCGCGCCGGTGGCGGCGCATGGCGGTCCGGCAGCGGCCAACCCGGCGCCCCGAGGCCTGGGGAGGCGTTCCGCCCCACGCGGGATCTCGGGGCTCGCCGCGATGCCTATGACTCCGGCGCGCGCTCGGGCAGCCTGGACGTGCCGCCGGGGAGCGGCGGCCCGGCCGGCCGCGGGTCGGGCTCCGGAATGCCGTCGTCGCTACGACCGCCGCCTGCGCTGCGTCCCCGCATCCCCGGGGAGCGGCAATTCCGCGACGGCGATCGCGTTCGACACCCCCGCCTCGGGGCAGGCATCGTCGTGACCTCCAAGCTGACGCGCAATGACGAGGAGATCACCGTCGCGTTCTCCAACGGGGGCGGCGTCAAGGTCCTGCTGGCGAGCATCGCCAACCTGGAGTTGATCGGCTGAGGCTTGCGCCGCAGCCCGCGCTACCAAACCTCTGTCCCAAGGGACCGTTACCATGTTGCGGCAACCGGCCGGACAGCCTCGACCGGCCTCCAGCCACCGTATCAGCCACCGTATCCAGCTAGGATCCATCCGACAGATGACCAAATCGAACGTATCGCGATCAAGTCGAGCCAAGGCCGGCGGCAAGGCCGCCCTCGAGCCGTGCGCATGCTGCGGCATCTCCCCGGACCCTCGCGGCCGCCCTTTCTCGATCACTTTCGAGCAGCCGGACGTCATCTCCCAGATCGAGCCCGAGCTTCTCGACACCTGGGGCGGCGATCCGTTCCTCGCCATCAAGAACGTCGGCTTCTTCGTCAGGGTCATCCTCCCGGTCAAGCTGAGCGACGGTTTCGCGATCGATTTCGGGACCTGGCTGGAGGTCTACAACGATGACTTCCGGCAGGCCTGGCAGACCTGGAACTTCCCTGAGTACAAGGACCTCGTGATCGAGGGTTACGTTGCCAACGAGATCGAGCCCTTCGACAGGTTCCCTCACGAGTTGGTCAAGGCGACCGTTCGGCTGCCCGAGCATGTTCCGTATCTCACGAGCAGCGAGGACGAGACGTTCACTAAGCTCCTGACCGACACGTGGCCGCACGCCAAGGTGCTGTCCCACTACGCCGATCTGTTGAAGTCGGAGCCCCCGATCGAAGGCTGATCCGGCGGTCGGACCGCCGTCTCGCAGCCGGCCGGGGTTCTGCCTCGGCCGGAGCCCGCAGCTTTCTCGCTCGACCCCACGCCGCCTGGCCGACGCACGGACGGAGGGATAACGGTGACCGAGTCGATTGAGCAGCCGGCCGGACTTCCGGTCGCGGCAGAAGCGGTCGAGGCTGCCCGCGCGCTCGGCGAAACAGGAGCCCGCGGGCGTCGCGACGAGCTCGTGCCGGTAATCCGTCGCGCCAACGAGCTCTACTACGTCTCCGACGCGCCCGAACTGAGCGACGCCGAATACGACCGCCTCATGCGCGAACTGGTCGCCATCGAAACCGCGTTCCCGGCCTTTGTCACAGCCGATTCGCCGACCCAGCGCGTAGGCGCCGCCCCGACCGGCACCTTCGGCGAGGTCGTTCATCGCCGGCCGATGCTCTCGCTCGGCAACGTGTTCGACGAGGACGAGCTGCGCGCCTTCGACCAGCGCGTCCGGCGCGGTCTGGGTCTGCCGGCCGCACCGGAGGCCGCCCCGGATCTGAGATACGTCGCCGAGCTCAAGATCGACGGCCTAGCGATATCCCTGCGGTACGAGCGCGGCCGCTTCGTCCAGGGGGCCACCCGCGGCGACGGGACCACCGGCGAAGACGTCACGGCCAACCTGAGGACCATTTCCGCATTGCCCGATCGGCTGCGAGAGGCCGTGAACGTCGAGGTCCGAGGCGAGGTTTACATGCCCAAGGCCGAGTTCGCCCGCATCAACGCCGAGCGCGAGGAAGCCGGCCTCCAGACCTATGCGAATCCTAGGAATAGCGGCGCGGGTTCGCTGCGCCAGCAGGACTCGAAGGTGACCGCCGCACGGCGCCTCTCGTCGTGGTCCTACCAGCTGATCGAGGACGGTCCCGACGGACGCCCGGCGGTCGCCAGCCAGTCCGAGGCGCTGGCTCGCCTGGCGGCGCTGGGCTTTCCGGTGAACTCGGATCGGGCCGAGGGCCAGGACATCGACGGCGTCATCGCCTTCCTGGAGGAGTGGCGCGAGAAACGCCACGAGCTGCCCTACGAGACCGACGGCGTCGTCGTCAAGGTCGATCGATTCGACCAGCAGGAGCGGCTCGGGATGGTCTCGCGCGCGCCCCGCTGGGCGATCGCTTACAAGTTCCCGCCCGAGCAAGTCGAAACCGTCCTCGAGGACATCGTGCCGTACGTGGGTCGGACCGGGACCCTGACGCCGGTGGCGCATATGCGTCCGGCAAAGGTGGCCGGCTCGACCGTTTCCCGGGCGACGCTCCACAACCTCGACGAAGTGAGGCGCAAGGACCTGAGAATTGGGGACTGGGTTGTGCTCCAGAAGGCCGGCGACGTGATCCCCGAGGTCGTCCGGTCGCTGCCGGAGCGGCGGACCGGCGCAGAGCGGCTCTTCGAGATGCCGGCCGCCTGCCCGGTTTGCGGGACCCCTGTCGTCCGCGACGAGGGCGCCGTCCGAATCTATTGCCCGAACTCACAATGCCCGGCCCGTCTGGCCCACGAATTCGCCCATTTCGCGGGCCGCGGCGGAATGGACATCGAAGGCGCCGGTTGGGCCGTTCTCGAGCAGCTGCTCGAGCGCGGCCTCGTAAAGACTCGCGGCGACTTCTTCCGGCTCACGGTCGACGAACTGGCCGGCCTGGATCGGTTCGCCCGCAAGAGCGCCGAGAACCTGAAGTCCGCCATCGATAAGTCCCGCCGCCGGCCGCTCGCTCGCGTGCTAAACGCGCTCGGCATTCCACAGGTCGGCGAGCAGACTGCCATCGACCTCGCCGCCTGGATCGTCGAACGCTGGCCTGCCGAGGGCATCGACGCGGCCGAATGGACGGCCCTTGTGGCCCGATCGCTGACCACCGTCACCGCCGAGGAGCTCGAGGAAGTGCCCGGCATCGGGGCAGTCGTGGCCGGCAGTATCGCCGGCTACTTCGGGGCGCCCGAGACGGCGGCCGTGCTCGCGGATCTCGTCGACGCCGGGGTAGTCGCCGAGCCGCCCGCCAGACGAGTGGCTCCGGGGAGTGGCTCCGCCGGCCCTCTCGCCGGCAAGACCGTCGTCGTGACCGGCACCCTTTCCGGCTTCGACCGCGAAGGCGCGGAGGAGGCGATCCGTGCCGCCGGAGGCAAGACCGCGGGCTCGGTCAGCCGGAACACCTCGTATGTGGTTGCGGGCGAAAACGCCGGCTCAAAACTGGCTAAGGCTGCGGAGCTCGGTATCCCGGTGTTGGACGAAGAGGGCTTCCGGCGCGTCCTCGCGGGCGAGCTGGGGTAGGGTCCGGCTACCCGCCCGGCCGTCCCAGGACAAGCCGGATCTGTGCTCCGGGAATATGTTGCGCAGGCTGAAGCCGCTGTGCCGGCCCGTGCGCCCGAGTTGCCCGCCGAACCCCGCATTTCCTAGGCTCAACCAGTCTGCTTCTCGTGGCTAATCGCCCGGCAGTCGAGGCGGTCGGGCCAGGGAAACAGACACGGTGGTTCGCCGTAGGTGCACACCCTTTGCGGCGGAGGGAGCCTCCCCAGCGCGGGCCGGAAGTTCCGTCGGGTAGTTGCGGAACCCAAGTCTTGAGGCCGCCATTGTCCAGGTTCAACCGTGCGGTCGCCGGTGTCACTGCACCGGTCCGACGGGTCGACACTCGCGCTGTACCGAGAAACGGTTCGGCCTTGGCCATGGCCGTCATGGGGATATTGCTGCTCGGCGGCATCATGGCGGTCGAGGGTATCTTTCCCTGGCCTGACGGCGGTCCGCCCAAGAACAACGCATTGCCCACTGATTCGTTCGGTCCGTTCCTTGTGGCCCAGGGTACGGGAAACCCGATTCCGCAGCCCCAGGAGAGCGTAGCCGGAGTCACTTTCGCTCCGGGCGAGACCCCGTCGAGCGCGCCTGCTTCGGGCGGCGGTTACTCGGGCGGCGGCCGGCCCTATGTTCCGGGTCCCACGCCCCCGCCTACGTCCGGGCCGACCGACACGCCGGGGCCGCTACCGACCGACACCCCGACTCCGCCCCCGACCGGCTCAACGGCGACGCCGACGCCGACGCCGACGCCGATTCCAACGCTGGCTCCGACCGACACTCCGACGCCGACTGCGACGCCGACGCCGACGCCGACGCCGATTGCAACGGCGCCTCCAACGCCGGTTCCCACGGCGCCTCCAACGCCGGCCCCGACCGACACGCCCACGCCGGCCCCGACCGACACGCCCACGCCGGCTCCGACCGATACGCCAACGCCGGCCCCGACCGATACGCCAACGCCGGCCCCGACCGACACGCCTGTGCCCGCGGTGACCGACACGCCGCCGCCGGCGCCGACCGACACGCCACCGCCACCGCCGCCGACCGACACGCCGGTGCCCGCGGCGACCTGAGCCGGGTTGGTTTCATACCGCGGCCGACCCTTGACGTTCGCGACCCATACCGCGGCGGTCCTGTGGCTGCCGGTCTCAGCCCATCGCCGAGTTGATCTGGCCCCAGATCCACTCGGGTCGCCAGTTCGGCGCGGGGCCGAGGATCAACCGCGGCGCCTGCCACGTTTCTTCCCAGCCGCGCGCCTGCAACTCGTGCCACGCGGCCGCGTGCTCGTCGGGGATGCCCGCTCTGACGTGCCCACCGACAGGAACGAGGTGGCGGTGCAGGTCGAGGAGGAAGAGCCCGTCCTCGAAGCGCGGGGCCACGGTCGCACCGTAGGCTCGGTCGGCCGGAAGCAGAAAGCCGCGCAACCCGTTCGCATCCTCGAGGACCCAGCCGCCGGTCTCGGCGAGCGTGCCTAGAGGAACGGATCGGTCTTCGGCCGTCGCCCGCCCGTCCAGTTCGAAGACCGCCGGCAGATCTTCGGGCTTCATCGGCCGAAGGCGCGCCCCAGCCGGGGGAACGGGCATCTCGTCGATACCATCGGCCTGGAGCTGGTGGTAGTGGGTCGCCAGCCGAAAGCCCATCCGCTCGTACAGCCGCCGACCGGCCGGAGTCGCGACCAGCGACAGAGTTGCGCATCCGGCGACCAGCAGCCTGCGCCGGAGTTCCTCGGTCATCGCCCGCCCATAGCCGCGACGACGTACGGCTTCCGCGACCACCACGGCACCCAGCCATCCCACCGCCCCGTTGGCCGTCGCCAGCCCCGTGGCAATGAGCTGGCCGTCGACCGTACCGACCACCGGCTGGCACGTCGCCGTCCGGAGGACGAACCAGTAGAACGAACGACGGTCGCGCCAACCCTGAGCGAGTGCCAGCGCCACGGCGGCGTCGACGTCGGCGGCGGTCATGTCGCGGAGTTCGAAGCCAATCACGAATCTCTCCAGCCCGGCGCGGAACAGTGCAACTCTACGATGCGGGGGCGGGCCCGGGCAGGCCCGGGCGGGGCCGCCAGGGCCACGGGGCCGCCACCCGGCTCGACCGAGTTCGAACGTGGGCGTCTCCGCTATCATCCCCGCCATGGCCGAATTGACCCGTGCCGACGTTGCGCACGTAGCCCACCTGGCGCGCCTCGGGCTGACCGAGGCCGAGTTGGCGCGCCTGGAAGGCCAGCTGAACCACATCCTCGTCCAGTACGAGGTCCTCGCAACGCTGGATACCGCGCACATCCCGCCGACGGCGCAGACGATCGAGCTGCAGAACATCCTGCGTGAGGACGCCGTCCAACCCTCTCTGGCGGTGGACGAAGCCCTGGCCAACGCCCCCGAGCGGAGCGGCGATCACTTCGTCGTGCCGGCGATCCTGGGCGGCGAGGGGGGCGCGTAACCGATGCCCGACCTCACGCGCCTCCATGCTCACGAAATGTCGCGCCTGCTGCGAGCCGGCGAGATCAGCTCGCGCGCGCTGACCGAAGCTCACCTGGCCGCCGCCGAGCGGCAGAACGGCGCCCTCAACGCCTGGCTCACGATTTACCGCGCCGACGCGCTCGCTCAGGCCGGGGCTGCCGACACGCGCATCGCCGAAGCCCGCCGCGCCGGCCCGGCCGCCCTCGCGGCGCTGCACCCGCTCTACGGCGTTCCGGTCGCGCTCAAGGACCTCGTGTCCGTGAAGGGCGGCCAGGCCACGGCCGGCTCGAAGATCCTGAGGGGCTACATCGCCCCGTTCGACTCCACGGTCACGGCTCGCCTGCGCGAGGCCGGCGCGGTCATCCTGGGCAAGACCAACATGGACGAGTTCGCCATGGGCTCGTCGACCGAGCATTCGGCGTACGGCCCGACGGCCAACCCTTGGGATCTGACCCGCGTCCCTGGCGGCAGCTCGGGCGGTTCCGCGGCCGCGGTCGCCTCGTACCACACGCCGCTCGCCATCGGCACCGACACGGGCGGCAGCATCCGCCAGCCCGCCTCGATGTGCGGCATCGTCGGTCTCAAGCCGACCTACGGCCGCGTCAGCCGGTTCGGGATCGTGGCCTTCGCCAGCTCGCTCGACCAGATCGGGCCGCTCGCCCGCGACGCCCGCGACGCCGCCCTGCTGCTCCATGCCGTCGCGGGCCGCGACGAGCGCGACGCGACTTCGGCGCCGATCGCCGTCCCGGCGGAGCTGCTCAGCCTCCCCGAGAGCGACGACGAAGCGGCTTCGTACCTGAAGGGGCTCCGGATCGCGCTGCCCAGGGAGTACTTCGTCGAGGGCATGGAACCCGGCGTCGCGGCGCGGATCCGCGAGGCGGTCGCGGCCATGGAAGCCGCCGGCGCGACCGTGGACGAGGTTTCGCTGCCGCACACCGATTACGGCCTGGCGTCGTACTACATCATCGCCCCGGCCGAGGCCAGCTCCAACCTGGCCCGCTACGACGGCGTCAGATACGGTTTCTCGGACCGCAGTTCCGGCGAATTCATCGCCGACTACCTCCGCACGAGGGGCGGCGGCTTCGGGCCCGAGGTCAAGCGCCGCATCATGCTCGGCACGTACGCCCTCTCCGCGGGCTACTACGACGCCTACTACCTCAAGGCGCAGAAGGTGCGGACCCTCATCAAAGCGGACTTCGACGCGGTCTGGGCGGCCGGCTTCGACGCGATCTGCGCGCCGACCAGCCCCACCGTCGCGTTCCCGCTCGGCGCCAGGACCGAAGATCCGGTGGCGATGTACCTCTCGGATGCCTGCACCTTGCCGATCAACATGGCCGGCTTGCCTGGAGCGGCGATCCCGGCCGGACTTTCGGACGGTCTCCCGGTCGGTCTGCAGATCGTCGGGGCGCCGTGGAGCGAGCTGTCGATGCTGCGCTTGGCCCGTGCGTACGAAGGGATCACGGCCAGAGCACCCTGGCGGGCCCTCGAGCCCGCCGAACTCCACCTGACCGACGATCCGACCACGCCCAGCCCGGTCGAACGGAGACAGCGCACCGCAAGCGCCTCCGCCGAGGGCTCGGGCCAAGCTTGAG
>Ga0302254_10000174_pt1 | contig 13692 bp, 9 predicted proteins | sample I_Fen_E1_4_FD_194573 | JGI IMG/M metagenome (GOLD analysis project Ga0302254, IMG submission 194573) | Peat permafrost microbial communities from Stordalen Mire near Abisko, Sweden - I_Fen_E1_4 | ecosystem: Environmental > Terrestrial > Soil > Wetlands > Permafrost | place: Sweden: Abisko... | reverse complement strand
GTCGCGGTTCACGATCAGCGTTCCGATGTCCCGCATCTTCAGGATCCCTCGCGCCACGAACCCAAGAGTGGCGTCGGAGAGCGGAATCATCGGGCCGCGCGACGTCAGGTACGGCAGTGGCATCTGACCCGGCGTGGCATGCAGCTGGCCGAGGGCGCTGTACGGGCCGATCTGGACCTGCAACCTGTGGCGGACCGTGTAGACGCGCCGCGAGTCCTCGCTCCGACCGCCGGACGTTTCGACGGCAAAGAAGAGCGAGCGGTCCACCTCGCCGTCGCCCAGGTTGACGACCGTCTCGTCGTCGTAATTCTCGACGAAGGCCTCGTGCAGGACAATCGAGTCGGTCCGATTGAGGAGGTCGGTGAGGCGCTCCCCGGCGCATTCGACGTAACCGATATAGCGACGTCCCAGGGCATACCCGACGAAGGGGATGAGCACGAAGGCTCCTCCTGCGGGTGGCTGGCCGGCGGGCCACACAGAAGCCACGCCCGGAGCGTACCCCGGCCCCTGCACCCCTCCATCCCCACATAAGTACGGGTGGCGCACCTGCGCACCGCCCGGTGGTCCGGACTCCGTCGAGGGGTCCTGCCCCTGCGCCCGGGCCGCTTAGCCGTTGCGCAAACGGCTCGTGTCGACCACCTCGAAATCGGCGCCGGTCAGGGTCTGCAGACGATGGAGCTGGCCATCGTTCCAGCGCGTATCCGGCTCTCCGCTGATGAACCAGGGGGATCCGTTGTCGGCGAGGATCATGCCGTAGCGCTTGAGGGCGGTCAGCACGACCCGTGCCTGAGCGCCAAAGCTCGAGATGTCGAAGTTTGCCTTGAGGCGGACCCGAAGGCCCATCGGCGGGAGGTTCGAGCAAGCGCCGGCCGTCAGGTGGCGCGCCGGGTAGACATAGCCGCAGGTGGCCCGGGCGGTGAAGCGAATGGCGTGACGGATGACCCCGGACTTGACCTCGGCGTAAAGGACGAGCCCCGGCAAAATGGGCAGCCCGGCCGCGTCCGCGCTGGTCCAGCCGGCCGGTCGCAGGGCATTCGATCGGAGATTCCAGATGGCGCCCGAACCAGCGTGCCAGGTCGAACCCGTCTTCTGGACGTCGTACAGCTCATACAGCCGGCAGGTTCCCCGATCGAGCATCAGCATGTGGCGGTCGAAGCCCTTCTCGATCTTGGCCCCGTTCGGTATCGGGTAGGGACCCGCATCGGACTCGCCGGCATATTGGAACCGGACCGTGTACTTGGGCGTGCTCGCGGTTACGGAGTTGTACGGGATGCCGTCGCCGATCGCGTCGAAGTCCGGATGCAGGTAGGCGGACGTGCCGATCGCCGCGACCATCGCCGCCGAATTGCGGGCAACGGGCAGTTTGGAGATGTCCTTGTTCCAGACGTTCGAGGCCGGGAAGATCGGGCATGGCGACGGCTTTGCCGGCGGTTTCGTGGGGGTCGCGCTTTTGGTTGCGGACACCGACGTGGTGGGCGTCGCCGGCGAACCGGAATCCGGGTCTCCGCTCTCGGCCGGCAGCGACGAGGTGTCATCGCCGCCCATCGTCGGAGTGGCCGCCGCAAGGCCGAGACCCGCTTCGCCTGCGCCTCCCGCCGGGCCTGCCGCGGGCCGGCCGACCTGGACCGCCACGAAGGCGATGATCAGCACGCCGGCGGCCGCGGCCATAAGCAGCGGACGCGGCTGACGTATTCGCATGCGTCGATCCTACGAGGGCTGGCCCCGGTCGGCTCGCCCCGAACGTCCCGACGCGCCGATCAATCCGTACCGATGCGCGACTCCCGGTTCGGGCAGGCTTCGACTCGTCAGCCCTTGATTGCCCCGGTGATATCGCCACCCTGGAGGAACATCCTCTGGAAAATAAGGAAGAGGGCGATCGGAATCACGGACGAGATCAGGAGCGCGGCCATGAAGATGTCGAGTTCAATCGACGGCTGCAAAGTCGGAAGCCGGACGGACAGCGGCTGCACGTTCGGGTCCGGCAGCACGAGCAGCGGCCAGAGATAGTCCTTCCAAGTCGCAATTACGGCGAATACGGAGACGACGCCGACGATCGGGCGCGACAGCGGCAGAACGATCGACCAGAAGAGACGGAACGGTCCGGCGCCGTCGACCTGGGCGGCTTCGAAGATCTCTCGAGGCAGGTTGTCGAAGAACCGCTTCATCAGCAGTACGTTCAACGCGCTCGCTCCCGCCGGCAGCCACACGGCCCAGAACGTGTTGATCATCTTGATATGCAGCACCGGCATATCCACGACGGTTAAGTAAAGCGGGACCAGCAACACGATCGACGGGACGAAGAGAGTCGCCAGGACCAACCCCGTCAGGAAGCGGGAGAACCTCGGCTTTAGGACCGAGAGCGCATATCCGCCCGTCGTGGCGACGACGATCTGGACGAGCCAGGATCCGACCGCGATCCAGACAGTGTTGAGGAAGTAGCGGTCTATGTGGACCCTCGTCCACGCTGTCGCCAGGTAGTTCAGGTTGAAGCCGTGGGGCCACAGCGCCATCGGCATGCGCAACGTGTCCTGGGTCGGCGTTATGGCCGACTTGGCCAACCAGAGCAACGGACCCAAACCGATGATGAGGAGGAATACCAGCGTCACGCCGTGCACGGACCGGAGCGTCCACCGCACCTTCCGGCGGCGCCTGTCGGCAGAGGAGACGATCCCTCGAGGGTCCTGCTCGACGCGCGATCGGCGGCGGGCCTGAGGTCGCAAAGTCATGATGAGGTGCTCCAGGACCGGGTGAGTCTGAAGTAGACCGCGGTGAATACCCCGAGGAATGCCGCGAGCATGATGCTCAGCGCGGCCGCCATCCCGTAATCGCCGCCGAGGCTGTTCTGGAACGCGTAGTGGTAGATCAGGAGCAGCACGGTCATCGTCGAATTGGCCGGTCCTCCGCCTGTGAAGAGGAAGGGCTCCGTGAAGAGTTGGGCGGTGGCGATCAGCTGGAGGATCAGCGTGATCAGGAGGATTCCGCGCAACTGTGGCAGGGTGACGTGCCAGATCTTCTGCCAGATCGAGGCGCCATCGACCTCGGCGGCGTCGTAGAGCTCGCGAGGGACGCTGAGGAGGGCGGCGATGTAGATGATCACGGTTCCGCCGGCGGCGGCCCAGGTTGCCTCGATCACGATCGAAGGCATGACCGTGCCGGCGTCCTGAAGCCATGGCAGCGGCCCGAGCCCCACCCAGCCGAGGATCGTGTTGAAGACTCCGGTCGGGCTCGCATCGTAGAAGAACCTCCAGAGGAGCACCGATACGACCGGGGGAACGACAACGGGCAAGTAGGCGAGGGCGCTGTAGAGGCCCTTGAAGCGGCGCGTCTCGCTCATGATCACCGCAAGAACGAGCGGGATCGGATAGCCGAAGATCAGCGCGAGCACGGCGAAGTACGCGGTGTTGGCGACCGCCTTTCCGAAGAGCGGGTCCGCCAGAACGTTGGCGAAGTTGTCGAGCCCGACGAACGTCGGTGTCGAGACGAGGTTCGTCTCCTGGACGCTCATTACGAGCGACCGCAGGATCGGGAACCAAGAGAAGACGCCGAAGATGATCAGCAACGGCAGCAGGAAGACCAGCGTGCTCAGACCGTCTCTGCTGACCCAGGCCAGCGGACCACGGCGCTTGCGCTTGCCGCTCGCTGCTACTGTCGGTGCAGCCGGAGAAGTCATGCCTGCGAGTCTGCCTTTCTACGCGTCACCCGGGAAGCCCGATTGGGGAGCCCGGCCGGGCGGGAAGTGCTCGATGGGGACCCGCGATGCAACCGGGCCCCCATCGGTGCTGGGAGATCAGCCCTTGTCGAGGATCGACTGGACTTGCTTGTTCGCCGCTGCGAGCAGGGCGTCGATATTGGCGTTCTTGTCCGTCAGGACGGCCTGAAGGACGGGGTCGAGAGCTGCGTAGAGATCCTGAGTGTGGGCGGTGGGTTCGGTGACGAGTTTCTGGTCGAAGATCTTCGATGTGAACGGGGTCATCTGGGCCGTCGGGACATTGATGTAGTCCTTGATCCAGACCTGGACCTGGTCATACGTGGCCTTATCGAAGAGCGGCAGGGTCGGCACGCCGACGGCCTGGTTGTTGGCCTTGAGAGCCTTGGCGTCGGAGACCGCGCCGTCCTGGGTGAGGAGCTTATTCATCCAGTAGAAGTCGATCCAGGCGACCGCAGCGTCGCGCTGGGCCTCGGTGGTGACCACGTTGACGGCTACGAGGGTGCCGCCGCCGAGGACGCCGGCGTTCGGGTCGCTGGCAAGCGGAATGACGGTGACGCCGTAGTCGGCGGTCTGCAGGTTGTCGTTCTGGACCATCGCCGTATACAGGTCCGAGCCGCCGGTGAACATGCCGATCTGGCCGGCAGCGAATGCCTGGTTGATGGAGGTCCAGGCGTAGTCGAAGGTCGCCCCCATGGAGTTGTCGTCCCAGCGGAGGCTGTGGAGCCACTGCAGGCCGGACTTCGTGGCGGCGTTGTCCAGGGTGGCCTTGAGCTTGCCGTCATCGCCCACCTTTTCCATGCGCCCACCGAGGGCGTAGGTCATGGTGGTCAGTTGCCAGCCGCCGGTGTTCTGCGTAGCCATCTCGGCGAAGCCGGCCATATGGGTCTTATCGGCGATGATCTTGGCGTCGGCCTTGACTTCGTCCCAGGTCGTGGGCGGCTTGTTGGGATCGAGACCGGCCTGCGTGAACAGGGTTCGGTTGTACGTCAGGGACATGCCGTACGCCTGATATGGCACGGCCCAGATCTGGCCCTTGTCGTCCTGGCCGTTGGCGAGGATGCTCTTGTTGAACTTGTCGATGTAAGGCAGAGCGCGGACACGAGCGTCGATGTTGACGATCTGATGCTGCGCGATCAGGCCCTTGCCATCGGTGAACGGAATGGTGAAGACATCCGGCAGAGTGCCGGCGGCCAAAGCCGCGGTGAACGTCGAAGCAGTCCAGTTGTATTCCTGCGGCTCGACGGTGACCCACGGGTACTTGGCTTCGAATTCGCTGATCTGGAGATTCAGCGCATCGGTGGCTTCCTGCGTGGCGCCCGGCCGAAGCACGCCGACCGAGATGGTCACTGGCTTGTGGGTCGCCGTAGCGGGAGCGGCGCTCGCGCCCGCAACGGGCGTGCCGACACTGTCAACGCTGGGAGCTGGGGTGTTGGTCGTGGAGCAGGCGCCCACGGTAACGATCGTCAATGCGACCGCCGCGAGCGTCTTGAACATGCGAGAAGGCTTGACTGTCATTTCCTCACTCACCTTGATGTGCGGCCCGTTCGGCCTTTCCGACTGAGCCGCGAGTCCCCCTTTTGGAGAGCGCGATCTGGGGCATCACTCCATCCTCATTCTCCTCCCTCTGTCAGGCACCGGAGGGTGCGGTCACGGGCTGGGAGTAGCTCGGGGCGGAGCCAGGCCGTTGCGTCCGACGGCAGGAGACCGGCCGTCAGTTCGGCGCTGGCAAGGAGAAGCGAGCAATGGGCCGGCAAAGCGATCGGGGCCGGCGAGAAGTTGGTGACGCAGATGAACTCCTGGCCCCTCGCAATGGCGAGCACCCCGTTCGCGGAGGGCAGCCAGTTCAGGTGGCCGTCGCCGAGGTCCGGGTTGCTACGCCGGATCGCGAGCATCGTTCGATACAGGGTGAGCATCGAGGTCGGGTCGGTCTCTTGGGCTTCGACGGTGAGCTTCGCCCATCGGCTCGGCTGGCGCAGCCACGGCTCGCCCGTGGCGCGGTCGGGGCTAAAGCCGAATGGCCGAGAAGACCCGGCCCAAGGCAATGGGACTCGGCAACCGTCGCGGCCCGGATCCACCCCACCGGAGCGCAGATACATCGGGTCCTGCAATTGGTGGGCAGGAAGATCCTGGACCTCGTCGAGGCCGAGCTCGTCGCCCTGGTAGATGTAGAGCGAGCCGGGCAGTGCAGCGCAGAGCAGGGCGGCTGCCCTGGCCCGCTTACGGCCGAGTTCGAGGTCCGTCGGAATACCTGCGCGCTTCGTCGCGAACGCAAACGAAGAGTCGACCCGGCCGTACCGTGTCACCGGGCGCGTGACGTCGTGGTTCGAGAGGACCCACGTTGCGGGAGCGCCCACTGGTGCGTGCGCGGCGAGCGTGCTGTCGATCGACTCCTTCAGGCTCGCCGCATCCCACGACCGGGCCAGGAAATCGAAGTTGAAGGCGGTGTGAAGCTCGTCGGGCCGGAGGTACTTGGCGAACCGGTCGATGTCGGGAAGCCAGAGCTCACCGACCAGAACTCGCGTGCCGGGGTATGAGTCGGCAACGGCCCGCCAGCTTCGGTAGATTTCGTGGAGTTCGTCGCGATCCGTGTTGGGGTGCTCGCCGGGACCGGGCTCCGCGGGCACCTCGGGGAGTTGCGGGTCCTTCACCAGCAGCGCCGCGGAGTCGATTCGGACGCCGGCCACGCCACGGTCGAACCAGAAGCGGAGCACCGCCTCGTGCTCGGCGCGAACGTCCGGGTGGCTCCAGTTCAAGTCGGGCTGCTGAGACGAGAAGAGATGGAGGTACCACTCGCCGGGAGTGCCGTCCGAGTTCTGTGTGCGCGTCCAGGTCGAGCCCGAGAAAGGGGACACCCAGGCGTTCGGCATCTCGTTGCCGTCTTCGCCACGACCGGGACGGAACCAGAACCGCGCCCGTTCCGGCGAGCCGGGCTCAGCGGCGAGTGCGGCCTGGAACCAGGGGTGCTGATCCGAAACGTGGTTCGGGACGATGTCGACGATGGTTCGGATGCCCAGGTCCCGGGCTTCCGATATCAGTTGCTCGGCCTCGGCCAGGGAACCAAACGACGGATCGATGGCCCGGTAGTCCGCGACGTCGTAACCACCATCGGCGAGCGGCGACACGTACCAGGGAGTGAACCAGATTGCATCGACTCCCAAGTCCACTAGGTACCGCAGCCGCGATCGCACACCGGCCAGATCGCCGATGCCGTCGCCGTTCGCATCCGCGAAGCTTCGGACGTACACCTGGTAGATGACGGCCCGGCGCCACCACTGGTCGTCTGTGTCGACGGCGATCCGGGACCACGTCTCCGGGCCGGTTATGCCGCCCGCTCGTGCACCTGCGAGGACTCCGTTCGTCACTTGAACTCTGCTCCGGTCGGGCGGCCGGGGTCTCACCGGGTCGGATTTGGGGGCCGCCGCGGGCAAAGTACACTACCGGATAATTTTACGCAAGATCTTGACAGAACATCTTTTGTAAGTTGCTACTTAGGCCGCAACTAGTGAACGTTTGACCGAATTGGGACGCGCTGATCCGGGGCCTGGACACCGCCGCATGGCGCGAAGACGCGAACCAGCGGGACCGGATGGGCGTGCCGATGAGGAGTGGGCGGCGGAGTGGATGCGACGCCCGACGAGTAGGCCCGATCTAGCGGGGTGCCGCGGGAGGGGCGGTCGAGCCGCGGACGACAAGCTCCGGTTCGAAGAGCAACTCGTCGTGAGACATGCCGCTTCCGGCGATCTGGCTCACGAGGAGCTCGATGATCATCCGGCACATCGGCTCGATCGGCTGGCGGACGGTGGTCAGCGGCGGGTCGATACAGTTCATCAAAGCCGAGTCGTCGAACCCCACCACGGATACGTCCCGCGGCACGTTGAGGCCCGTCCGCTTTGCCGCCCGAATGGCACCCAGGGCCATCGGGTCGCTGGCGCACACGATCCCCGTGACTCCGGCTTCGAGCAGCCGCATCGTCGACGCCTGGGCGCTTTCGAGCGAGTAGAGCGAGTGAGCTATCTGGTCGGAGTCGAGCGAGATGCCTGCTCGTGAGGCGACCACGCGAGCGGCAGCGAGCTTTCGCTGAGAGGGAACGTGGTCCGGCGGGCCGATCAGGACTCCTATACGCGAGTGGCCGAGCGAAAGGAGATGGCCCATGGCCTGTTCAATCGCGACTGTGTCGTCACACGAAACGCACGGGAAGTCCATGTCCTTGATGGCGGCGTTGACCAGCACCGTCGGCAGCCGGCGTTCGGCCAGGCGCTCGTAGTGCTCATGCGGCGCGTCCTCCTGGGCGTACAGGCCGCCGATGAAGACGATGCCCGAGACCTGCTGCTGCAGCAGGAGATCGACGTAATCGGCCTCCGACACGCCGCCCGCGGTCTGGGTGCAGAGCACGGGCGTGAAGCCCCGCTGAGCGAGCGCCCCTCCAACGACTTCGGCGAACGCCGGGAAGATCGGATTCTGCAATTCCGGCAGCACCAGCCCAACGAGCCTTGCCCGCTCCCCGCGCAGCTTCGAAGGCCGCTCGTAGCCCAGGACGTCGAGGGCGGTGAGCACTGCCTGGCGCGTCGGTTCGGACACCCCGGGCTTCTCGTTGAGGACGCGGCTGACCGTCGCCTCGCTGACGCCGACCTTCCGAGCTACTTCTGCAAGTCGTTTCGACATGACGCAATTCTACGCAAAAACTCGCCAACGATTGCAAGAGGGTCGGTGAGCCCTGCGTCCACCGGCTCTTGGCGCTAGCAAGGTCCATCGTCCGGCCGGCGCTAGACTTCGAGGATCCGGTCATGAGGGCAGTTGGAGGCAGGACTGTGGGCGAGTCCGAGTTCGGGACAGACCGGAGCCGAGCCGCTTGAACGACACGACGCCGCGGATGCGGCCGCGCGCCAAATGGACTGCGTTCAGTTTTCTCGCCCTGTGGAGCTACCTCCTCTACGGCCTTGGCAATGCCACACCGTATCTTCGCGACGACCTGCGACTGACCTCTTTCGAGGCCGGGCTGCACGCCTCCGCACTGGCATTGGGGATCCTGGTGGCGGGCGCGACCGCCGACGGTCTCGGCCGGAAGGTCGGCTTGAGCCGGCTGTTCGACCTTTCCGTCGTCTACTTCGTCGTGGCGGTGGGGATGATCGTGCTGGCCCCGGCGCTGGCCGTCTCTCTCGCCGGAGCGTTCCTGCTCGGCATGGGCGGCGGGACGCTGGTCACTCAGGTCAACGTGGAACTGAGCCGGTTCGGCCAGGCCCAGAGCCGGCTCCTCCTGTCCCAGGGCAACGCCTTCTCGATGGTCCTGGCCGCTGCGGCACCGCTCGAAATCGGTCTGGCGGTCGTGACCCTACATGCCTGGCGCCTTGCCATGCTGCTGCCGATTGCGGGGGTCCTCGCCCTGACGGCACTTCGACCCCGTGAAGGGGGCGCGTCGGCGAGGATCCACGCTCCGAAAGCCAGGCTGCCCCGTTCCTATTGGCTTGTCTGGCTGCTGCTCGTCATCGGCGTGTCGATCGAGTTTTCGTTCGTCTTCTGGGGCTCCACGATCGTTGCCCTGAGGACGGGCATCTCGACGGGCGACGCCACCTTGCTGGCGAGCCTCTTTGTGGTCGGGATGTTCGTTGTCCGGACTGTCGTGGGCGGCGGCTTCGGCTCGAGCCACTCCTCCTTTGCGCTGCTGACGGCGGGGCTGGGCATAGCGATGGCGGGTGCAACGTTGACCTGGATCTCGCCCGTACCGGTTCTCTCGGGCCTCGGGCTCTTCCTCGGCGGCAGTGGGGTCGCTTGCCTGTGGCCGATCGGGGTCACGATCGCGATGCATACCGCCGGCGTCGGGCAACTTCAGGCTTCCGCGCGGGCCACTCTCGGCGCGGGGCTGGCCATCCTGGTCGCGCCGGCCACGCTGGGACTCGCCGGGGATGCGTTCGGGGTCACGACGGCCTGGCCGATGATCATGGGCATGGCCGCGTGCGGGCTCGCGGTCGTGGTCGTGGCCAGCCGCGTGGGTTCTGAGACAATCGCCGCCGGGTGATTGCCGCGCGGGCGGGCCGGTGCCATTCTTGGGCAAGACGTGGGCGGACAGCTCACGCACGAGCGACAGGGGGATCGCCGATGCGATCGCAGGGCCACTTCTTCGGAACCTTGCTTGTCTTGGCCGTCGTGGCGACTGGTTGCGGCAATACCAAGCCAACGCCGAGTGGCTCGGCGGCGACGATCGCAGGCACTCCCTCGGCCGCGGCCGCCACGGCCAGCCCGACGCCGACACCAACGCCGGCGCCGACCGCCACGCCCGCTCCGACGCCCACACCGAGCCCGGCGAGTTGGGTCGCGGCGGGATCGCTGAGCGCATCTCGCGGTTCCACGCGTCTGATCGCGCTGACCGACGGGCGAGCCCTCATCGTCGGCGACGACAACTTCTGCGCCCCGGGACCCGCCTGGGACACGAGCATGGCGACCGAGGTGTGGGAGGCCAATAAGTGGGCCGTGACGGGAAGCCTCAACTCGGCACGCGATGACTTCACCGGCCAGTCGCTGGCGAGCGGCCAGGCCTTCGTGGTTGGCGGGACCAACAGCGACGGGATCTCGTTCTCGAGCCCGAAGATCTGGGACCCGAAGACGGGCACCTGGATCGATTCGGGGCTCATGGCCACCGCCCGGTCCTCCCCGGCTTCGGCGCTCCTCAATGACGGCCGGGTGATCGTCATCGGCGGCGAGTACCGCAACGACCCGACGGACACGTACCTCGCGACCGCCGAGGTCTTCAGCCCGACCACCGGCAAGTTCGCCAAGACGGGTACGCTCAAGGTGGCCCGACGGGCGGCACTGGCCGTGACGCTCGCGGACGGGCGAGTCCTGGTTGCCGGTGGGGACACGGCGAAGGGCGCCGTCGCCGACTCGGAGATTTGGGACCCAACGTCGGGAGCTTGGACCGCCGTCGGCGCCACGCCCATCTGGGGCGGGTCCATCCTGGTGCCGCTGGCGGACGGCGGAGCGTTGCTGGCGGGTGGTCAGGATGCCGCCTTCAAGAGCATCGCCACGGCGTACCGGTTCGATCCGAAGACGAGCAAATGGGCAGTCACGGGGAAGATGGTGACGGCGGCCTACGACCGGACGGCGGCGGTGCTGCCGAACGGCAAGGTGCTGGTCGCCGGCGGCCTGCCGGCTCATCTCAAGCCGGCAATCGCCGCCGCGGAGCTCTTCGATCCCTCAACAGGGATCTGGACCGCGACGTTGCCGATGCCGTCGGCTCGCGAGCAGTCGCGTGCGGTGCTTCTGCAGGACGGCTCGATCCTTGTCGCCGGCGGCGACGGGGGTTACATCCCGCCGGCGTCCACTCCATGGTGCCCGAAGGAGATCAAGGAGACGCTCCGATACATCCCCGCGGTTCCCTGATCGGACGACGCGGGCAGCCGGACACTCTCTCGGGAGAATGGGGATTGGAGCCGCCTCAGGGACTCGAACCCTGGACCTGTTGTTTACGAAACAACTGCTCTACCACTGAGCTAAGGCGGCGCGACCGGGATGGTATCACGACGGCTCCCCGCGATCGAACCTGAGCGCGACGAGGCGAGTCCATCCATTGCGCAATGGTGGCCCTGTTCGGGAAAGCTATGGCCCGCTCCGGTGGGTAGGATGTGTGGATGAAGATCGTCACCCGGCTTCGCTCGTTCATTTGGCCTGCATTCCTCGCCGGAGCGCTCTTGCTGCTGGCCGCCCCGGCCGCCATCGCCCAGGCACCCAAGCTGACCGACCACGTAACGGACCAGACCGGGACGCTGGGTTCGGGCACGGCCGCAGTCGAGGATTCGCTCACAAACCTGCTCGACCGAGCCAATGTCGAGTTATGGGTCGTCTTCGTCGCCACGACTGACGGCGGCACGGCCCAGGACCTGGCCCGCCAAACCTTCGAATCGAACGGGCTGGGCGGCAACGACATGGTCCTGCTGGTCGCCGTCAACGACCACCGCTACGGCTGGTGGGAGCTGCAGGCCAGTGGGCTGTCGGGCGGCACGCTCGACAAGTTGTCCAGCGACAACCTCGACCCGAGCTTCAGGCAGGGCGACTACTCCGGCGGCGTGGTGAACTTCGCCAGCGCCCTCGAGCAGGCCGTGATCGGCGGATCGAAACCCACAGCGGCCGCAACGACTTCGGCAGGTTCGACATCAGGCGGCTCGACCTCGTCGAACAACGACATCGGCACGTTGCTGGTCTTCTTCGGCATCCTGGGCGGCATCTTCGTGGCGATCGTCTTCCTCGCCGGTTTCCAGAGCTGGAGGCGCTCGAAGCTGAGCGTTGAAGAGCGCGACAAGCGAACCGGCGACCTGGCTCGTCAGGCCAACAAGCTGCTGGTCGATACGGACGACGCCATCACATCTGCGAAACAGGAGCTCGGGTTCGCCCAGGCCGAGTTCTCCGACGACGACTGCGCTCCGTTCGCCGCCGCCCTCGACAAAGCTCAGGACGAGCTCAAGCAGGCGTTCACCCTGCGTCAACAGCTCGACGACTCCACTCCCGAGGATCCACCGACTCGCGAGCAGATGTACAACGCGATCATCGCCCACTGCCAGACCGCGGGTGCCGTGATCGATGAACAGGAGAAGCGCATCCAGGCGCTGCGCGACCTGGAGAAGACCGCGCCACAGGCACTGAACGGCCTCGACAAGGCGATCGAGGATTTGCAGGGTCGACTGCCGGCCATCCAGGCTGCGATGCAGACCCTCTCGGGCTACGCGCCCGCGGGCTGGGCGGCGGTCAAAGGCAACGCCGAGGAGGCGGACAAACGGGGCGCCTTCGCCGAGGACCAGGTCAAAAAGGGCAAGGCGGCGCTGGCGCTGACTCCGCCGAACAACCGCGACGCGGCAAGCGCGTCACGAGCCGCCCAGGAAGCGGTCGCCCAGGCCAACCAGCTACTCGACGCTGTTGAGGGCCAGGCCAAGGCGCTCGACGACGCCCAATCGAAGCTGAACGGCGAGCTGGCGGCCGCGCAGGCGGACGTCGAGGCGGCCAAGGCCGCCGCCAATGCCGGGCCGGCGGACGCGGCGCTGTCCGGCCAACTGGCCCAGGCCACGACGCTGCTAGCGCAAGCTCAGAATCAGGCGACCGCCTCGGCCCCGGATCCGATCGCCGCGCTCAAGGCCGCGCAGAACGCCCACGCGACGGCCGACACGGTCCTATCCGGCCAGCGCCAGGCCGCCGAGCAGGCGGCTCGCGTCAGCGCGGCGTTTGCATCGACGCGGGCGTCGGCGGTCTCGAGCATCGCCCGTGCGGACGGATTCCTATCAGCGCGGCGCAGCGGTATCGGGCTCGAGGCGCGAACTCGTCTCGTGGAAGCGCAGCGCCATCTTGCCCAGGCCGACGCGCTTGCCTCGACCGACCTCGCCGGCGCCACGAATGAAGCCCGCACGGCCGACAGCATGGCCGATGACGCATACAACCTCGCCGCGTCGAACTTCGGCGGGGGCGGGTACGGAGGCGGCGGGTACGGAGGCTCGGGAGGCTCCGGCGGCGGCTCGAACGTCGCCGGCTCGATCCTCGGTGGGATCATCGGGGGCATGCTTTCCGGAGGGGGCCGCGGCGGAGGCGGCTTCGGCGGCTCGCCGTGGGGCTCGAGCGGCGGCTGGGGCGGCGGTAGCAGCACCGGCGGGTTCGGCGGGTTCGGCGGCGGCGGCCACGGTGGTGGAGGCGGCTTCGGCGGAGGCGGGGGCGGGAGCGGCGGCCATGGAGGTGGAGGCGGCTGGTAGAACCCGGCGCGGCGTTCTTTGCGGGCGCACCTAGACTCACGACCAACAGTCCACTCGATTCAGAAGGGAGATCAAGCTCATGGCTCAGACGACGATCCTCGGGCGTGTCGGCCAGCTGCTCCGGGCGAACATCAACTCGCTGATCGACGGCGCAGAGGACCCGGAGAAGATGCTCGACCAGCTCGTTCGGGACTTCACGAACAACATGAGCGCGGCCGAAGACGCCGTCGCTCAGACCATCGGCAACCTGCGCATGGTCGA
>Ga0302254_10000172_pt1 | contig 13753 bp, 11 predicted proteins | sample I_Fen_E1_4_FD_194573 | JGI IMG/M metagenome (GOLD analysis project Ga0302254, IMG submission 194573) | Peat permafrost microbial communities from Stordalen Mire near Abisko, Sweden - I_Fen_E1_4 | ecosystem: Environmental > Terrestrial > Soil > Wetlands > Permafrost | place: Sweden: Abisko... | reverse complement strand
GATCCACGTGACCTCCGCGCCGTCGCCCTCGGTTGCACCGCTCCGCAAGGAGTTCGGCGACGCCATCGAGCGCCATGTCGTGTCCTGTGGCGACACGATCGTCTATGCCTCGCGCGAGCGGGTGCACGACGTGCTGGAGTGGCTGAAGGAGACGCCGGGACAGGACTTCAGCTATCTCACCGACATCACCGCCGTGGACTACCGGGACCCGGAGCGCGCGCTCGAAGTCGTGTGGCAGATCCGCGCGCTCGACCGGCCCGCCGACCTGCGGGTGAAGGTGGCGCTTGCCCCTGACCAGCCGCTCGAGGTGCCGACGGTGTGGGACCTGTGGCGCGGAGCGAACTGGCTCGAGCGCGAAGTGTTCGACATGTTCGGCGTGCTGTTCATCGGCCATCCCGACCTGCGTCGCATCCTGATGTGGGAAACGTACGCCGAAGGGCACCCGCTCCGGAAGAGCTTTCCGCTGCGGGGACACTTCAGCCGCTCGGAGCAGACCCGCCAGGCGCTCGCCGGCAACCCGGAAGCGCACTACTCGCTGGAGGAACTGTCGATCGCCGAGGAGTACCGGAACCTGCCGGACGACGTGCGTGAGCGACTGAAGCAGGGCAAGCGAGGCTTCGTCGAGTGAGTACGCGCACCGTCGACGTCGCGCTCGGCACCTCAGGGCTGGATGCCCGCGGACGCCCGATAACCGTGCCGCTCGGCGTGCAGCTGCAGGACACCGGCGAGTTCGAGGCGCCAGGCCATTTCGACGAGGCCTTCGGCGCCGAGCACATGCTGATCAACATCGGGCCGCAGCACCCCGCCACGCATGGCGTGCTCCGGCTGGTGCTCGAGCTCGATGGCGAGACGGTGCGACGGTGCATCCCGCACATCGGCTACCTGCATTCCGGCTTCGAGAAGCTGGGCGAGTACCGGCAGTACAACCAGATCGTGCCGCTCACCGACCGCACCGACTACCTGTCGCCGATGGCGAACAACGTCTGTCTCGCCCTCGCGGTCGAGAAGCTGATGGGTCTCGAGATCACCGAGCGCTGCACCGTGCTGCGGGTCATCGCCTGTGAAATGAGCCGGGTCATTTCGCATCTCGTGTGGCTGGGCACGACCGGCATCGACCTGGGCGCGTTTACGCCGTTCCTCTGGGCGTTCCAGGAACGCGAGCGGATCTACAACCTGCAGGAATCGTGGACGGGTGCCCGGCTCACCACCAGCCTGACGCGGGTGGGCGGTATGATGGCCGACATTCCCGATGGCTGGGAGGCGGGGCTGCGTGACTTCTGCCGCACCTTTCCCAAGACGCTGGACGAGATCGACTCGATGTTCACCCGCAATTCCATCTGGTGCGGGCGAACACAGGGTGTCGGGGTGATCAGCGCGGATGCCGCGATCAACTGCTCGCTGACGGGACCGATGCTGCGCGCCAGCGGCGTGGCGTTCGACATGCGCAAGGACCGCCCATACCTGGGTTACGAGACGTACGACTTCGACGTGCCGGTGGGGGAGCACGGCGACATCTACGACCGGTACCTGGTGCGCATGGAGGAGATGCGGCAGGCGGTGCGGATCCTGGAGCAGGCGCTTGCTCGGCTCAAGCCCGGCCCGATCAACGTGGACGACCCCCGGGTGGTCCTGCCGCCGAAGTCGCGCGCGATGAGCGACATGGAGGCGATGATCTTCCACTTCAAGCAGGTGATGGAAGGGATCAAGCCGCCGGTGGGCGAGGCCTACATGGGGATCGAGAACCCAAAGGGCGAGCTGGGCTACTACTTCGTGTCCGACGGCACCGCAAAGCCGGTGCGCTGGCGCATCCGGCCACCATCCTTCCTCAACCTTTCGGCGCTGCCACGGCTGTGCGAGGGCGCGCTCCTGTCCGACGTGATCGCGATCAACGCCAGCGTCGACATCGTCATGGGAGAGATCGACCGATGATCCATGCTGCAGAGAACGCCGATGGCACCGTCGACTCGCACAAGCCGGTCTTCGTGGGCGACGTGAAGGCGAAACTCGAGGCGCTCTTCCCCAAGTACCCCACTAAGCAGGCGTGCCTGCTCCCGGCGCTCTGGATGATCCAGGAGAGTCGCGGGTGGATCTCCGAGGCGGCCATGGCTGAGGTGGGTGAGGTGCTCGGCGTGACGCCCGCCTTCGTGAAGGGCGTGGTGACGTTCTACACGATGTACCACACTCATCCGGTGGGGCGGCACTTCATCCAGGTCTGCACCACGTCACCCTGCGGCCTCTGCGGCGCCGAGGAGACGCTGCAGGCGATCCTGCGCGAGTCAGGCTGCGGCGAGCTCGGTGCGACGAGTCCCGACGGCCGGTTCACGGCCATCGAGGTGGAGTGTCTCGGTGCCTGCGGCTTCGCGACCCCGATCCTGGTGGATGACGACTTCATCGAGGGCGTGACCCCCGAGCGCGTTCCCGGCATACTCGCCGCCTACAAGTAAGGAACACGAGCGACCATGGGCTATCCGCACCCAAGCCATCCAAAGGAGACCGTGCTCCTCTCGAAGTACTTCGGGGATCCGGTCGCGCGCACCTACGCCGGCTGGGTCGAACGGGGCGGGTACCAGGGGCTCAGGAAGGCGCTGGCGATGCCGCGCGCCGAGCTGATCGACATGGTGAAGGCGTCGGGGCTGCGCGGCCGGGGCGGCGCGGGCTTTCCCACCGGGCTCAAGTGGTCGTTCATGCCGAAGGACGACGGCAAGCCGCACTACCTGGTATGCAACGCCGATGAGTCGGAGCCGGGAACCTTCAAGGACCGCGAGATCCTCCGCTGGACCCCGCACGCGCTGATCGAGGGATGCGCCATCGCTGCCTACGCCATCCAGGCCGAGCGCATCTACGTGTACATCCGGGGCGAGTTCACCGAGCCCTGGACCGTGATGACGCGCGCCGTGGAAGAGGCGTACGCCAGCGGGGCGTTGGGTGCCAACGTCTTCGGCAGCGGCACCCGCATCGACGTCGTCCTGCACCGGGGCGCCGGGGCGTACATCTGCGGTGAAGAGACGGCGATGATGAACTCGATCGAGGGGAAGCGCGGCAACCCCAGGATCAAGCCACCGTTCCCGGCGCAGGCGGGCCTGTTCGGCATGCCGACCACCATCAACAACGTGGAAACGCTGGCCGCCACACCGCACATCGTGATGCGTGGGGCGGAGTGGTACAAGGCGATGTCGCTGAGCAGCCCGAAGAGCACCGGCACCAAGCTCCTGTCGGTGTGCGGCCACGTGCAGCGACCCGGCAACTACGAGGTGACGATGGGGACGCCGATGCGCGACCTCATCTTCGACATGGCGGGCGGAATGCGTCCGGGTCGCACGCTCAAGGCCATCATTCCGGGCGGCTCGTCGGTGCCGATCATGTCGGCGGCCGAGGCGGAAGACTGCCTCCTGGACTACGAGGGGATCGTGGCGAAGGGCTCCATGCTGGGGTCGGGCGGCGTCATCGTCATGGACGACAGCACCGACATGGTGAAGACCATCTGGCGGTACACGAAGTTCTACGCCCACGAGTCGTGTGCCCAGTGTACGCAGTGCCGCGAAGGCACCGCATGGACTACGAAGGTGCTCGAGCGGATCCTCTCCGGGCGCGGCAAGCAGGCCGACCTGCAGCTGCTGCTCGACCTGGCCGACAACATGACCGGCAAGACGATCTGCGTGCTGAGCGATTCCTGCGCGGCCCCGGTGGTAAGCGGCATCCAGAAGTTCCGTGGCGAATTCGACGCCTACATCGCGGGGGCCCGCGTCCCCGTGCTCGCCGCCGTATGAGCGCTGACGTCACCGTCACCATCGACGGGATGCCCGTCACGGTGCCTGCCGGGACGATGATCATCGAGGCCGCCAAGCATGCGGGCGTGCTGGTGCCGCACTACTGCTATCACCCGTCGCTGCCGTCGCCGGCGGTTTGCCGGATGTGCCTGGTGGAAGTGGAAAGGGCCCCGAAGCTCCTGCCCGCATGCGTGACCCAGGTGGCGGAAGGGCAGGTGGTGCACGTCAACAGTGCCACGGCGAAGGACGCACGACAGGGCGTCCTCGAGTTCCTGCTGATCAACCATCCGCTCGATTGTCCCATCTGCGACCAGGCGGGCGAGTGTGAGCTGCAGGACTATGTATTCCAGGAGGGCCGGGGCAGCACGCGCTACGGGGAGTATGCCAAGCGCTTCAACCCGGTCGAGGAATTCGGCCCGGATGTGCTGTACGTCCCCAACCGCTGCATCCTCTGCACCCGCTGCGTGCGCTTCATGGACGACGTGGCCGGTGCGGCGGTGCTGAACGTGTCCGAGCGTGGTGACCGCGCCTACATCGGCATCGCCGAGGAGCAGCTGCTCGACCATCCATGGGCTGGCAACGTGGTGGACCTGTGCCCGGTGGGGTCGCTGCTCTCGAAGGACTTCCTGCACAAGGCCCGGGCCTGGGACCTCGACAAGACGGCAAGTGTGTGCCCAGGCTGCACCCAGGGTTGCAACATCAACATCGACACGCGCGACGACGTAGTGGTGCGGTTCCGGCCGCGCCCCAACCTCGACGTCAACCGCCATTTCATGTGCGACACGGGGCGGCAGGGCTACCGCTGGCTCAATCGCGGGGACCGCATCGAGGCGCCGCTGATGCGCGAGGGCACCCGTACGGTTGCCACCGACTGGGATACCGCGCTCGACCGCCTGGGCGACCTGCTGAAGAAGAGCACCGGCTCCGTGGTGCTGCTCGCCTCGGGGCGGCTGAGCACGGAGTCGCTCGGTCTCGTCCGTCAGCTCGTGGCGGGACGCGATGTGGCCGCTGCGATCGGCGTGCCCGTGGGCGACGAGGCGCCGCTCGCCGGCATCCCGAACCTGGCACTCCGGCGTGAGCGCGTCCCGAACCTCAACGGCGCGGAGCTCACCGGCTACGTGGCGGGCACCGAGCGCGCGATCGCAGCAATCCCTCGCGCCGGCCTGGTGATCGTGGTGGACGCCGAGCTCACGGCCGACGAGGAGCGCGCGATTGCGGCGGCGAGTGGCACGGTCGTGTGGATGGGCACGGTCGCCAGTGACTCGCACCACAAGGCCCACCTGGTGCTGCCACTCACCACGATGGCGGAAGAGAACGGCACCTACGTGAACCGCGATGGCCGGGTGCAGGTTTTCCAGCAGGCCAAGGGCGCTCCGGGGATGGCGCGGCCGGCGTGGTGGGTGGCCGGGGAAGTGCTCGCCGGTCCCGGGCCGGACAGCGACGCACCGGGCACCGGCGCCGAGGCGTTTGCGTCACTGGGACACTACTACCCGGCGTTTGCCGGCCTGACACACGCCGATCTCGGCTTCACCGGGCGCGTGCTGCAGGGACAGCTCGCGGGGGCTGCCCGATGACGCCGGAACTCAAGGGCTTCCTCCTCGTCTCCGTGCTCAAGCTGCTCGTGATCTTCACGATCACGATGGTGGCGGTGGCGTACATGACACTGATGGAGCGGAAGGTGTCGGCCTGGATGCAGAACCGGATCGGCCCCAATCGCATGGGGTACGCGGGGCTGCTGCAGCCGGTCGCCGACGGCATCAAGAACCTGATCAAGGAAGAGACCTTTCCGGCCACGTCGAACGGGGCCCTCTTCTTCATCGCGCCGTGCATGGCTTTCGTGCCGGCACTGATCATCAGCTCAGTAATTCCGTGGGCGGCGCCACTGCCGCTCAGCTTCGACATCACCCTCCCGATCCTCGGGCAGATTTCGCATTCCGGCACCACGCCCATTGCCATCACCGACCTGCCGGTCGGGTTCCTCTACGTGCTGGCGATCACGTCGCTCGGCGTGTACGGGATCGCGCTCGCGGGCTGGTCATCGAACAGCAAGTACAGCCTGATCGGCGGGCTCCGTGCCGCCGCGCAGATGGTGTCGTATGAGGTGGCCATGGGCCTGAGCGTGGTGCCGGTGCTGCTGCTCGTGGGCAACGTGTCGTTCAGCGCGCTCGTGGAAGGGCAGCATCGCACATGGTACATCGTGCCGCTCTCCCTTGGCTTCATCCTGTTCTTCGTGTCGGGGTTCGCGGAAACCAACCGGGCCCCTTTCGACCTTCCAGAGGCGGAGTCGGAGCTGGTGGCCGGCTATCACACCGAATACAGCGCGTTCAAGTTCTCGATGTTCTTCATCGCCGAGTATGCCAACGTGCTGACGTCATGCGCGATGACGGCGGCGCTGTTCCTGGGCGGGTGGGACATCCCGTTCACGAGCTGGGACGAGACGCCGGGCGTGCTGCAGACACTGGCCACGGGCATTGCGATGGCGCTCAAGACCTCCGCCCTGATCTTCGTGGTCATGTGGGTGCGCTGGACGCTGCCGCGATTCCGCTATGACCAGCTGATGGCGCTGGGGTGGAAGTTCATGCTGCCTGTGGCGCTTGGATACATCGTCGTGGTGACCGGCACCGTGTATGTGCTGCAATATGTCGTGGGGATGTCGACGCGGGGCGTGTTGCTGGGACTTGGTGCGGTGAGCGCGGTGCTGGTGTTCCTCCTTCTGGTGGTGGTTGACCGCGGCATCCTGCTCAAGGGCTCGGGCCCGCGCCGCACCGACCGTCCCCTGATCGCGGGCCGGCTGCGTCCTGCCTCCGCGCGGGTGGACGGCTGATGGCGATCGGCGTGAAGGTGCTCCGGCGACCGGAGCGGGAGATGAGCTACCTCCGGGCCACGCTCAAGGGGATGGCGCTCACCTTCCGGCACATGGGCCGGAAGGAGTTCACCATGCAGTATCCCGAGGAGCGCAGCGTGGACGACAAGCGCGGCACCTGGGCTATCTCGAACCGGTGGCGCGGCACGCATCGCATGCTCACCGACGAGCAGGGCAGGGCCAAGTGCGTGGCCTGCGGCCTCTGCCCGCAGATCTGCCCCGCCAACTGCATCAAGCTGATCCCGGGTGAAGATGAGGCAGGGAATCGCTATCCCCTCATCTACGAGATCGATGAATTCCGTTGCGTCTTCTGCGGCTACTGCCAGGAGGTATGCCCCGAAGAGGCGATCCACGTCGGGGTGCACTACGAGAACTCCGAGTACACCCGCGAGCGGTTCGTGTACGACCTCGAGCGCCTCTGTTCCCAGACGCACCCGGTGTCGACGCTCTGGGACCCTGCCGACCCGAAGGGCGAGTAGCGGTGCATACCGTCTTCTGGATCTTCTTCGCCGGCGCGGTGATCTCGGCCGCGATGTGCGTGCTGCGGCGCAACCCGGTGAGCGCCGCAATGTGGCTCGTCTCGACGATGTTCGCCCTGGCCGGGATCTTCGTGATCCTCGATGCACCGTTCCTGGCCGCCATCCAGGTGCTGGTGTACGCCGGCGCGGTGATGGTGCTCTTCCTGTTCGTCATCATGCTGCTGAACCTCGACGTCACCACGACCGACCTCAGGGGTTCGCTGAGCATCGGCGGCGCGGTGGCCGTGACGGGACTGCTCGCCGTCGAGCTCGGTGCGCTGTGGGCCTACACGCCGGAGCGGCTTGCACTGGAGCTGTTGCCGGTGGGTGCCACCAGCTTCCCTGGCGCGATCCCGGCGGGCGCCGTGTCGGAGAACATCGTGCTGGACGTGGCGCGCCCGCTGTTCGACGCCTACCTGATCCCGTTCGAGGCGACATCGGTCCTGCTCCTGGCGGCGGTCGTCGGGGCGGTGGTGCTGGCAAAGCGGAGGATCTGAGGTGGCCCCCGACCTGCTTGGCCCGACGCTCGCCCTGTCCGGGATCCTCTTCAGTATCGGGGTCCTGGGCGCGCTGCTGCGCCGGAACGCCATCATCCTCTTCATGTGCGTGGAGCTGATGCTGAACGCGGTCAACCTCACCTTCGTGGCGTTCGCCCGATACTACGGTTTCGGCGGGCATGTCCTCGTCTTCTTCGTGATGACGGTGGCGGCGGCTGAGGCGGCGGTCGGGCTGGCGATCATGCTCGCCTTGTTCCGCCACAACCAGACGCTGGACCTGCAGGACATCAATTTGCTGCACGGCTGATGCTTCCAGCCTCGCTCCTTCTCCAGGCTGACGTCAGGTCCATCGGCGCCGGGGTCCCGCTGTGGCTGCTGCTCCTGCTGCCACTTGCGGGCTTCCTCGTCAATGCGGCCATCGCGTTCGTGCGCCCGTCATCGAAGACCCTTGTCTCGGTGGTCGGGCCGGGCGTGGTGCTCTCCAGCTTCGCGGTGGCGGTCGCCTGCTTCCGCCAGTTGCAGGCGGCCGGCGCCCCTGAGGCGCTCACGCTCAACCTGTGGCGCTGGATCGAGGCCGGCGATCTCAAGATCGACATCGCCTTCCGGCTGGATCATCTCTCCGCGCTGATGGTGCTCGTGATCACCGGCGTGGGCGGGCTCATCCATGTCTTCAGCGTCGGCTACATGAAGGCGGACGCCGGCTACGCGCGCTACTTCGCGTACCTCAACCTCTTCATCGTGTTCATGCTGGTGCTGGTGCTGGGCAGCTCCATGCCGGTGCTGTTCATTGGCTGGGAAGGCGTGGGGCTCTGCTCCTACCTGCTGATCGGCTTCTGGTACGGGGTGCAGGCGAACGCGGACGCCGGCAAGAAGGCGTTCATCATGAACCGGATCGGCGACTTCGGGTTCCTGATCGCCATGTTCCTGACCTGGCACGCGCTGGGAACACTCGACTTCGCCGAGATCGCCGCCCGCGCGTCGCAACTTCCCGCCAATGGTACCCTGGTCACGGCGATCGCCCTGTTCATTGCGCTGGGATGCGTGGGCAAGTCGGCGCAGATTCCCCTCTACACCTGGCTGCCGGACGCCATGGCGGGCCCAACCCCGGTGTCGGCGCTGATCCACGCCGCCACGATGGTCACGGCGGGCGTGTATCTCGTGGTGCGGAGCAACGCGCTCTTCGCGCTCTCGCCCACGGCGAGCCTCGTGGTCGCGGTCGTCGGCGCCGCCACGGCGCTTTTCGCCGGGACGATCGGCCTCCGGCAGAACGACATCAAGAAGGTGCTGGCCTTCTCGACGGTGTCCCAGCTCGGCCTGATGTTCCTTGCGGTGGGGAGCGGGGCATACGTTGCGGGCATCTTCCACCTGGTGACGCACGCTTTCTTCAAGGCGGTGCTCTTCCTCGGCGCGGGCAGCGTCATCCACGCCATGCACCACGCCTATCACTCGACCCACAGTCACGGCGATCCGCAGGACATGCGGAACATGGGCGGGCTCAAGCAGTGGATGCCGTGGACCTCCGCGCTGATGTGGATCGCCACCCTGGCGATTGCCGGCATCCCGGTGTTCTCCGGCTTCTTCTCCAAGGACGAGATCCTCGTGGCGGTGTTCGGGCGCGGCGCAGGGCAGGGGGTGTTCTACGTCCTGTGGCTGGTTGCGTCGATCGCCTCGCTGCTGACGGCGGTGTACATGGGCCGCCTGATGATGATGACGTTCCACGGGGCGAACCGCACCGGCGCCGCGGAGCAGGCCCAGCTGCACGAGGCACCCTGGGTGATGACGCTTCCCCTCGCCGTGCTCGGGCTCCTCAGCCTGGCCGGCGGCCTCATCAACCTTCCGCACTTCGCCGGTGGGCACGAATGGCTGGAGCACTGGCTGGAACCGGTGCTGGCACCTTCGCACGACCTGGTACCGTTGGTCATGCCTGAGGGAACCACCGAGTACGGCCTGGTGGGACTCGCCGCACTGCTCGGCGTCATCGGCCTGGTGGTCGGTGCCAAGGCGGTCCTGCGGCGCCCGACGCTGACGGCCACGGAAGCGGTACCTGAGACCGGATTCGCCCGCGTGCTCAGTGGCCAGTACTTCGTGGACGCGTTCTATGACCGGGTCATCGTGCGGCCAGTGCAGTGGTTCGCGCGCACCGTACTGTGGAAGACGATCGACCAGTGGCTGGTGGATAGCGTCGCCGTCATGGGCAGCGCCCGCCTGCTGCAGGGATTCGGCTGGCTGGGCAGCCGCTTCGAGACCGGGCAGCTCGGGCTCTACCTCCTCGTATTCGTCGCCGGCGCCGTCTGGGTGCTGGGCGTCGTCCTGCAATAGGCCGGCATGCGCCCCTTCCTCGACTCGATCGGCTACGCACACTGGATCCTCAGTGTGCTCCTGCTCCTTCCAATGGCGGGCGTGGTGCTGGTGCTCCTGGCGCCGGAGCGCTGGGCGCGCTGGCTGACGCTCATCGTGGCGATCGCCGAGTTCGTGCTGGCGCTCGGCCTCTGGTGGGCCTTCGACCCCGACAGTGGCGGGATGCAGTTCGCCTTTACGATGACGTGGCTGCCGGAGCTCGGCATCAGCTACCGCATCGGCCTCGACGGGCTGTCGCTGTTCATGATCCTGCTGGCGACCGCCATGATGCCGCTGCTGGTGTGGGGCAGCTGGTTCGCGATCGACCAGAAGGTGCGGGGCTACTACGCCCTCCTGCTGGCGCTCAAGACCGGCATGATCGGCGTGTTCATCTCGCTCGACCTCTTCCTGTTCTACTGCTTCTGGGAACTGCTGCTCATCCCGATGTACTTCCTGATCGGTACGTGGGGCAGTACCAACCGGCTTTACGCCGCCACGAAGTTCGTGGTGTACACCTTCGCTGGCTCGATCCTGATGCTGGTGGCCATCATCACCATGGTCACGATCGTGGCGCGGGGCACCGGCGAGACCTCCTTCGCCTACGACCACCTGGTGCGGCACAGCGACCTGCTGGCGCCCTATGCCCCGTGGCTCTTCAGTGCCTTTGCGCTCGCGTTCGCGGTAAAGGTGCCGATCTTCCCGTTCCACACCTGGCTGCCGGACGCCCACGTCGAGGCGCCCACGGCGGGGAGCGTGGACCTGGCGGTGATCCTGCTGAAGATGGGCACGTACGGCTTCCTGCGGTTTGCGATCCCGTTCTTCCCGGCGTTCGCGCTGAGCCGTCCCGTGGCGGCGGTCTTCGTGGCCCTGGCGGTGATCGGCATCGTGTACGCTGCGCTCGTCTCGATGGTGCAGCCCGACCTCAAAAAGCTGATCGCCTACTCGTCGGTGAGCCACCTCGGGTTCGTCATGCTCGGCATCTGGGGCGGCACGGTAGCGAGCGTGCAGGGCGCCATCATCGTGATGATCGCGCACGGCATCTCGACGGGCGCGCTGTTCTTCCTGGTGGGCATGCTGTACGAACGGCGGCATACCCGGCTGCTGGCCGACTATGGCGGGCTGGCACGGGTGACGCCGAGGCTCGCGGCAGCGTTCGTCATCACGGCCTTCGCCTCCATCGGGCTGCCGGGACTCAACGGGTTCGTGGGTGAGTTCCTGGTGCTGATCGGCAGCTTCGGCCGCTTCCCGATCGCCGTGGGCATCGCGACCACTGTCGTCGTCTTCTCGGCCGCGTACCTGCTGGTGGCGGTGCAGCGGGTGTTCTTCAACCCCATCACGCACCCGGAGAACCAGGACCTCAAGGACGCCACCCCGCGCGAGCTGGCCGTGCTGGTGCCGTTGATCGTGGCGATGGTGTGGATGGGGCTGTACCCGCAGCCGATCCTGCGCCGTACCGAGGCCGCTGCGAAACGGTATGTAGAAACGGTGCGGCCCTTCCTCCCCGCCAGAGCGCCGGCGGACGTGGGGGCCCGCTGATGCCGATCGACCTGCTCACTCCCAGCGGTGTCACGCTCGCGCTGCTGCCGGCGGTGCTCCTGACCGTCTGGTCAATGGTGGTGCTGCTCGTGGTGGCGTGGCGCCATGGCAGCGAGGAAGACAGCCGGCTGGCCGGCTGGCTGTCGGTGGTGGGGGTGATCGGCGCCGCGGCGGCCACGCTCTGGCTGTGGCAGTCGGGCGCGAAGAGCACGGGGCAGCCGCACATGGTCTACCTGGACGCGTACCGGTTCGTGAGCGAGCTGCTGATCCTGTTCATCGCCGGCGCAACCTGTCTCCTCTCGCTCCGTTTTCTCGGCAAGCAGCGCCTGCTCGCACCGGAGTACTACGTACTGGTGCTGTTCGCGGCCATCGGCATGCAGCTGATGGTTGCCGCGGCCGACTTCATCCTCCTGTTCATCGGCCTCGAGATCATGTCGATCTCGGTGTACGTGCTGGCGGGGTTCGACCGGTTCCGGCGCTCGTCGGCGGAGGCAGCCCTCAAGTACTTCCTCGTCGGGGCCTTCGCGTCGGCGTTCCTGCTCTACGGCATCGCGCTGGTCTATGGCGCCACGGGGCAGACCAACTACGTGCTGATCGGCGCGCAGTTCGCGGGTAGTGACACCTCGTTGCTGGCGCGCATGGGACTGGCGCTCCTCCTGGTCGGCTTCGGCTTCAAGGCTGCCGCGGTGCCGTTCCACATGTGGGCGCCCGACGTCTATGACGGTGCTCCCACACCGATCACCGGTTTCATGGCGACGGCCGTCAAGACGGCCGCTTTCGTGGCACTGGTGCGGGTGCTGGCCGATGCGTTCCCGGCGTTTACCGGGCTCTGGCAGCCAATTGTCGCGGTGCTGGCGGTGGCCTCGATGATCGTGGGGAACGTGGTGGCGCTGGCGCAGGGCTCGCTCAAGCGGATGCTGGCGTACAGCTCGATTGCGCATGCCGGGTACCTGCTCGTCGGTGTGTGGACCGCTACCGACCTGGGCCGCGCGGCGGTGCTCCTCTATCTCATCGCGTACAGCATCACGTCGCTGGCCGCGTTCGGCATCATCACTGCCGTGGAGCGGGTCGGTTCGCGCACCGTCATGCTGGAGGACGTGGAAGGCTTCTTCCGGGTACGGCCCTGGGGTGCACTCTCCATGGGCGTCTGCCTCCTGTCGCTCCTCGGCTTCCCCGGCACGTTCGGGTTCATCGGCAAGTGGTACCTGATGAGTGCGGCGATCGACCGCAACCAGCTGTTGCTGGCCGTCGTCATGGGTATCGGCAGCCTGCTGTCGCTGGGCTACTACCTGCCCGTCGTCATGGCGATGACAATGAAGCCGGAGCGCACGCCCGATGCGCACCGCCAGGTGCTCTTCTCCCGCGCCGCGAAGGCCATCGTGGCGGCGGCCGTCATCACGAACCTGCTCTTCGGCGTCTGGCCGCGGAAGGTCGTGGACCTCGCGCGCTCGGCGGCAAGCCAGATGAGCGCCCCGACCGCCCCGCGCCCTGCAGGTGACCGATGAACGTCCCGAAGGGCGTCTTCCGGCAGTATGACGTACGCGGTCTCGTCGACGCCGAGCTGACCCCGGCATTCGCGCGCGCGCTCGGGCGGGCGTTTGCGAGTGCCGCGTGGGATCACTGCGGTCACGCTCCCGTGCTCGCGGTGGGTCGCGACAATCGTCCGTCCGGCCCGGCGCTGGCTGCGGCGTTCCGGCAGGGCATCGTCGACGCCGGTGGCACGGCCGTCGATGTCGGGCTCCTCCCGACGCCGGCGCTCTATTTCGCGGTGCAGGACCTCGGCGTGGACGGCGGGTGCCAGGTGACGGGCTCCCACAACCCGCCGGAGTTCAACGGCTTCAAGATGGTGCTCACCGGCGGATCGATGCATGGCGATCACATCATCGCGCTGTGGGAGGCGATCGTCACCGAACGATGGCGCACCGGATCCGGCCGCGAGACTGCCAATGGCACGGTGCTGCCGCGCTATCGCGACGCGATCGTGGCGCGTCACAAGCTCGAGCGACCGGTGAGCGTGGTGGTGGACTGTGGCAATGGCGCGGGCAGCGTCATCGCGGTGGAGACCCTGCGGAAGCTCGGCGCCGAGGTGACGCCGCTCTTCTGCGAGTCGGATGGCACCTTCCCGAACCATCATCCGGACCCAACGGTGCCCGAGAACCTCAGGGACCTGCAGGCCGAGGTGCGGCGTCATGGCACCGAGCTCGGCATTGCGTTCGATGGCGACGCCGACCGCAT
>Ga0302254_10000170_pt1 | contig 13798 bp, 10 predicted proteins | sample I_Fen_E1_4_FD_194573 | JGI IMG/M metagenome (GOLD analysis project Ga0302254, IMG submission 194573) | Peat permafrost microbial communities from Stordalen Mire near Abisko, Sweden - I_Fen_E1_4 | ecosystem: Environmental > Terrestrial > Soil > Wetlands > Permafrost | place: Sweden: Abisko... | reverse complement strand
TCCACCGGCGCCCCGAGGCCGTAGATGCACGACACGGACGCGACGATGATGACGTCGCGGCGCTCGAACAGGGCGTGGGTGGCGGCGTGGCGGAGCCGGTCGATCTCCTCGTTCCGGCTGCTGTCCTTCTCGATATACGTGTCGGAGCGCGGGAGGTACGCCTCCGGCTGGTAGTAGTCGAAGTAGCTGACGAAGTACTCGACGGCGTTGTCCGGGAAGAACTCCCTGAACTCGGAGTACAGCTGGGCCGCCAGGGTCTTGTTGTGGGCGAGGACCAGGGTGGGCTTGCCGTGCCGGACGATGGTCTGGGCCATCGTGTACGTCTTCCCGCTGCCCGTGACGCCCAGCAGCGTCTGGTGGCGCAGCCCGCGGCCGAGCCCGTCCACGAGACGGTCGATGGCCTGCGGCTGGTCACCCGTCGGCTGGAACGGGGCGACGAGGCGGAAGTCCGGCACGGCCGGATCCTAGCACGCTGGCGACGGCATGTATAGAACGTCCGTTCTATTGCTGCGGGTGGTCCCGGGGACGGTCGCGGCCGCACGGGACGTACCCGTTTCGGGTGGCCGACACCGGTACCTCTAGCCACTCGCGGCGCGCCGGCCGCCTCGCGATCCTTGTGGGGCGTGTCCCGACGTCTGCGTCGGGCGGCAACCAGCAGCAGGTGATCCCCGGCTGTGCCGTGGTCAGGTGGCACGACGGGCGCCCGGCAACAAGGGCCGGAACGGGCGCGGCAAGGGACTCGGACGACGCGGGCGTCGACCGACAGGCACCGGGAGGCGCGCGCATGATGGAGATGGAGTACAAGGACCCGTCCAAGAAGGGCCGCTGGATCGTCCTGCTGGGCGTCGTCCTGGCGCTGGTCGCCGGCGGCCTCGCCTTCTACATGATCAACAACGCGAAGCAGAAGGCCGGCGAGGGTGGCATCGCCTACGCCGAGGCCGTCGTTGCGATCCGTGACATCCCGGCGCGCAAGCCCATCGAGGCGGCGGACATCGCGCTGCGGTCCGACATCCCGCTCGACGGGACGAATGCGGCCGGCATCGTGAAGGCCCCCGCGGACCTCGTCGGCCGGATCCTGGCCGTGGAGGTGAAGACCGGGCAGCTGGTCACCACCAACCTGCTCGCCTCCACAACGGCAGGCGGGCAGTTCTCCATCCTGCAGCCAGACGAGACCGTGGCGCCGGACTCCGAGGCCTGGCGCGCGGTGTCCATCACCGTCTCCGACGACCGTGCGGTCGGCGGCATGCTGGCCGCCGGCATGACCGTCGACATCATCATGACCGCCCCGGTGACCGTGGTGACGCCCGTCGAGGTGCCCGCGGCGGGCTCGTCCGGGTCCAGCGCGTCCAACTTCTACTCGGACCGCTCCACGAAGGTCACGTACCAGGACATGGTGATCCTCGCGCGGCAGGGCACGTACTACATCGTCAAGGCGCCGCTGGCGGTCGCCGAGGAGATCAGCCACATGCAGGCCGCCGGTACCGCGCAGTTCAGCATGGCCCTGCGACCGGCCCAGGACACGCGGATCCTCGACGTGTCCAAGCTGGGCGCCACGACGAACAGGATCATCGAGCGCTACGGTCTGCCGATCCCCCAGAACTATCCGAAGGTCAACGGGCCCGTTCCGTCCACGCCCCCGATCCCGGCGATCACCCCGGCGCCGTCGCCGGCCGCCTCACCGGCGGCCTCGGCATCCCCCGGCGCGTCACCCGCGCCAACCCCGCCGTCGCCATCGGCACCCGCGGCATCTCCGGCCGTCTCGCCCGGTCCGAGCGCCACCGCCGCGGGCTGAGTCCCGTCCCGCCGGGTGCCCGGGCCGACGGGCAGGGCACCCGTCGGCCCCGGTCACAGCCTCCATCGTGCGCGCCGCTGACCCGGTGCGCCTCCCCACCGCCCGGCCGGGGCCCACCCGGCCGGGCGGTCCTCCACTCCGGCCGCAAGCCGTCAGCGGGCGGACCGAAGCGCCTCCGCAAGGGCAGCGACGACGAGCGACCGCGTCCCGGCCGCCGTTCCGCTCGTGTCCAGGACCCACGTCGCCGCCGGACGGAGGCGATCGACCAGGCCGTCCTGGGCCGCCATCCGCTGGTCGGCGTCGCCTGGCGGCATCCCGCGTCCGATCAGCCGCTGCCGCTGGGCCGCGGCGTCGCAGGTCACGACCCAGACCTCGTCGCACGTCGCTGCGAGGCCGCCCTCGACCAACTTGATCGCCTCGATCGCGACCGCGGGCGCACCGGCCCTCTCGGCCGCCTCGATCGCCTCGACGATCCGTGGCCGGACCGCGGGATGGACGATCGCCTCCAGGTCCCGCAGCGCCGCCGGGTCCGCGAACACGAGCCGGCCCAGCGCCGCCCGGTCCAGGGTGCCGTCCGGAGCCGCCACGGCCGGACCGAACCGGCGCAGGATGGCGTCGTGGGCCGGATGGCCCGGCGCCGTGACCGAGCGGGCCACGCCGTCCGCGTCGACGACGTGCACGCCCAGCTCCGCCAGCCACCGCGCGACCTGCGACTTGCCGCAGCCGATGGGCCCGGTGATGCCGATGCGGACGGTGCGCGGTCCGGTCGTCACGGTGCCTGCTCCTCAAGCTGCAGCCAGGCGTCCTCCGCCTCGGCGAGCGCCCGCTCCACGTCGGCCAGCTCGCTCGTGACGCGCCGCATCTCCACGAAGTTGGCGGCGACGGCCGGCGTGCCCATCGCCAGCTCGAGCTGGGCCTTGCGAAGGCCGAGCCGGGAGAGCTCGGCATCGAGGGCCTCGCGCCGCCGACGATACGCGTCCTTCGACACCTTCGTCCTGGACTTCGCCCGCGGCGGCGCCGCCACGGCAGCCGCCGGCATGGGAGCCTGGGCCGGCTCGCCCGTCCCCGGCGCCCCGTTCTTCGCGGTCTTCGCGGACGGCGTCCTCGTGGCCGACGGCGCCGCACCCGGCCGTCCCCGGTGCTCGCGTCGCTTCGCCTCCGCCTGGACGGTCCAGCCCTCGCCGACGGCTGTCCTCCAGGCCCGGTAGCCGCCGTCGAACGGGACCGCGAGCCCGCCGTCCACCACCCACAGCCGCTCGCAGATGGTCTCCAGCAGCCGCCGGTCGTGCGAGACCACGATGAGCGTCGCGGGGGTCTCCGCGAGGAATGCCTCGATCGCCTCCCGGGCCGCGATGTCCAGGTGGTTCGTCGGCTCGTCCAGCAGCATCAGGTTGGACGGCAGGATCCCGAGGAGCGCCAGCTCGAGGCGCGAACGCTCGCCGCCGGAGAGCGAGCGGACCTCCTTGAACGCGTCGTCGCCGCGGAACAGGAACCGGGCGAGGTAGCCACGCGCCTCGCCCGGCGTGAGCGGGATCGCCTCCATGACCGCGTCGATGACGGTGGCGCCGGGGATCGCGGCGTCGCGCAGCTGGGCGAGGTACGACGGCTGGACCTGGTGGCCGAAGGTGATCCCGCCGTCCAGCGGCGGCAGGTCGCCGGCGATCGTGCGCAGCAGCGTCGTCTTGCCGGCGCCGTTCGGCCCCACGATGCCGATCCGCTCCCCTCGTTGTGCGGCGAGGAACGGAACGACCGCCACCGTAACGGGCTCCGGGGCATCGGTGCCATCCGGGAGCAGCGCCCCACGGCCCGGCAGGTACCCGACCGCGAGGTCCTCCAGCCGGATGACGATCTCGCCGGAACGGACCGGCCCGCCGGCGAGCGCGCGTCCGTGGAGGCGCAGCGTGCGGGACGTCTTGCGTGGCCCCTCGGTCTTCTCCTCGCGGAGCCGCTCCAGGCGCGCCTCGTGCTCGTGCATCTTGGTGTGCTTGCGCTGGCTGCGGTACTTCTGGACCAGCTCCACTTCGCGCTCGATCTGCCCGGCCTGCGTCTCCGCCTCCTTCTCGGCGCGTAGGTCGCGCTCCACGCGCTGGCGGTGATAGCTCGAGTAGTCGCCGCGGAACACCGTGAGCCGGCGGTCCCGGAGCTCCCAGACCCGCGCCACGGTCGCGTCCAGGAAGGCCCGGTCGTGGGAGGCCACCAGGAGCGCACCCGAACGGCGCCGCAGGTGCTCCTCCAGCCACTCGATCGCCCCGATGTCCAGGTGGTTCGTGGGCTCGTCGAGCATGAGCAGGTCCGGGTCCGCGATGACCAGGCGCGCGAGCGCAGCCCGTGTCTGCTGGCCGCCTGAGAGCGCCGTCGGGGGGCGCAGCCACTCGTCACGCGCGAACCCCAGTCCCGACAGGGCCTCGTCCACGCGCTGGTCCAGCGTGTACCCGCCCAGGATGTCGAAGCGGTGCTGGAGGTCCGCGTAGTCGGCGCCGGCTGCGTGGCCCCCACGCTCCAGGCGCTCGAGCTCGACGGCCATCCGCTCGAGGTGGTCGGCCCCGTGGCGGATCGCTGCCCGCAGGTCGGGCGCCGCCATGAACGCCTCGTCGAAGTGGGCCTCCTGGCTGAGAAGGCCGAACGAGAGGCCACGCCGCCGGTGGACCGTCCCGCGATCGGCCTCGTCGCGGCCGGCGACGATCCGCAGGAGCGTGGTCTTGCCCGCGCCGTTGGGCCCCACGAGACCGATCCGCTCCCCGGGGGCAATCGCCGCCGTGACCTGGTCGAGGATGACGAACGTGCCGACCTCCCGGACGACCCCGTCGAGACGGACGAGGCTCACGCGTCGACCCCGTCGCCGCCGGGGCCGGGCTCGTGCCGGGGTTCCCCCGTCCCCGCCGCCGGGACAGCCCCCCGGCGTGCCGCCGCCCGGCGTGTTGCGGCGGCGGCCTTCGTGCGCGCCGTCCGCTCGCGCGCCCTCGCGCCCTCATCGGGCGTGCGACCCAGGACACCCTCGCCGTCGAGGTCCACCCAGCGTCGTCCCCGGCGCCCTCCGGCCACCCGGCCCGGCCTCGGCGTCACCGTCGCCAGGAGCTTCGCGGCACCTGGCCGGTCCGCGGCCGGGAGCCGCTGACAGAACGAGCAGAAGTGCGTGGCCCGGATGCCGATGACGATCCGCCGGATGGGCCGACCGCAGCGCCGGCACGGCTGCCCGGTCCGCTGGTAGACGTCGAGGTGCTCCTGCATCTCGCCGTCGCCATCGGGGGCCGTGTAGTCGTCGATCGAGGATCCGCGCCGCTCCACGGCCACGGACAGGATGTCGATGACGTTGCGGTAGAGGGCGCGCTCGTCGCGGGGACGGAGCGACGCGGCGGACCGGAGCGGGTGGAGCCTGGAGCGCCACAGCGCCTCGTCGGCGTAGATGTTGCCAATGCCGGCCACGAAGCCCTGGTCCACCAGCAGCGGCTTCAGGCGGGCGCGCCGGCCCCGGATCAGCGCCCGGAACGCCCGGAGCGTGAAGCGCGGGTCCAGCGGCTCCGGCCCGATGCCATCGAACGGGTGGTCGTCCGCCGCGTAAAGCCCCACCCGGCCGAACTTGCGGATGTCGCGGAACCGGATCTCCCGGCCGTCATCGAGCACGAGGGCGAGGCGCTCGTAGGGGTCCACGGGCACGCCCGACCGCACCACGAACAGCTGGCCGGTCATCTTGAGGTGGACCGTGAGGAATGCGCCGCCGTCCAGTTCCAGGATCAGCTGCTTGCCCCGGCGGCCAACGGCCTCGACGCGACGGCCGGTCACGGCTGCCACGAACGCCGGCGGGTCGCCGTCGCGAAGCGTCCCCGGCCAGGCCACGCGCGCGCCAGTCACCACCGGGCCGGGCCCACCGCCGTCGGGCAGCAGGTGGCGCCGGAGGTCGCGGGCGACGGTCTCGACCTCGGGAAGCTCAGGCATCGCCCGAGACGATAGGGCACGTGCGCCGCCCGCGCCGGTATCCACGCGCCGGGACGCATGTCAGGCACTATGGCATCGCCCGATGACACCCTCCATCACGCCCGCCCGCGCCCGTTCCGCTCGCCTCGCCGTGAGCACACTGTTCATCGCGAATGGCGTGATCTCCGCGTCGATCCTGCCCCGCCTCCCTGCCATCAAGGACAGCCTCGGCCTGTCCAACGCGGAGCTGGGGGCGGCCGTTGCGGCGATGCCGGTGGGTGGCCTCATCGCGGGCGGCTTCGTGGGCCTGCTGATCGCGCGCTTCGGAAGCGGACGCGTCGCGACCGTAGCGGGTGTGCTGGCGGCATCGACGCTCGTGGCGGTGGGCCTGGCGACCTCGTGGCTCGGGTTCGCCCTTGCGATGCTGGTGCTGGGCATGTTCGACGCGACGATGGACGCCTCGATGAACGCGCACGGCATCGGGCTGCAGCGGCAGTACGGGCGGTCCATCCTGCAGGGCTTCCACGGCATGTGGAGCGTCGGCAGCCTGGCGGCCGCAGCCGTGGGAGCGGTGGCGGCGGGGGCCGGAGTGCCGGTCTCGATCAGCCTCGCCGCGGCGGCGGCGGTCACGGTCATCGCGGTGCTCGTCGCGGGCCGCTGGCTGCTCCCGGCGAAGGTCGCGGACGCGCCCCACGATACCGCCGGCACCGGGAGCATCCACCTCCGCAGCATGCCCCGTGTGCTGCGGGTCCTGGTCCCGATCGCCATGCTGGGCATCCTGTGCGTCACCATCCAGGGCTCCGCCGCGACATGGAGCGCCGTCTACCTCGCCGAGGTCCTCGGCCAGCCCGCGGGCATCGCCGCGTCGGCGTTCGTGGTCTACATGGGCGCGATGGTCCTGGGCCGGCTCACCAACGACCGGTGGGTCGACCGCTGGGGCAGCACGGCCGTTGTCCGTGCCGGCGCCGTCCTCGCGTCTGGGGGCCTGGTCCTCGCGATCCTCGCCGCTCCACTGGCCGCGCCGCTGCTGGCCTTCGCCGGGTTCGGTGCGGTGGGACTGGGGTCGTCACCGATGTTCCCGGTCATGGTCGGCGCCGCGGGGTCGCGTCCGGGGATTCCGGCGGGTCACGGCGTCGCGATCGTCGCCTGGCTGGTCCGCATCGGGTTGATCCTCGCGCCGGCCCTCGTGGGTGCCGCCGCCGACGTCTGGGGCCTGGCCGCGGCGCTGGCCATCCCGCTGGTCGCCGGTATCGCGATCGCCGTTGTCGCGCCGGTGCTGACGGGCGCACCGCGCGGGCACGTGCGTATCCCGGTCGCGGCCGCCTGACCTACCCGAGGCCCTCGGGCACCTCCGAAGCCTCCGCGAGCGCCGCGTCCCTCCGCGACACCGGCGTCATGCCGTCCCACGAGTCGCCCATCTTCGCCTCGACGGTCAGCGGGACCGACAGCGGCAGCGCTCCCTCCATCGCCTCGCGCAGGACCGGGATCAGCCGGTCCACCTCGCCGCGAGGCGCCTCGAGCAGCAGCTCGTCGTGGACGGACAGGAGGAGCCGGGCCGCGAACCCCCCCTCGCGCAGCGCCCGGTCCATCCGGATCATCGCGATCTTGACGATGTCGGCCGCGGTCCCCTGAATCGGCATGTTGATCGCCATCCGCTCGCCGGCCGCCCGCAGCGCGCCGTTGGACGAGCTCAGCTCCGGGATCCGGCGGCGGCGGCCCAGCAGCGTGGCCACGTAGCCGAGGTCCCTGGCGGTCTCGCGGATGTGGAGCATGTACCGGCTGATCCCGGTGTACGCGGCGAAGTAGCCGTTGATGAACTCCTGCGCGTCGGCCCGGCTGATCCCTGCCCGCGAGGACAGGCCGAAGTCGCTCATGCCGTAGGCCAGGCCGAAGTTGACCATCTTGGCCATCGATCGCTCGTCGCCGGTGACGTCCTCGGGGGCCTTGTGCAGCACGCGGGCGGCCGTCTCGCGGTGGATGTCGGCCTCCCGGGCGAAGGCGTCGGCGAGGTGCTCGTCGCCGGACACGTGGGCGATGATCCGCAGCTCGATCTGGCTGTAGTCCGCGGAGACGAGCGTGGTGTCCGGGGACCCCGCCACAAACCCGTGCCGGATACGGCGGCCCAGGGGCGTGCGGATCGGGATGTTCTGCAGGTTCGGGTCCGACGAGGACAGGCGCCCGGTCGCGGCCACCGCCTGGTGGAACAGCGTGTGCAGGCGCCCATCGGGTCCGATGAGGTTCGGCAGCGCCTCCACGTAGGTCGAGCGCAGCTTCGTGTAGATCCGCCAGTCCAGCACCGGCTGGATCACCGGGTGGACGCCCCGGAGCTCCTCCAGCACGGTTGCGTCCGTGGAGTAGCCCGTCTTGGTCTTGCGGCCCTTGGGCAGGCCCAGCTCCACGAACAGGATCTCGCCCAGCTGCTTCGGGGATCCGATCGTGAACTCGTGGCCGACGGCGGCGTAGATCTCCCCCTCGAGGCGCTCGATCTCGGCGGCGAACTCGCGCTCCAGGGCGGCCAGCGCATCGCGGTCCAGGGCGATCCCCGCAGCCTCCATCCGGGCGAGGATCGGGACCAGCGGGAGCTCGATCTCGGCGAACAGGCGCTCGGCGGCCTCGTCCCGGAGCGCCTGCTCCAGCGAGGGCCGGACGGCGAGGGCCGACAGCGCCTCGAGGCCCGCGATGGCAGTCGACGGCAGGCCCGCCGCGGCGGGCGGCAGGACCAGGTCGAGACGCTCCGCCACCACGTCCGCGATCTTCTGGGCGCGAAGCGCGGCGTTGACGAGATAGGCGGCGATCTGGGTGTCGAAGGCGACCGGGGTCGGCACCGCGTCGGGCTCCTCCGCGAACCGGGCGGTCAGCAGAGGTTTGACCTCGTGGCCCACGAGCGGCATGCCGAGCCGCTCCAGCAGGTGGCGGAGCGCCACCGACGCCGCCGCGCCATCGGCTGCCACGACCCGTCCGTCCGCGCCCGCCACGGCGATCGACAGGGGCGTCCCGGCGAGCGGCCGGGGATCGTCGACGACCAGCGCGACGCCGACAGCGTCCTGGCCGCGCAGCCACTGCTCCAGCGACGCGACCCGGGCCTGGTCCGCCACCTCGATCCGGCCCGGGTCGACGATGGCCGCCGCCAGGGCTCCGGGCAGGTCGCCCGTTGCCGCCGCGAGCGCCTCGGCTCGCGCCTCCACGGCCGGCGACGTGGCGGCGATCGGGGCCATCGAGGCGCCGCCGACGCCCGGGGTCCCGCCGTGGGCCGTCCCGCCACCGGTGCCTCCGCCAGAGACGACGTCGAAGTCCATCGACAGCTGGAGGGACCCGTCGGAGGGCCGGTGCGCGGGCTGGGCCGCCGGCCCCCCCGGTCCCGCCACGCGACCACCGCCCCCTGCGCCGGCGCCCCGGCCCACGCCCTGCGCCGCCGGGAACCCCGCGTCCTTCAGGCCGCGCATCGCCAGGACGGCATCCTCGGGCCGCTCCCCGGTGAGGGGCGGCAGCCGGTCGATGAGGGACCGGAACTCGTACTCGCGGAAGATCCGGACCACGGCCTCCCGGTCGTAGTCCCCCACCCGCCCGCGCCCCGGGTCAAGCACCACGTCCACGTCCCGGACGAGGCGCATCAGCTCGCGGCTCTCGAGGACGGTGTCGCGGTGTTCCGCCAGCAGCGGCCGGAGCTTCTCGGGCGTCACCTCGTCCAGGTGCTCGTACAGGGCGTCGAGCGAGTCCCACGTGGCGATCAGCCTGGACGCGGTCTTCTCCCCCACCCCGGGGATGCCCGGGATGTTGTCCGTCGGGTCGCCCTTGAGCGACTTGTAGTCCAGCATCTGGTCCGGGCGCAGCCCCCAGCGCTCCTCGATCTTCGCCAGGTCGTAGCTGACCGTGTTCGCGACGCCGCCGCGGAGCGAGACCATCAGCCGCGTGTGCTCGCCCACCAGCTGGAGCATGTCGAGGTCGCCGGTGAGGATCGTGACGTCCAGGTCCCTCGCGGTCGCCTGGCCCGCGAGCGTGGCGATCACGTCGTCCGCCTCGAACCCCTCGCGCTCGTAGACCGGGAAGCCGAGGGCCGCCACGACGTCGCGGACCTTCGGGATCTGCTCCCGCATGTCGTCCGGCATCCTGGTCCGGGTGCCCTTGTACTCGGCATACCGCTCGTGCCGGAACGTGGGCTTGCCGAGGTCGAAGGCGACCGCGATGTGATCGGGCTTCGCGTCCTGGATCGCGCGCAGCACGATGTTCGTGAAGCCGAACACCGCGGTGACCAGCTCACCCCTGGACGTGGTCAGAGGCTGGTCGATGAGCGCGAAGTACCCGCGGTAGATGAGGCCGTTGCCGTCGAGCAGCAGGAGGCGTTCCATCGGCCTGACCGTGCGGAGTGGGACGAGAGGCAGTGTACCCGCGCGACGGACCCCGCCCCCGGCCGCGCCGTAGAATCCATGCCATGGCTACTCCTCGACGCGTCGGCATCCTCACCGCCGGTGGCGACAGCCCCGGCCTCAACGCCGCCATCCGTGCCTTCGGCAAGGCCGCGATCGGCACCTACGGCATGGAGGTGGTCGGGTTCCGTGACGGGTTCCGCGGACTCGCGGAGAACCGCAAGGTCCGCCTCGAGAAGAAGGCCCTGTCCGGGATCCTCACCGTGGGCGGCACGATCCTCGGGACCAGCCGGGACAAGCCGCACCGGATGCTCGTGGACGGCGAGATCCGGGACATGACCGGGGCGATCCTGGAGGTCTGCCGCAAGGAGAACCTCGAGGGCGTCGTGTGCCTCGGCGGCGGCGGGACGGCGAAGAACGCCCTGCGCCTCGGCAAGGCCGGCCTCAACGTCCTCACCCTGCCCAAGACGATTGACAACGACGTAGTCGGCACGGACGCGACCTTCGGCTTCGCGACGGCGCTCGAGATCGCGACCGACGCCATCGACCGGCTGCACAGCACGGCGCACAGCCACCACCGGATCATCGTGGCCGAGATCATGGGCCACCGTGCGGGCTGGCTCACGCTCGGCGCCGGACTGGCGGGCGGGGCGGACGTGATCCTGATCCCCGAGATCCCGTACAAGGTCTCGTCGATCGCGGCCGCCATCAAGGACCGCGTCCGCAAGGGCAGCAACTTCAGCATCGTCGCGGTGGCGGAGGGCGCACGCAACGTGGACGACGCCCGGGCGTTGGCCGCAGCGGAGGCGCGTGCGGCACGCGCGCGCGACCTGGTCGCGAAGGAGACCGCCCAGGCCGAGATCCTGCTCCTCGAGGTCCAGCACCAGGGCAACACGCTGCGACTCGCGTCGCAGCTGGAACAGCTGACCGGCCTGGAGTCACGCGTGTCGATCCTGGGCTACATCCAGCGCGGCGGCACGCCATCGCCGATCGACCGCCTGCTGGCCACGCGCCTGGGCACCGCGGCCGCCGACCTCGTTGCCGCCGGAACCTACGGGGTCATGGTCGCAGCCCGGGGCGACGCGACCGAGCCGGTCCCGCTCGAGGATGTCGCCGGCCGGCGCAAGCCGGTGCCGGCCGACCACTCGTGGGTCGCGAGCGCCCGCAACGTGGGCACCTGTCTCGGGGATTGACGCGCGGGATCCGCATGCGGAACGCACAACTCCTGCACATCTCCGCGCGACGCTGACGCAGTCAAGCCTCGTGGCCCGCTTCCCGGGCCCTGTCGGAAATCGGAGTTGTCCCTCATGCGCGCTTTCCTCGTCCTCCTCTTCACCGGCCTCGTCGCCGTCGCGGCGGGTGTCGCCGGCTTCCAGGCCGGCGTCGCCTCGTCGCTCGCCGCCGGCACGGGCGGCGTGCCCGCGATCGTCTATCTCGGCGGCGGCTTCCACTTCGGCGGGTTCCTGTTCTTCCTGCTCCTCGTCGGGCTGATCCTGTTCGCCGTCGGCGGGCGGCGCCGACGCTGGGGCGGCCACGGCCACGCGGGCGCCTTCGGGCCCATCGGCGGCCACAGCACAGTGAGCGACGGTGACCCCCGCCGGCAGTGGGTCGCCGAGGCCCACCGCCGCCTGCACGAGGAGGAGGCCGCCCGCGCGGCCGCCGCCCCGACGACAGGCGGCACAACTCCGACCGGCGCGGCAGGCGCGACGCCTCCCGCCGCCTGAACCTCGCGCCACCCATCGCCACGACGCCGGGCGGGTATCCTCGCCCGGCGTCGCAGCCGTCTCGGAGCTCCCATGCGCACCATCCTCGTCGTCGAGGACGAGCCGCAGATCGCCGGTCTCGTCCGGGACTACCTCGAGCACGCCGGGTTCGCCGTCCTCACCGCGGGTGACGGGGCGGGAGCCCTGGCGCTGGCGCGCACCCGCCGGCCCGACGCGATCGTCCTGGACCTCGGCCTGCCGAGGATCGACGGGCTGGACGTCATCCGGGCGCTGCGGCGGGACTCCGCCGTCCCGATCGTGATCCTGAGCGCGCGCGGCGACGAGACGGATCGCGTCACTGGGCTGGAGCTCGGTGCCGACGACTACGTGGTGAAGCCCTTCAGCCCGAAGGAGCTCGTGGCGCGGGTGCGCGCCGTCCTCCGCCGCGTGGAGGCGCGCCCGAAGCCGGACCAGCTGATCGTCACCGGCGACCTGGAGGTGGACCTCGCGCGCCGGCGCGTGACCGCGGATGGCAGGCGCGTCGACCTCACACCCACGGAGTTCGAGCTCCTGGCCACCCTCGCCCGGGAGCCCGGTCGAGTCTGGACGCGCTCACAGCTCCTCGACGCCGTCCACGGCTTCAGCCTCGAGACCTACGAGCGGGCGATCGACGGCCACATCCGGAACCTGCGGCGCAAGCTGGAGCCGGACGACGCCTCGCCTCGGTACGTCCGGACTGTCCACGGCGTCGGGTACGCGCTGGCGGAGCCGGACGCGTGAGCGAGCACGGCGGACGGTCGCGCCGCGGCCGCTGGTCGGATGGTGGCCAGGGCAGTCCGCCGGACGCCGGCTGGGGCCGCCACCGCGGGCGCCGGCCGGCGGCCGGGTTCTTCGGCTGCATGGTGCTGACGGCGGTCCTCCTCGTGGGCGTCGTGACGGCACTCGCGACCTGGGTCGCCGGCGCGCTGCTCGGGGTCGTGGCGCCCGGCGCCGCCCCGTCCACGCTGACGGCCGGGGCCGTGGTCGTGGTCATCCTGCTCTCGGTGCTCGTCGGCGTCCGCGTCTTCGGCTCCGCCGTCAGGCCCCTTGCCGACCTCGCCGCCGCGACCGAACGCCTCGCCGACGGCGAGCCCGGTGTCCGCGTCCGCGCCCGTGGTCCGCGCCCGATCCGCGGGCTGGCAGCCTCGTTCAACACGATGGCCGAGCGCCTCGACCGGTCCCGCGACGATCGTCGGGCGCTCCTCGCGGACGTCACCCACGAGCTCAGGACCCCGCTCACCGTCATCACCGGCGGGCTCGAGGCGATGCTGGACGGCGTCCACCCGTTCGACGAGGACCACGTCGCACCGATCCTCGCCGAGACGCGGGTCATGGATCGCCTCCTGGAGGACCTGCGCACCCTCTCCCTCGCGGACGCGGGGGTCCTGGCCCTGCACCGCGAACCCGCCGACCTGCGCGCCATCGCCGATGAGGTCGTGGCGGCGAACCGGCCGATAGCCGCAGCGCATGGCGTGGCGCTGGAATGCGCGGGCACGGAACGGCTGGTCACGAACGTCGATCCCGTCCGCGTCCGCGAGATCATCGCCAACCTCGTGGCGAACGCCATCCGCCACACGCCCGCCGGGGGCTCGGTGGAGGTGGGAATCGAGCTCGACCGTGACGATGCCGTCATCACCGTCCGCGACACCGGCGATGGCATAGCCCCCGGGGATCTCGGGCGCGTCTTCGACCGCTTCCAGAGACGCGCGGACTCCGGCGGGAGCGGCCTCGGCCTGGCGATCGTGCGGGACCTGGCGACGGCCCACGGCGGGAGCGTGGCGGCCACGAGCGACGGCGTGCCGGGGGCCGGCTCGACATTCCGGGTCAGTCTGCCGTTGCGGGACTGACGACCGCGGGACGTCCTACGTGAGGTTCTCGGCAGGCCGCGAGCCCCGGGGCCGGTCGAGGGACCAGCGGCGGAGCTCGTGATGTCCTCCGGAGGGTCCGGGCTATTCGACCGTGATCGTGAAGACGAGCTTCTCGCCCGC
>Ga0302254_10000169_pt1 | contig 13865 bp, 11 predicted proteins | sample I_Fen_E1_4_FD_194573 | JGI IMG/M metagenome (GOLD analysis project Ga0302254, IMG submission 194573) | Peat permafrost microbial communities from Stordalen Mire near Abisko, Sweden - I_Fen_E1_4 | ecosystem: Environmental > Terrestrial > Soil > Wetlands > Permafrost | place: Sweden: Abisko... | reverse complement strand
CAGCGTGGCTGGTCATGCTCGCCGGTCTTGCGGCCGCGAGCGCCGCGGCGGCATGGTCGTGGCCGCGAGGGTCCGCCTCGTAGCTCCACGAGGCTTGACTCGCAGCGTGGACCGTCATACTCCCCAGGAGTATCCACGGCGTGCTAGGATTTGCTCATGACCGACGCCAATTCCAAGACCCCTCGCCCGCTGGGCGGCATCAGCCTTAACTTCATCCCCGCGGCCGCCGGCGATGTCGTCGCGGCCGCCAACCACTCGGTCGCCGCCGGGACCGGTGCGCCGGTCGAGGCGCCCGTGGTCATCGTCGGTTCGGGGCCGGCAGGGCTGACCGCCGCGATCTACGCCGCTCGAGCCAATCTCAAGCCGATTGTGATCGGCGGCGTCGTGGGCGGCGGGCAGCTCATGATCACCAGTGACGTCGAGAACTACCCGGGCTTCCCCGATGGCGTCCAGGGGCCGGAGTTGATGGGGCTCTTCCGAAAGCAGGCCGAGCGTTTCGGGGCGCTGATCGTCGACGCAGATGTCGATCGTGTCGACCTGAGCAGCCGTCCGTTCGGCCTTTGGGCGGCGGGCGTTGAATACCGGGCTCGGGCCGTGATCGTCGCGACCGGCGCCGACGCGATCTGGCTCGGGATCGAGAGCGAGACCCGCCTCCGCGGCCGGGGCGTCAGCGCCTGCGCAACCTGCGACGGCTTCTTCTTCCGGGACAAGGAGGTCGGCATCGTCGGCGGCGGCGACAGCGCTCTCGAGGAGGCTCTCTTCCTGACACGCTTCGCGACCAAGGTGCACTTGATCCACCGCCGCGACGCCTTCCGGGGCAGCAAGATCATGCAGGCCAGAGCGGCCGCGCACCCCAAGATCGAACTCCATCTGAACCGGACGATCGAAGAGGTCCTCGGGGGCGATCACGTGGAGGGTCTCCGGCTCGGCAGGGCCGATGGCACCGGCGAGGAGCGCCTGCCGGTCCAGGGGCTCTTCGTCGCAATAGGTCATCGCCCCAACGTGGCAGTCTTCCGTGACTGGATCGATACCGACGAAAAGGGCTACCTCAAGACGGAAGGGGCGACTACAGCCTCGAATATCGACGGCGTATTCGTGGCCGGCGACGTGGACGACGACCGCTACCGGCAGGCAGTTACGGCGGCCGGCGAAGGCTGCCGCGCAGCAATCGACGCGGAACGCTGGCTCGAGGCCGAGGACGCACACGATGGTGAGGCAGCCGCCCAGGTCGCCCACTCCGGGGTCGCAACCGCGACTTAGGCGGTTCCGAACGGCGGCCCCGACAAACAAGGAGCCGTGACGGACGAGCACCGGACGCCGATCGAGGGGTGGGGGCGGTTCCGTATGCCGTATCTCCAGATCGGCCTGGTCGTGACGCTGGCGGCAGCAATACTGTCGGTCGGTCTGTTGGGGCCGCATCCATCGCCGCCGCCGACGCCTCTTCCACGGCCCGTTACCTCGCCCCTCGCGGTCTTGCCTTCCGCGCTCCCAATAGCCACCCTCGGCCCCGACATCGCCGGCCTCGACGGCCTGGCCAGATTCAACCCGGCGCCGGCCGACGTCCGAACGTCGTGGCTGCCGGACAACATCGCCAGCCCGTCTCTGGCCGCCATCGGCACGCGGATCTTCTTCGTCGTCGGCACCACCAGGATCGAAACGACGGTCATCGGTTCGCTGGCGCCGCCGCAGACGCTCGTCAGCGCGCCGCCGTGCGAGGCCATCAACCAGGTCGTGGCCGCCGGCACCGTGCTGGGATACGTCCAAACGAGCCCGGTCGGCGATTCCAACAGCGGCTCCGCGAGCGCGGCGGCGAGCGCGAGCTCGACCGCAACGGCGACCGGTTGCGCCAGGACCTCGAGCGTGGCCTGGACGATCTGGTTCACCGACCTCGGTGGCGGTCATCCGCGCCGGATGGCCTCGGGGATCCGTTACGTGGATTCAGCGGCAACGCGGATGTATCCGGTCCGCCTCGCCATGACGCCGACGATCTTCGCCATCAATCGGCCCAACTCGCCCGGACTGATGTACGCGGGCGAAACGGTCGAGGTTCGTCAGGTGAAGGACGGCAAGCTGCTCTGGGCTCCCCAGACGGACAAGTACGTGGCGAACCTGATGCTCGGCGGCTCCACGCTGGCGGTCCTGGAACGCGATTCCGGCCTGGAGCTCAACATCGCGGACGCGGTCGGACCGTCGCTGTTCCCGGTGGCCCGCCCGGCATCAACAGCGTCGCTCTCGGAAGACGGGCGGTTCGTGACCTGGGACGTCGCGGCCGACACCGCTCACGACATCGCGGCGGGCGTCGCCACGCTGCAGCTCCCGTCTGGAGGCAGGACTCTGCTGCCTGTGGCCACCAACTCCACCTCTTCAACGCCCTTGCAGCCCGTTGTGTCGTCGACCTCGACCGGACCCATCGTGGCCTGGTACTCGACGGCCCAGGGCGGCGCCGTCTACCCGGCCTTCCGCGACTCGGCTGACTCCGGAAGCGGCGTCTTCTCCATCGTGCAGGCGCCGATCTGGATCGCTTTGCGCGGTAGCACCTTGATCCTCGTCACGACCGACCGCGACGGCGGATACACCGTCGCCTTCGCCCTGGACCTGTCGCGGTCGGGCTTCAAGGCGACCTGACCGCCCGGCCGCCGGGGGCTTCGAAAGCGGGCGACCGTGCCGCCGGGCGGCCGCCCCACCAGGCGCACCGCCGACCCTCGGATCGCCCTTCCACGACCGTTCGACACCGACCTGTCGCAAGATGCCGACAGTCGTTGGTTAGAGGCATGGCATGGACGAGCACATGACGCCGATCGAGGGCCGGGCACGGTTCGGGCGGCCGTACCTGAGAATCGCTGCGGTCGTCACCGTTGCGGTCGGGATCCTGGGTGCTGGACTCCTGGGGCCGCACCGTGTCGGACCAGCGACACCCACACTGGCCCCCGCCCCGGTAGCCGGGAGCACAACCGCCGTCGCATCGGGCGGTGGGTCCAACATTCCGTCGCAGCCGGTCGTACGAGGCATCGACGGTCTGGTCGGGCTCACCCAGGTGAAGCCGGACAGCGGCGAGATCCTGCAGTCCTGGCTGCCCGGACAGATCACCAGCCGGTCGATGGCGGTGGCCGGCGGGCGCCTCTTCTACGTCGTCGACGGCGACCAGATCCAGTCCACGGAGGTAGGCGCCGTCGGAGCCAGAATCTCGCACGTCACGGTGCCGCGCTGCGAAGGGATCAACCAGCTGGCCGCCGTCGGCCATGAGCTGGCATACGTGGTCACGACGCCCGGCGGTTCGACGTCCCAGATCGACGGCTGCGCTCCCGCCGGCGGCCGGATCGCGTGGAGCCTCTGGCTCCTCGATCTCAACGGCGGCAGCCCCCGCCAGGTCGCCAGCGGGTTCCGCGCCGCTCTTTCCATTCAGGTCACCGAGTTCCCGATTCACCTGGCTCTGACAGAAACGGCGTACGCATTCGATCGCCCGCCCTTCTCCTCCGTCTCGGCTCTCGGCGAGACAATCGAGGTGCACTCGATCGATGGATCGTTGCTGTGGACCAGCCAATCCAAGAGGCCCGTCGCGGACGTGATGCTGGGTGGAGGCACCCTCGCGATCTTGACGGACGTCCTGGATCGCGCCGACGGCGTGGTCGACCTGTGGACTTCGGACGCGGCCCACCCGGGATTCGCACCCGTGGACCAGCCGGCGACTTCGGTGTCGCTGTCGCCGGACGGGTCTCATCTCACCTGGGACGTGGTTCCGCACGCGGCAAGCCCGGGCTTCACCCCCCTGGCCGACGTCGCCGTGGAGACCGTCGAAACCGGGATCGAGGTGCCGCTCGTGACCGAGACGAACCGCGTCGCTCCGGCGCCGCTGCGACCGGCGATTTCGTCCACGAGCCGTGGTCTTGTCGTGACGTGGTTCGCCACCGCACCCGATGGTGGCGTGTACCCGGCAATTCGTGATGTCGCCGGCGGCAACGGGTTCGTGCTTCCGAGCTTCCAGGAGCCGGTTTGGATGAAGCTCGTGGGCGGCACCCTGTTCTGGGTCGCCGAAAGCGCCGACGGTTGGTCGAAGGCCGTCTACGCCGTCAACCTATCCGCGCTGGGGTTGAACTGATCGGTTCGGCCGAGCGGCCTTCCCACCGAGCCGGGCACGCCCGCGCGCTCGTCGGGCTCGACTGCTAGGGTCTGCGCACACAGGAGCACTTATGGCCTTCTCCGGCGGCGGCCGCCGCCGCTTCGCCGCCTCGACGATGCAACAGGATCAGTCGCCTGTCCCGGGCAGACGACGCACTCGCACGGCGAGCAAGATCCTCGTGTTCTTCGTGCCCTACCGGCGCCAGGTGGCCGTCGTACTGTTCGCGATCCTGCTGACGAGCACGCTCGGCGTCATCAACCCGATTCTTCTCAAGCTGCTCATCGACGTCGCCATCGGACACCTCGATTGGGGTCTCCTGAACCTGTTCGTCGTACTGATGATCGTGATCCCGATCGTGAGCAGCCTGATCGGAGTCGGACAGAGCTACCTGAACAACAAGGTCGGGCAGGGTGTCATGCGCGACCTGCGACATGCCCTGTACGCGCACCTCCAGGCCATGCCGCTGCGCTTCTTCACGGAGACGCGGACGGGTGAGATACAGAGCCGCCTCTCCAACGACGTCGGCGGAATCCAGTCGGTGGTCACCGACGTCGCCGCGAGCATCACCAGCAACCTGGCGGTGGTGCTAAGCACGATCGTCGCCATGGTCTTCATCGACTGGCGGCTCACGGTGCTCTCGCTGGCGATGCTACCGGTCTTCGCATTCGTCGCAAATCGGGTCGGCAAGGTGCGACGCGCCGTCTCGACGGAAACGCAGAAGTCGCTCGCGGACATGTCGGCCGCGACCGAGGAGACGCTCAGCGTCAGCGGCATCCTGCTGTCCAAGACGTTCGGGGCGCAAGAGGCCTCGATCGAACGGTTCGAGGAATTGAACCGGCGGCTGGCCGCGAATCAGATACGGCAGGCGATGGTGGGCCGATGGTTCTTCGCGCTCATCGGCACGATCATGTCGATCATCCCGGCCTTCGTGTATTGGCTGGCCGGATACCTGGCCATCCATCACGATCCGCACCCGCCCACGATCGGCGACATCGTGGCTTTCACCACGCTCCAGAGCCGGCTGTTCTTCCCGCTCGGTCAGCTGCTCAACGTTCAGGTTGAGCTTCAGGGTGCGCTGGCCCTGTTCGACCGTATCTTCGAATACCTGGAGATGGAGCCCGAGATCGCCGACGCGCCCGACGCCGTCGCACTCCCAAAAGGGTCATCGAAGGGAAGTGTCCGTTTCCGCGACGTGTCGTTCCGGTACCCGTCGAAGGCGGCGGCGCTGGCCGGTGAAGCGGACCTGGAGATCGATGGCGTCTCGGCCGCGGAAATGAGGCACGCCGAACCCTCCGCGGAGCCCGAACTGCCGAAGGCTGTCGTCGAAGGCCCACGACCGTTCGCCTTGCGGTCGATCGACTTCGAGGCGAAGCCGGGGCAGCTGGTCGCGCTCGTCGGCCCTTCCGGGTCGGGCAAGACGACAACGACGTATCTGATCCCACGCTTGTACGACGCGGACACGGGTTCCGTCGAGATCGACGGCGTGGACGTTCGCAAGATCTTGCTTCGCTCACTAGGCGACGTGGTCGGCTTCGTGACCCAGGAGACGTACCTCTTTCACAGCTCCATCCGCGACAACTTGAGCTACGCCCGGCCGCTTGCGAGCGAGCCCGAGATCCAGGCGGCGGCGCGGGCGGCAGCCATCCACGACCGGATCATGGAGCTACCCGACGGTTACGACACGGTCGTGGGAGAGCGCGGCTACAAGCTCTCCGGCGGCGAAAAACAGCGCATCGCGATCGCCCGAGTGCTGCTCAAGGATCCGCGGATCCTGATCCTCGACGAGGCGACCTCTGCGCTCGATACGGTGTCTGAGAGGCTGATCCAGCACGCCCTCGAGGGACTGGAGGCCGGCCGAACGACGATCGCGGTGGCTCATCGTTTGTCGACTATCCTGCGGGCGAATCTGATCCTCGTATTCGACCGCGGCCGGATAGTGGAGCGTGGCACACACGAAGAGCTGCTCGCCCTGGACGGCCTTTACGCACGGCTCTACCACGAGCAGTTCCTGACCCCGCCGGTTCCGGGCGAGAACGGCATTCACGCCGCCAAAGTAGGCTAGGACGCGACGGCGATCGGGCCGTCAATCAGGAGAAGGCAACCGATGGGCGAAAAGCGAGTCAGTCTCCGCCACGAGGGCGGTCTCCGTTTCGTGGCAGCCACCGGGTCCGGGCACGATGTCGTCGTGGACAACTCCACCGGCAACACGGGACCGCGCCCGACCGAACTCGTGTTGGTGGCGCTGGCGGGCTGCACCGCAATGGACGTCGTCGAGATCCTCGCCAAGAAGCGGCAGCTGTTCACTCGCTATGCCAACGAGGTCAGCGGCATCCAGCGCGAAACGGCCCCCAACGTCTTCACGGAGATCACCGTCGTCCACGTTGTTGAGGGCGACGTCGAAACCGAGGCTGTCCGGCGATCCGTCGAATTGTCGGCGACGAAGTACTGCACGGTCAGCGCCCAGATCGCGACTGGCGCAGCCCGGATCAGCCACCGCTACCAGATCCGGCGCCCGGCCGGAGCGGTGAACGGACCGGTCGATGAGGCGGCCGAGGTGGTCGTGACCGGGCCGTTGAAGGAGCTGGATTCCGGGCCGGCCGCATAACCGCAACGTCGGCGTCCCGCGAACGCGCCGAGCAGTAGCTCCTTCCTGTACGCTGCGCGCGCCATGACAGACACGACATCCACCGTTCGCCCGACCCCCATCCGGAGGCTCCTGGCGCGCCCCGAGCTGATCTTCGCGCTAGCCGTTGTGGCCGCCTACGTCGCGGCGACGGCCCTTGCAGTGGTTTTCGACCACGCGGTGCCGGACCGCATGATGCTCATCGCGGAGCGAGCCCTGGGCGGCCACCTGGACGTGGACAAGCTCAAAGGCTCGGTCGACACGGTCAATATCGGCGGCCGCTACTACCTCGCCGTCGGCCCGTTGCAGCTGCTCCCCTACCTGCCATTCGCGGCCGCCGACGCTCTGCATGGAATCGGCCGCTACATCGTCGGCCTGGCCTTCGGCGTGCCGGCCGCGTGGCTCTCGCTCCCGCTCGCACGCGCCTACGGCGCCAGGGGCGCGACCGCCTACTGGATCGCCATCTTCACGGCCTTCGGGTCGCTGCTCTGGTACGTCTCCGTGTTCGGGGACATGTATTACCTCGCGCACGTCGAGTCGTTCCTGGCGCTGACTCTCTTCCTGCTGGAATGGGCCGGCCGGCGTAGACCCATCCTCCTTGGAGCGGCGCTCGCGGTCTCATTCCTGGCGCGCCCTACAACCGTGCTCGCGGCCGTGCCGTTCGGACTCGCGCTGATCTGGCAGAACAGGGCGACGCTCGTGGCCGCCTCGCGCACCGCAGTCGCTTTCGGCCTGCCGATCGCCGCAGCCATCGGCGCATACGGCTGGTTCAACTGGGTCCGTTTCGGGTCGCCTCTGGAGTCGGGCTACGCAATCTCTTTGCTGCGTGAGTCGACCCTCGAGGCGCGGCGGGCTGAGGGCGTTTTCGCGATCGCCCACATCCCCGAGAATCTCCGCCTGGCCTTGCTCTCCGGATTGGAGCGGATCGACAAGTTCCCGTACATCGGGCCGAGCAAGTTCGGGCTATCGATGCTGCTCGTCTCGCCGGCGCTGCTGACGGCCGTTTGGGCCGGCTTCCGGGATCGGACGGCGCAGCTGTTGTGGCTCGCGGCCGCGATCGTCGCCGTGCCCGTATTCCTCTACTACGGCGGCGGCTACGTCCAGTACGGGTTCCGGTACTCGCTCGACTTCACGCCCTTCCTTGTGGCCCTGATGGCCATCGGCGCAGGACGCTGGATCGGCCGGCCGGAGCGACTCCTGATCCTGGCCGGCGTCGCCTCGGTCATGGTCGGGATCGTCATCGGAGTCGAGTGGCACTCTTGATATCGCAAGGAGAGCCGTTGTCTCAGGCAGCCTCGCCCAACGCTCGCCGCTCTGCCCCGGAATCCGGGCACCCGGCCTCGGAGAGCGCGACCCAGCCCCGACCGCAACGCCGGCTCGAGTGGCTCCGCCAGATTCCGCCTGAAGCGCTCATGATCGGCTTCGCCCTGTTCGCCATCCTCGCCGTCTTCGCCGCGGCCGATCCGGTCGCCAGAGTCACGAGCAGCACCGCTCCGTTCACAGACGAGGCGTGGAACCTCGTCAATGCACGCAACTTCGTCCAGCTCGGAACATGGAGCACGGACGAATGGAATCTCCATCTCGTGAACCTGCCGTTCACGCTGCTCGAGGTCGTCGTCTTCAAGCTGTTCGGCGTCGGGCTCGTGCAGGCCCGACTGGCGATGATCGGGTGCGTCTCTCTCACGGCGGCGGCGCTGGTCTGGGGCCTGCGGGGCGTGCTCGATCGGACCTCCGCGGCCTTTGCCGGACTGGCCTTCGGTTTCTCGGGCCTGATCCTGTTCTACGGCCGAATGGCATTCCTCGAAGACCTGGTCGTCCTCGGCCTGACCGTCGGGGTTCTCGTCCTGGCTCGGGGCAATCGCCTCAACCTGCGTGGCGGCATGCTGTCCGGCTTGTGCTTCGCGGTGGCGATCGGAAGCAAGCCGAGCGCGCTCTTCGCGGTCATCGGAATCCTCGTCGCAATGGCCGCCTTCTCCGGCTGGCGCGATTCGGGCATGCGCCGCTGGATCGCGGGATCGGTCGGCGTGATAGTCGCCGCCGGACTCCTCTGGCTGGTGGTCGTGGGGCTTCCCAACCAGGCGGCGCTCGCGATCGACGTCAAGATCTGGCCGCCCTACAAGTGGAACCTGACACCCGACGCGCTGATCGTCTCGACCGGGGGCTATCTGATCGGCCGGAACGACAACCTCTACAGCTTCCTGCTGCTGCCGCTCATCGTCCTGGGGTTCGGCGGGCTGGTCTCGGTCGTCGCCCTTCGCAAACGGCTCGGCGAGGCCCAGGCAAGGCTCGCGGCCGCGGCGTTCGGATGGGCCGCCTTCGGCTTTGGGATCCTGATGATCGTGTCGTACCGGCCGGACCGGTATGTCGTGCCGCTCGTGCCGTCGATGGCGATCCTGGCCGCGATCGGGCTCAACGTGTCTCTCGGCTGGTGGCGCGAGCGCCGGGCCGAGGCCAATGCAGCCGCCGCCGACGGAGCCGCCGCAGACGCGATCGCCGAGGAGGGGGCCGCAACCCGCTCGTCAGACAAGCCGATCCGTCTGGCGCCCGGCGCCGTTGCGGCAGTGGCGATCCTCCTCGCGGTAGCCCCCGGATTGGCCTGGTACGGCAACTGGGCTCGCAAAGCCACGTACGAGACGGTCGCAATCCAGAACCAGTTCGCCGACGTGGTACCGCCCGGCGAGATCGTGGCCGGGGGCAACGTGGCCCTGTTCCTGATGCGCTCGGAGGCGAAGACGGTGATCGTCGGCCTGGCCAACAACGGCGACCTTTACGCGCAGGGAACGCGCTGGTACCTGCTGGCGGTCGATGCCACGGCACCCGTGGGAGTCCCAGATTCGGTTTGGGCCGCCAGAGAGCGCGTCGAGTGCGCCACCTGGAGAGGCGGGCAGACGTGCCTGTTCCACTTGCCCTAGGTTCCGCGGCGCCGGAAGAGGCCGACCCGGGCGGGGCCGTCGGCGCTACGAAGACCTGGCGGATCTGGGGCCTCGATTTCGACGCCCGCATCGTCCAGACAGTCGCGGTCTGCGTGCTTGTCCTGCTGCTCGCGTACGACAACAACTTCGGCCGGCCCGAATACGGCCACTTCTTCTTCCAAGCCCTGATCCCGTTCACGCTGGTGGTGCTGATCTGGCGTGAGAGTCCGCGCCGTTACGGCCTGGCACTGGGCAACTGGAGGCTCGGGTTGCCGGTGGCGCTCGGCGCCATCGCGATCATGGCGGTGGTCATCTGGATCGTCGGACACATGCCGGAGTTCCGGGTGTACTACGCCGCGTTGTCCGATCAGCGGCCGGCCTGGCGCGTCGTCCTCGACGCGGGCGTGGACATGTTCGCCTGGGAGTTCTTCTTCCGTGGCTGGCTGATGGGCGCCCTCGGCCGCAAGTACGGCACCGACGCGATCTGGCTCCAGATGATCCCCTTCGCGCTCATGCACGTCTGGAAGCCCGAGCTCGAGGTGCTCTCGACCATCGTGGGCGGCGTCTTCTTCGGCATCCTGGCCTGGCGTACCCGATCGTTCATATGGGGCTGGCTGCTCCACTGGTTCATGGTCGCCTGGATCTTGCTGGTGGCCGCCGGGTACGTCTGACGGGAGGCCGGTCGCCCGGCCGCGGGCCGACGCGAATCGCTTGCATGAGTATTCATCGGACCGTATAATCGGCGGACCATGACGACCACCCGACCTACACCTCAGGGCGCCGCTTCGGCGGGATCGGAGCACGGTCTGGGGCCGCGCGCGGCGCGCACCCGACAGGGCGGCCGAACCATCTCGGTCGGGGTCGTGGGCGCCACAGGTTATGCAGGCGGCGAGATCGTCCGGCTGCTGCTGAACCACCCCCGGGTCCGGTTGGTCGGCCTCTACGGCCGCAATCGCGACAACGTGCCGATCGCCGAGTCGCATCCCCATCTCAGCGGGACGGGTCTGGTCATCGATCAGGCGATCCCCGAAGCCGACGCCATCTTCACGGCGCTCCCTCACGGCGTGGCCGCCGGAATAGCCGCCGAGATCGTGGCCCGCGGCTCGGCACTTCTCGATGTCGGGCCGGACTTCCGACTCCACGATCCCGCCGATTACCCGCTCTGGTACAAATTCGACCACCCTGCGCCCGAGCTTCTGGCGCAAGCCGTCTACGGCTTGCCGGAGCTCCATCGCGCGGAGATGCGCGATGCTGCCGACCGAGACGCCGCGATCATCGGGCTGCCCGGCTGCTATCCCACCGCCACGATCCTGACGCTGGCGCCGCTTGCCCGCGCGGGCCTGATCGGCGACCTCGCCGTCGACGCCAAGAGCGGCGTTTCCGGGGCCGGTCGCGAGCCAAAGGCGGATCTGCTCTTCTCCGAGGTCAACGAGAGCGTCAAGGCGTACGGCATGTTCAACCACCGCCACACGGCCGAAATGGAGCAGGAGCTCCAGCAGCAGGGCGAGCGCGGTGCGCACGGCAGCCGCGACGCAAATCCCGGCGTGGCGACGGTCGACTTCCTGCCGCACCTGATCCCGATGACGCGCGGCATTCTGGCCAGCTGCCACGTCCGGCCGACTCGCCCGGTCACCCAGGCCGAGCTGGACGCGCTCTACGCCGAGGCTTATCGCGACGAGCCGTTCGTGAAGGTCGTCGCAGACGCGCCCGCCACCAAGCATGTCTACGGCAGCAACCAATGTCGGGTCTGGTGCCGCGTGGATCCGCGGAGCGGGCGAATCCTGGCTCTCGGTGTCATCGACAACCTGGTCAAGGGCGCAGCCGGACAGGCGGTTCAGGCCCTCAACGTCCTCTTCGGTCTGCCCGAGACAACGGGGCTCGAGCAGTACCCGGTCGCACCGTAGCGACCCGACCCCGGCCTGCACGAAGGAAGTTCCAGCAGATGCAGCAAGGCGCGTTCGATCCCTCCGCTCCAGCGGCCGGGGCAGCCGGTGCACGGAACCCGGCCGGACTCGAGCCACTCCCGCTCGCGCTGCCGCCCGTAGAGGAGCGCGCGGTGCTGCCCGGCGGATTCCGGGCCGGCGGGACCGTGGCGGGCATCAAGCCTTCGGGACGCCCGGATCTGGCGATCATCGCCACCCTTCGCGAACCGGCCGCCGCCGCGGCCGTGTTCACGCGCAATCAAGTGGTGGCCGCGCCGATCCGCGTATCTCGCGCTCATCTCAGCGCCACCGAGATCGGCGGCGCAGGCCGCTTCGGCTGGGCGGACGCGATAGTAGCGACATCCGGCTCCGCGAACGCGGCGACCGGCGCGGACGGGGACGCCGACGAGGCCGAGATCTGCAAGGCGGTCGCCGCCGCGCTCCAGACGCGGGCCGAGCGGATGCTGGCGATGTCGACCGGAGTCATAGGGTTGCGACTGCCGGTGGCGAAAGTGCGCGACGGAATCGACCGTCTGGTGCCACAACTCAGCACCGCGGATGCCGGGCTCGAAGCGGTAGCTCGGGCGATGATGACGACGGACACCAAGATCAAGCTCGCAACGACGACTTTGGAGCTGCCCGGCCGGGACGGAGCGCCGGTGCGCGTCACGGTTTCCGGCATCGCCAAAGGTGTGGGCATGATCCACCCACGCATGGCCACGATGCTGAGTGTGATCCTGACCGACGCGGCCGTAGCGCCGGACACTCTCTATGGCCTGCTCACCCCGATCGTCCAGCGGACCTGGAATCAGCTCAGCGTCGATGGCGACACGAGCACCAACGACACCGTCTTCCTGCTGGCCTCGGGCGCTTCCGGGTCCGCGCGCGTGGCCACCGCCAGCGGCGAGGCCGCGATCCTCGGTCGCGCAATCGAGGCCGTCGCACGGTCGCTGGCCCGCCAGCAGGCCGCCGACGGAGAGGGTGCCTCGACGCTCATGACCTGCCAGGTGAGCGGCGCCGCCGACGACCACGACGCCCGGGCGATCGCCCGCTCCGTTGTCAGCAGCAGCCTCCTCAAGGCCGCCATCCACGGCCGCGACCCCAACTGGGGCCGCGTCGCCAGCGCCGCCGGCAATGCCCGCCTCCCCGACGAGGAACTCCTCGTTGCCGCCGGGCTCCACCAGACGGAAGCCACCCCGCGCGCCGGCCGCCGCCCAGATTTCGATCTGGAGTTGCTGCGCATCGCCATCGCCGGCACCCTGGTCTTCGCCGGCGCTCCCCTACCCTTCGACCGCGACGCCGTCAGGAAGGCAATGGATGCCCCGGAGGTGCTGATCCGCCTGGACTTAGGCCTGGGCGGCGGATCCGGCGAGGCGTTCGGATGCGACCTCACCGAGCAGTACGTCATCGAGAACGCGGAGTACACCACGTGAGCGAAGTCCTCGTCCTCAAGCTCGGCGGGACCACGCTCGCCGACCAGGCGCACATCCTCGACGAGGTCGCCACGGTGGCGCGCGAGCGTCCCGTAGTGCTCGTCCACGGCGGCGGCAAGCGAATCACCGAATGGCTCGAGCGCCTGGGCGTGCCCAGCCGCTTCGAAGGCGGGCTGCGGGTCACCGACCAGGCCGCCCTGGACGTGGCCGCGGCCGTTCTCCGGGGAGTGGTCAACTCGGAGCTCGTCTCGGACCTGCGCGACCGCGGTGTCGACGCCGTGGGTCTCTCGGGCGTGGACGGCGGCCTGATGATCGCCGAACGCGTGCCGGGCCTCGGCCTGGTGGCTCATGTCGTGGGCTTGCGACGCGATTTCCTCGATCAGCTGCTCGTGGCCGGTGAGCTGGCCGTGGTTGCGCCACTCGCCCGCGACGAGCAGGGCATCGTCTGCAACGTCAACGCCGACGACGCCGCGGCCGGGATCGCCGCGGGCCTGGGAGCCCGCCAGCTCGTGCTGATGACGGACGTTGACGGCATCCGCGACGCGGCGGGAAAGAAGGTCGCCACGATGAGCGCGGATGAGGCTGAGAAGCTGATCGCCGACGGCGTCATCAAGGGCGGCATGGTGCCCAAGATCCGGGCCGCCCTGCAGGCCGTGAACTGGTCGGACGCGGAAGCGGTCATCTGCGATTCGAAGGATCCTCACGCCCTCAGCCGGGCCCTGCACGACCCGAACTTCGGCACCAGGATCACCCGCCCTGAGGGACGGGCCGCGAGCGCGCCCAACAAAGCGCCGGCTGCGTCGCCTGAGATCGGATCGTGATCATGACCCTCAACGGCAGCCAGCCAAACGTCAAGCA
>Ga0302254_10000168_pt1 | contig 13870 bp, 12 predicted proteins | sample I_Fen_E1_4_FD_194573 | JGI IMG/M metagenome (GOLD analysis project Ga0302254, IMG submission 194573) | Peat permafrost microbial communities from Stordalen Mire near Abisko, Sweden - I_Fen_E1_4 | ecosystem: Environmental > Terrestrial > Soil > Wetlands > Permafrost | place: Sweden: Abisko... | reverse complement strand
AGCAATACAGACCCAACACAGCTCGGCATCACGAATACAACTCATTTTTATAAAAAATATTTTAGAAAAAGACACTAACCTTGTTCTCGTACTAGTCGATGGCCTCTCAAAGGAACCAAGGAGCAGTCGGAATGAGAAATAATCAGCCTGTAACACAGCGTGAGATTTCACTCGCACCTCAGCAGAAGCTTATTTCGACGACAGATGTTCGAGGTGTCATTACGTACTGCAATGACGCTTTCGTAGAGGTCAGTGGTTTTGATAAAGCCGATCTGATTGGTGCCCCGCAAAATATCGTCCGTCATCCTGACGTCCCCCCTGCCGTATTTGCCCACATGTGGGGTGCGCTCAAGCAAGGCCGCCCGTGGATGGGTATCGTCAAAAATCGCTCCAGAAATGGCGATCACTACTGGGTCAACGCATACGTCACTCCAATATTTGAAGGCAGCCAGGTAGTCGGCTTTGAATCGGTCCGGGTCAAGCCGACGGCTGATCAGGTCCGCCGTGCTGAATCCCTCTATAAGCGCATCAGTCAGGGGAAGCCGGCCATCCCTCGGCAGGACAGCTGGCTGCCCGCTCTATCGGGCTCTTTGCCCTATGTCGCCATGGGTTTGGTGGGTTCCTTGAGCGGTTTGTTCTTCAGCGCTCCCGTGGCAATAGCCGTGGCCACAGGCATTGCCGTGCCGATCGGTTTGCTCGCTTCGCGCTGGCAGACTCGGGGCACCCTGCGCCTGTTACAGATGGCTGAGCCCTCGACCTCCGACTCACTGATCGCTCAGATGTACAGCAATGCGCGGGGACCACAAGCCCGTCTGGAGACAGCCTTCGTCAGTCAGGCCGCGCGACTGAAGACTTGCCTGACGCGCCTGCAAGACACCGCCGAGCAACTCAGTGCGCTGGCTGGACAATCTGACCTGCTGGCCACTGACAGCTCAAACGGCCTTGATCGCCAGCGCGTCGAAACCGAGCAGGTGTCTGCGGCCGTCAACCAGATGGCAGCGACCACCCAGGAAGTCGCCAGCCACGTCCAGCGCACGGCGGATGCCACCCAACAAGCCAATTTGCTCACGGGTCGCGGCCGCGATGTGGCCCGAGACACCCGCGAGGCCATCGAACGCCTCTCCACTGTCGTCGGTGAAACCGGGCTGACGGTTGCGCAATTGGCCAAGGACAGCAACGAAATCGGGACCGTCGTTGACGTGATCAAAGGTATCGCCGATCAGACCAACCTGTTGGCACTCAATGCCGCCATCGAGGCGGCACGTGCCGGCGACATGGGCCGGGGATTCGCCGTAGTGGCCGATGAAGTTCGTCAGCTGGCACAGCGCACCTCGCAATCCACCACCCAGATCCATGACCTGATTACCAAGCTCCAGACGTCGTCCAATAACGCTGTGCAATCCATGGAGCGTGGTCAGCGTCAGGCCGAAGAAGGCGTGACGTGGGTGCTTGAGGCAGACAAGGCCTTGGTGGGTATCAGTGAAGCGGTTGCTCACATCACCGAGATGACCACGCAGATTGCCGGCGCCACTGAGGAGCAAACCGCCGTTGCCGAGGAAATCAGCCGCAACATCACAACCATCGCCCACCTGGCCGATCAAACCTCGGAACAAGCGCACCAGTCTGCGGACTTGAGCAAAGAACTCACCAGAACTGCGTCCACCCAGCACTCATTGGTCGAGCGCTTCAATCGATAACCAACTCGACCCCGTCATCAAAAAGCCCGTACCGGCGGCGGGCTGTTCACATCCGCCCTGTCACGCCTTCGTCACATCGACCCCGCACAATGCGGGCAGCCAAAGGGATTTGGCCCATCTACAAAGAGCCCGACCAAGTGTCGGGCTTTTTTCATTTCGGCAACGTGCTTTTCACGAAACGCTCACAGAATTGAGCGCAGATTGAGCATACAAAAGGATTTGACCCCAAACAGAACAGCCCGACCTCGTGCCGGGCTTTTCTTTGCCTGCGATCCGCTCAAGCACCCGCCGCCTGGACTGTGGTTTCACTCGCTGTGGAGCAAAGCCATGCCTCTGCCAGACGATCCTGCGCATCAATCCAGGCGCTTCAGGAAGTGATGGCAGGAAATCTGGTAGTGGCGTTGCATGTAGAGACGATGAGCAGCCGCTCTGTCCATACCGACCCCGGAGTCAAGATGCACTGCCGCGCAACCCTGACGCGCAGCTTCCTCTTCAGCCCAAGCCACCAATCGCGAGGCGTAACCCTTGCCGCGACTTTGAGGCAGGGTCGCAATGTCCACGATGTAGAGCGACTTCCCCAGCCACAGTGAATATTGAATCCTGTAGCCCAATACGCAAACTGCCGACGCCAGGCCCTCTTCCCACAAGCCGATCAGATGGTAGCCATTGGGGCGAAGCATCTCGTCGATCCTGGAGGTAATCTCCGCCGGTGAGTATTTCGGCCACAACTCACACAACGCTGCAGCTGCCTGACTTGTGTCAGCAGCACCAATCGGCTTGATGATCGAAGACATCCCGTTCCCTCTGGCAATTTGCGTTGGGCCACATGTTACCCCGAAACTGCGTCGCCTAAACGCCGAGGACCACACCGCAAACCTGCGTTCAACGCCCCAGGTCCTGGCCGGTATTACGCTCGAAAATCGCCCCCTCGATACCCAGCACTTCACGCGTGTCGGCATAGATCCCCACGCCCTTTTCCCAGACGTGCTTGATCGACTGATCGGCGCAACGAATCCGGTAGTTGAGTTCGAATGGTTCTTGCCGCGACAGGGCATATTGCACCTCACGCCAGACGTAATCGGCATCCTGCGCCAGGATCAGGCTGTTGTAGGTGAACTCATGGTTGTCCACCAACCGCTCCGGTGGATACCCGGTCAGTTGCAAGCAACCGGCACTGACGAATTCCATGGTCCAATCGCGATTGTTGCGGCCGCGATAGATCAGCCCCGGCATGCTGTCCAGCAAACTCATGCTGCTGCGCTGACTGGCCTGCAAGGCAACTTCGCGGCGTTTGTGCGCGGTAATGTCCCCCGCCACAAGATAAAAACCCTGAGTCTCGCGCTTGAGGCTGACGTCAAACCAACGCAGCTCCCCCGAGGGGTGAACAAAGCGCAACCGCTGGCTGAAGGAAGTCTCGGGACGCCGACGCAGTTCATGCAAGGCCTGACGCCACAACGAACGGTCCTCATGGTGCACATAGTCGATGAGGTTGCGCTCCGGACCCGGCCTGTCCATCAGCTCGACCCACGCCAGGTTGAAGTGGGCGATCTGCCCGTTATCGCGCAGTTCAAGCAACGCCGCCGGAAAGCGATCCATCAGGTGCAAGGACGGTGCCTGCACAAATGCCTCTGGCCGTTCCATCATCTAATGCCGCTCCTCGTGTCTCACCGACGCGCCGTTGTGTACCCACGCCGCCAGCTCCAGACGCGAGTGCTGGCCGAGCTTCTGCAACAGATTGCGCACATAGATCTTGACCGTGCCATCGCTGATCCCCAGTTCCCGACCGATCTGTTTGTTGCTCATGCCGGCGACAATCAGGGCCAGGGTCTGGCCCTCGCGTTCGGTAAGGTTGCCGGTGTCCAGAGGATCAGCATCCTGCGCGGGGCGGTGCAACGATTCGTCCTGATCGGCCAACAGGGCAATCAGGGTCGAATCCAGGACGATCGCGCCCTTGTGACAATTGCGCATGTAGGCCAGCAAGGCATCGGGCTCGGTTTCCTTGAGCACATAACCGCTGGCCCCCAGGCGCAGGGCCGTCAACAACTCGGCGCGATCCATCGACGCAGTGAGCACCACCACCTGGCAATCGAGGCGCAACTGACGCAGTTCATCGAGCACCTGCAAACCGCTCAAGCCAGGCATGTGCAGATCCAGCAAGACCTGCTGCGGTGCCAGGCTCACCGCCAGGTTGATGCCTTCGCGGCCGCTGGCGGCCTGCCCCACCACCTCGAAGTCGTCACTGGCGCCGAACAGCTGCGCCAGGCCCTTGCGAAACAGCGGGTGATCATCGATCAGTAATAAGGTCGTGCAGTCCATCGAAACTCCCCTGTGGCAGGTCTTGGTGATGGCAAAGGCCGAGGTGTACGCGAACCCCGTGCGGGCGGATCGCTTCAATGCTCAGCCGGGCGCCAATGCTCGCGGCGCGTTCGCGGATAATCGCCAGGCCAAAATGGTTGTCCTCCCCCGATGCGGGGCTCAGGCCGATGCCGTCGTCCTCCACCGTCACCGAGACATCGCCGTCCTGGTTTTGCCGCAACTCGATGCGCACATGCCGCGCATGGGAATGGCGCACCGCGTTGGCCAGTGCCTCGCGAATGATCTGCAGAATCTGCAATTCGGTTTCCGGGCTCAAAGCGTCATCCGTCAGGCGATTGTCCAGTTCGAAAACGATGATGCAGCGCCGCGAGAACTCGGCGACAGAGTCGGCCAATGCCTGGCGCAGCGAACGCCCGTCCATGGTCAGACGAGCGCTGGTGATCAGCTCGCGCACCTGGCGCTGCAGCTGACTCAAGCCGCCGCACAGTTCCTGCAACGCGGCGAAGGCCTGCGCAGGCTCGCCCAACTGCGACTGCAGCCAACGCGCCTGATACGACAGGTAACCCAACTGCTGGGCCACCGAGTCGTGCAGCTCACGGGCCAGGGCGCCGTGCCGGGACGTCGCCTGTTTGCGCTGTTGCTCACGGGTGTAGCAGCGCAAGCGCACGGTGACGCCGACCGCCTGCGCCGCCTCTTCCAGCAACTGGCGCCAGCTTGCGTGAACCCGTTGTGGGGTATCGAGCAACAACACCCCTTTGCTCGAATCGTCGCTGTACGGCAAGGCACACAGCAGGCGATGTACGCCCCGTTGCCGGCAAGGGCCACAGGCCTGAGCCACATCAGGCAATGTCGAGTCACGCCAAGGGCAACGCGCAACGTCCTGACAGCCCTCGAGCAATCCGCGCCGTGCCGGCCCCAGGTCTTCGCCACCCAGGATCAGATTCAGCTTGCAGGTCGGCAACAATGCTTCGAAACGATCCAGAAAACCCGACAAGGCACCGTCAGCGTGCACCTGGCACAAGGGCAATCCGGCCAGCAGTTTGCGCACGTTGCGTGCCTGTTCGGGGCGAATACGCCCCAGCCAGAGCGGCCACCACTGCGGTCGTGTTCGCACTATTGATAACTCCCCGTCCGGTTACTCAGCCCTGAGCGAAGACCAGCAACTTCCATGCCCCGAACTGGCGTTGCGCAGGACTTATCTCCAAAGACATAGCCCTTTTTCCGGATTGAGAAGATTTTCCCCATAGGAAAGTATCTTCCCCACCAGGAAACAAATTCCCGATCCAACGCCACCTTTCTCGCCCTTCGACGGGCGCGGAACAGCCAGGAAAGCCCACATGACGGATAGACACAGCGCCGCCCCGGACCGACTTCACAGCCTCCCGCGCTATCGCCCGCCGCTGCCTCGTAACAGCGTCACCCGGCACATTGTGGTCATGCAATCGGCAGCCGCCTGCTCGCCCGTTGTCGGGGAACTGGAACAGCCCTTGGTGCTGAATGGCGAGAACGCCGACTTTTCCCGGCGCCTGCATCGGGCGCTGGTCAGCGCCACGGTCGGCAGCCATCTCTACATCATGGGCGACGAGGCCTTTATCTGGCGCATCCACGGCGAGGCCCGCAGCGCCGGACTGGAAAATGACGAGATCGACATGACCCACACGATTGCCGGTGCGCGCCTGGTGTATTGCGTGCACTGCGGCCTGACTCAGGCCGCCGGGCCGGAGTCGCTGCTGATCTGCATCGGTTGCGATGTCGGGCTGGAAGTCCGGGAGCACTTTTCCCGCCGCCTGGGGGCGTACCTCGGCGTTTGCACCAACCCCGACCAGCCTTATGCCGGGGTCCGGTCATGAGCGCCGTAATCCAGGTGCGGGTCAGCGCGGCGAGAATGCTGACCCCAGTGGTGCGCGAATTCACCCTGCAGGCGTGCGCCGGCCCCCTGCCGGCGTTCTCCCCCGGCAGTCATGTGCAGGTTCACCTGCCACTGGCCGAGGGCAAGCTGCGCAATGCCTATTCACTCACCAGCGACCCGGCGGACAACCAGCATTACCGCATCGCCGTACGCCTGCAGGAGACCTCCCGCGGCGGCTCGCAGTACCTGCATCGGCAGGTCCGGGTCGGGGACACGCTGCAGATTTCGCCACCGGCCAATCTGTTCGCCCTGCACTCGACCGCCAGCCTGCACATCCTGATCGCCGGCGGCATCGGCATCACGCCGTTCATGGCCTACATCGCGGCCCTGGAACAACGCAAGGCCGACTTCGAATTGCACTACCTCTGTCGTCCGGGCCTGAGCGATGCCTATGTCGAGGCGTTGCAACAGCGGCTGGGATCGCGCCTGCACACCTACGCCAGCCGCCCGGACCTGAGCCGGATCCTGCGTGATCGACCGCTGGGCAGCCACCTTTACACCTGCGGCCCGCAACCATTGCTCGACGCGGTTCGGCAACAGGCCAAAGCACTCGGCTGGCCGCCCGGCCGGGTGCACTGGGAAGCCTTCAATGCCGCACAACCGGGCCAACCCTTCGACCTGGAACTGCTGCGCAGCGGCCAGCGCCTGCGGGTCGGCGCTGAACAAAGCCTGCTCGAAGCCCTGGAATCGGCCGGGCTGCAGATCCCCAACCTGTGCCGCGGCGGGGTCTGCGGCCAGTGCATGACCCGCCACGTGGGCGGCGACATCGAACACCGCGACAGTTTCCTGAGCCCCGCCGAGCAGGCTGACTTTCTCATGCCCTGTGTCTCCCGCGGCCGTGGCCCTTGCGTTTCGCTGGATCTTTAGGAGTCGACCATGACCATTCAATCAAGCCCCGTGCAGAGCTATCGAGACGATTTCAGCTTTCGCAACAGCCCCGCCGCCATCCGGCGTTTTCCTTTCCCCTTCACCGAGGACAGCTACCTGTATTCGGTGAACATCGAACCGGCGACCTCCCGGGATCCCGGCTCGGTTTACCAACACGGGTTCGACATCGACGAACACTACCGCTCGGAAATGGCCGAACGCGCCCTGGTGCTGGACAAGGATCCGCGCCGCTACCTGGTGCTGCCGCACATGCAAGTGGCGGCCTGGGATGCGCTGCAGATGCTCATGGAGCACCTGGCTGCGGATTATCCGCAGTGGTTCTCGCTGGAGCGTGAGGGTGATCACTGGCATTGGCGCAACACGCTGCTGAACATCGATCAGCACTTTGTGTTCGGTGATGCCACCAGCCTGCCCTGCGAGCCGCTGGAGTTCATCGGCCGACAGGTGCAGGGAGACTTCGCCTTGCTCGATCAACGCGACGGCGATCTGTACATGGACGCCGGCCTGGTCACCAGCCCGGCCGACTGGTCCCTGGCCTTCGACGCCGGCATGAGTTTCAAGCAGTGGCATTCGCCGGTGCCCATGGCCCACCAGATGGGCATCTTCGACCGCGCGCTGAAATACCTGCTCAACCTGCAAACCGGGCAGCCGGTGCGGCGTCTGAACTGGACGCTGACCATCAACCCGCGCCTGGATTCCTCTCCCGAGACGTTCCATGAATGGGGCGCCGACCGCGGTCGCATCACCGCCGAGAACGTCGGGCAACAGGTTCACCTGCGTGTCGAGCTGCAAGTGATGGCCCGTCTGCCACGCAGCAACGCGGTGATGTTCAGCATCCGCACCTACCTGATCAGCCTGCAGGAGCTGGTCACCCAGCCCGGCTGGGGCTGCCGCCTGCACCGTGTGCTGCGCGACCTGCCCGAGCCGATCGCCGAGTACAAGGGCATGAGCCGCTACCGACAGACCCTGGTCGAGTGGCTGAGCCGCTTCGACCAGGCCTGAACCCTGACCCACATTCACCGACAAGGATCTTCACATGACGCATTCATGGCGTATTTCTGCACTGGCCGAACGGCACCGCGCACTCGGCTCGAACCTCGAAGACTGGAACGGCATGGGCACTGCCTGGACCTACGACAGCGACCTGGCCGATCACCATCAGGCGATCCGCACCCGGGCCGGACTGATGGATGTGTCCGGGCTGAAAAAAGTCCATTACGTCGGCCCCCACGCCGAGAGCCTGCTGCAATGGGCCACCACCCGCGACATCGCCAAACTCTACCCCGGCAAGTCGGTGTACGCCTCGATGCTCGACGAGGACGGCAAGTTCGTCGATGACTGCATCGTCTACCGCACCGGACCCAACGCGTTCATGGTGGTGCACGGTGCCGGCAGCGGCCACGAAATGCTGGTGCGCTCTTCCCAGGGCCGGCAAGTGGCGGTGCTGTTCGATGACGACCTGCACGATCTGTCGCTGCAAGGGCCGCTGGCGGTGGACTTTCTCGCCGAGCACGTCCCCGGGATCCGTCAGCTGCCTTACTTCCATCACCTGCAAACCCGCCTGTTCGATCGCCCGGTGATGATCTCCCGCACCGGCTATACCGGCGAACGCGGTTACGAGATTTTCTGCAAGGCCGCCGATGCCCCGGCGCTGTGGGACACGATCCTCGAACAGGGCGCGGGCCTGGGCATCATCCCTTGTGCCTTTACCGCCCTGGACTGGTTGCGGGTGGAAAGCTCGCTGATGTTTTTCCCCTACGACAACTCGCAGATGTACCCCTTCGCCGATCAGAAGGCGGGCGACACGCTGTGGGAAATGGGCCTGGATTTCACCGTCTCCCCGGACAAACGCGAATTCCGTGGCGCCGACGAGCACTTCCGGTTGCGCGGTCAGGAGCGCTTCAAGATCACCGGCGTGTTACTCGAAGGCGTGCGCCCCGCTGAAGCCGGCGACACCCTGTGGCAAGGCAACCAGCAAGTCGGGGTGATCACCTGCGGCATGTATTCGCGCCTGAGCAAACGCTCCATGGCCATCGCCCGCATGAGCGTGGCCTGCGCGAATCCAGGCATTGCCCTGCAGGTGCGCGGCAGCCAGGAAAGCGCCGCCTTGACCCACGCCCTGCCCTTCGACGACCCGGAAAAAACCAAGCGCACAGCCAAGGGCTGAGCCTCCAACCACTGTCTCCAGGGGACTCTCGATGGACACTACCAACGAACATTACATTCTCAAGATCAATTGCCCGGCAGCGTCCGGCATCGTTGCCGCGATCACCACCTGCCTGGCCGGACAGCAGTGCTACATCAGCGAGCTGGCGCAATTCGACGACGAGTTCACCGGGCAATTTTTCATGCGCGCGGTGTTCCGCTTCAACACCGGCGTGAAGGGCGATATCGGTGCCCTGCGCGAGCATCTGGGCGACCTGGCCTGCGGCTTCGACATGCGGTGGCAGCTGTTCTGCAGCAGTCAGCCGACCCGGGTGCTGCTGATGGTCAGCAAGTTCGACCACTGCCTGACTGACCTGCTGTACCGCCACCGCAAAGGCGAGATGGACATGCACATCACCGCAGTGGTCTCCAACCACCTGGACCTGCGAGCCATGGCCGAACGCGAAGGCATTCGCTTCATCTACCTGCCAATCACCAAGGACAGCAAGGCCAGCCAGGAAGCCGAGTTGATGCGCATCGTCGAGGACACTCAGACCGACCTGGTGGTGCTCGCCCGCTACATGCAGATTCTGTCCGACAGCCTGTGCCAGCAGCTGTCCGGCCGGGCTATCAACATCCATCACTCGTTCCTGCCCGGTTTCAAGGGTGCCAAGCCCTATCACCAGGCCTACGACCGTGGCGTGAAGCTGATCGGCGCCACCGCCCACTACGTCACCAGCGACCTCGACGAGGGGCCAATCATCGAGCAGGAAATCCAGCGAGTCGATCACACCTACCTGCCCGATGCGCTGGTCGCCATCGGCCGCGACACCGAAACCGTAGCGCTTTCCAAAGCCCTGAAATACCACCTGGAACACCGGGTGTTCATCAACCAGGACAAGACGGTGATTTTTCGCTGAGCGAGCCCTTTTCCCGATCAACATCCAGGAGATACGACCATGACCACACGCGTTGCAATCATCGGCGCCGGCCCTTGCGGCATGGCTCAACTGCGGGCATTTCAATCGGCCAGGGACCAGGGAACGCCCATCCCGGAACTGGTCTGTTATGAAAAACAGCAAGACTGGGGTGGCATGTGGAATTACACCTGGCGCACCGGCCTGGACGAGAACGGCGAACCGGTGCATGGCAGCATGTACCGCTACCTGTGGTCGAACGGCCCGAAGGAATGCCTGGAGTTCGCCGACTACACCTTCGAAGAACATTTTGGCCGCCCCATCGGCTCCTACCCACCACGGGAAGTGCTGTGGGACTACATCAAGGGCCGTGTCGAAAAAGCCGGGGTTCGCGACTACATCCGTTTCAACCATGTGGTGCGCCAGGTCACCTTTGACGAAGAGACTCGCCGCTTCACGGTGGTCGCCCACGACCACGGCAGCGATACCCAGACCTCGGAACAATTCGATTACGTGATCAACGCCTGTGGGCACTTTTCGACGCCGAAGATGCCGTATTTCCCCGGATTCGAGCAGTTCGGCGGGCGCATCCTGCACGCCCATGATTTCCGCGAGGCGCTGGAGTTCAAGGGCAAGGATCTGTTGATCATCGGCAGCAGTTATTCCGCCGAAGACATCGGTTCACAGTGCTACAAGTACGGCGCCCGCAGCATCACCAGCTGCTACCGCACCGCGCCCATGGGCTATGACTGGCCCGCCAACTGGGAAGAAAAACCGCTGTTGCAGCGCCTGGAAAAAAACCGCGCGTACTTTATCGACGGCACCCACAAACACATCGATGCGGTGATCCTCTGCACCGGCTACCAACATCACTTCCCCTTCCTGCCGGACGAACTGCGCCTCAAGACCGACAATCGGCTATGGCCGATGAACCTCTACAAAGGCATTTTCTGGGAACCCAACCCGCAACTGATCTACCTCGGCATGCAGGACCAGTGGTACTCGTTCAACATGTTCGACGCCCAGGCCTGGTACGCCCGCGACGTGATCCTGCAACGCATCGCCCTGCCCGACCAGGCACAAAGAGCCGCCGATAGCCAGCGATGGCATGCCCGTGAACAGCAGCTTGAAACCAACCAGCAGATGTTCGAATACCAGGGGGCCTATATCCAGCACCTGGTGGACGCCACCGACTACCCGAACTTCGATATCGCCGCGGTCAACGACACCTTCATGCACTGGAAGCACGACAAGGCCCACGACATCATGGGTTACCGTGACAAATCCTACCGATCGCTGATGACCGGCACCCAATCGCCCCCCCACCACACGCCCTGGCTGCATGCCCTTGACGACTCCATGGCGGCGTACCTCGCTGAACCGCCGATGTCCGTCAAGTCGATCGGTTGACCCGGGAGTCTCACCATGAACGCACCTCGTGTTTCCCGCCCGCGGGAACCCGGACTCTTTGCCCGGGCCCCGGCCCTGGAGCGCTATCGGGTGGCTGCCGGTGGCCTGACCCTTGTCGCGTTGCAGCCTGGCGACAGCCTGCAAGTGATCGACCTCGAAGGCCGGCAACCTTGCCAATTGCTGGTCGTGGATAGGCTCGGTCGTAGCGCCCTGGCGGCCTGGGCACTGAGCGGTTCGACGGCCTGCGGGTTTATCGGTGCGCGGCTCGCTGAACCGACCTTGCAGTCGCGTCGCATTGGCCAGGCGCTGACCCAGCGCGCGATTGATCCCCAACAGCTGCCCAGCGCCGCCTCACTCTGGGACGAGGACAGCCCTGCCGACTTCAGCCGGAGCTTCGTCGCCAGCGATGAGCTACTGGTGATCGTCGCGGCCCCCGACGGACCGACCGCCGTTGACCGGCAATACCGGCCCAGCGAGCTGCGGCTGCTGGTGACTCGGGCCAATCCCTCGCCGCTGCTGCTCCCCGTGTTGCCCGAACCCTTGGGCGAGTTGCTCGACGAGTTCACCCTCGGCGCCGGCACCGCCCACAGTTACACCGTTGGCAAAGGTCAGTATGTGCAGGTGCTGGATGTCGCCGGTCGCCAGTGCTCGGACTTCGTCGCTCTGGATCGACGAGCACTGGATCGCGGTCTGGAACTGGACCTGGACCAGACCGTGACCCGCACCCTGAACGGCAGCGCCTACCCGGCACCGGGACTGTTCTCAAAGTTTTTCGACCGGCAGATGCAACCGATGCTGGAGGTGGTGCGCGACACCGTCGGCCGCCACGACGCCTTCGCCCTGGCCTGCGCCGCGCGCTATTACGAGAGCCATGGCTACTTTGGGCACGACAACTGCAGTGACAACCTCAGCCGCGTGCTCGCGTCCCATGGGGTCAAGGCCCGCAATGGCTGGCCGGCGATCAATTTTTTCTTCAATACCGGGATCGACGCACACCAGCAGATGACCCTTGACGAACCCTGGTCGCGTCCCGGCGACTACGTGCTGCTGCGCGCCATGACCGACTTGGTGTGCGGCAGTACTTCGTGCCCGGATGACATTGACCCGGCCAATGGCTGGAACCCAACCGATATCCATGTCCGCATCTATAGCGAAAAGGAGCGTTTTTCCATCGCCATGAGCACTCGACCCACGGCTGATGCCGACCCGATTCTTACCCGTGAGTCCGCGTTCCACTCACGCACCAGCGCCTTGACCGGAAGCTTCGTCGACTACCGCAACTGGTGGCTGCCGCTGCGCTATGACGGCTATGGCGCGATCGAGGAATACCTCGGTTGCCGCGAACGAGTGGCGGTGATGGACCTGACCGCCCTGCGCAAATTCGAAATCATCGGCCCGGACGCCGAAGCCTTGTTGCAGTACTGCCTGACCCGCGACGTGCGGCGTCTGGCGGTGGGTCAAGTGGTGTACTCGGCGATGTGCCACGAACACGGCGGCATGCTCGACGACGGTACCCTGCTACGCCTGGGCCCGGACAATTTCCGCTGGATCTGCGGCGAAGACTACGCCGGGGTGTGGCTGCGCGAGCAGGCGCAAAAACTCGGCATGAAGGTCTGGATCAAATCCGCCAGCGAGCAGATCCATAACCTGGCGGTGCAAGGCCCGATGAGCCGAGAGTTGCTCAAACAGATGGTCTGGACCGCGCCCAACCAGCCGAGTCTGGAGACACTGGGATGGTTCCGTTTTCTTGTAGGCCGCCTGGACGGTTACGACGGTTGCCCGCTGATGATCTCGCGCACCGGCTACACCGGCGAACTGGGCTACGAAGTCTGGTGCCAGCCCGAGGATGCCGAACGGGTCTGGGACCGGATCTGGGCTCTGGGCCAGCCCTTGGGCCTGGTGCCACTGGGTCTGGAGGCCCTGGACATGCTGCGCATCGAAGCCGGGCTGATCTTTGCCGGCTACGAGTTCAGCGACCAGACCGACCCCTTTGAAGCGGGCATCGGTTTTAGTGTGCCGCTAAAAAGCAAAACCGATGACTTCATCGGTCGCGACGCCCTGTTACGGCGCAGTACCCATCCCGCTCACAAACTGGTGGGCCTGCAACTGAGCGGTAACGAAGGCGCCCACCACGGCGACCCGGTGTACCGCGGCCGGGCCCAGGTCGGCGTCGTCACCAGTGCCTGCCGCTCACCGCTGCTGGGCAGCAATATCGCGCTGTGCCGGGTCGACGTGGCCTGCGCCGATGTCGGCACAGCGTTGGAGATCGGCAAAGTCGATGGCCTGCAGAAGCGCATCAGCGCCACGGTCACCGCCGCGATTTTCTACGACCCGGACAAGAGCCGGGTACGCAGCTGATTAACCTTTTGACTGCCCATACACACCTGTAGGAGCGAGCCAGCTCGCGATGAACATCAACGATAACGCGGGTTGCCTGACTGTTCGCGGTGCCTGGTTGTCCATCGCGAGCAGGCTCGCTCCTACAGGGTCCTGCTTTTTTTCAGACATGGGAATACGAAGATGGAAGCGACTACGTTCGAGGCCGTACCGCAGGCCGCCGGTTCAGTGGGCAGCCTGCAGCGCAAGAT
>Ga0302254_10000164_pt1 | contig 13977 bp, 12 predicted proteins | sample I_Fen_E1_4_FD_194573 | JGI IMG/M metagenome (GOLD analysis project Ga0302254, IMG submission 194573) | Peat permafrost microbial communities from Stordalen Mire near Abisko, Sweden - I_Fen_E1_4 | ecosystem: Environmental > Terrestrial > Soil > Wetlands > Permafrost | place: Sweden: Abisko... | reverse complement strand
CCCCGTACCGGGTGCACCGACTGCAGCGAGCGGTGGGTCGGGTCGAAAGGCGGACGCCGGCAACTCCCAGTCGTCGATTTCCGGAGCCACGGATGCTTCGTTGTCACGGTCGTCGGGGTCACCGTCGTCGGGGTCACCGTCGTCGGGGTCACGGTCGTCGGGGTCACCGTCGTCGGGATCACCGTCATCGGAGTCACCGTCATCGGAGTTGCCGATCTCTGGATTTCGGTTCGGGTTCGGGTTCGGGTCCGCACCGAGTTCTCCGTTGCCGGCGGAGTCGCTTCCAGGACCGTCTGCCTGACTCGAGACGTCATGGCAGATATCGGCTGTCACATCTGTCCGGCCACCAACGTCGAGCACGTCCGAGGCCTCCTCGTCGACGGGTTCGTCGTCGTCCGCGGCATCGCTGTTCGTGTCCCAACGGGTCGCGCACCCGTTGCTGATCCGGCCGAGCAGCATGTCCACCAAGGCATCTGCCCGTCGCTGCTGCAGGTTCCGGGAATCGCCGGGTTCCGCAAGCTCCGCGACGGCCGTGAGCACCTGGTCGATCGCAACAGCGTCCACCGAAGACACCATGGCGTGCATGAAACTGACCCCGTCCACGTCCGGCCGCACCGAGACGTACCTGTCGGTCAGCGACCGGCGCATCCGTTCGTCCGTTTGATCGGGTTCGACCCGGGCGATGAACTGGTTCAACCATCTGCCCAGCAATTCCGGAGTCTTACAGACCGCGACGTCCACGACAACGTGGTCGAGCAGTTGTTTCGACTCGTCCCGAACCAGCAGCCGCAGCGCGCGGTTGATCCGGATGGCCCTGTCGTGGTTGATGTCTCCGACCAGCCACGCATCCCAGGAATCCGGCGCCTCCGCGCGCAACCGGCGCGCCATGCCCAGCACTTTCTGGACCGAGTATTTCGATTCCCGCAATGCCAAACCGATCTCTATCGCACCGAACTCGCCGGCCTTGTATCGAGCATCGTGTCCAGTTGCCTGCGCCTCGGCAATGACCTGCCGATCGCAGCGAGAGCGACGGTCGGAGAACTCCATCATCAACTCGGCGCGACGCGCTTGCGCACGGGCAAGCACCTTCTGCTGAGCCGCCAACTCATCGACCAGTTCGGCCGCTCGCACGGTGCCCTGGTCCGTCGATTTCCCCATGAACAGAAGCTACAACACCACACCGACAGTGGCCCTTGACGCGAGATTCGGGCGAAGGCAACAGCTTCCGGAACAGAGCATCGCGCCAGCTCGGGTGTCATCGCGCTGATCAAATAGCCGCTTCGATGCGGATCTCGAGATCAACACGTGATTGGCCCGGGCCGCGCTTGGGCGAGGCGTCGGTGCGGCAGCGGAGACGGCAGCGGTGCGCCGGCTCGACGTCGATGTGGTGTGATGGGTTGACCAAGGGCTCCGGTTTCGCGGTTATCACACTCGGCTCCGCTTTTCGGGCTCCGCGCCCCACTCGGCTCCGGTTTTGTGGTGTCGGCGCCGACATATGGCGGCGTCGAGGTCACGAAACCGGCGCCGAGTGCGGGCGCTGGGCCGTCGGCGGCGCCGGGAACGCCCTGTGCCATTCACCGACCGCCACACACCGACCGCCACACACCGCCCGCCACACACCGACCGCCAATCATCGACCGCCATTTCACTGGCCGCAACGTCGCGCTTCCCCGTCCCGCAGACACCGATCTGATGTCAGGCTGTGGCACGATGGCGCCGTCGCCGTGACGCCAGCGAGTCAGCAAGGAACGGAACGAGGAGATGCCGCAATGGATGTCAACACCTTCCGAGCGAGCCGACGGGCGCTCCACGGGGTGGCCGAGCTAATCCTGGCTGGGCCCGCCTATGCACGTGATGGTGACATCCGACTGCGGCCCACTCCCGGCGGGTTCGGCGTCTGGGCGCAGCCCGGTCCCCGCATCGACCGCGTCGAACTGGTGGCCGGCACCCGACGGATCCCGCTCGGCGGCACGGTGCAGTCGTTGGCCGACGCAGCGGGCGTAGCGCCCCGCCCGCTCAGTGATGTCTACGCCGACGGCGCAGGCGTCGGCCTCGCCGACGTGATCGAGGTCGATCCGGCGGCGGCCGAACTCCTGGCCGCAGCCCTCGCCGACGGCGATCGGGCGCTGGAGCTGTTCGCGCCGGACGCGGAACGAGTGCTCTGGCCCGAGCATTTCGACATCGGGATCTCCGTTGAGGCCGAGCGGGTCAACTACGGGGTGTCCCCCGGCGACTCCTACGACCCGTGGCCCTATGCCTACGTCGGTCCGTGGGAATCCCACGAAGGCGGGTTCTTCAACGCGCCCTTCGGCGCCGCACGGCGGCTGTCGGAGCTCGGCGATGCCGCGGCCATCGCCGCGTTCTTCGCCCAGGGCCGGGACCTGGCGCTGCGCTGACCGGGCATCGCGGTCACACTGATGCGATGCAGAAGATGTCGTTGACGGCACTGGCGCGGGAGCAAGAAGAACGCGCGGTGTCCTCCACCAGCGGCAGAAGCGCTCGGACGGTGTGGGGTGGGCACGAACACGTGCTGAGGCAGACGCTGATCGCGCTCACCGCGGGAAGCTCGATGTCCGAGCACGAGAACCCCGGCGAGGCCACCCTGCAGGTGATCAGCGGACGGGTCAGGCTGGTCTCCGGCGACAATCACTGGGAGGCCCGCCAGGGCGACCTGTTGTTCGTGCCACCGGCCCGGCATTCTCTGGTTGCGGTGGAGGACGTCGTGGTGCTGCTGACGGTGGCCAAGCTCGGCGGGGCGTGATCCGACCGTTCAGTCGAAGTCGGATGCGGTGAATTCCTTCGGTTCGACCAGCACCAGCCAGCTGCCAGAGTTGTCGCGCATGACGGCCTCCACTCCGTACGGCCGGTCCGCGGGCTCCTGCAGGAACGTCACCCCCTTCTCGACCAGCTCCTGATGGGTCTCGCGACAGTCGTCGACCCGGAGGCCCAGCCCACCCATCTGGCCCTTCTCGAGTTGGCGCCGGACGAACGCCGCGCCCTCCTTGTCCAACGGCGGCCCCGGGGTCATCAGGGTGACCTCGAGTTCGGGCTGGTTGGGATGGACCACGGTGACCCAGCGAAAGCCCTCCCCCATGGAGATGTCGGTTTTCGGCTGGAAACCCAGCACGTCGACGTAGAAGTCGCGGGCGAGGTCCTGATCGAGGCAGTAGACGGTGGTCAGTGAAATGTTCGTGATCATGCATCGACGATAGGGCCGTGTCTGCCGGGCATGCAGGTAGTAGCGGATGATCCGCTTCCGTTCCCACAACCGACCCGACATGCGGGCTCTGAAATGACACCCCAAGAAATCAAAGCCTTCCCGGCCTGCACGGAGATCGACCACCCGGGTCAGCCCGTGAACCTTGGCCGTTGCCGCGATCAATGCGTCGCGCGCCGGGCGCGGTCCGGGGGTATGCAGTGCCGCCGCCCGCTGCGCGACTGCGAGATCGATGGGGCAGGATTCGATCGGCGAAAGCGACGAGAACCCTTTCGGAGAAACAAGAACGCAGTCGGTGTCCCTGCTGCGGATCGTCTCGTCCATTCTCGCGACGCCGATTTCCAGCTCCAGAAAGGTGGCGACGCTCAGGAACAGCGTCTCGGCGGCCTCCGACCGCGCCCAGTTCTGAACACCCTTGTTCGCTTGATTTCTCGGCTTTCGCATTTCGCTGACGCCAGTGGTGTCCAGGAGGTGGCTCACAGGTCCGGATCCAGCAGCCCGAGGCGCATCGGCTCCGGATCGAACTCGATGGTCTCCAGCCAGTCGACCAGATCGACCCTCCGTCCGGTCAAGCGGTTGTAGTCATCAAGGTCAGCAGGACGTGGGAGGGTCGCCCGCGGTCCGTGGTGATGACCGGGCCATCGGCGGCAGCCCGCTTGGCAGCACTGACGTCCTGATTGATTCGCGCGCAGAGACTGTCGGCATCGGCGCCTTCTTGTAGGTACGTACCTACACTATCCCGGCCGACGTCAGGGAATCAGAGTGCTGTGCAGGTCAGCCAGGTCGTGGAACCGAGCACGCCGGTCGGTCGTCACAACGGACCGTGGCCGAGAGCCAGGATGAGCCCGGTCAGACATTGAACCTGAACTCCACCACGTCCCCGTCGGCCATCACGTAGTCCTTGCCCTCCATCCGCACCCGCCCGGCGGCCTTGGCCGCTGCCATGGACCCGCCGGCCATCAGGTCGGCGTACGACACGACCTCCGCTTTGATGAACCCGCGCTCGAAATCCGTGTGGATGACCCCGGCGGCCTGTGGCGCGGTGGCACCCTGCTTGATGGTCCAAGCCCGGGCCTCCTTGGGGCCTGCGGTCAAATAGGTCTGCAGCCCCAGCGTGTGAAACCCGGCCCGCGCCAACGCATACAGCCCAGGCTCGGACTGACCCACAGACTCCAGCAACTCCCGCGACGATTCCTCGTCGAGTTCCAGCAATTCCGATTCGACCTTGGCGTCCAGGAACACCGCATCGGCCGGTGCGACGGCCGCGGTCAGCTCCGCTCGGCGCGCCTCGTCGGTGAGGACGGCCTCGTCGGAGTTGTAGACATACAGGAAGGGTTTCGCGGTGAGCAGCGAGAGTTCTTTCAGCACAGCGAGATCGAGCTTGTCCCTGGCCGAGAACAAGGTCGTGCCCTGGTCGAGCAGGGTATTCGCGGCCTGCGCCGCCTCCAGCACCGGCTTGCGGTCCTTGGCGTTCCTGGCCTCTTTCTCCAGTCGCGGGATCGCCTTCTCCAGGGTCTGCAGGTCGGCAAGGATCAGCTCGGTGTTGACGATCTCGATGTCGGCCAGCGGATCGACCCGGCCGTCGACGTGCACCACATCGTCGTCGGAGAACACCCGGACCACCTGGCAGATCGCGTCGGCCTCGCGGATGTTGGCCAGGAACTTGTTGCCCAGGCCGGCACCCTCGCTGGCACCCTTCACGATGCCCGCGATGTCCACGAACGACACCGTCGCGGGCACGGTCTTCACCGAATGGAACAGCGTCGCCAACTCGTCCAGCCGGCCGTCCGGAATGGGGACGACACCGATGTTCGGCTCGATGGTGGCGAACGGGTAGTTCGCGGCCAGCACGTTGGCGCGGGTCAGGGCGTTGAACACGGTCGACTTGCCCACGTTGGGCAGTCCGACGATGCCGAGGGTCAGGCTCACGAGGCCTCAGTCTAGGTGTCGTCAGGCCGCCGAAGGACCGTCACCGCCCAGTCGGCCTCCGTCACCCACGGCGCCAGGTGCCAGGTGGCGAACCGGTGCTCCAGGACCAACCCGACCGCAGCGGCATCCTCGTCCAGCGCCGGCACCGTGTACTCGCGGTCGGTGTGGAATCCGGTGACGATCGCGCCGCCGGGCACCACCAGCCCGCCCAGCGCGCGCAGCACGTCCCGCTCGGTGCCGGGTGCCAGGTACACCATGACGTTGCCGGCCAGCACGATGACGTCGAACGATGCCGGACCACCCACGGCGACCAGCGCGTCGGGGGTCAGCGCGAGCAGATCGGAGGTCAGGAACAGCGGACCGGGGTAGCGGTCTCGGGCGATGTCGATCAGCCCGGCGTCCCGGTCCGCCCCGACAGCGGTGTGGCCCTTCCGGTGTAGGGCCGCCGCGGTCCGGCCGGTCCCGCACCCGGCGTCCAGCACCCGGGCAGCCCGCGGGGCCAGCACGTCGACGAACCTGGCCTCGCCCTCCAGATCGGCGCCCTCCGCGTACTCCCGGGCGAAACGGTCGGTGTAGAAGTCCCAGCGTTCGCCGGTCACCGTGGTCTCCCACCGGGTCGGCGGCGGGTCAGCGGAAGGCGTCACGAGAGCATGATGGCACGAGAGCACGTTTCGGCAACCCCGCCGCTGCCGTGTCCGATTCCCGCCAGTCTTCGCGCCGGTCCGATGGCAGAGTGGTTGGCGTGATAGCAGATCCGGAATACCAGTACCGAGCGGTGGTAACCCGGGACGCACGGTTCGACGGCCAATTCGTCACCGCCGTCCGTACCACCGGCATCTACTGCCGACCGGCCTGCCCCGCCCGCACCCCGATGCGCAAGAACGTCGACTTCTACCCCACCGCGGCCGCGGCCCAGGCCGCCGGCTTCCGCGCCTGCCGCCGATGCCTGCCCGACGCCGCGCCGGGATCCCCGGAATGGAACCTGCGCGCGGACACCGTCGGCGCCGCCATGCGGTTGATCGGGGACGGCGTCGTCGACCGCGAGGGCGTGCCGGGCCTGGCCCGCCGGCTCGGGTACACAGCGCGCCACCTCGGCCGGATGATGACCGCCGAGATCGGCGCGTCGCCGCTCGCGTTGGCCCGCGCCCGCCGGGCCCACACGGCCCGGGTGCTGCTCACCGCCACGAGCCTGCCGATCGCCGACATCGCCTTTGCCGCAGGCTTTTCCAGCGTCCGGCAGTTCAACGACACGGTCCGGGAGGTGTTCGCCACCGACCCGAGCGCGCTGCGAGCCCGGCACCGCCCGCTGCCCGCTCCACCCGGCCGACTCAGTCTGCGGCTGCCGGTCCGGGCGCCGTTCGCGGCCGACCCCCTGCTGGCTTTCCTCGCCGCGCGGGCCGTTCCGGGCGTCGAGGAGGTACAGGGCCGGACGTACTCGCGGACCCTGCGGCTGCCAGCGGGAACCGGGACCGTCAGGCTCACCCTGCCGGAGCGGGACGACCACGACCACCCCGTGGTCACCGCGGTGCTGCTGCTCCAACAATTGTCCGACCTCGCGCCGGCCGTCGACCGCTGCCGGCGCCTGCTCGACGCCGACGCCGACCCGGTTGGCATCGACCAGGCGCTGGCCGACGACCCGGTGCTGGCCCAGTCGGTGCGGGCGGCACCCGGCCTGCGGGTGCCCGGAGCGGTCGACGGGCCGGAACTCTTGCTGCGCGCCCTGCTCGGCCAGCAGGTCTCGGTCGCCGCCGCCCTGAGCGCCGCGTCACGGCTGACCCGGGAGGTCGGCGACCGATTGCCCGAACCCGACGGTGAACTGACCCACCTGTTCCCCGCCTCCGCCGCCGTCGCGGCATTGCCGTCCATGGCCGGACCGCGCCGCCGCGCGCAGACGATCCAGGACACCAGTGCGGCCATCGCCGACGGCTCGTTGATCATCGATCCGGGCCGGCGCACCGCCGAGCTCGAGGCCGATCTCACCGCCCGCGTCGGGATCGGCCCGTGGACCGCCGGGTACGTGGCGATGCGGGTGATCGGTGACCCCGATGTCCTGCTCACCGGGGACCTGGCGCTGCGGCAGGGCGCCGCGGCACTCGGATTGCCGGACGATCCGGCGGGTCTGACCGCCCGCGCGTCGGCCTGGCGGCCGTTCCGCTCGTATGCCGGACTGCATCTCTGGCGCGCCGCGGGTGGGGCGGGGCGCCCGGCAAGCGCGACCGCTGATCCCGAACGACCTACCGAAATGCTCGACCTTGCGAAAGGCTGTGCGTAATGTCCGCACTCACCGAACACACAGAATCGGCAGCAAGCACCGCGCTGACCGCGACGATCACCACCCCGATCGGCCTGTTCACCGTCATCACGGTGCAGGGCCCGGATTCACCGGCACCGGTCGTGCTCGCCTCCGGCTGGACCGACCGCGTCGACGAGCTCACCGCGCTCATCTCGCCCCGGCTGCGACCCTCAGCCATCCGGCGGGTCGACGCCATCGACGGCGTCACCGACGTCGCGACCGCCTACCACGAGGGCGAACTCGCAGCGATCGATGATGTTGCGGTGGAACAGGTTTCGGGTCCGTTCATGATGCAGGCGTGGAAGGTGCTGCGGACCGTGCCGGCCGGTGGCCCGATCAGCTACACCGGTTTCGCCGAGTCCTGCGGGAATCCGACAGCGGTGCGCGCGGCGGCGTCAGCGTGCGCGCGCAACGCGGCCGCACTGTTCGTGCCCTGCCACCGGGTGCTGCGCAACGACGGTTCGCTGGGCGGATTCCGCTACGGGCTGCCGGCCAAGGCGTGGCTGCTGGATCACGAGGCGGGATCGCCGGCCTGAGTCGGTGCGCGGCCGGCCGCCATCAGGCGTGGGCGGCGGCCCTGGCCTCGTCGTAGCGCTGCAGCACCAATTCGGCCAGCGAGGTGCCCAGCGGCTGGGCGACCTCGGCGTCGATGGCCATCGCCTCCCGCCGCACCGAGTCCAGCAGCAGGCCCGGGGCGAGGAACAACGGCACGACGCCGATCCGGTGCTGCTTGGCCAGGGCGCGGGCGAACACCGCCGAAGCGGACGGCTCGCCAGTGGTCGCGAAACCCGCCCAGACCGGGCCCACCCGGCGCTGGCTCCACCGGTAGGCCAGGTCGTGCACCGCGACGTTGGCTTCCTCCCGGCTCGACCCGACCGCCAGCAGCAGGATCGCCTCGTGCGCACCGATATGGGCCCGGGCCGCCGAGTCGTCCAGCGCCTCCAGCACGTCGTCGCCCAACCCCAGGATCTCGCCGAGCCGCAGTTCTACCCCGCAATTCAGCTCCGCCTGCGCGACCGCGGTCGGGGCATCGATGGTGGCATGGAAGGCCTCGGTGAACAGCAGCGGCAGCACGACCGCCTCGCGGACCTCGCACTCGTCGCGCAGCTGACGCACCGTGGTGGTCAGGTCCGGTTCGGACAGATCCAGGAAGGCAGGCCGAGCCACCAGGCCGGGGCGCAGGGCCTCGACTGCCCGCATCACCTCACCGATCGTCTGCGCCGCACGCGGATCACGACTGCCGTGTGCCAGGCCGATCAGGGGCAATGGGCTGGGAAAGGCGTGACCGCGTGACATAGACCTACGCTAGCCGCCCCGGCCCCCGTCAGCCGTCTCGAAAGCCGGAGAAAGGGCGATCCGCTACCGCTTCTTGGTGGACAGCCCGCGGGCGTCCAGGATCGCCCGCTCCAGCGGCCGGAACATGATCAGCTCGACGCCGACACCGACGACGAAGATCAGGATCAACCCGGCGTACAGCAGCGGAGCGTCGGACAGGTCCCGACCCTGGTTCATCAGCTGGCCCAGACCGAACCCGAGCTTGGACGACGTGACGATCAGCTCGGCGGCCATCAGCGACCGCCAGGAGAAGGCCCACCCCTGACGCAACCCCGCCAGGAACCCGGGCAGCGCGGCCGGCAGCAGCACATGCCTGGTCTGGGCCCACCAGTTCAGTCCGAGTACCTGGCCGACCCGCGAGTACAGCGGCGGGACCTGATCGATGCCGGCGGTCAGCCCATTCGCGATCGACGGCACCGCTCCCAGCAGCACCACCATGTAGATCATCGCCGGGCTGATCTGGAACCACAGGATGGCCAGTGGCACCCAGGCCACCGACGGCATGGACTGCAACCCGGACAGCAGCGGGCCGAAGGACGCGCGTAGCCACGGGAAGCGGGCGATGGCCAGCCCGATCGGCGCGCCGATCACGATGGCCATCGCGAACCCGATCAGGCCGCGGGACAGGCTGGTCCAGATCGTCTCCCACGCCTGCCCGCCCTGCATCAAGCGCACCAGTTCGTCCCACACCGCGGCCGGCGACGGGAGCATCACCTCCGGCTTCAGCTTCAGCAGGTAGACGATCTCCCAGATCACCAGGACGACGACCAGCGCCAGGATCGGCGGGACGATCGAACTGCCCAGCCGCCGCCACCACGGGTCGCGGACCCGGTCCGGCTCCTCCAGCACATCAAGGCCGGCGCCGACCGCCGCGGTGTCCTCGCGTTCGACCTCGGCCTGGGTGATCACCGAATCATCAAGAGCGGGCATGGCTGGCGATCTCCTCTCGCAGGCGCAGGGTGATCTCCGCGGCGACCAAACCGACGGCCGGGTGTTCGATCGTCCGCGGTCCCTTGATGTTGACCTTCCACTCCCCGACGACCCGACCCGGGCGGGAGGACAGCAGCACCACCCGCTGGCCGAGCCGTACCGCCTCCCGGACGTTGTGCGTTACGAAGACGATGCTGTTGCCGGTCTCCTTCCACACCCTGGTGAGTTCGTCGTGCATGACGTCCCGGGTGATCGCGTCGAGAGCGGCGAACGGTTCGTCCATCAGCAGCACCTGGCTGTTCTGGCCGAGCGCCCGTGCGAGCGCCACCCGCTGCCGCTGGCCGCCGGACAACTCGTGCACCCGGCGGTTGGCCGTTCCGGACAGCCGGACCAGATCGAGCAGTTCGTCGATCTTGGCCTTCGACTGCTTGTTCGGCACACCCGCGTACTTCAGCGCCAGGCCGATGTTCTGCCCGGCGGTGAGCCACGGGAACAGCGCCGATTCCTGGAACATCAGCGCCGGACGGCCGACCGTGCTGACCGTTCCTGAGGTCGGCACGTCCAGCCTGGTGATCAGGTTCAGCAACGTGGACTTGCCGCATCCGGACGCGCCCAGCAGACAGACGAACTCGCCGGGAGCCACCGTCAGGCTGATGTTGTCCAGCGCGGCCACCTTGCCGTGCCGGCTGGAGAACACCTTGCTGACCGCTTCGATGGTGACCGCGGCCTCACCGCTGTGGTCCGTCTCCGGAAGCAGCGGAACAACCCTGGGGTCGTCCTCGTGATAGACGAGATCGGTCTCGTCGACGAGTGTCGTCATCGAAGCGCTCCTTACTCCTGGCCGAGGCTCGCGGCGCTGACCGGCGGTTTGCCGGCGGCCACCAGGACCTTGTTCAGCTCGCGCAGGTCGTAGATGCCGTTCAGGTCGGGCGCCGATGCGAGCGTCCCGGCTTGCACGCCGTTCGCCGCGATGTCGTCGAGTGTCCCGGCCAGCGGATCCCAGGTCGGCTGGATGTTCGCGAACGCCGCCTGGATGGTGGTGTCGGCCAACGGCTTCCCGGTGAGCTCACCGATCGCGGCATTCAGCTCGGTCTGCGCCTTGGCCGGATCGGCCTCGATGGCCTCCGTCTCGGCGACCTCGCCCTTGATCAGCGCGTTGATCGTCTCGGGATGGTCCTCGAGGAACTGCCGTGAGGAGATCAGGATGGTGGTCTGGAACCTCTCGTCCGGCCACAGGGTCTTCTCGTCGACCAGCGTCTTGCCGCCGGCCTCCAGCACCAACCGGGACGCCCATGGCTCAGGCAGCCAGGCGCCGTCGATCTCGCCCTGCTTGAACAGGTCAAGGGTCTGCGCGTTCTCCTGGTTCACGACGTCGACATCGGCACCACCCGTGGTCTGCGTCTTCAACCCGTTGTCCAGCAACCACTTCCGCAACGCGACATCCTGCGTGCCACCCAGCTGCGGGGACGCCAGGGTCTTGCCCTTCAGGTCGGCCGGGCCATTGATCTCCGGCTTCACCACCAGCGCAGCGCCGTTGTTCGTTGCGCCGGCCACGATGCGAATGGCGTCGCCATTCGACTTGGCATAGGCATTGATCGCCGGGTTCGGGCCGATGAACGTGGCGTCGATGGCACCGGACAGCAGCGCCTCGATGGCGGCCGGCCCGGCGTTGAATGTGCTGGTCTCCAGCTTGGTGTCACCGAGCGCCTCCTGGAAGGTGCCGTCCTTCACGCCGAGCACGGCGGAGGCATGGGTGACGTTCGGGAAATACCCGAGCTTCAGGGAGTCGGCACCGGCGGGCGCTGCGGCCCCGCTCGAATCTGCGGAGGCAGCAGCGGCCGCTGAGGTGGTTGAACCGGCGCTGGAGGAGTCGCCGGAGGAGCAGGCCGACGCGGTGATCGCCACCACGGCGAGGATCGCGACCGCGGTCAGCAGGGAGCGACGGGGAGGGAGAACGCTGGGGCTGGGACTGGAGGGGAGACGCGACGTGCTCTTGGCACGACGGAAGATCGACACGGGGGATTCCTTCGGACGTCGTCGGCCGCTACGGGCCGGGCGTGGGGAGGTTGGTGGGTCGGAGCGCGATGTCGCGGCCAAATGATGCCGGCCGCATCCACGGACATCGTTCGCGCGCCGTGACGTGCGCTGTTGTTCCCTGCGTTCTCACGTTGTTGCCTCCCTTGCGGTGGCGCCGGTCGTGTTGCCGGTCGTATTGCTGGGGCCCGAAATGGATGCATGCAGTGCGGCGCGCCGGTCGCCGACCATGCCTGCAGCCAGCGTCGTCCCGTCGGACGGTTCGATGATCAACAGGGAGCCGACCGCCCCACCAGGCCGGTAATCCTCGACCGGCAACGGGTCAGCGGTGCGCAGCGTGACCTTGGCGATGTCGTTGAGCGCCAACGCGTCCGGCGCCGACTGGTAGGTGAGCGAATCGATGTCCAGCAGTCCGTCGATCGAGCTGACAATCACCCTGGTGGTACTGGTGCCGTACCGCAACAGCGCCCGGGCGCCGCGCCGCAGCGGCCGTTCGGCGAGCAGCGTGATGGTCGCGCCGAACTCGGTGACGGGCTCGGGGGCGTCGGCGAGGCCCGAGATCAGATCGCCGCGGGACAGGTCGAGATCGTCCTCGAGCAGCAGCGTCACCGACTCCCCCGCGTGGGCGAGATCCCTTGGCCCGTCAGCGGTATCGATGCCCTGAACGACCGAGCGGCCACCCGAGGGCAGCACAACGACCTGATCACCCGGTCGCACGGTTCCGGCGGTCACCCGGCCCGCGTAGCCGCGGTAGTCCGGCAACTCGTCCGACCGCGGGCGGATCACGTACTGCACGGGAAACCGCACCGTCTCGGTGGTCGACCGGTCGGCCAGATCGACGTTCTCGAGGTGCTCCAGCACGCTGGGGCCGGTGTACCAGCTTATCTGCTCCGACCGGGTGACGACGTTGTCGCCGTGCAACGCGGAGATCGGGATCGCGGTCACCTCAGGGATACCCAGCTCCGCGGCGTACGTGGAGAATTCGGCGGCGATCGCGTCGAACACCTGCTGGTCGTAGTCGACCAGGTCGATCTTGTTCACCGCCAGCAGCAGGTGCGGGACACCGAGCAGCGCGGCAACCGCCGCGTGTCGCCGGGTCTGGTTGACCACCCCGGTCCGGGCGTCGGTCAGGATGACGACCAGGTCGGCCGTCGAGGCGCCCGTCACCGTGTTCCGGGTGTACTGCACATGCCCGGGGGTGTCGGCCAGGATGAACGTCCGCGCCGGAGTGGCGAAGTAGCGGTAGGCGACGTCGATGGTGATGCCCTGTTCCCGCTCCGCGCGCAATCCGTCGACCAGCAGCGACAGGTCCGGGGTGTCCAGCCCGCGGGCCTGCGACGTCCGCTCCACCGCATCAAGGGTGTCCGACAGCACCGACTTCGAATCGTGCAGCAACCTGCCCACCAGCGTGGACTTGCCGTCGTCGACCGAGCCCGCGGTCGCGAACCGCAGCAACCGGCGGCTGGTCGTCAGTTCGGCGGCCAACTCATGGACGTCGATGGGGGTGCCGTCGGTCGGTGTGACATCGGCGTGTGTGGTGTCGATCGGTGTGGTGTCGATCGGTACAGCCGTACTCATCAGAAATATCCCTCGCGCTTGCGGTCTTCCATGGCGGCCTCACCGAGCTGATCGTCGGCGCGGGTGGCACCGCGCTCGGTGATCCGGGTGGCGATGATCTCCTCGATCACCGCACGCACATCGGTCGCGGTGGACTCCACCGCGCCGGTGCAGGACATGTCGCCGACCGTCCGGTACCGCACGGTGCGCCGCTCGATCACCTCGCGACCCGTTGGCCCGCCCCACTCCCCCGGCGCCAGCCACATGCCGCCGCGCCGGAAGACATCTCGCTGATGGGAGTAGTAGATCTGCGGCAGCTCGATGCCCTCCGCCTCGATGTAGTTCCAGACGTCCAATTCGGTCCAGTTGGACAGCGGGAACACCCGGACGTGCTCGCCCGGCGCGTGCCGGCCGTTGTACAGACCCCACAGCTCCGGGCGCTGACGCCGCGGATCCCAGCCGCCGAACGAATCCCGCAGCGAGAAGATCCGCTCCTTGGCCCTGGACCGCTCCTCGTCGCGCCGCGCGCCGCCGATCACCGCATCGAACTTCTCCGCCGCGATGGTGTCCACCAGCGGGACGGTCTGCAGCGGGTTGCGGGTGCCGTCCGGCCTTTCGGTCAGCCGACCGTCGTCGATCCAGTCCTGCACGTGCGCGACCTGCAGCCGCAGCCCGCCCTGCA
>Ga0302254_10000162_pt1 | contig 14075 bp, 18 predicted proteins | sample I_Fen_E1_4_FD_194573 | JGI IMG/M metagenome (GOLD analysis project Ga0302254, IMG submission 194573) | Peat permafrost microbial communities from Stordalen Mire near Abisko, Sweden - I_Fen_E1_4 | ecosystem: Environmental > Terrestrial > Soil > Wetlands > Permafrost | place: Sweden: Abisko... | reverse complement strand
CATGCGTAGCACATGGGGACCCCGATGGCGATCCATACGGACCTCGTCTGTCCAAAGTGCGGCGGCCGAATGCTCGAATTCGAGCGGACCGGCATCCTCGTCGAGCAGTGCCAGGAATGCCGCGGCATCTTCCTCGACTATGGCGAGTTGGAGCGCCTGATCGACGTGGAGGGCGGGGGATGGTCGGGGCTCATTGGAGCGCCGACGCAGCTGCCCGCCGTCGCAAGTGCGGAGCCTAAACCCAAGCGCCTCGATCGTACCCGCCGCTGACGGGTCCAGCTACTTCTTGATATAGACGGTAACCGGCGGGATCATCCCGTACCGCTCCCAGGCCGCCGCCGCCTCGGGCGAGAGTGCGGTCTGCGCCGCCTGGAAGGCTTCCATGTCGGGGACGTCCCATGTGCTGGCGACGCGGTTGCTGCCATCCATCGCGACGTAGCTGGACCCGTCCGACGCGACGGCGGACAACTGGGCGGCCATCTCGGGCTTGAACTTCAGCCACGCCTCGACATCCTTGACCGCCGCGGTCACCACGATCTTCGCCATGCAACCTCCTTTGGGAGTCGCGCCGCGAAGCTTGATGCCAGCGACGCCGACCCCAGCGCGCGGACGGGAGTATGCGAGGGGGCCAATTTCCCGTCCGAGACAAGCTCGGCCGGACCACAGGATGGGCTGAGGGATCCGTCAGGCGGGCCTGCCGCCCATAGAACATGTCACCGCGTTGTCGTCGGGGCGTCATCGAAATGTCACGCGCGGCAATCAGCCTTCCGCCAGCGACTCGGCAAGCAACCGAGCGACTTGGAGGAAGACTCGATGACGCATCGACGTTTGATCAGCGGCGTGGCTGCGATCGGCGCGGCTCTGGCGCTGGCGATCCCGGGCGTGGCGACGGCCCATTCCGGGGCGGCCGGGTACGTCTACACGGAGACGAACGCCTCGACCGGCAACGCCATCCTGGCCTACGCCCGCAGCGATGACGGCGTGCTCAGCTGGCTCGGGACATACCCGACGCACGGCCTAGGAACGGGCGCCGGTCTCGGCACGCAGGGCGAGGTAATCCTTGCCGGCGGCGGCAAGTGGCTCCTGGCGGTCAACGCCGGCAGCAACGACATCAGCATGTTCCGCGTCGCCTCGGATGGCCGCTTGACTCTGACCGACAGAGCCGGTGCCCAGGGCATGGACCCGGTCAGCCTGACCGCGCACGGCAGCTTCGTCTACGTCCTCGACGCGGGCGGATCGGGCAACATCGCCGGCTTCTGGGCCTCCGGCGGAAAGCTCCATCGCATCGCCGACTCGGTCCGGCCTCTCAGCGGCAGCGCAACCAGCCCAGCCGAAGTCGCCTTCAGCACGAACGCGCCACCAACATGCTCGACACCTACGCCGTCGACTCGATGGGGCGCGTCGGCTGGGCCAAGACCACCGCTTCGTCGGGCCCGGTCCCGTATGGCTTCGCCTTCGACCTTCGGAACCATCCGATCGTCTCCGAGGCGGCAAACAGCACGCTCTCCTCGTACCGGCTCAGCTCGGCAGGCGCTTCGGTGATCTCCGCCAGCGTCCCGACCGGCGGCATCGCCGCCTGCTGGGTCGCGGTCTCGCCGAACGGCAAATGGGCTTTCGACACGAACGCCCACGGCGGCACGATCTCCTCGTTCGCGATCCACTCGAACGGAAGCATCACCTTGTCGCTATCGGTCGCCGGCAGCACCGGCGCGGGCACCGCTCCGCTGGACCTCCAGGTGACCTCCAGCGGCAAATTCCTCTACGTCAATGAAGCCGGCTCTCACATGGTCGGCGGGTTCTGGATCGGCGCGGGCGGAATGCTCACCGCCGTCTCCGGGGCCCCGGTGATCCCGGCGTCTGCGAGCGGAATCGCCGTTTCCTGACGCTGTGTCTCGAATGGTGGGCCGGGAGGCGCAACTAGCCTCCCGGCTTTCCATATGGAGGAACGAAATGCCCGCGGACGCCTACGATCGGGACATGACGAACCCGAAGCCGGCGATCCTCGTCGTGGATGACGACGCCAAGATCGTCCGGCTCGTTCGAACCTACCTCGAGCGCGAGGGTTTCCGAGTGATAGAGGCGTCCGACGGGCGATCGGCGCTGGCTGCGATCGCGCTCGAAGCGCCCGACCTTGTCGTGCTCGACCTGATGCTGCCCGAAGTCGACGGCCTCTCCGTCATTCGGGCGGTGCGCCGGACCGATCGAACTCCGATCGTGATGCTCTCGGCCCGGGGCACGACGTCGGACCGGATCGCGGGCCTCACCGAGGGTGCGGACGACTACCTGCCCAAGCCGTTTTCGCCGGCGGAGCTGGTCGCCCGGATCAAGCGCATCCTCGACCGATCGGGCGGACCTGCCGTCGCGGCGCCGACGATGCCGATCATCGCGCTCGGCGATCTGGTCCTCGACCGCGACCGCCACGAAACCACCGTCGCCGGACGATCGGTAGAACTGACCGCGCTCGAGTTCAGACTCCTCGCCGCGCTGGTCGAAGCCGACGGACGCGTGCTGACGCGCGAGCAGCTTCTGGACGCGGTCTACGGCGACGGCGAAGCCTACGTCCTCGACCGAACCATCGACGCGCTGATCAAGCGGCTGCGCGAGAAGCTGGGCGACCACGCGGAGCGGCCGCGCTATCTGGCCACGGTCCGCGGTGTCGGGTATCGCGCGGCGCAGTCATCGACTCGCGCCAGCGCGGGCGCCGCATGAGACCGCACGCGCCGCGCGGAATCGGCGGCCGGATTGCCATGGCGGCAATCCTGGTGGCGGTGCTCGCCGTCGGGATCGTCGCGATCGGGACACTCGTGCTGGGCGCCAACCTGTTCGTCCACCTGATGACCGCCGACGGCCACCCGGCCGAAGCTTCGCAGGCGATGTTCGACGACTCGGTCGGCCGCGTCGTCGCCGTCGGGCTGGTCGTCGCAATCGTCGTCGGGGTGGCGCTCTCGGCGCTGCTCGGGACCCGAATCGCCAGGCCTCTCCGCGAGGTCGGCCGGGCCGCGCGCAAGATCGCCGACGGCGACTACGCGGCTCGCGTGCCGCGCGAAGGTCCGGACGAGCTGACCGGCCTCGCCGATTCATTCAATGCGATGGCGTCGTCACTGCAGGAGCAGGAGCGGCTTCGGCGCGAGTTCATCGCCAACGCCGCCCACGAACTTCGGACGCCGCTCACGAATCTGCAGGGCTACCTCGAGGCGCTGCGCGATGAGGTGATACCGGCCGACCGGGCCACGTTCGAGTCGCTCTGGGACGAGGCCGAACGGTTGGTTCGGCTGTCGCGCTCGCTCGACGTGCTGGCGGAAGGCGATTCGGCGATCGGCCACCTGTCGGCGTCCGAGGTCGACGTGGCGGTGGCAGCCCGTTCGGCCGCCGAGCTGGTCGCGCCGTCGATGGCTCAGTCCGGTCTCGCCTTCGACGTCGAACTCGCGTCACCGCTCCCTGCCCGCGCCGATCCGGACGCGCTTGCGCAGGTCCTGGGCAACCTGCTGCAGAACGCCGTCCGCTACACGCCGAGCGGCGGGTCGGTCCGGCTGTTCGGGGAGCGCCACGCAAGTCAGGTCGTCCTCTCTGTGTCGAACACGGGACCGGGGATTCCGGCGGCGGACCTGCCACACGTCTTCGAGCGGTTCTACCGCGTCGAGAAGTCGCGCGACGCGGCTCGCGGCGGCGCCGGAATCGGGCTGGCGATCGTTCGCCAGCTGGTCGAATCGTTCGGTGGAACGGTTGGCGCGGAGTCGCGCGAGGGCATGACGCGGTTCTGGTTCAGCCTGCCCGCGGACGAAGCTCCGGCGCACAACCGGCCGAGTCTCGCTGCCGCGCACCCATAAGGCTGATTCGTTTAGGCCACGTTTAGCGGCCACGACCCTGTGAGGCGTGCTCGCCTCTTGGCACTTCGGCCGATGCTGGGGCCATGGAATCGATCAGGGGCACTACACCCTATCCACTGGCCGAGCGACTCGCCAGCGAAGTCGCCGACGTCGAAGCCGCGATTGCCCTGGTGCGCTCGGGCGTGGCGACGACAATCACTCTGACGAGCCTGCGTTTCGCGCAACAGCTATCCGACAGCCTTGCCACAGCGGCGGCCGCGCAGGGCGTCCGCCTCGAAGCGTCGTTCTGGCCGGAGGACGATCTGGGCGACCTGCTCGTCAGCCGTATGGACGGCGGCTCGGTGGCGGACCATGGCTGACCCGGCGCGCGTTCTCTTCATCGAGGACGACCTAGGCCTGGCGGGGATTGTGGTCCGGCATCTGCGCGCCCGCGGCCACGACGCCCGGACGGTTCCTTCGGCCGAGGAGGCTCTCGAACTCGTGGCCGCCGGCTTCCGTCCAAGCGTCGTCCTGCTTGACATAAACCTTCCGGGCGCCTCTGGCTGGGACCTGCTCCGTGGCGGCGGCCTGCGGGCCGCCGGATCGCCGCCGGTCTACGTCGTGAGCGCCACTTCCATGCCGCCGGCTCGCCTGCGCGAGTTCGGGCTGGCGGGTTTCCTGCCCAAGCCGTTCGCGGTCTCGACGCTCATCGAGATCGTGGAACGCCACCACGCGGACACGGGCGGCGACGGAACCGACGGCGCCGACGTTTCCGCCCCTCAGGGAGACATCGATGCTTTCTGACCTGGCCATGCTGGCGCTGATGGCGGCCTGGCTCCTCGGCTTCCTGGGCCTGATCGGGCTCTGCCAGCGGCTTTCCCGATGAACCTCCAGGACCTCCTCGGTGGCCTGATTGCCCTCTTCCTGGGTATCTACCTGCTCTTCACCCTCTTGCGCGCGGAGAGGTTTTGATGATCCCGTCTCTGCCCGGTCTGATCCAGGCCATCACGCTCTTCGGCGTGGCGATCCTGCTCGTGCGCCCGCTCGGCGGGTACATGCGCAAGGTCATGGAAGGTGAGCGCACCGTCTTGTGGCCGGTGCTCCGGCCGTTCGAACGCGGCATCTACCGCGTCATGCGAGTCGACGAGACAAAGGAGCAGCGCTGGACCGCCTATGCGGTCTCTGTGATCGTCTTCTCCTTCATGTGCATCCTGGCCCTGTATCTGCAGCAGCGGCTTCAGGGTGCGCTGCCACTCAACCAATCGGGGCTGGGTGCCGTTTCGCCGGACCTCGCGTACAACACCGCCGTCAGCTTCGACACCAACACGAACTGGCAGAACTACGCCGGCGAGGCGACGATGACTTTCCTAACTCAGATGGCCGGGCTGGCGGTTCGCAACTTCGTCTCCGCGGCGACCGGCATCGCCATCGCGATCGCCCTGACTCGCGGCCTCGTCCGCCACTCGGCCACGACAATCGGCAACTTCTGGGTCGACCTGACTCGCAGCACTCTCTACATCCTGCTGCCGATCTCGTTCATCGCCGCACTCTTCCTGGTTTCGCAGGGCGTGGTCCAGACCTTCGCGGCGTCGATCGACGTGACGACGCTGCAGGGCGCGCACCAGTCGATCCTAACCGGGCCGCTCGCCTCCCAAGAGGCCATAAAGGAGCTGGGCACCAACGGCGGCGGCTTCTTCAACGCCAACTCGGCCCACCCATTCGAAAACCCAACGACGATCTCGAACTGGGTCGAGATGCTCCTGATCCTGGTCATCCCGTTCGCCCTGACCAACACCTTCGGCCGCATGGCCGGCAACACCCGGCAGGGCTGGGCGCTCCTGGCGGTGATGGTCATCGTGGTGAGCGTCGGCTCCTTCGTCGCCATGGGCAGCGAGGAGCGCTCGAACCCGTCGATCCCAGCCGCGGTCGCGCAGAACGTCGATCAATCGGCCGGGAACATGGAGGGCAAGGAGACCCGCTTCGGGCCCGATACGAGCGGGCTGTTCGCCACGGTCACGACCGGCACCAGCACCGGCGCGGTCGACTCGATGCACGACAGCTTCTTGCCGGTCGGCGGCCTGGTCCCACTCTTCAACATCGAGCTTGGTGAGATCACGCCGGGCGGCGTCGGCGCGGGCCTGTACGGCATCCTCGTCTTCGCCATCCTCGCCGTCTTCATCGCCGGACTGATGGTCGGACGCACACCCGAGTTCCTCGGCAAGAAGATCGAGGCATACGAGATGAAGATGGCGATGCTCGTCGTCCTCTCGCTCGCCTTCAGCATCCTGGTTTTCACCGCGATAGCCACGGCCGTGCCTGCCGGCACGGTCGGCCCACTCAATGGCGGCCCGCACGGCTTCAGCGAAATCCTCTACGCCTACTCGAGCCAGACCGGCAACAACGGCTCGGCTTTCGCGGGCCTGACCGGCAACACCGTCTTCTACAACGTGACAGGGGCCTTCGCGATGATGATCGGGCGGTACGCGATGATCGTGCCGATCCTGGCCATCGCCGGCTCGCTGGCCGGCAAGCGCCGCGTGGCGCCTTCGCTGGGCACGTTCCCCACCACCGGACCGATCTGGATCGGGCTGCTGATCGGCGTGATCGTAATCGTCGGTGCGCTGACCTTCTTCCCCGCCCTGGCCCTCGGGCCGATCGTCGACCAGCTCCTCAACAACGCCGGGAGGCTCTTCTAATGGCTCTCCAATTCCTCGGCGGCGCACGGCAGACCATCGCTTCCAGGATCGTGATCGACACAGCCCGCGGCAGCCGCCGCGTGGCCCGCGAAGAGCGCCGGGCACGAGCCGGCGGCGCCTCGGGCGGTCCAAGCAGCCGCGGCATCTTCGACCCGAGCCTGCTCCGCGGGGCTCTCGGGCCGGCCCTGCGCAAGCTCGACCCGCGCCAGATGTTGCGCAACCCGGTGATGTTCGTGGTCGAGGTGACGGCCGCCCTCGTGACGGTGATCCTCGTGTCCGACTCCCTGGGCCTGACCAAGGCCGCCCCCGGCGAGATCGGGCGGTCGCTCGGCTTCGAGCTCCAGATCGCGATCTGGCTGTGGTTCACGGTCTACTTCGCCACCTTCGCCGAGGCTCTGGCCGAGGCGCGAGGCAAGGCTCAGGCGGCCACTCTTCGAAAGACTCGATCGGAGACGCCGGCCCACCGCCGTTGCGAGGACGGGACGCTCGAGGACATCGGTTCCTCGGCTCTCCGGTCCGGTGACATCGTGGTCGTGCGCGAGGGCGAGACGGTCCCCGGCGACGGCGACGTCATCGAGGGCGTGGCCTACGTCAATGAAGCGGTCATAACCGGCGAGTCCGCTCCCGTCCTCAAAGAGCCCGGCACGGACATCCGGAGCACCGTCACCGGCGGTACCACCCTGACGAGCGATACGCTGGCTATCCGCATCACCGCCAACCCGGGCGAAACCTTCCTCGATCGAATGATCGCGCTGGTCGAAGGCGCAAAGCGGCAGCGGACCCCGAACGAGATCGCACTCTCGATCCTGCTGTCCGGGCTGACTCTGGTCTTCCTGCTCGCGACCGCGACCCTGCGCCCGTTCGGCCTGTACGCCGGCGCGCCGCTGGGGATCGTCGTGCTCGTGGCTCTGCTGGTCTGCCTGATCCCGACGACGATCGGCGGGCTGCTATCTGCCATCGGCATCGCCGGCATGGACCGTGTCGCACGGTTCAACGTGCTGGCGATGAGTGGCCGGGCGGTCGAAGCCGCCGGCGATGTTGACGTGATCCTGCTCGACAAGACGGGCACGATCACCTTCGGCAACCGGCTCGCATCACGGATCGTGGCTCTGCCCGGCATCACGGAGCGCGAAGCGTTGGAAGCAGCGCTGCTGACGTCGCTCGAAGACGAGACACCCGAGGGCCGATCGATCGTGCAGCTGGCACACGGCCGCCTGGCCGAGCTCGCGCCCGAGAGTCCCGGCGCCGCCAGCGCTGCCACCGCTGCCACCGGGCCGGAGGTCGCCACGGTTGTCCCGTTCAGCGCCGAGTCGCGGACCAGCGGCGTGATCCTCGTCGACGGCACGGTCGTCCTCAAGGGCGCCGTCGACGCGATCGTTGCGGCGCTGGATACGGAGGCACCGCCCGAGCTCCAGACCCTTTCCGATGAGATCTCCTCGCTCGGCGCCACTCCCCTGGCGATCCGCCGGGACGGAAGGCCGCTCGGGATCATCGAGCTCAAGGACACGGTCAAGCCCGGCCTCAAGGAGCGCTTCGACGAACTCCGGCGCATGGGCATCCGCACGATCATGGTCACCGGCGACAACCCGCTGACCGCCAAGACGATCGCCGCCGAGGCGGGCGTGGACGAGTTCATGGCCCAGGCCAAGCCCGAGGACAAGATCGCCCGCATCCGGGCCGAGCAGGCCGCCGGCCACCTCGTCGCCATGACCGGCGACGGCACCAACGACGCCCCGGCCGTGGCTCAGGCGGACGTGGGACTGGCCATGAACAGCGGCACGTCGGCCTGCAAGGAGGCGGCCAACATGGTCGACCTCGACTCAGACCCGACCAAGCTGATCGAAGTCGTGGCCATCGGCAAGCAGCTGCTGATCACGCGCGGCGCGATCACGACCTTCTCGATCGCCAACGACGTGGCCAAGTATTTCGCCATCCTGCCGGCCATGTTCGTGGTGGCGTACCCCGAACTGAACCAGCTCAACGTCATGGGTCTGGCGAACCCGCAGAGCGCCATCCTGGCTGCGGTCATCTTCAACGCCTTGGTAATTATCGCCCTGGTGCCGCTGTCGCTGCGCGGGGTCGCCTATCGCGCCGCCCCGGCCGCAGACCTGCTGCGCCGCAACCTGCTCATCTACGGCGTCGGCGGAATCCTGGCCCCGTTCCTGGGCATCAAGGCAATCGACCTCTTCATCACCGCCGTCCACCTGGCGTAGGAGTCCACGATGCGAAGCTTCATCCGAACCCAGCTCTGGCCCGCATTCGCGATCCTGCTGGCGCTCACCGCGGTCACCGGTCTCATCTACCCGGCCGCCGTAACGGCCGTCGCCCAGGTGGCGTTCCCTTCGCAGGCCAACGGCTCGCAGATCGTGGTCGACGGCAAAACAATCGGGTCGAGTCTGATCGGCCAGGCCTTCGACGATCCGAAATACTTCTGGGGCCGGCCGTCGGCTGCCGGAGCGAACGGCTACGACCCGACGGTTTCGGGCGGCTCCAACCTCTCGCCCACATCGAAGGCGCTGATTGACGCCATCACCGCTCGGGTCGACGCCGAACAGAAGGCCAACGGCGGCAAGCCCGTTCCGATCGAGCTCGTGACCGCTTCCGCGTCCGGCCTCGACCCCGACATCAGCCCCGCGGCCGCGGAATACCAGGTGGCGCGCGTTGCCAAAGCCCGCGCCATGACCGAGGATGCGGTGCGGGCGCTCGTCGCCCGCCACACTACCCAAGCGCTGTTCGGCTTCATCGGGGCGCCGGCGGTGCGTGTCCTGGAGCTGAACCTGGATCTGGACGGGCTTGTGAGATGACGGTCGAATCGGGGGATCCCGGCCGGCCCACCGGCGATCAGATGCTGGCGCGCCTCGCGGGCGAGCGGAAGCCGGATCGCAGCCGGCTGCGCATCTACATGGGCATGGCGCCGGGCGTCGGCAAGACCTACAAGATGCTCGAGGAAGCACACCGCCGCCACGATCGCGGAACCGATGTGGTCGTGGGCTTCGTCGAAACGTACGGTCGCCGCCACACCGCGGCGCTGCTGGATGGCCTGGAGATCGTGCCACGGAGCCGCGTGGAGTACCGCGGCGTGGCCGTGGAGGAGATGGACGCCGACGCGATCATCGCCCGCCACCCAGCCGTCGCCCTGGTCGACGAACTGGCCCACACCAACGTCCCGGGGTCGGCGCGCGAGAAGCGCTGGCAGGACGTGGAGGCGATCCGCGACGCGGGCATCGAGGTGATCAGCACCTGCAACGTCCAGCACGTCGAATCGGTCGCCGGGGCGGTCGAGACGATCCTGGGCGTGCCGGTCCGAGAACGCGTCCCCGACGAGGTGGTCCGGGCCGCCGACGAGATCGAACTCGTGGACATGAGCCCGCATGCTCTCCGCCAGCGCATGCGCCACGGCAACGTCTATCCGGCGGAGCGCGCGACAATCGCCCTGGAACGCTTCTTCACCGAACCAAACTTGATGGCGCTGCGCGACCTGGCGCTCCGGTTCCTGGCCGGGCGCGCGGATCAGGAGCTCGAGGGAGCGGTCCTGAGCCAGGGCATCGAACTTCCGCCGGTGGCTGAACGAGTCATGGCCATCGTCGACGAGTCGCCCGGCTGCAGGCGCGCGCTGCGGCGCGCGTCGTCCCTGTCCACCACTCTCCACGCGGCGTGGATCGCCGTGGCGGTCGAAACGCCGTCCGTGCAACAGTCGCGCGATCGCCGCCAGAACCTGCAGGCAAACGTCGATTACGCCGTGGACCTCGGCGCAGAGGTTGTCCGGGGCGAGGCCAGCGACCTGGCCCGCGGCCTGGCGGAAGTCATCGCGGAGCAGCGGGTCAGCCATGTCGTGCTCATCCACGAGCCGCGCCGCGGCATCGGGTTGGGCCGCGCCTCGCTCGCGGACCGGCTCCTGGATGCTGTACCCGGTCTCGAGGTCCATCTCATCGGCGAGGCGGCGCCAGCGGGGCCGCACCAGCGGTGACGGCCCGCCACGGAGGAGCCTCCGTATGGACGCGCTGACGGTCTTTGGGGCGCTGGCGGTCGGTGCGATGCTGGTCTTCTACGCGCTGGAGGCGCGCTCGGCCTGGTTCGTCGTGGCGTTCGCGGGCGCCTGCGTGGCATCGTCGGCTTATGGCTTCCTGCAGGGCGCCTGGCCGTTCGGCGTCGTGGAGTTGATCTGGTCCGCGATCGCGCTGCGGCGCTGGCAGGTTCGACGCAGCCGGACGCTCTAGCCGAACCCCCGGCCGCGGCGGGAGCCGCCCGGCCGCGGCGCCAGACCCGCGCAACTCGAGCCGCCCGACCGCGGCGCCGGTCTACGGCCAGTAGGGCATCTCCGAAGGCCCCGGCCCGCTTTGCGTCGTGCCGGGCGTCCCGTCGGGATCGAGCCAGATCGTCGTCGTGAGGCTGCCCGCCGACCTATCGGAGGCCGCGGTCCAGGATTCGGTGAGCGTCATCATCCAGAGCCCGATCGAGGACGGCGCGATCTCCATGCTGCAGGTCACCGGCAGTGGCTTGTGCATCGGCGAGTAGCCGGCGAACTGCTGGACCGTCGCTGTAGCCGTCGCCCCGGGCACGCTCGGGAAGCAGGCTAACGCAGGTTCACTCGTGCGGGCTTTGGCCAGTCCGATCGCTGCGATCCGCGGCCCGTCGGCCGGGTCGAGAACTGGGACTGCCGGGCTGTAGTGGAGGCTCGCGACCATCGCCTCGACCTGAGCTCGCATCTGTGCGGCACCGGGGTCCTTCATCTCGACGTGAATGCCATACCGGCTGATCAGCTGGCCCGGCACCGAAAGGGTCCAATCGAGCTTCGCTCCGGAATCCTCGAAGATCGCCGGCAGCCCTCCGACCGTGACGTACTTAGCGGCCGGGTCGAGCGCGCTCGGATCGTTCGGATCGATGGGACCGGGACGTGGCGGCCCGTCCTGCAGCGACAGCTCGACGACGACTTCGCCCGGCGCGACGGTGAGATGGGCTCCGCATTCGGTGCCGCCGAGGGACTTGTCGTTCGGCCCCGGCGTGATGGCGTTGCAGGTCGCCACGGCCGATCCCGTCCCGACGAAGTCCAGGATCGTGACGTAGCTCATGTTGAGCCCCGAAACCGAAGCCTTCCACGATGCCGGGTAGTCGAACGCCAGGCCGTCGCGGTCGAAATGCGCGAGCGAGCCGGCCGGAAGCGCGGGACCCGGTGCCGAGTTCGTCAGCATGGTCAGAGCCAGGGGGAACAGCGCGACGACGATCAGGATGGCGGCGAGGCCCGCCACGCCGAAGCGGAGATTGAATCGCACCGTCCGCCGCCCCGCGACCGAGGCTCGCTGGACGATTCGATCCGCCAGATCCGGCGAAGGCTGGGCGGCGTCGAGGGTGGCGTGCAACGCGTCCGAGAGGCGCTCTTCGGGGTTCATGGCTCCAACCTCATCTGTTCGCGAAGGCGCCCAAGCGCCCGATGCAGTCGCGATTTGGCCGTCCCGAGAGGGATCCCGAGCGCCGCCGCGGCGTCCGGGATCTCGAGATCCGCGAAGAAGCGGAGGACGAGGATGGCCCGATCATCGGGCGCCAGCCGGTCGAAGGCGGCAATCAGTTCGAGCCGGTCGGCCGTATGTATGGAGGGCTCCGCTCCCGGGACGTTCGACGCCAACTCGAGGTCGACCTCGCGCACTCGGGGCCGGCGCCTGGTCTGATCGAGGGCCGAACGAACCGTCAGCCTGCGAAACCAGGCGGGCCAGAGTTCGACCTCGCGCAAACTACGGATGTCCCGCCAGGCTCGAAGAAAGGCTTCTTGCACAGCGTCCTCTGCCTCCGATGGCGAGCGGACGATCGAGAGCGCCAGGCGATATGCGGCCGGGGTCTCGGCGTGGACCAGAGTGGCGAACGCCGCCGCGTCTCCTGATCGGGCCGCGAGAACCACGCTCCCGGTGATGGCGGTCATCCTGCTTTTCGGCTCCCCCGTCGAGACTCCTTGCCGCTTCGCGGCTCGGCGCTCACCTACTATGGCGCACCGCCGAACCGATTCGTTCCCCGAATGGCTCGACGCAGGTAGGATCGACGAGCACATTCCGGAGGCGCACTCCCGGTTGGCCCAGCGGCCGGCCGCCCGCGGCCTCCGAGAGTCAGCGGTGGCAGAAGGTGCCGCGGTGAGACTGAGCGCGGAGATCGTGGACCTGACCTCCGTCGAGACGGTGGAGGCGTTCGTCCAGCGAGTCCTCCCCGAGGCATACCGCCTCGCGGCGTTCATGGTGTGTGACCCGGCCTGGTCGGAGGAAGTTGCCCACGACGCGGTGCTTGCCGCGTGGGACCGCCGCGACAGGTTGCGCGATCCGGACGCTCTCGATGCCTGGCTCGGGAGGTTCGTTGCCGATAGATGTCGCGGTTTGCTCCGGAGTCGGTCGCGCCACGGCATGGCCGAGCTCGGGGCGCCATCGTATCGAGGCAGGGCGGACGCTCCGGTCCCGGCCAACCTCCCCGCCCGGACGGTTGCGACGCTTCGGGCGCGCCAAGAGCGCGGCGAAGGCCGGCAAAGGCTATGGGGTCGGCTGTCGGAGATCGTGCCTGGAGCGCTTTTCGTTCTCGCCGTTGGAGCGGTTGCCCTGGTGACGCTGCCGTGGAGCCGGCCCAGCCCGACCGGCCCAGGCGAGCCGACGGCCCCGATTCTCGACCCGAGCCCTTCGGGCGCCATTCCGGTCACGGTGATGAATCTCGGCGCCCCAGAGGTGGCCGTCGACATCAACGACTACCAGATCCAGGACAGCCTGGGTTGCGGCTCGATCAGGACGTACGAAGTCGAGAGCGCAGCCGCCCGCATCGACCTGCGGGCAACCACAGGATCGGCCGCGTCGGTCGACGCTTCGAAACCGATCTGGCTCGTCATGTTCCCGACAGGCTGGATCGCTTACGAAACCGAGCCGCGGCCGGAGCAGACGATTTCGATGTGCGGGACGGCGCTCTTCGGCGGCGCCGATCCGAATGGGAGGGTCAGCTGGGACCTCGAGACTCCCATCGCCTCGGGCGACGCACTCATGAATCTGGAGGTTCTCACTGCCACGCAGCTGTGGCTCGGGCAATTCCGCCACGCTGTGGCGGCAACGCCTGGCGACTCGGTCGTCGTCACTTGCACCTGGTCCGTTTCCCCGGCGGTCCCTCTGAGGCAGGCACGGGCCAGGCTGGTTCCGCTCGAGTTCCGCTTCCTGGTCGCCGATGCGGAGGATCGGACCGTCTTCCGGTACGTCAACATCGATCTTTCCGACGGTCACGCAATGGGGATCGACGAGCTCTTCTCGTCGCCCGCGACCGGCCTGGCAGCGCTCTCGGCCGAGAGCCTCAAGCTCCTCCCCGTGGGTCTGGCCGGCGCCCTCAAGACGGCCCCGAAAGCCGCCAACTTCGCCGCCTGGAACCCGTACGCCGACGGGCTGCACATCGAGCTCCAGTACGCCAACCCCTGGCCCGCCGGCAACGGCCCCGGCACCGGAGTCCCGGTGACGATCCCCTGGTCGGCCGTGGACGGCCTGATCAAGCCCGACTCTCCCGTCAGGGATTGGTGGACGCCGTAGGGTCGACCCGATCTTCCTACTCCGCCACGATTCGGTACCCAACG
>Ga0302254_10000158_pt1 | contig 14227 bp, 14 predicted proteins | sample I_Fen_E1_4_FD_194573 | JGI IMG/M metagenome (GOLD analysis project Ga0302254, IMG submission 194573) | Peat permafrost microbial communities from Stordalen Mire near Abisko, Sweden - I_Fen_E1_4 | ecosystem: Environmental > Terrestrial > Soil > Wetlands > Permafrost | place: Sweden: Abisko... | reverse complement strand
CACTGTCCTCGCATTTTACCGCGCGCGGCGGAGTTCGGCTTGGTTCATCGCATCTGGTGCCGACGGGGAGACTCGAACTCCCACGGCTTTCGCCACTGCCCCCTCAAGACAGCGTGTCTACCAATTTCACCACGTCGGCAATTCAGGATTCCAACCGCATGTATCGCAACATCTGCGTCAACCCGCGGCTACCCGCAACCAAGGCACCGCTTTGAAGCGCCGGGTCCCCGCTTACTTCGCGCTTATTTCGGTATATCGCCGGCCTTCGACGCCGGCGCGGGCGCGGGAGTGGCCGGCGCGGGGACGGCAGGCGCCGGCGCCGCCGGCGCACCTTCCACGGCCTTGGTCGCCGGCACTTCCTGCATCACGCCCTGCACGCCGCCCGACTTCGTGTGGCCCATGCTGAGGTAGGTCAGTCCGAGGCTGGTCAGGAAGAAGACCGCCGCGAGGATCGCCGTGGTGCGCGAAAGGAAGTTGGCCGAACCCGCCGCGCCGAAGAGGCTGCCCGACGATCCGCTCCCGAACGCGGCGCCCATGTCCGCACCCTTGCCGTGCTGCAGCAGGATGAGGCCGCACAGCGTGATCGCGACCACGACCTGCAGGACGAAAAGTACTGTTTCCAACATTGCCATTGTGTCTGCTCCGGCATTCGCGATGGCCCTGGTCAGGCCGCCGCTATCGCCAAAAATTCCTTCGCGTCCAGCGATGCGCCGCCGACGAGTCCGCCATCGATGTCGGGCATCGCGAAGAGTTCCGCCGCATTCGCGGCCTTCACGCTGCCCCCGTACAAGATCTTGACCTCCGCGGCACCCGCCGCGACCAGCCGCTGCCGCAGGAACCCATGCACCGCCTGCGCTTCGGCCGGAGACGCCGTGCGTCCGGTGCCTATCGCCCAGACCGGCTCGTAAGCCACGACTATCCGCGCTACCTGCGCACCCAGCACCGCCGCCGCCGCGTCGAATTGCCGGCCTACCACCGCCAGCGTCTGCCCGGCATCGCGTTCGGCAAGCGTTTCGCCCATGCACACCAAAGGCGTCACGACTGCTGCCAGCGCCGCCGCGGCCTTCGCCCCGACTTCGGCATCCGTCTCGCCATGGAATTGCCGGCGTTCCGAATGCCCGACCAGCACGTAACGGCAACCGAATTCCGCCAGCATGCCCGCGGACACCTCGCCGGTAAACGCGCCTGCCGCGTGCGCGCTCACGTCCTGCGCGCCCCACCCAATCGCCGACCCTGCCAACGCCTCGCGTGCCTGTGCCAGAAACGGAAACGGCACGCACAACCCCATCGCCCTGCCGGCCGGTGCGCTCCAGCCGGACCGAAGCGACGACAATAGCGCCGCGTTCGCCGCCAGCCCACCGTTCATTTTCCAGTTGCCGACGGTGAGTTTCCCGCGCATTTCGACCGAGCTTTCCGGAGCCGTTTACAGACTCGAGTACCTAAACCTTGAGATTTTACCGCACCGCACCACTGTGGGTCAACGCGGCGGGCGGGACACCCGGCGGATTGGGGCGGTTCAGACGCCGGCCAGGGCGCGCAACCGGCGAATCAGCAGCGGCAGGAACCAGACCGCCAGCGTGAGTGCGGCCAGCGTGGCAGCCACCGGACGGGCGAAGAACGCCGTCAGGCTGCCGTCGGACTTGATCATCGACGTGATGAAATTTTCCTCGAGCATGCCGCCCAGGACCACGCCAAGGATTGCCGGCGCCACCGGGAAGCCGTTCTCCTCCAGCACGAACGCGACCACGCCGGCCACCAGCATCACCGTCACGTCGAATGCCGTGTTGTTGATCGCGAAGGAGCCGACGACGCAGAACAGCATGATCACCGGCATCAGCACCGTCCTGGGCACCTTGAGGATCTGCTTCGAAACCTTGATGCACCACCATCCCAGCGGAATCATGATGATGTTGGCGATGATGAAGAGCAGGTAGACCGCATAGATGTTCTGCGGATTGTTGGTGAACAGCGACGGCCCGGGGTTCATGTTCTTCATGTACAGCACGCCGATCACGATCGCGGTGATCGAGTCGCCCGGAATGCCGAACACGAGCGCGGGAATCCAGGCTCCCGCCAGCGCGCTGTTGTTGGCCGACCCCGATTCGACGATGCCCTCGACGTGGCCGGTGCCGAACTTCTCCGGTTCCTTCGAGAACTTCTTGCTGATCGCATAGGACATCCACGCAGCGATGTCTGCGCCGGCGCCGGGAAGCGCGCCGACCAGCGTGCCCAGCGCGCTGCCGCGCAGGATCTGGATCGGGTACTTCTTCGCGAGACCCCACATGCCCTTGAAGACGTTGCCCAGCGGCTGGTCGACAATCTTGAGCGGCGGATCGGTGTCGACCGCGAAGCGGATGATTTCGGAGATCGCGAACATGCCGATCATCAGCGGGATCATGCCGATCCCGCCGAGCATCTCGATGTTGCCGAACGTGAAGCGCGGAAAGCCGGCCGGATTGCCCAGGCCGACGCATGCGACCAGCAGGCCCAGCAGCAGCGACACGAAACCCTTGAGCGGGCGGTCTGAGGTCATGAAGACCGCGCAGGTCAGGCCCAGCAGCACCAGCCAGAAATACTCGAACGAGCTGAATTTCAGCGCGAACTCGGCGAGCGTGGGCGCCGCCAGGATCAGGACCGCCGTGCCGAACAGGCCGCCGATGGCGGAGAAGACGAGGCCCGCGCCCAGCGCCGTTTCCGCCTGGCCCTTCTTGGTCATCGCATAGGCTTCGTCCGTATACGCGGCGGACGCCGGCGTGCCCGGCATGCGCATCAGGCAGCCGGGGATGTCGCCGGAAAATATCGCCATCGCCGTCGCGGTGACGATGGCCGCGATGGCCGGTATGGGCGCCATGAAGAACGTCACGGGCACGAGCAGCGCCGTGGCCATCGTCGCCGTGAGTCCGGGAACCGCGCCGACGAACAACCCGAACAGCGACGCCGCCAGCATCACCCATATGTTGTACGGGTCGAATACCAGCGCAAACGCCTGGGACCAGGCGGGACTCAATGCAATCGCCTCGCGGGTGCCGCAATCCTCACCATGCGACTCCCTGCAACAGTCCCCATGGCAGCGGCACCTTCAAGAGCTTGTAGAACGCATAGTGGATGCCGAGCGTCATCGCGACGGCCAGCGGCACGATCCACTTTGCGGGAACGCCGTAGACCCAGAACAAAAGGCCCAGGTAGATCACGCCGAGCGGGATGAAGCCCAGCTTGTCGACGGCCAGGATGTAGAGCACGTTGACGCCCAGCGTCAGCACGAAGGCGACGACATGCTTGCGCGAGCGGGTCCATCCGGCGAACGCGATCCACTCGGCGCGCTCGCCCCATGCCCGCCGCGTGGCGAGTCCCTTGACGATCAGGAGCGCGCCGCACACCGCGAGGCCGACCGCCAGGAATCCGGGGAACAGCGCGGGACCCACCTGCTGCCCCGGAATCCGGGGAAAGCCCTGCACGTGAACGAGCAGGACCCCGCTGAACAGCAGCAGCAGCGCGCCCCAGACGGCGTCGTTGAGTCTCACGCGCAGGTCACTTGACGATCCCGACCGCCTTCATCGTGGCACCCAGGTCGCCATCCGACTTGGCCATGAACTTCGCGAAGTCCTCGGGCCCCGCGTAGATCACGCCGAAGCCGCGCTGCGCCATGAAGTCGGTGTAGTCCTTGCTCGCGGCGATCTTGCGGATCGCGGCCGAGAGCTTGTCGCGCGCTTCAGTCGCAAGTCCCTTCGGCGCGGCAATCCCGCGCCAGGCGGCCATCGTCCAGTTGCTGCCGGTCGCGGACTTGAGCGTCGGCACGTTCGGGTACAGCGCCGACGGCGCATCGGCCATGACGGCCAGGCTCTTCACCTTGCCGGCGTCGATCAGCGAACGTGCCTCGGGCAGCGACACCGGCGCGATCTGCACGCCGCCGGCCACGAGATCCTGCAGGCCGGGCGCGGCGCCATTGGACGGGACCCACGGCACGCTGGCCGGATCGACTTTCAGGTCCTGCAGCATGCCGGCGATGGCCAGGTGCCAGATGCCGCCCTGCCCGGTGCCGGAGGCCTTGAACTTGCCGGGGCTCGCCTTGATCGCCGCGACGAGTTCGTTGACGTTCTTGTACGGCGAATCGGCGGCGACCTGCAGCCCGGCCGGATCGGCGTTGACCAGTCCGATCGGCGTGTACGACACACCGCTCAGCTCGGTCAGGCCCTGCCAGTGCATCATGCCGATTTCGACGGTGATCATGCCGATCGTGTAGCCGTCCGGCGCCGCCTGTGCGATGGCGCTGTGCCCGACGACGCCGCTGCCGCCGGTGCGGTTGACGACGTTGACCGGCTGGCCCAGTTCCTTTTCCAGCAGGGTGCCGATGATCCGGGCGGTGGCGTCCGTGCCGCCGCCGGCGCCCCAGGGCACGATCAGCGTGATGGGTCGTTCGGGATACGCGGCACAGGCCACGGTGACGAACAAGAGACCTGCCAGCGCAACGAGTGCGCGCTGCATGAGCTTCATGGAACCTCCTTGTGAACGGGATTGCGGCAACGACAATTCCGGCGACGGTGCGGCGTCTTCGTGGCAAACGGTGCGCGCATCCGGCGATGTGGCGGCGACGTTATCAGCAGGCCATGCAACCGGTCAAGTGGTCTGACCAATCCAGCGGTGTTTTGGCTGTCAGCGTTCGCCGGCGCCCGGCGGCGCAACCGCTATGCCCAGCCGCTCGCGCAGGCGGCCCGCAATGGTCGCGGTCAGCCGTGCCAAGTCGGCCTCCAGACGGAGAAAACCGGCAGTGGGCGCGAAGGTCTGTTCGTCCATGTAGAGCGTGCGCTTGATCTCGATCTGCAGGCTGTGTCGCTGCTCGGCCGGGCGGCCGTGCTTGCGGACGATTTCCACGCCCTTGTACGGATCGTTGACGGCGACCGCGTAGCCCATCTGGCGCAGCGTGTCGGCCACGAGCTGCGTGAACGCCGGCTCGCACGTCGAGCCGTCGCGGTCGCCTAGAACGAAGTCCGCGCGCTCGCGCCCCGGATCGTCGGACCGCGCATCGCCGACCGCGGGCATCGAATGGCAGTTCATGTGCCATACGACCCCGAAACGCTGGACGCGGGCATCGAGCACGGCGTCGAGCTCGGCATGGTAGGGACGCCAGTAGCGGTCGATGCGATCCGCGATTTCGGCGCAACTGATCTTGCGCGCATACATCGGCACACCGTCGGCGGCCATCCGCCACACGAGGCCGATTCCCTGCAGCGTCTTGCGGGTCGGCGCAATCGCGTGCGGCCAGGGTTCGGAGAGCAGCTCCGGATCGATGTCCGCCAGACTGCGGTTCGGGTCGATGAATGCGCGCGGGAAGCGCGCTTCGAGCAGCGTCGCGCCGAACGAAGGCGCCGCGCGCCAGAGGGTGGCGACGTGCGTGTCCTCCGCCTGGCGCACGAGCGCGCGCGGCGGCGCATGGTCGAACTCCTCCGGATACGACGTGCCGGAATGCGGCGAATCGAGCACCAGCGGGACTGCGTCGCCCGCGGGATCGTGACGCAGAAACGCTTCATGCATCATTGAGGTAGCACGCCGACCTGTGGCCGGGCGCGATCTCGACGAGCGGCGGCGCCGACTCGCGGCACTTCGGCATCGCGTGCGGGCAGCGGGGATGGAAGTGGCAGCCGGAGGGTGGGTCCAGCGGCGACGGGATCTCGCCCTTGATCGGCACGAACGTGCGCTTGCCCGGCGTCACCCTGCCCACCTCCGCAAGCAGTGCCTGCGTATACGGGTGATTGGCGTGCGCGAACAGTTCGGCCGACGGCGCGCTCTCGACGACGCGTCCCAGGTACATCACGACGACGCGGTCCGAGATGTACTTGACGACGCCCAGGTCGTGGCTGATGAAGAGGTACGTGAGGTTGAGCGCGCCTTTGAGTTCCATGAACAGGTTCAGCACCTGCGCCTGGATGGACACGTCGAGCGCCGCCACGGATTCGTCGCAGACCAGGAACTGCGGCTTGACGGCAAGTGCGCGCGCAATGCCGATGCGCGCGCGCTGCCCGCCGGAGAACTGGTGCGGATAGCGGCGCATCAGCGTCGGATCGAGTCCCACGCGGTTCAGCATCAACCCGACGTATTCGACCTGCTGCGACGCGCGGATCATCGCGTGCGCGACCGGCGCCTCGCCGACGATGTCCAGCACGCGCATCCGCGGATTCAGCGACGCATAGGGGTCCTGGAAGATCATCTGCATCTTGAGCTGCTGGCGGCGCGCGTTGGCGGCATCCAGGCTCGCCAGCGACGCGCCCTGCCAGTAGCGCTCGCCGGCCGACAGCGGCAGGAGCCCGACCGTCATGCGCCCGAGCGTGGACTTGCCGCATCCGGACTCGCCCACCAAACCGACGACCTCGCCCGGCGCCACGACCAGGTCGACGTTGTCCACCGCGTGGACGACTTCCTCCTTCATTCCCGCGCCGAACTTGTTGCCGATCTTCGCCGCGAGGTCGAGCGACTTCACGAAGCGCTTCGACACGCCCTTCAATTCGACCAGGGCCCCCAAATCCGGCCGCGGGTTCGTTGGACCCCCACGCTCACTTCGTTCGCTGCCCCCGAAGGGGGAGCTATACGCGCCTTGGGGCGGCCCTGCGGCGCTCATGTGTGCACCGCAACGAGTGGATGAAAGCAGCGGACGCTCTGCCCGGGCCCGCCGGCGGGGCGCATCTCCGGCGAAACCTCGCACGCCTCCGTGGCGCGATTGCAGCGTTCGCGAAACGGACATCCGGGCGGCAGGTCGAGCAGCGACGGCGTCATGCCGGGAATCTGCTTCAGGCGCTGGCCGCGCTCGTTGTTCGCGGGAACCGAATCGAGCAGACCACGCGTATACGGATGCGCCGGGTTCGCGAGCACCTCCTCGCACGAACCCTGCTCGACGATGCGCCCCGCATACATCACGCACACGCGGTCGGCCAGTCCGGCGATCACCGAAAGGTCGTGCGTGATCCAGATCAGCGCGGTGCCGGTTTCGCGCGTGAGCTTCTGGATCTCGTAGAGGATCTGGCCCTGGATCGTGACGTCGAGCGCAGTCGTCGGTTCATCCGCGATGATGAGATCCGGACGGTTGAGCATGGCGATCGCGATGGCCACCCGCTGGCGCATGCCGCCGGAGAACTGATGCGGATAGGAAAGGAGGCGCTCGTCCGGCGAAGCGATGCCGACCTTCGACAACGCTTCGCGCGCACGCAGCCGCGCGATGGCCGGCGTCACCTGCTTGTGCGCGAGGATCGCCTCGATCATCTGCACGTCGATGCGCAGGACCGGGTTCAGCGTCATCATCGGGTCCTGGAAGATCATCGCGATGCGGTTTCCGCGCATCCGGCGCTGCTGCTCGGCGTTGAGCGTGCGCTGCTCGATGCCGTCCAGGACGATGCTGCCCGACACGATCCTGCCGGGGGGATCGATGAGGCCCATCAGCGAGTAGCCGGTCATCGACTTGCCGGACCCGGACTCCCCGACCAATCCCAGCACTTCGCCTCGGCCCACCGTGAAGGACACGTCGTCGACGGCTTTGACGACGCCGGCCTTGGTGAAGAAATGCGTCCTCAACCCGTCGACTTCCAGTACGGGTTCGCTGATCGCTTCGGGCGACGTGTTCACTTCTGCAGCCGCGGATTCAGGACGTCGCGCAGCTGGTCGGCGACCAGGTTGATGCTGACGATCGTCAGAAGCAGCGCGATTCCCGGAAAGAAACTGATCCAGTACTTGCCCGACAGCAGGTACTGGTAGCCGTTGGCGATCAGCAGGCCCAGCGACGGCTCGGTGATCGGCAGGCCCAAACCGAGGAACGACAGCGTGGCCTCGAGCGCGATGGCCGCGGCCACCTGCACCGTCGCGACGACGATCATCGGCGGCAGGCAGTTGGGCAGCAGGTGCCGGAACACGATGCGCGATGGAGAAAGGGCCAGGCAGCGTGCCGCCTCCATGTATTCGCGGCGCTTCTCGACCAGCGCCGCGCTGCGCACCGTGCGCGCGTAGTAGGCCCATTGCACGGTCACCAGCGCGGTGATCACCTTGCCCGTGCCTTGCCCCAGCACGGCGATCAGGATCAGCGCGATCAGGATGGCAGGGAACGACAGCTGGATGTCGACGATGCGCATGACCAGCGTCTCGAACTTGCCGCCGAAGTAGGCGGCGGTGAGCCCCATCGTCAGGCCGATGACCAGCGCGAACACGGTGCTGATCACGCCGACGGCCAGTGAAATGCGCAGGCCGTAGAAAATGGCGGAAAGCATGTCGCGGCCCTGGTCGTCGGTGCCAAGCCAGAAATGCCCGCCGTTGGGTGCCGGGGACCCCGGCGGCAGCCGGCTGTCCATCACGTCGAGCTGCGCCAGGTCGTAGGGATTCTGCGGCGAGATGAGCGGCGCGAACAGCGCGGCGAGCACGACCAGCACCAGGAGCCCCAGCCCGAACACGGCGACCGGATTGGCGAGGAAATCGGCAACCACGCGCTGGGCCGGCGTCTGCACGCCGCGCGCGGGTGCACTGGCCACGGGCAGCGGTGACGCCACGGCTAGCCCTTGCTCTCGGTGATGCGCACCCTGGGATCGAGCGCGGAATACAGGATGTCGACGATGAGGTTGATGAGGATGAACAGGAACACGATCACCAGCAGGTAGGCGACGATCACCGGCCGGTCGAGGAAGTTGATGGAATCGATGAGAAGCTTGCCCATGCCCGGCCAGGCGAAGACGCTTTCCGTCACGATGGCAAATCCGATCAGCGCGCCGAACTGCAGGCCGATCACCGTGACGATGGGGATCAGGATGTTGCGCAGCACGTGCACGCCGATAACGCGGGAATTGGTGAGCCCCTTGGCGCGCGCGAACTTCACGTAGTCCTGCAGCAGCGCCTCGTGGGTGCCGGCACGCGTGAGGCGGATCAGCAGCGCCAGGTTGAACAGCGCGAGGTTGGTCGCCGGAAGGACCAGGTGCTTCAGGCCGTCCCACGACATGAACGACACGGGGATGAGGCCGAACAGCAGCGTCGTCGGCCCGCGGCCGTTCGACGGCAGCCAGTGCAGCTCGACGGCGAACACCATGATCAGCATCAGGCCGACCCAGAACGTCGGCAGCGAGAACCCGAGGATGGAGCCGGCCATGATCGAGCGCCCCGCCACGCCGTTGGGCTTGAGTCCCGCCAGCAGCCCCAGCGGAATTCCCAGGACCACGGCGATCAGCGTGGCGGAAATCGCAAGCTCCATCGTCGCCGGCATCCGCTCGAGGATGAGCCCGAGTGCCGAGGTGGCATGGACGAAGGACTTGCCGAGGTCGCCGTGCAGCGCGCCGCTCAGGAACGTGAAGTACTGCGCGTAGAGCGGCTTGTCGAGGCCCAGCGATGCGATGGCCTGCGCGCGCTCGGCCTGGTCGGCCTGCGGATTGATCAGGATGTCGATCGGATTGCCGATCGCATAGACGCCGACGAAGACGAGCAGGGACATCACCAGCAGCACGACCACGCTCTGCATGCTGCGGCGGATGATGAAGACGAGCATGCCGTCAGCCCGCCCGGCGAACGGCCAGGAGCGAAGGCCGCTCCCGTCCGCCTGCAGCGAAGGTCACCGAGCGGATGTCGCTCAACCCTTGACCGGCTTGAACTGGAACGCCAGCGTGTACTCGTCGGTGCGCGGCACGTAGGTGATGCCCTTGGCCGTCGCCCACATCGAGAACTGGAAGTGGATCGGCAGGAGCCCCAGGTCGGCCATCGCCAGTTCGGTCGACCGCTGCAGCATGATCTTCCGGTTCTCGTCGTCGACCTGCTGCATCGCCTGCTCGATCAGGTAGTCGACCTTGGGATTGCTGTAGCGGCCCCAGTTCACCGCGCCCAGCCCCTTGTCGGTGTTGTAGGTCGCGAGCAGCGAGCGCAGCGGCGACGAAGCCTCCCCGGTCGACGCGCCCCAGCCGACCATGTAGAAGCTGAATTCCTGCTTGGAGGCGCGCGCGGAGTACGGGCCCATGGGCGCGGTCTCGACCTTGGCGGCGATGCCGACGCGCGCCAGCATCTGCGCGACGGCCTGGATGATCTTCTCGTCGTTGACGTAGCGTCCCGAGGGTCCGTGGATCGTGAGGTTGAAGCCGTCGGGGTAGCCGGCTTCCGCCAGCAGCTTCTTGGCGCCCTCCAGGTCGAAGACTTCCGCCTTCAGTCCCGGCACGTTGCCGAACAGCGTGGCCGACACCAGCTGGCCCGAGGGAATGGCCTGTCCTTCCATGACGCGCTCGGCGATCGCCGGGCGGTTGATCGCCTTGGAAATCGCGCGGCGCACGCGGATGTCCTGCAGCGGGTTCTTCGCGAGCGGCTTGCCGTCCTTGGCCGTGATGAACGGGCTCGAACGGTCGAGGAAGTCGAAATTGAAATAGATGACGCGGTGGGAGATCTTGGACGTTACGTTGAACTTGGGATCCGCCTTGAGCCGGGTCAGGTCGGCCGTGGGCACGCCTTCCATTGCGTCGACATCGCCGGACAGGAGCGCCGCCACGCGCGAAGGCTCGCTCTTGATGATCCGGAAAGTGACCTTTTCCCACACCGGCTTGTCGCCCCAGTAGTTGTCGTTGCGCACGAGCTCCACGCGGTCGCCGTTCACGTACTTGACGAACTTGAAGCGGCCGCTGCCGATCGTCGCCTTGCCGCTGTTGAAGTCGTCGCTCGTCGCGTTGGCCGCCGCCTTCTTCGACACGATGTAGATGGTCGACAGGTCGTTGGGCGCCAGCGGATACGGCGCGGCGTACTTCAGGCGCAGCGTATACGGATCGACGATCTGCTTCGATACGATCGCCTTGGTGTACGCGGTGAAGCGGCCCGGGCTGTTCGCCACCAGCGGCACGCGGTCGATCGAGAACACGACGTCCTCGGCGGTCAATTCCGAACCGTCGTGGAACTTGACTCCCTTGCGCAGCTTGAACTCCCACGTCGTCGCGTCGATCGTCTTCCACGACGTTGCGATGCCCGGGATCATCTTCGAATCCGGATCCATCTGCACGAGCTTGTCGAAGATGTGCTCGGCGATGTTGTTGTTCGGGAAGAGATTGTAGAAATGCGGGTCGATCGACGTGACGTCGGCCGCGACCGCGATTCTCAGGTCCGCCGCGAAGGCGGACGGCAGCACGGCGAGCGCCGCACCGACGGCAAGAGCGCCGAGACCGCGGCGGAGCAGGGAAATGCGCATGGAAATCACCTTCCGGGGAGAATTCGGGTTGAAGTGGAAACGACGGCGGCAGCGCGCCTTGGCAGCAATCTAGCGCGAAAGCCCTTCCAGCGTCAAAACCAGCGCCCCGGAATGGGGCAAGGCGTCAGCAACGCGGAATCACACTACCTTGACGCTGATGTCGGGAAGTCTATCGATATGCCCGGTCATCACGTCTCCCCTCACCACGGGACCGACGTTCTCCGGCGTTCCGGAGAAGATGATGTCGCCCGGCATCAGCTCGAATGCCTGCGACAGCTTGCTGATCTGCTCGGCCACGGACCAGATCATCTGGTTCAGGTTGGCGCTCTGCTTTACCTGCCCGTTGACCTTGAGCAGAATCGCGCCCTCGGTGAACGGCCCCGTCCTCAAAGCGGGATGCAGCGGCCCCAGCGGCGCCGAGTGGTCGAAGCTCTTGCCGATCTCCCAGGGCTTCTTCTCGTCGCCCATCGCGCGCTGCAGGTCGCGCCGCGTCATGTCCAGGCCCACCGTGTAACCGAAAACGCACGCCAGCGCCTGCTCGACCGGAATGTCGCGCCCGCCCCGGCTGAGCGCGGCGACGAGTTCGATTTCGTAATGGTAGTTCTTCGTCAGCGTCGGATACGGATGATCGACAGTGACGCCAGGGGGAACGATCTGCACGGCGTCGGTAGGCTTCTGGAAAAAGAACGGCGGCTCGCGCGTCGGGTCCGAGCCCATCTCCCGCGAGTGCGCGGCATAGTTGCGGCCGATGCAGTAGATGCGCCGCACCGGAAAGAGATCGGTGGATCCGTCGATGGGGATGGTGGTTGGCGCCACCGCGAAAGGCATGCGCGGCGCCTGCGCCTGCGCGTGCCCCTGAGCGCCAAAGCCCGTCGTCATCAGCACCGCCGTCTGCAGCAATTGCCTGCGCTTGCCCGATTTCATGACTTTCTCCCGTTGCCTTCGCATTGTGGTGGATTGTCGCGCACGATCGCGTCCAGCGACGCGTAGTACTCATCATCGGTCGCGACATCCCGCTCCGCCAGCGCGCGCGCCTCCGCGCCGGACAGCGGCGCGCCTTTCACATTCCATGCGCGGGCCTCAGCAAGGATGCCCTGGTCGTAGCGGTACATGGCGCGCTCGCGCCCGTCGGCATACCACGACCGGACGCCACCGGCTCGGCGGCCGTGCGCGTAGACCGCCTCGAGCTTCTGCCTGGGCTCGGACTTCGAGGTTCCCGTCAAATACCAGAGCGCCACCGTGCCGCTCATCGCGTCGTCGTCGTACGGAAGGTGCGCGATGCGCACGCCGGCCGACGACCAGAACAGGAAGCTGCCGGTGCGCTTGCCGCGCGCGAACGCTCCGGAGACGCGCAGCGTGCCGTCGGGCATCCGCAGTTCGTAGGCGCCGTGCGGCAGGCCGTCGCGGCAATTTCCCGTGACGACATAGGTCGCCGCGGCGGCGAACAGACACTGGGGTGCCAGCGCAAGCGCGACGACGGCCGCGACCCGCGTCAGTCGTGGCGGCGCGCCCACCATGCCGACAGCTCGCCGACGATTCCGCGGCGAAACGCGAGGACGCAGATCACGAAGATGACGCCGGTGATCACGGTGACCCAACTGCCGAATCCCGCCAGGTAGTTCTCGAGGCCGATGATCGTGAACGCGCCCACGACCGGTCCGAAGATCGTGCCCATGCCGCCCAGCAGCGTCATCAGCACGACTTCGCCTGACATCGTCCAGTGGACGTCGGTGAGCGAGGCCAGCTGAAACACGATGGCCTTGGTCGCGCCGGCCAGGCCGGCCAGTGTGGCGGAGAGAATGAAGGCCAGCAGCTTGTATTTCTCCGCGTCGTAGCCCAGCGAAATGGCGCGCGGCTCGTTTTCGCGGATCGCCTTCAGCACCTGCCCGAACGGCGAGTTGACGATGCGATAGATGAGCAGGAACGCCGCCAGGAAGATCGCGAGCACCACGTAATACATGACGAGCGTGTTGGACAGGTCGATGAGGCCGAACAGCTTTCCGCGCGGAACCGCCTGGATCCCGTCCTCGCCGTGGGTGAACGGCGTCTGCAGGTAGAAAAAGAACACCATCTGCGCCAGTGCCAGCGTGATCATCGCGAAATAGATGCCCTGCCGGCGTATCGCCAGCAGCCCGACGACGACGCCCATGGCCGCCGCCGCGAACGTGCCGGCCAGGATGGCGAATTCCGGCGGCCAGCCCCACTCCTTGGCGGCATGGGCGCACACATAGCCGGCGCTGCCCAGGAACATCGCATGGCCGAACGACAGCAGGCCGCCGAAGCCGATCAGCAAATTGAATGCGCAGGCGAACAACGCGAAGCACAGCGCCTTCATCAGGAAGACCGGATAGACGCCGAGGACCGGGGCCAGCACCAGCGCCACCGTCATGACCGCGGTCGCCAGCAGCATGGTCCGGCCCGGGGTCGGCACGGCGGAAGGTGTCGCAATCGCCATGGCGTCCCCTATTTTTCCTTGCCGAACAGTCCGGCAGGCTTGATGAGCAGCACGATGACCATGACCACGAAGATCACGGTGTTGGACGCCTCCGGATAGAACACCTTGGTCAGGCCCTCGACCACGCCCAGGCCGAACCCGGTGAGGATGGCGCCCAGGATCGAGCCCATTCCGCCGATCACCACCACCGCGAAGACGACGATGATGAGATTGGCGCCCATCTGCGGATTGACCTGGTAGATCGGCGCCGCCATCACGCCGGCCAGTGCAGCCAGCGCGACGCCGAAGCCGTAGGTCAGCGTGATCATCCGCGGCACGTTGATGCCGAAGGCCTGGACCAGCGCCGGGTTCTCCGTCGCGGCGCGCAGGTACGAGCCCAGCTTCGTGCGCTCGATGACGAACCATGTCGACACGCAGATCAGCATCGAAGCAACGATGACCCATGCGCGATATTTCGGCAGGAACATGAAGCCCAAGTTGAACGCGCCCGCGAACTCCTCGGGCAGGCGGTACGGTTGTCCCGAGCTGCCGTAGTAATTGGTGAACACGCCCTGGAAGATGAGTGCCAGGCCGAACGTCAGGAGCAGGCCGTACAGATGGTC
>Ga0302254_10000155_pt1 | contig 14318 bp, 15 predicted proteins | sample I_Fen_E1_4_FD_194573 | JGI IMG/M metagenome (GOLD analysis project Ga0302254, IMG submission 194573) | Peat permafrost microbial communities from Stordalen Mire near Abisko, Sweden - I_Fen_E1_4 | ecosystem: Environmental > Terrestrial > Soil > Wetlands > Permafrost | place: Sweden: Abisko... | reverse complement strand
CCGTCCAAGCCCTTTTCAAACCGTTCCACCTTGGCAACCTCGAACTGCCGACCCGCGTCGTCATGGCGCCGATGACCCGCTCGTTTTCCCCGGGCGGTGTACCCAATTCCAAAGTGATCGAGTACTACCGTCGTCGTGCTGCCGCTGGCGTTGGCCTGATCATCACTGAAGGCACCACCGTCGGTCACAAGGCATCCAATGGCTACCCGAACGTCCCGCACTTCTACGGCGAAGCCGCCCTGGCAGGCTGGAAGAAAGTCGTCGACGCCGTCCACGCCGAAGGCGGCAAGATCGTTCCGCAACTGTGGCACGTGGGCAGCGTGCGTCGCATCGGCACCGAGCCGGACGCCAGCGTGCCGGGTTACGGTCCGTCGGAAAAAGTGAAGGACGGTCAGGTCGTGGTTCACGGCATGACTAAACAAGATATTCAGGACGTGATCGCCGCGTTCGCCCAGGCCGCCAGGGATGCCCAGAGCATCGGCATGGACGGCGTGGAGATCCATGGTGCCCACGGCTACCTCATCGACCAGTTCTTCTGGGAAGGCAGCAACCAGCGTACCGACGAATACGGCGGCAGCCTGGCCAACCGTTCGCGCTTCGCCATCGAATTGATCCAGGCGGTACGTGCGGCGGTCGGCGAAGGTTTCCCGATCATCTTCCGTTTCTCGCAGTGGAAGCAGCAGGATTACACCGCCCGTCTGGTACAAACCCCGCAAGCCTTGGGCGAATTTCTCCAGCCGTTGTCCGACGCCGGCGTGGATATTTTCCACTGCTCGACACGCCGTTTCTGGGAGCCGGAGTTCGACGGCTCCGAACTGAACCTGGCGGGCTGGACCCGCAAACTCACCGGCAAGCCAACCATCACCGTCGGTAGCGTCGGTCTGGATGGCGAGTTCCTGCAGTTCATGGTCAACACCGACAAGGTCGCGCAACCGGCCAGTCTTGAAAAACTGCTGGAGCGTTTGAACAACGACGAGTTCGACCTGGTCGCGGTGGGTCGTGCGCTGTTGGTCGATCCGGACTGGGCGCAGAAGGTGCGCGAAGGTCGTGAGCAGGACATCCTGCCGTTCAGTCGCGAAGCATTGATGACGTTGAGTTAAAGGCGTCTGTACCGGTCCCATCGCGGGCAAGCCCGCGATGGGGGCCTCAAAGTCAGTAAGTGTTCAAGGGACTATCGACGCGTTCGACACCACCTGTTCCCCCACGCAAGCCCCCCGCAACTGCCCCTCGAACTGCTCGATAATCGACGCCCAGCCCTGGCGACTGGCATGCTGGCGTGCGTTGAGCCGAACGCAGCGCAAGGTTTCCCGCTCTTCCAGTAGCCACGCCGCCGCATCGCAGAACGCTTCTTCATCCCCCGGCATCGCCAGTACGCCGTTGTAGCCATGGCGAATATGCTGGGCTGCCGCTGCCTGATCGTAGGCCACGACCCCCAGCCCCGAGGCCAGCGCCTCAAGCACTACATTGCCAAAGGTTTCGGTCAGGCTCGGAAACAGAAATACATCCCCCGACGCATAGTGACAGGCCAGGGCTTCACCGCGCTGAGTGCCGCAGAAAATCGCCTCGGGCAATTCGTTTTGCAGTTCCTGGCGCTGCGGACCGTCGCCGACCACGATCAGCTTCAGGGTGCGCTGTGGATAACTGGCCTTGAGGGTGTGGAAGGTGCGCTTGAGCAATCCCAGGTTTTTTTCCTGGGCCAGGCGACCGACATGAATGACCGCGATGTCTTCTTCGGCCAATCCCCATTGCTCGCGCAGGGCGTTCAAGCGTTTGGAGGGGTGAAACAATTGACTGTCGACCCCTCGGGAAAGCAACGCCAGGCGCTCGAAGTGACGCCGTTCCAGCTCCATTCGCTGACTGACGCTGGGCACCAGGGTCATGGTCGAACGATTGTGGAACCAGCGCAGGTAGTGGGTCAGCAGCCGCGTCAACAAGCCGAGCCCATATTGGTGGGAGTACTGCTGGAAATTGGTGTGAAAGCCGCTGACCACCGATATCCCCAGGCGCCGTGCCGCTCGCAGTGCCGATAACCCCAATGGGCCTTCGGTGGCGATGTACAGCACATCCGGGCGATGGCGCTTCCAGCGGCGCAACAGCTTGTGCATTGACGACTGACCCCATTGCAAACCGGGATAGCCCGGCAGCGGCCAGCCCCGGCACAGCATTAACTCATCGTCGCTGCTCAGTTGCTGATCGCAGCCTTGGCGCGGCCGAATCAACTCCACCTGATGCCCGCGCGCGCGCAAACCCTCGCACAAGCGACCAAGGGTATTGGCCACGCCGTTGATTTCGGGAGGGAAGGTTTCGGTGATCAGGGTGATATGCAGAGCTGTCGTCATGACCTCAGTGTCGGCTGAGGCCATGTCGGCGTTATGGCGTTTGCGTGATGGATTTGTGACCGTATCAGCGTTGGGTCACCAGGTTCTCGGCACCGCGCTCACGCACCCAGAACAAGGTAGCCCCGGCCACCGCGGCCGGCATCATCAGGATGTTGACCACCGGAATCAGCAGCGCCAGATAAACAATGCCGCCGAAACTCATGCTCTGCCAGCGTTTCTGCCGCAGCCAGGCGAGCATCTCGTTCCAGCCCAGCTTGTGGTTGTCCGCCGGGTAGTCGATGTACTGGATCGCCATCATCCAGACCCCGAACAGCAGCCACAACGGCGCGGCGATGATGTTCACCACCGGGATGAACGAAAGAATGAACAGGCCGATCGCCCGGGGCAGGAAGTAACCGAGCTTGCGCATTTCCCGGCCCAGGGTGCGGGGGATCATGGCGATCAGCTCGCCCCAGCTGAAGGTCGGGAAGTCGTCGGTGCCGCGTACCACCACTTCGACTTTTTCCGCCAGGAAGCCATTGAACGGTGCGGCGATGACGTTGGCGAGCATGGTGAAGGTGAAGAACACCATCAACAGCACCAGTACGACGAACAGTGGCCACAGGACATAACTGAGGAAGCTCAGCCAGTCGGGCAGGGAAGGCATCAGTGTGTCGACCCATAGGCTGAACTGGTGACCAGCCAGATAGATCAATCCGACGAACAGCACCAGATTGATGACAAGTGGAAGCAATACAAAAAGACGCAGGCTGGGGCTGAGAACCAGTTTCAGGCCTTCGCGCAGGTATTGCGGGCCGGACAGAACAGGGGCGGGCATAACGTGCTCCGAGCAGAGGGAAAACGCGCCGACCTTACCGGCTTTGCCTGACGGGTGAAAGCGCGGTAGCGGCATCGACATTAACTGTAACAAAGGCGTCCTGATAATCACGCTTCCGGGATAGAGACCACCTATGAGCTGGATTGTTAAACCGTATTTCCTTAATCTTCGCCCCCTCGATACGCTGCACCCATTCTTTTTACAGGACTGTCGAGTTCAAGCCTTCCCCAAGTGCTTTCAATGGTCCTTTTTTATTCCCGCCGGCAAACCGGCGATCCGCGCCAGGTGTTCCGGGCCGGTCAACAGGAGCAGGTCATGTCTGAAGTCCGTCATTCGCGAGTGATTATTCTCGGTTCCGGCCCTGCCGGTTACAGTGCCGCGGTCTATGCCGCCCGTGCCAACCTCAAGCCACTGCTGATCACCGGCATGCAGGCTGGCGGTCAACTGACCACCACCACCGAAGTCGACAACTGGCCGGGCGACGTCCACGGCCTGACCGGCCCGGCGCTGATGGAACGTATGAAAGAGCACGCCGAGCGCTTTGAAACCGAGATCGTTTTCGATCACATCAATGCCGTGGACTTCGCTGCCAAGCCTTACACCCTGACCGGCGACAGCGCGACCTACACCTGCGATGCGCTGATCATCGCCACCGGTGCGAGCGCGCGCTACCTGGGCCTGCCGTCGGAAGAAACGTTCATGGGCAAAGGCGTTTCGGCCTGCGCGACCTGCGACGGCTTCTTCTACCGCAACAAGCCAGTGGCTGTGGTGGGCGGCGGTAACACGGCGGTGGAAGAGGCGCTGTACCTGGCCAACATCGCCAGCACCGTGACCTTGATTCACCGTCGCGAAACCTTCCGCGCCGAGAAAATCCTGATCGACAAGCTCAACGCCCGCGTGGCCGAAGGCAAGATCATTCTGAAACTGAACGCCACCCTGGACGAAGTCCTGGGCGACAACATGGGCGTGACTGGCGCGCGTCTGAAGAACAACGACGGCAGCTTTGACGAAGTGAAAGTCGACGGCGTGTTCATCGCCATCGGCCACACCCCGAACACTTCGCTGTTCGAAGGTCAGCTGACGTTGAAAGATGGCTACCTGGTTGTGCAGGGCGGCCGTGATGGCAATGCCACGGCGACCAACATCGAAGGTATCTTCGCGGCCGGTGACGTGGCTGACCACGTATACCGTCAGGCCATCACCTCGGCCGGCGCCGGTTGCATGGCGGCACTCGATGCCGAGCGCTACCTGGATAATCTGCAGAACGCTTGATTCTGCGATCGTAAAAAAACCGGCTTCGGCCGGTTTTTTTATTGCGTCGAAAAAATCTCATTCCTGTAGGAGCGAGCGCGCTCGCGAGGGTGGTCAACGATGACGCTGGCAACCTGACACCTCGCGGTGCCCTGTCGTTCATCGCGAGCAGGCTCGCTCCTACGGGGGAGGCATGTGTTCAGACCAGTTTCTTTTTATTGCTTGGAAAAAACCTCATTCCTGTAGGAGCGAGCGCGCTCGCGAGGGTGGTCAACGATGACGCTGGCGACCTGACACCTCGCGGTGCCCTGTCGCTCATCGCGAGCAGGCTCGATCCTACGGGGGGAATGTGTTCAGACCAGTTTCTTCAGGCACGCTTCGAGAATATCCAACCCTTCCTCCAGCACCGCGGCCTCGGTGGTCAACGGTGCCAGCAGCCGAATGATATGGCGTGATTTGCCGCTGGGCATCAGCAGCAACCCGGCGTCCCGCGCCAGGGCCAGCAGTTGCGTCAGTTGCGCGGCTGCCGGTGTGCCATCAGGTTTGATCATTTCGATGCCACGCATGGCGCCGACGCCAGTCAGTCGACCCAGATACGGCGACAGCTTGCTCGCACACCACGCTTCATAGCGGCTGACGATCGCTTCTTCCTGTTGCGAGCCCCAGGCTTTCAGGTTGGCATCGGTCATTTCATCCAGCGTCGCCAGCGCGGCGGCACAGGCGATGGGATTGCCGGAGTAGGTGCCACCCAGCCCGCCCTTGGGCAAGTTGTCGAGCAGCGATTTACGCCCGACCACCGCACCCAGCGGCACGCCACCCGCGATGCTTTTGCCCAGCAGGATCAGATCGGGTTCGATGCCCAGTCGCGAGAACGCAAAGCGTTGGCCGGTTCGGCCGAAACCGGACTGGATTTCATCGGCGATCAGCACAATGCCTTTCTCGTCGCAGAAACGCCGCAATGCCTGGGCAAACTCAACGTCCATCGCCAGAAAACCGCCTTCGCCCTGCACGGGTTCGACAATGAAACACGCCACGTCTTCGACGTCGATTTCGACGCTGAACAGTCGCTCCATCGCCTTCAGGGCCTCGGCGCAGGTGACGCCGTTGTCCTTGCTCGGGAAGGGCAGGTGGTACACCGGCCCTGGCAACACACCGACTTTCTGTTTGTACGGCGCGACTTTGCCGTTGAGGTTGAGGGTGGCCAGCGTACGACCGTGGAAGCCTCCATCGAAGGCGATCACGGCGCTGCGGCCGGTGGCGCCGCGCACGATCTTCAGGGCGTTTTCCGCCGCCTCGGCGCCGCTGTTGGTGAGCATTCCACTGACGGGGTAGTCCACCGGGATAAACGCGCTGAGACCGTCCATCAAGGCGATGTAGGGTTCATGTTGCGCAGCGTTGAACGCGTAGTGGGTCAGGCGGGTGGCTTGTTCGCGAATGGCTTCGACGATGCGCGGATGGCAATGGCCGAGATTGAGTACGCCGATGCCGCCGACGAAGTCGATGTAGCGTTTGCCATCGGTGTCCCAGACCTCGGCGTTTTTACCGTGGCTGAGCGTGACAGGGTGAACGATGTTGATCGACTGACTGATGCTTTCGCTGCTCATGGATGACCGGCTCGGAAGAAGGAAGACTTCCTTTTATCTAAGCCGTGAGCAGTGCTAGCGGGCAAACGAAATAAAGTGGCCGGGTCAATCTGAAAAGTCGGGATGTGCTTTACGCGCCTTGAACGCTGACTTGTAGGAGCGAGCCCGCTCGCGATGGTGGTCAACGATAACACTGGCAACCTGACACCCCGCGGTGCCCTGTCGTCCATCGCGAGCAGTCGAGCGTCGACCGGCTGCTCCTACAATTTAAATCAGCGGCGGGTCAGGGGCTGCTGAGCAAACTTCACCCCGGCCAGACCATGGGCCATCAACGCACGGATATTGCCGTGATCGCTGCCTTCAGGTGTGGCCAACACGGAACGGTAGTGTTCGCCGAACGCCAGCAAGGCTTCTTCATCGCTCAAACCTTCCAGCAGTGCCAGGCCCAGCGTCTTGCACGAACCTTCGTTCTGTCCGGCGGCGTTTTCCACGCCACCGTTGTTGAACGCCTGTGGCTGGTAGTCGTAACCGGCGGCGATGAAGGCCAGGGTATCGGCGAAGGCGTGTTCGCCGCTTTTGAGGCTGGTGCGCAGGGTGTTCAAATCACTCATTGGGTTTTCCTTTGGCGAACGCCGCTTGTTGTTCGGCGCTGGCTTCTTGCTGAAATTGGGCTTTCCAGTCGGCGTACGGCATGCCGTAAACCACTTCGCGGGCTTCGTCGAGGCTCACCTCGATCTGGCGTTCGTCGGCAGCCGCCTTGTACCACTTGGACAGGCAGTTACGGCAAAAACCCGAGAGGTTCATCAGGTCGATGTTCTGCACATCCTTGCGGCTGTCCAGGTGGGCCACCAGCCGGCGAAAGGCGGCGGCTTCGAGTTCCAGGCGTTGTTGATCGTTCATGGGGTCTCTCTGAGACAGCTGCAAGCGGCAAGCGTCGAGCTGCAAGTTGGATTTGCGATGCGGCGAAGTTTACAGCTTGCCGCTTGAAGCTTGTAGCTAGCCGCTGCTACGCAGTAGTCCGGCTCGCCGCCAGGGTGATCGACACCGACTCGGCGAATCGCAGGGCGTGGGGCTTGTCCACTTCGACCTCGGCATACAGCACCGACTCGTTGGCCATGACCAGATCGAGAATCTCCTGGGTCAGGCGTTCAAGCAGGGCGAAGCGATTGCCTTCGACGTGGGCGATGATGGCCTTGGTGATGGTCCGGTAGTTCAGCGCGTGATCGATGTCATTGTCGCGCACTGCTTCCTGGGCCGCGTAGAGGATGGTCAGGTTGATCAACACATCCTGTTTGTTGAGGATTTCATCCTCGTTGATGCCGATGAAGGTGCGCAGGCACAGGTCCTTGACCCGGATGCGTGCCATGCCTGGTTGAAGTTGTGGCATTACTACTTGCTCCGTCCAATCAATTGCAGGAACTCCTGGCGGGTGTTGCTCGATTCGCGGAAGGCGCCGAGCATCACCGAGGTGTTCATGGTCGAATTCTGTTTCTCGACGCCGCGCATCATCATGCACATGTGCCGGGCTTCGATGACCACCGCGACGCCGGCCGCGCCGGTTACTTGCTGCACCGCCTCGGCGATTTGCCGGGTGAGGTTTTCCTGGATCTGCAGGCGTCGGGCGAACATGTCCACCAACCGTGCGATCTTCGACAGGCCCAGCACCTTGCCCGTGGGAATATAAGCCACATGCGCCTTGCCAATGAAGGGCAGCAGGTGATGTTCGCAAAGCGAGTACAGCTCGATGTTGTCGACGATGACCATTTCATCGTTGTCGGAAGCGAACAGCGCACCGTTGACGATTTCTTCGACACTCTGGTCGTAACCATGGCAGAGGTAGCGCATGGCCTTGGCCGCGCGCACCGGGGTGTCGAGCAGGCCTTCGCGGTCAGGGTCTTCACCCAGACCGATCAGGATCTCGCGGTAGCTCTGAGACAGAGCGTTCTGAGGCAGGGATAACGTCATGGAAAATCCTCGCGGGACACTTATTTGATGTGCCTTCCGCCGTTGACGGTCAGGGTCGTGCCGGTGACATAAGGGTTGTCGAGCAAATAGCGCAGGCTCTGGTAGATCACTTCGCTGCCGGGTTCGATGCCCAGTGCGGATTTGGCCAACGCCTTGGCGCGGTAGGCCGCATCATCATCAGGGTTGAACAGTAGCAGGGCCGGGGCGATCCCGTTGACCTTGATGCCTGGCGCGTATTTCGCGGCGAAGGACAGCGTCAGGCTGTCGAGCCCGGCTTTGCTGGCGCAGTAGCCAATGTGCCTGCTGCTGCCCTTGCGGGTCACGTCATCGCTGATGTGCACGATGTCGGCGGGGCTCGAGCGTTGGAGCAAGTCGGCGCAATGCAGATTGATCAGGTAGGGCGCCAGCATGTGCACGCTGAACATGCGGGTGAAGGCTTCGGCTTCGGTCCCCGGGGTTTCGGCCAGCCATTCGGAGGCGTTATGCACGATCGCCCGCAGGCTCTCGGTATGGGTTTTCAGCTCGCTGATGAAGGCAAGGATTCCGCCTTCGGTGGCGAAATCGGCAAACAGCGCCGTCGCCCCCAGATCGCGCAGGGCTTGTACGCCGGGGCGTTCGCTGCGGTAGCTGAAAATCACGCGATGGCCGTCTTCGAGCAATCGCTGCGCGCAATGCAGGCCGACCCGCTGGCCGGCGCCGGTGATGAGGATTGGGGCTGCGGAAGAGGTCATGAACGGCTCGCGTCGCGGTAAGAGCAAAACTATACCAGCGCATTGCAGCGTTCACCTACGCCCCCGGTAGGAGCGAGCCAGCTCGCGATGGTCGTGAACGATAACGCTGGGAGCCTGATACCCCGCAGCGTTCTCAGGTTCATCGCGAGCTGGCTCGCTCCTGCACCGGGAGATCAGCGGCTTTGAGGGCTTGGCTCGGCGGACAACCGGCGCACAGGCTTGCTATTGAGCCAACCCGCCAACAACCGGGTCGACAGTGGAATGAAGAAGTAGACCATCAAGGGGGTCAGGCACAGCGTGCTGACAAATATTCGAGGCAGCAGGCTCATTTCACTCAGCAACGGTCCAAGAACAAAGTTGAACAGCAGCGACACCGGAAAGAAAGCCAGCCAGATCGCCACCGCCTGTTTCCAGCGTGGTGGGCGCTGGCCTGCGGCGCCAAACCAGCCTTCGATGCCACTGACCCGATGTTCCATCGGATGGGCGAACAAGTCGCTACCGCGCGCCAGCCACGCCGTACGCGAGGCGGAGTGTTCCCAGGCGTGCAGAGTCTGCTCATCGGCGAAGCGGAAAATAATCTGGAATTCATTATCGTCGGGCGGCGGAGCGAGCACGCCGGAGCCGAGATAACCGGGGAAGTCGGTGGCCAGTTGTTCGCCTTCGCGTAACCAGGCGATCAGATCCTGATAACGCCCATCGGCAACGCGACGTGCAACCATCAGCGTGACGGGTGAGGTAGACATTGTGTATCTCCGTAAGGCTTTTGCATCGATCCGGGTAGGAACTTCGCTGAACGCAGTGCCGGGGTGGTGGACTGCGTGTCGTGACAAGCAAGGATTATTCCGCATTCTACCTGTTTTCATATTTGGTGTTTTTCGATCGCGCATGGCTTGAATGATCATGGGGCAGGCGAGTTAAAATGCCGCTCGAACCACGCATGGACGTTGAGGCGCAGATGCCCGTACTTACTGATGGTGCTTCAGGCGTACCGCAGGCTGTATCTCTTGAGCAGGAAGAGCTCTTCCCTATTCGCGAAGTATCTCGCCTGACCGGCGTCAATCCGGTCACGCTGCGTGCGTGGGAGCGACGCTATGGTCTGATCGTGCCAACGCGCACCGAAAGTGGGCATCGCCTGTACTCGATGGCCGATATCGAGCGTGTCCGCAGCATCCTCGGCTGGATCGAACGCGGTGTCGCGGTCAGCAAGATCGGCAAGATACTGGCCAAGGCAGCGCCGCTTCAGGCGTTGTCGCACCTGATCCCCAACGACCTCGTGCAAGCTGACTATGCGCAATGGCATCAGCAGCTTCAGGCCGCCGTCAGTGCTTTTGACGATGTGCTGCTGGAGCAGATATACGGACAGATCTTTTCCAGCTACAGCCAGCCGGTGGTGTTTCAGGACATCCTGCTCCCGCTCTGGAAGCAGTTGCTGCAACGCCAGGATTCATTCGGCCGGGTCAGCGAGTGGTTGTTCCTGGATAGTTTCCTGCGATCACGGGTCACGCAACGGTTGCTGTTGATCCGTGACAAGCAACCAGGGCGAGTCATCGTCAGCGCCCTGTCGGGGCAATGCCGGGAACTTGAATTATTGATTGCAGCCTTGTTCCTGAGCAGCGAACAAGCCGGCGTGCGCGTGTTAGCCATCGGGCAGCCATTTGATGAGTTGACCCTGGTGTGCGAAAGGATCAAACCCCAGGCATTGGTGCTTTTTTCCAATCACGTACCGGCCCCCGAACTTCCACGGCGCCTGAATCGCCTGGCGATGAGCCTTGATTGTCCGTTGCTGCTGGCCGGTGATGCGTCCGAGCTGGCGCAGGAAAGCCTTGCCGGATCGTCGATTGGTTGTCTGGGAAGCGAGGGCGTGGTGATGCGCCAGCGTCTGAATCAGTTCCTGGCGGGCAATCTGGATACTTGAATTCAGAGATGCAGGCTAGGGTGGGTCAAACGATGTTGCTGCAGGATGAACTGGCGCAGGCGTTCGGTTTCATCCGTGTCGCTCTGGCTCAATTGATAGGCGTAGAAGCCTTGCTCGGTTTCCTTCTCGAAGGTGCCGCGCAGCGCGATTCGCTCATAGCCTGAAGGGCTGAACCACAAAGCGAAATGCTTCGGTGCCTTGGTCTTGTTGCGAACCTCGAGCAAAACCCCTTTGAACGAGACTTCATGCACCCACATCGTGCCGGGTTGGCCCTGGGCATTTTCCAGCGCTACCGGCTCTTCGAGCACCAGTCGCCATGGCCGCACCAATGGACCGTCTTCATAAATACTGGGAACACCCAGGCGCAGATGCAGCGCATGAAACTCGTCTTCCACCAAGTGCAGGGGGAAAGTCATTTGTTGATTGTCGAAGTTGGCCTGGATGGTGACTTGTTCATGCGCTGCCAGGCGCGTGAGTAAGTCACGGATTTGCGAACCGCCGTTTACGAGCAGGCTCGACGTCGCATCACGCACATTGAGCTGCGGGTTGTGTTGCATGGTCTGGATGAAATCCAGCTCATCCTGAGTGAGGAGCGCGTCGCGATGCATGGCAGGCTCGAAAGAAATAGTTACAAAGTGTTCGGTGATTGTAGTTAATGACAATTGATTCGCGGATTTGTTTTAACCGTTCGTCGCTTTTAGCGCCGCAAGCTCAGCCTGGACTTCGGCCAATTGCGCTTCAAGCTGCGCAATCCGCTGCTGTGCCTTGACTTGCAGCGTCACGTCTTTCTGTACACCGATAAAATAAACCAGCCCGTCACTCGGATTTTGCACCGTCGAAATGGACAGCTCATTCCAGAACGGTGTGCCGTCCTTGCGGTAGTTGCGCAGGATTTCCCGACAGGATCCTTCGCTCTTCAATGCATCACGAATCTTCGACAAAGCTGGCTGATCCCGGTCTCCGGATTGCAGGAAGCGACAATCCTGGTAAAGGATTTCTTCGCTGGAGTAACCGGTGAGGCGCTCGAATGCCGGGTTGACGTAAATCAGAATCTTGTCTTGCTCGCCTTCTTTTTCGGCAATCACGACGCCGTCGTTGGAGGCGTTGATCGCCAATTGCAGCAGTTTCGAGTTGATCATGGTGGACCCCTTCCTTGTTGGTTGTCGGGGGGATTCTAAAAGAACAATAAAGACTGTGCTGTTAAGATCCCGGTCTTTGACTCAGCTTCAGGATCAGATTGATGAAAGTCGCCATCATTTCCGGCTCGGTGTACGGCACGGCCGAAGAGGTTGCCCGTCACGCCGCCAGCCTTTTGCAAGCCGCCGGTTTCGAAACCTGGCACAACCCGCGTGCAAGTCTGGCCGATGTTCAGGCCTTTGGCCCGCAAGCCTTCCTGGCGGTGACCTCGACCACCGGCATGGGTGAATTGCCGGATAACCTGCAACCGCTGTACTTCGCGATCCGCGACCAATTGCCCGCGGCCTGGCGTGGTTTGCCGGGCGCGGTGATTGGCTTGGGCGATGCGAGCTACGGCGATACGTTCTGCGGCGGCGGCGAATTGATGCGTGAGTTGTTCGGTGAGCTGGGTATTCGCGAAGTGCTGCCGATGCTGCGCCTGGACGCCAGTGAAAGCGTCACTCCCGAAACGGATGCCGAGCCCTGGCTGGCCGAGCTGGCTGGCGCTCTGCGGGGCTGACCGAGCACCGCTCAACGTCTGTAAACGTCAATTCTCAGGGTGCTGCCGGGGCGGCAGGCAGTGCCCGCCTCGCCATCTCTGGCGGCGGTACTTTGACGTGGGGCCCGCCTCATTGAGCGACTGACTCGCTCGGCCATCAAGCTGGCTGCGAATGCAACTACGCGGACTCTGGGGATGTCTAGACTCGGTAGTCATTGGAAACACTCCATAATAAAAATAGAGGTTCCTTGCCGTGAGCGTAGCCCCCGTTCAATCCTCCAACAGCGTCAAAGACCAGGTCAGTGCCGCCGAGTGGCAAACCCGGGTCGACCTGGCGGCCTGTTATCGCCTGGTTGCCCTGCACGGCTGGGACGATCTGATTTTCACCCACATCTCGGCCAAGGTGCCTGGCACCGAAGACTTCCTGATCAACCCTTTCGGGATGATGTTTCACGAAATGACTGCCTCGAGCCTGGTCAAGGTCGATCAGGCCGGCAACAAGCTGATGGACAGCCCGTACGAGATCAATCCGGCCGGTTACACCATCCACAGCGCGGTTCACGAGGTTCGCCATGATGTCGTCTGCGTGCTGCACACCCACACCGCCTCGGGTGTTGCGGTCTCGGCGCAGAAACAAGGCATTTTGCCGATCAGCCAACAGTCGTTGTTTGTCCTTTCCAGCCTGGCGTATCACGCCTACGAAGGCGTTGCGCTGAATCACGAAGAGAAGGCGCGACTGCAAGCCGATCTCGGGGAAAACAATTTCCTGATGCTGCACAACCACGGTTTGCTGACCTGCGGCGGCACCATCGCCGACACGTTCCTGATGATGTTTACCTTCCAGCGCGCCTGTGACATCCAGGTCATGGCGCAGGGCGGTGGCGCGGAACTGATCGCCATCGAACCGCAGATTCTGGCGGGTGCCAAGGCGATGATCGCCGGTGTCACCAAAAGTGCTCAAGGCATGGGCGGTGCGTTGGCCTGGCCAGCGCTACTGCGCAAACTCGATAAACTAGACACGGGTTATAAACTCTAATGGCACTCGCTGAGATTCCTCTGTGTATCTGGCGCAAGCGCAGCCAGACATTCGACTTCCGTGGCCAGACCATTCGTTACTGGACGGCGGGGCAGGGTGAGCCGCTGCTGCTCATCCATGGCTTCCCGAGTGCCAGTTGGGATTGGCATTACCTGTGGCAGCCGCTGGCTCAGCGCTATCGGGTGATTGCCTGCGACATGTTGGGTTTCGGTGACTCGGCCAAACCGGTGAATCACGAGTACAGCTTGCTGGAGCAGGCTGATCTGCAACAGGCGCTGCTGGCTCAACTGGGTGTCGAGCAGCCTGTGCACCTGCTGGCGCATGATTACGGCGACAGCGTGGCCCAGGAGCTGCTGGCCCGGCATTACGATACGCAGATTCAAATTGCCAGTTGCGTGTTCCTCAACGGCGGGCTGTTTCCTGAAACCCATCGTCCCGTATTGATGCAAAAACTGCTGCTTAGCCCATTGGGCTGGATGATTGGCCGCGCGTTCAGTCGCGATGGATTGGTGAAGAGTTTTCATCAGATCTTTGGCCCTCAAACGCTTCCCACCGAGAGCGAAATGGATGATTTCTGGAGCCTGATCGAAAGCAATAACGGGCCACGGGTCATGCACAAGTTGATCGGCTACATCCCCGAACGGCGAGTACAACGCGATCGTTGGGTCGCCGCCATGCAGCGCGGTGAGGTGCCTTTGCGCGTGATCGATGGCGAGGTCGATCCGATCTCCGGCGCGCACATGGTCGCGCGTTATCGGGAGCTGATCCCCAACCCGGATGCGGTGCTGTTGAGCGGCATCGGTCACTACCCACAGATCGAGGCACCGTGCCAGGTACTCAAGCACTACCTGGCGTTTCGCGATCAGCAGATGCTGCCGCCGCTCAAGGTGGCGTGTTCCTGAGTTCTGCTGAACGCTGAACACCTTGTGGCGAGGGTGCCTTTGTGGCGAGGGGGTAACCCCCCCCTCGCCACAGGTGCTGTGCTCGCCTTCTGCATCACCAATCA
>Ga0302254_10000154_pt1 | contig 14342 bp, 14 predicted proteins | sample I_Fen_E1_4_FD_194573 | JGI IMG/M metagenome (GOLD analysis project Ga0302254, IMG submission 194573) | Peat permafrost microbial communities from Stordalen Mire near Abisko, Sweden - I_Fen_E1_4 | ecosystem: Environmental > Terrestrial > Soil > Wetlands > Permafrost | place: Sweden: Abisko... | reverse complement strand
TGGCTCCAGGCTGGGCAGGACATCGAAGCGGTTGGCATGGCTGACGGTCAGGCCCTGTTTGCGCAGGAAATGTTCGGCGGCCAGGTAGGGATTGGCCTGGGCTTCGGGCGAGGGGCCGTGGTCGATTTCCGCCGGATAGGGTATTGCCTTGAGGTACAGATAGATACTCAGTGCGCCCAGCAACATGGCAATGACTAAGCCAACCATTAGCCAGGCACGCCGGATCAATGGACTGCCTCCGGGCCGAACAAGCTGCGCCAGCCATCGCACAGTTGTTGTCGCACATGTGCCGGTGGCGGTCGATGACCGTAGGCCATGTTCTGCCAGTGTCCGGTGAGGTTTCTGCTGTAGGCCGACAGGGCCGGTTGTTGTAATTGTTCGACACGCTCCAGAACTTGACCTTCGGTGTCGGCAGCTTTCAGCGCGATGTTGAAGTCGTGCAGCAAGCGGCTGAGCAGCGCGCGATAGAGCAATCCCAGCGCTTCCCGAGGGTGGGTCTGCCAGAGGTTTTCGGCGCTGGCGGCGATGTCGTGGGGGAGCGTGTCAGGACTCAGGTCCAGGCCGAAAGCCTGCTGCGGTAACGGTCGCGCGGCTTTTTCGCGTGGCCTCGGGCGACGGCTGAAGAAAGCCTGCAACCCGTCACGGTAACGCCAGATCAACCCGCCGATGGCCGCCATCACGGTCCCCCACAACACGACTTCGATCAGCGTGGCCAATGCACTGAAGCGCTGGCTGTCAAACAGCTTCAACAGCGCTTTGAGCCACTCGGGAGTGCGGTCGTCGCTCTGGCTTTCGCGGGTCGCTTGCTCCTCGCCAAAGCGATAACGGGTCACGGTTTCCCTGTTATTGAAGGGGGGCTGCTCGAGGATTGCCTTGATGCTGTCGCGGGACGCCTGGCTGGTCAGTGGTTGTTCCAGCAAACGCGGGCTGTCAGGTGTCATGGCTGACTCGGCTGCCCAGGCGTGCTGCGCGTTCGGCATCGACAGCATTATCGTCAGGAGCAACGCAACCGATGCACCGTTCAAACGCTTGCGGAGCTGGCGGAATACCCGTTCGATGTCCCAGGCTTCCAGCACGGTGCGCCGGTTCAGGTACAGGCTGAAACCGCAGGCAACGTAGATGGGCTCCCAAACGATCAGCACCAGGACATAGAAGGCATTGGTCAGGTGTTCCAGCCATTGCCAATCCTGAGTGCCGGCAGCAATCAGCGACTGCCAGTTCCAGTCGAGTGCAACCTGTTGTGGCAAGAGCAGGTAGAACAGCACCATCATGCCGATCCACAGCGCTGTTTCCAGATGCGCGCCTATTACCGTCAGCCACCGCGCCGCGGCGGCGTCGCGCTGTAACAACACCTGTATGCGCTGCTGTCGCGCCTCTGCGCCCAGGCCTTCGAGCTGCACCACTGGCAATAGAAAACTGCGGCTCAGGCTCAGTCTTCGCCAGGTCAGGCTGGCCAGCAATTGGGGCTGGAGCAGTCGCGGCCATTGGAAAAGTGCCTGTTTCAGTGTGGGCGTTTCACCGAACATGGCTTTGGACAGAATGAACAGCGGCAGGCGTTCGAAGGCCGGTTTCAGCCACCAGAAAAGGAATATCGCGAGAGACGGCGATGTCCAGAAGACCGCGCTGAGCAGCACGAAAACCGGCAAGGTGACGATGGCCCAACTGGTCATCAGCAGGCGCCGGTGGCGTTGGCTCAACAACACGCCGAGGTCCATGGCTTCCCAGGTCGGACGCGGACGGATCACCACGCTGGCGTCACTCAGGCGCATGGCGGCTCCGTCCGGCAAACAGCAAATACGCCGCCATCAACATCCATAGCGCCGCACCGACCAGGTATTTGATCAGGGGCGAGGGCGCCGTCATCGACGACCAGTAGGCTTCGATAAAAGCCGCAATCAGCAGAAACAGCATGACCCCGCAGATCAGTAACACGCTCTTGCGCGCCGCCACCAGCAAGGCCTCCCCACGGGGCTGGCGCCCTGGTGCAATCAATGCCCAGCCCAGTTGCAGGCCGGCGGCTCCGGCCAGGGCGATGGCCGTCAGTTCGAAGGCACCATGGCCGATCACGAATGACCAGAAGGTTTGCCCAAAGCCAATCCGGGTCAGATGCCCGGCTACCGCACCGATCATCAGGCCGTTGAAAATCAGGAAGAATGCGCTGCCCAGGCCAAACAGCAAACCGCTGGCGAAGGTCTGAAAGGCGATCCCGATGTTGTGCATGATGTAGTAGCCGAACATCGCCCAGTCATCACTGGCCGCGCGTTCCGCCAAGCGCCCCAGGTGACCGGCGTCAGGATCGTACATGCTCTGCATCTCACTCACCTGTTCGGCTGGAATCAGGCTGTAGATCAGTTCCGGGTACAGGTACACCAATAGCGCGAAGCCGATCAGACTGCCAAAAAACATCAGGCAGGCAGCCAGCACGAAACGCCATTGCTCGCGCACCAGCCGAGGGAAGTCCGCCAGGATGAAACTCAACACACGGGGGCCGAGTCGGCTGCGGTGGCGATAAAGCTGTTGATGCCCGCGCAGTGCTTGTTGCTGCAACGAGTCGATGAGAAAACTGCTGTAGCCACGCTCCCGTGCCAATGCCAGGTGCTGGCAGAGACGGCGATAATCGCTGGGGAAGTTTTCGACGCCGACGGCGTTCTTGTCCCCCTCCAGTCTGTCCAGCGTACGGGAAAACTGCTCCCATTCGGCCATGTGCCGATGTTCGAAAAGACTTTGCTTCATGCCGACCCCAACAAACCACGGGCGATGCCGTTGAGCTCGGCCACCGCCTGTGGCGGCCGAATCTGCAGTGGTTGGGCGAGGATGGACGCGAGTTCGTTGACCCTGGCGGCAGAGAGTTCACTCTGGCGCTCGGCGAAGCCGATGATGGCCCTTTGCTCGGTCAGTGTCAGGGGAAATGCAGGGCGGCGGGGTTCGGCGGGCGGCAGCTGCGGCCGGCTCAGTGGTTGTTCGCGGTAGATGACCAGGGTGCCGGCGGCAATGTCACCGAGGCGTTTGAATCCGGGATGTTGCAAGCAACTGATGGCACCGAGGAAGTAACCGAACGGCAACAGGTCGACAAATCGCAACAGGTTACGCAGCAACGATGCCGACCAGCCAATGGGGGTGCCGTCGTCCTGCACCACGCGCAGGCCCATCCACTGTTTGCCCGGTGAACGTCCCTGGTTGAGGACTTCGAACAGCACCATATACCACCAGCTCACCGCGAAGATCAGCAGTGAGCCCAGTCCGGCGCCCAGTTTTCCGAGCATCGCCAAAACAATGAACAGCGAGCCGAGGATCAACCCGCGCAGCATCAGGTCGATGGTGAACGCGAGCGCACGGACCATCAGCCCGGCCGGGCGCAATGGCAAATCGATGCCTTCCGGCGTTTCGACTTGATACCGCGTATCCAGTGGCAGGGACAGCGTTGCTTTCCTTGGCAGTGCTGTAGTCTCGAGCATGGGCTACCTGATGATGTGGCCTGATCGGGATGGACTGTCCTACGGATGCTAGCAGCCTCGCCGGGGAATACGACACAACATGTACTGCACGTTAAACAAGCAGAGATGATTCAATGACAAGTTTGCTGGCCGGGGCGGGATATGAACGCCTAGACTTCGCCGATCTTCAGTTCAGGAATAGCCCGTGACCTCCATCTTCTGGTACGACTATGAAACGACGGGCATCAACCCCCGTTGCGATCGCCCACTGCAAATGGCGGGACTGCGTACCGACTTCGATCTCAATGAAATAGACGAGCCGGTCAATCTCTATTGTCAGCCCAGTGACGACATCCTGCCGCATCCGGCGGCCTGCGCGATCACCGGCATAACCCCGGGTCAATTGGCCGAGCACGGCCTGAGTGAAGCTGACTTCATGACCCGGGTGCATGCCCAACTCGCGGCGCCCGGTACTTGCGGTGCGGGTTACAACACCTTGCGTTTCGACGACGAAATGACTCGATACAGCCTCTATCGCAACTTTTTCGACCCGTACGCGCGGGAGTGGCAGGGTGGTAACAGTCGCTGGGATCTGATCGATGTGGTGCGCGCGGCCTATGCCTTGCGCCCCGATGGCATCGTCTGGCCGATGGATGAAGAAGGCCGGGTGACGCTCAAGCTCGAACGTTTGACCGCCGCCAATGGCATCGACCATGGCAACGCCCACGAAGCGCTGTCGGACGTTCGCGCCACCATCTCGTTGGCGCGGCTGATCCGGGAAAAGCAACCGAAGCTGTATGACTGGCTGTTTAATCTGCGCAGTAAGCAAAAGGTGTTGGATCAGATTCGACTGCTGCAGCCGATGGTGCATGTCTCCGGGCGCTTTTCCGCGGCGCGCAATTACGTCGGTGTGGTGTTGCCGCTGGCCTGGCACCCGCGTAACAAGAACGCCTTGATCGTCTGCGATCTGCAGCTGGATCCTCAGGGTCTGCTCGACCTGGACGCCGAGACATTGCGACAGCGGTTGTATACCCGTCGCGAAGATCTGGCCGAAGGTGAGTTGCCGGTTCCACTCAAGCTCATTCACATCAATAAATGCCCGGTGGTGGCGCCGATGTCGGTACTTCGCCCGGAAGATCAGCAGCGGCTGGGGCTGGATATGGCGCTTTATCAGCAGCGTGCGCTGCGGCTAAACGATGCGCAAAAAGTTTGGCAGGATAAAGTTTCGGCGATATACGCCCGCGAGGATTTCTCCGCGAGTCAGGACCCGGAACAACAGTTATACGACGGTTTTATCGGTGATCGCGATCGACGCCTGTGCGAACAAGTGCGAATGGCCGATCCGGCACAATTAGCGCAAGCGCAATGGCCGTTCGATGATGAGCGTTTGCCGGAATTATTGTTTCGATATCGCGCACGTAACTTTCCCGATACGTTGAATTTCGACGAGCAAGAACGCTGGCGATTATTCTGTCAGAAACGTTTGTCAGTGCCTGAGTGGGGCGCGCCCAATACCCTGGAAAGTTTCGTACAGACCGCAGCCCAACTGAATGTTACTGCGACACCGTTTCAAAAATCGGTGCTGAATGAATGGCAAGAATATGTCCAGGGGTTGCGTAAACGTTTGAGTCTTTGAAAACGAAAATCCCCGAAGCCTGAACTCCGGGCATAAAAAAACGCCAGCGTATGCTGGCGTTCTTTTTTCGCAGTTCATTTCGCGACAAGCACCGCGGCTTAGCCCAGCAGGGTAGCCCAGCCTTCGACCACGTCACCGCCCCACTTGGCTTTCCACTCTTTCAGAGTCTTGTGGTTGCCACCTTTGGTTTCGATGACTTCGCCGTTGTGCGGGTTTTTGTATTGTTTAACTTTGCGAGCACGCTTGGTGCCGGTAGTTTTTACTGCGCCGCCGCGTGGCGCTTTGGTTTTGGATTCTGGATCCAGCAACGCGATGATGTCGCGCAGGGACTTGGAGTATTCGCCCATCAGGGTGCGCAGTTTGCCTTCGAATTCCAGCTCGGTTTGCAGTTTGTCGTCTTGGGACAGGTTCTTCAAACGGGCTTGCAGCTCTTTGATAGCTTCTTCGGTGGCACGATATTCGTTGATCAGGGACATGATGACTACCTTATGCAGGTCATAGGATGGCAGGGAACAGTGCCGCAATAATAGTCAGGGTGTTTCATCAAGTAAACATTAAAGGGAGTTTTATTTAATTTAGTAGCGATGAAATTCGCCGCACAATGGAGGTGCGGTTAAATAGTGCGATACACCGGCGCGGATATTCACAATTGTATGCTTGTAGATGTTTAACTACGCTGCTGTTACCGCCGGTTGCCGACGGCGGCAACGGTCCTGTCGCTGACGGTCGGGCGAGGTGCTACGTCATCAATACTGCAGTTTTGCTGCGCAATCGTTAGAATGCCCGCCTTTGCGAAGTTCTGGAGTTTCCCCTCATGCGCACTTTTCGGCTGGTGATTTCTTGCCCGGACCGCGTCGGCATCGTTGCCAAAGTCAGTAATTTTCTGGCGTCCCATAATGGCTGGATCACTGAAGCGAGTCATCACTCGGACAATCTCAGTGGCTGGTTCTTCATGCGTCACGAAATTCGTGCCGACTCGCTGCCTTTCGGTATCGAAGCCTTGCGCGAAGCCTTTGCGCCGATTGCCGAAGAATTCTCGATGGACTGGCGCATCACCGATACCGAGCAGAAGAAGCGCGTGGTCCTGATGGCCAGCCGCGAGTCCCATTGCCTGGCCGATTTGCTGCATCGCTGGCACAGCGACGAACTGGACTGTGAAATCGCCTGTGTGATTTCCAACCACGACGACCTGCGCAGCATGGTCGAATGGCACGGCATTCCTTACTACCACGTGCCGGTCAATCCACAGGACAAGGAGCCGGCGTTCGCCGAAGTCTCGCGCCTGGTCAAACAGCACGATGCCGAAGTGGTCGTACTGGCCCGCTACATGCAGATCCTGCCGCCGGAACTGTGCCGCGAATATGCGCACAAGGTCATCAACATTCACCACAGCTTCCTGCCATCGTTCGTCGGTGCCAAGCCTTACCACCAGGCTTCCCTGCGTGGTGTGAAACTGATCGGTGCGACTTGCCACTATGTGACCGAAGAGCTGGACGCCGGGCCGATCATCGAGCAGGACGTGGTGCGCGTCAGCCACAGCGACAGCATCGAAGACATGGTGCGTTTCGGTCGTGACGTCGAGAAAATGGTGCTGGCCCGCGGTCTGCGTTATCACCTGGAAGACCGGGTGCTGGTGCACGGCAATAAAACCGTGGTGTTCTGACCGTCGCCACACGACACGGTTGAAATTCGGAGGGCCTGGGCGTTCAATCGCTTCAGGCCCTTCGCCGTTTCTACACTGAGGATATGTCTATGGCCGATCCACTGGATAAAGCCACTTCCAGGGCACCCGCCACGCTGGGGGAAGGCTGTTTGAGTCGTTATGACCCGGATGACATGAGCCCGGAGGACGGCACGGAGTTTCCCGGCGCGGCCCAATTGTGGGAGCAATTGCAGGAGCCGCCCGAAAAACCGCCTAAGCCTGCTTGAAGTTCATCAGCTTCTTGAGCAAGGGTCGGCCAAGCATCAATAGAAATACCGGGCCACCCACCACCAGATAGAAGTAGTAAGTCACCGCCCGCCAGATCAGGATCGCCGCTGCTGCCGTGGATTTCCCCACCATGGGCGCCAACAGCGCCGCCGACGTCAATTCCGCCGCCCCCGCGCCCCCCGGCAACAGACTGAATTGCCCTGCACTCAATGACAGCATCTGGATCAGAAAACTCCAGGCCCACTGCAAGTCCGCGCCGAGCCCGCGCAATGCCAGGTACAACACGCTGTAACGCAAGACCCAATGCAGGCAGGTCAGGGCAAACACCGTGATCAATGTCTGAAAGGGCAACTTCAGGGTGTCGGTAAAGGCTGCAAGGAAATGCAGGAGCTTGCGGGCCCAGCGAACCCGGGTGCTGGCTTTGACATTGAGACGAGCCAGCAAACGGCCGGTCAGGCGAATCAGCCCGCGATGATAGCGAGCCACGACGATGCAACTGATCAATCCGCCGAACATCGAGATCGCGCTGACGGTCAGCAACCATTCCATGCGCTGGCTCAAGTGCTGGAACAGGGCATAAATCAGAATCCCGCTCAGCGCGCAGAGAAAGAACAGCAAGTCACTGAGCTGGTCCATGGCGAACACCGCGCTGCCTCTCGCTGGCCGCACGCCGTTGCGAGCCAGCAGCGCCATGATCGTCAGTGGCCCGCCGCTGCCGCCCGGCGTGGCGCAGTAGGCAAATTCGGCGGCCATCACCACCCCGAGGCTTTTGACCGGGCTCACCTTATCGCGTTGATCTCCCAGCAACAGGCGCAAACGCAGCGTATTAATCAGCCAGCACAACAGGATCATGCCGAACATGATCAACAATTCGCTCAACGGAAAACTCTGCAATCGCGACCAGGTCTCGCTTCCGCCCAATAGCCAAGGGATCAGCACCGCCGCGAGCAGGCCGAGGAACAGCAGAAAGCCGCGACTCATGCGGCACGACCCATGCGCTCGCAGTGTCGTGCCAGCCAGTCTGCCTTGGTCATCGGTACTCGACCCTCGGCGATCAGGCGCTTGAGGGTTTGCAGCCAGTAGCTTCGCGAGAACTCATGGCGCATGTCCACCGGGTGCAGGCCGAGTCGAATCACCGGTGCTTGTCGCCAGCGTTGTTCGCGTTGATCACTGACCAGCTTCGATATTCCCCGGCGCCAGGCACTGCGCGCACTCCAGACCAGTCCCGGGGCATCGATGACGGCAAAATCCGGCAGTCGATAGAGGTGTTGCGGGTCGCTGGTGTAACTCAGCGGCAATTGACCCAGTGCCTGGCGCGTCCCTTCGCTCATCAGCCACGCGGGAGCGACGAAGCCATGCAGTGGCCAACGGTAACGCTGAAACATTTCGATGCCGGCGTGCAGACGGGTGAGGGCCGCTTCCCGGGTCAGGCTGTAGAACTCGCCTTCGTGGGTGTAGACGCGGCGCATGAACCAGTCTCGGGGATTGCTCATCATAGGTCCGTCGTCGCAATGGAAATAACCGTGCAACGCCAGCTCATCACCGCGAGCGAGTCTTCCGCTGAGCAGGCGACGGAATCCCGGATGTGCCTCCAGCTCATAGTGTTTGTGGAAGTTCGGCACCACCAGCCAGGTCATCGGCACGTTGCCCAATGCATCGACGGCTTCGACAAAGGGCTGATAATCGGCCCAGGTGTGTGGTGCGACGTCGTGCAGCACCAACAACAGGCTGGGCGGTGCGATGGGCTCAGCCATTGGCCACCTGCGGCCATTGGCTGCCGAGCACGGCGTGATAGTGACCGAGCAGGCTATTGACCACGGTGTCCCAAGAGTAATGTCGTTCGACATGGCGCCGCGCTTGTTGGCCAAGGGCGGCGCAGCCCTGATTGAACAGTTCGTGCACCGCATTGGCCATCGCTTGCGGATCGTTGGGCGTACAGAGCAAGCCGCATTGACGGGTGACAATTTCCTCAAAGGCCCCGGCCGCCGCGGCCACCACCGGAATTCCGCTGGCCATGGCTTCGAGGATCACCAGGCCAAAGGTCTCCTGATCACCGGCATGCAGCAGCGCATCGGCACTGGCCATCAGGCGGGCGACTTGCGCGGCGGGGCAGAATTCGTCGACGACAGTGACATTATCCGGCACCGCAGCCGGCATCGAAGAGCCCACCAGCAGCAAGTGAAAGCGCCGGCCCAGGCGCTTCATGCACTCAAGCAGCACAGGCAGGTTTTTTTCTTTGGAACCGCGCCCGGCAAAGATCAGCAGATGGGTGTTTTCATCAATGCCCAGTTCGGCTCGCAGCCCCGGATCACGGGCGTCGGGGTGGAAGGTCTGCAAGTCGACGCCCAAAGGCTGCACGAAAACGTTCTTCACCCCCAGGCCTGTCAGTTTTTCAGCCATGACCCGACTGGGCGCCAGCACTCGGTCGAAATTGCCGTAGAGCTTCCTGACATAAGCCTCGATGTTGGGGGTGACCCAATTGCCCATCCGGTTGCTGATCAGCAGCGGCAGGTCCGAGTGGTAAAAACCAATGACCGGCACGTCCAGTTGCCGTCGGGCATCCAGGGCGGCCCAGGCGGTGAGGTAAGGGTCGCCAACCTCGATCAGGTCCGGTTGCAAATCGTGCAGGACATTGCGCCAGGGCGCGAGACGGAGAGGGAAACGATAACCCTTGCCGAAGGGCAGGGCGGGCGCTGGAACGGTGTAAATGCCATCACGTTCGCTAAAAGAGGCGCCAGGGATCAACAAACTGTGGCGGATACCCGGCCGATTGCACAGGCGACGGTGTTTGGCATCCAGATAAGTGCGCACGCCACCGCTGGCGGGGGCGTAGAACATGGTTATGTCGGCTATGTGCACGATCAACATCCCTCCGGTCCGTTGCTCTCCCTTGGTTGACCTTAATGAAGAATAGTTGTTCGGTTGCGGATTTGTGGGCGAGGGCAGAGGTTACGGCGATGTTGTGGCGAGGGAGGTTGCTCCCTCGCCACAGGGGGGGGATCAGACGCTAGATTCGGAAACTGCCAACCAGGTGCTGCAGTCGCGCCGCCTGCTGTTCCAGATCGGCACAGGCACGCAAGGTCGCTTGCAGGTTTTCCACACCTTCTTGATTGAGGGTGTTGATTTCGGTGATGTCCACGTTGATCGACTCGACCACGGCCGTCTGCTCTTCGGTCGCCGTGGCCACCGACTGGTTCATGCCGTCGATTTCGCCGATGCGCTGGGTCACGCTGCTCAGGCGTTCGCCCGCCAGGTTGGCGATTTCCACGCTGTCCTGGCTGTGGCGCTGGCTGTCGCTCATGGTACTGACGGATTCGCGCGCGCCGACTTGCAGCTCCTCGATCATGGTCTGTACCTGTTGCGCCGACTCCTGGGTACGGTGCGCCAGGTTGCGAACTTCGTCGGCGACCACGGCAAACCCGCGTCCGGCTTCACCCGCTCGTGCGGCTTCGATGGCGGCGTTGAGGGCCAGCAGGTTGGTTTGCTGGGAGATGCTGGTGATCACTTCGAGAATCTGCCCGATGTTCACGGTTTTGCTGTTGAGCGACTCGATGTTGCTGCTGGAGGCGCTGAGCATGCTCGATAGCTGATTCATCGCGGCAATGCTGCGATCGACCACGTGCTGGCCGTCTTCGGCCAGGCTGCGGGCATCGCTGGCCTGGGTCGATGCTTGCGCGGCGTTGCGGGCGATCTCCTGGGCGGCGGCGCCGAGCTGATTGATGGCTGCCGCCACACTGTTGGTGCGTGAAGCCTGCTGGTCGGAGTTGTACATCGAGGAGTTCGAGGCCGCGACGACCCGCAACGCGACTTCGTTGACCTGCCCGCTGGCCGAACACACTTCGCGGATCGAACCGTGAATGCGCTCCACAAAACGGTTGAAAGCGGTGCCAAGGATGCCGAACTCATCGTGGCTCACAATGGTCAGGCGTTTGGTCAGGTCACCTTCGCCGTCGGCAATATCGGCCATGGCGCGAGTCATGACGTGCAACGGCTGGATCAGGATGCGGATCAGCATGCCCAACAGGGCGATGATGATCACCACGGCAATGACGGTGGCAACGACTGCCGAGGCGCGGAACTCGCTGAGCGTGGAAAAGGCTTTGTCCTTGTCCACGGATAAACCGATGTACCAGTTCACCGACGATAACCCTTTGATCGGGGTGAAGGTCATGATGCGGGTTTTGCCATCGACCTGGATTTCGCTCAGGTCGCTGCTGATGGCAGGCGTGTCCTGCGGGTAAACATCCTTGAGCGATTTCATCACCATCGATTTGTCGGGGTGGACCAGGATCTTGCCGTCCGAGCTGACCAGAAAGGCGTAGCCCATGCCGCCGAAGTCCAGCGCGTTAAGCGTGTCGGCGATCACTTGCAAACTCAAGTCGCCGCCGACGACACCGATGTTTTGTCCGTCCTTGATCACACTGTCGACGATGGAAATCACCAGTTGGCCAGAGGCCAGATCAATATACGGTTCAGTCAATGCAGGGCCGTTCGCGCTTTGCGCACTCTTGTACCAGGGGCGAGCGCGCGGGTCATAGCCATCGGGCATCTTGCTGTCCGGACGGATCATGAAAGAACCATCCTTGTTGCCCAGATAGGCGCCCATGAACGTCGACGTCACGGCTTTTTGCACAAGCAGATTGGAAATGTTGTCGGTATCAGGGTTCAGTGCGGCGGTTTGCGACAGGTTTTCGATCAACAAGCTGCGACCGGCCAGCCAGGTCTGGATGTTGTTGGCAGTGACTCTGCCCATCTCCTGCAGATTATTGCCCAGATCCCTTCGAATGGCGTTGCGCTGTAAGTAGTCGTTGTACAGCGTGAATGAGGCGAAGGCAGTAATGACGACGAGCGCGGCGGCAAGCAGGATTTTATGGCTGAAACGCAGATTTTTGTTCATGACTTAGAGGTCCGCTAAGGTCTTAATGTACAGCGCGTGCTTTTATAAAGAGACGCAAAATGTGCAAGGTTCAAAGCAAGTGATATTTCCGCCGCTCCTTAGAGAAATGTCCTACCAGATTGTGTCTGTGTGCTTTGTAGTTATTTTTATCGGCCGTGTAGGACCAAAGATTAACCATGGGTGACCAAATGTCTGAGTCATTGCAAATCGTTATCGGCGCCGATCCCGCGGGGCAGCCGATCACCCAGGCCATGCGCCTGGCCAATCGCCACGGTTTGATCGCGGGTGCCACCGGGACAGGCAAGACCGTTACCTTGCAACGCATGGCCGAAGCCTTCAGTGACGCCGGTGTAGCGGTATTCGCCGCCGATATCAAAGGCGACCTGTGCGGTCTGGGCGCCGCCGGCAATCCCCAGGGCAAAATCGCCGAGCGGATCGCCGGCATGCCCTGGCTGAACCACAAGCCTCAGGCTTATCCGGTAACGCTGTGGGATGTTCACGGTCAGTCCGGTCATCCATTGCGCACGACCTTGAGCGAAATGGGGCCGCTGTTGTTGGGAAGTTTGCTCGAATTGACGGATAGCCAGCAGTCGGCGCTGTACGCCGCCTTCAAGGTCGCGGACCGCGAAGGCCTGTTGCTGCTGGACCTGAAAGACTTGAAGGCGCTGCTCAATCACCTCAAGGACAATCCGGCGTTGCTCGGCGACGACGCGGCGTTGATGACCACCGGGTCCAGTCAGGCGCTGTTGCGGCGCCTGGCGATCCTGGAGCAGCAGGGCGCCGAAGCGCTGTTCGGCGAACCGGCGCTGCAACTCGAAGATATTCTGCAACCGGGTGCCGATGGGCGCGGACGTATTCATTTGCTCGATGCCAGTCGTCTGGTTCATGAAGCGCCGAAGGTTTATGCGACATTCCTGTTGTGGCTGTTGGCTGAATTGTTCGAGCAGTTGCCGGAGCGCGGCGATGCGGATAAACCGCTGCTGGCGCTGTTCTTCGACGAGGCACACCTGTTGTTCGCCGGTACGCCCAAGGCATTGCAGGATCGTCTGGAACAAGTGGTGCGGCTGATTCGCTCGAAAGGTGTCGGCGTGTATTTCGTCACCCAATCGCCGGGTGACCTGCCGGATGACGTACTGGCGCAGTTGGGTTTGCGCATCCAGCACGGCTTGCGCGCATTCACCGCCAAGGAACAGAAATCCTTGCGGGCGGTGGCCGAGGGCTTCCGGCCGAACCCGGCGTTCGATGCCCTGTCGGTGCTGACCGAGCTCGGGATCGGCGAGGCGCTGGTCGGCACCTTGCAGGACAAGGGCACGCCGGAGATGGTCCAGCGGGTGCTGGTGGCACCACCGCAATCGCGGATCGGGCCGCTGAGTGAAGCCGAGCGTGCGGCATTGATTGCCAGCTCGCCATTGCAGGGGCGATATGACAAACCCATCGATCGCGAATCGGCTTATGAAGTGTTGATGGGGCGCAAAGGCCTGGCGCCTGAAGCTGTACCCGGCAAGCCGGCTCCGCAGGAGCCAAGCTTCACCGAACAGGCCGGCGAATTCCTCGGCACGGCGGCAGGGCAGGCGCTGAAGTCGGCGATGCGCCAGGCGGCGAACCAGTTGGGACGGCAACTGGTGCGCGGGTTGATGGGATCATTATTAGGCGGCAGCAAACGCCGCTGATTTGAGTCAGCGCGTAAAAACGGTGGGAGCGGGCTCGCTCCCACATTGGTTTTTTATCAACCCTTGGGCCTGGCGTGCGCCGCCAATCGTTCCAGCGCGGCCCGCAGGTTCGGGTCGCTGATGCCGTCGGCTGTCGCCTGAATGGTGGCGGCGGCATCGTTGGACAAATCCATGGTATGCCCGGCGGCACCTTGCTGAACGGTAGGCGGCTGCACCTTGAACAGGATTCGCGTGAGGTTGGTGAACTCGTCGAACATCTGCAATTGCCGCTGCAGGCGCTTTTGTTGATAACGCAGTCGAGTGGCCCAATGACCGTCGGTGACAATCAGCAACAAACTGCCTTCGCGCCACGACGCTACATGACAATGCTCGCGGGCGGCCGGTTGCAGTTGGCTTTCCAGCAGCCGCTGCAGATGTCCAAGGCGTTGAGCGTGGCCGAGAATGGCCTTGAGCGGTTTGGCTTCGCGAAGCAGGACGGCGGGTGCTCTGGCCGTAAGAGGGCGAAATGCCATGATCAGACACCTGAAGTAACAGAGCCGCCATGGTAGCAGAAAGCACCGGATGCACCTGCCCCATTGCTTTTATGCGGGGTTTGCCCATTAAATCAACAAGTAACTTCTGTCGCCTATGGCTTGAAGTTCAGCCATTTGCCCCTATTTTAAGTGAGCCCCGTCACAGCGCTGTGCCAGCATCGTGGAATAACGCCACTTTCCTCACCATCGTTTCCGGGTAGAATGCTCGTTCGCATGCGGCCATGAGGGCTGCACGGGCGACT